>Ga0209429_10002471_pt1 | contig 10920 bp, 8 predicted proteins | sample BarGraNGADG00212_3_FD_184493 | JGI IMG/M metagenome (GOLD analysis project Ga0209429, IMG submission 184493) | Arctic peat soil microbial communities from Barrow, Alaska - Barrow Graham LP Ref core NGADG0004-212 (SPAdes) (version 2) | ecosystem: Environmental > Terrestrial > Soil > Wetlands >... | reverse complement strand
AACGCGAATCGACCGAGCGGCCTCTTTCCGCGAGGGCAAGCCGGACGACCGCTAGCATCAACCGCGTGGAGGGGAAGAAAGTGCTCTTCGTCGGCGCCGGGCGCCACCAGCGCCGCGCGATTCTGCGCGCTCGCGAGCTGGGCTTGTGCGTCGTAGCCGTGGACGGGAATCCAGAAGCCCTCGGCCTCCAGGTCGCCGACCTACCCGAGCCGGTGGACTTCCGGGACGTCGACGCGGTCGAGCGGGTGGCGCGCAAGCACCGAGTCGACGGCGTCCTGACGATCTCCTCGGACCGAGCGGTGCCGGTCGTGGCCGAGGTCGCAGACAGGCTCGGCCTGCCCGGGATCGGCCTCCAGACGGCCATCCGGATGACGGACAAGCTGGCCATGCGCCGCGCGCTCGCCGCGCGCGGCGTGCCCCAGCCCCGCTTCACCGCCGTACGCACCCTCGCCGAGGCGAGAAGCGCGCTCGCCGATATCGGCCTGCCGGCCGTGCTCAAGCCCGCCGACGCCAGCGGGCAGCGCGGATTAGCGCTGATCGCCGACGAGACCGAGCTTGGCTCGCACTTCGACGAGGCGGTCTCGCGCGCGACCACAGGCGAGGCGATCCTGGAGTCCTTCCACCAGGGATTGGAGGTGAACACGCTGCTCGTCGCCCGCCGCGGCGAGCCCCGGCTTCTCACTGCCTCCGATCGCCTGCGACCCGAGGGTCGCGGCTTCGGCGTTGCCCTCACCCACCTCTACCCGACCAGCGTCTCCGGCCGCCGCTTGGGCGAGTTGGAAGACGCCGCCCGCGAGACGGTGCGCGCACTCGGTCTCTCCGACGGTATCGCCTACCCGCAGCTCCTCGTCTCCGCGGACGGTGTCCGCTTGATCGAGGCGGCGGCACGCGTGCCCGGTGGCCAGATGTCGGAGCTCGTCAGGCACGCGATCGACGTCGACCTCGTTGAGGTAGCACTGCGCCAGGCGCTCGGCCAGGAGATCTCGGACGACATGGTCGCGCCCCGCTTACGCCAGCCTCTCGCCATCCACTTCCTGACTGCCTGTCCCGGCTCCCTCCGGCCCGGGCGCCTGCTCCGCGTCGGCAGCCTGGAGCCGCTCCTTCAGCTACCCGGCGTCGTCCAGGCTGAGACCTACTTCACGCCCGGCGAGACGATCCGGCCGGTACAGGTAGACGGCGATCGCCGCGGCTACGTGATCGCCTACGGCGAGACGCGCGAGCAAGCGCTCGAGCGCGCGCAGCAGGCCGCGGCCGCGCTCGACGTCGAGATCGAGGAGGCCGCGCCGCAGACCGAGCTCGGGTCTGAGAGGCTATGAGGCGATGGCCTGCGCCTTTACGCTCGAGCACTACCGGGAGCTGATCGAGGCGGCTAAGGCCGGCGGCTACCGCTTCTCCCTCTTCGACAAGAAACCCGCTGCGGGCGATCTCTTCCTCCGCCACGACGTCGATCTCTCGCTCGCCGCCGCACTCGAGACGGCCGCACTCGAAAGCGAGCTGGGAGCCCGAGCGACGTACTTCGTGATGACCCGCTCGGTCTTCTACAACCTTCTTTCCGACGAGGGCGAGGAAGCGATCGAGCGCCTGCGCGCGCTGGGTCACGCCGTCGGCTTGCACGCCGTCCACCCCCATCTCGACTTTGACGAGCGCTTCGATCCCGTGCTCGCCTGGCACAACCCCGATCCCTCTTTCATGAGCGAGCCGATCGAGGGGCTCGCGAACGTCATGAGCCCGCTCTACTTCCACCGCGATCGCTACCGCTCCGACTCCAATCACCGCTGGCGCAGCGGTTGCCCGCACGAAGCGCTCGCCCAGGGGGAGTTCGAGTGGCTTCAGCTCCTCACTCACCCGGCGATCTGGGTGTACCCGGGCGAGACGATGGGCGAGACGATGACGGCTATGCTCGACGCCGAACGAGAGCGCGACGTGAAGCGCCTGAGCGCCGACCGGATCGACCTCACTTAGCGCCATGACTCTGCCACCGATCACGATCGCCATCACCGCAGTCGGCTGTCCGGGAGCGGCAGCCCTGCTCCGGGCGCTGCGTGAGAACGGCGAGCGCGACGTGAAGCTCGTTGGGACGGATATGGCGGAGACTGTCTACGGTCGCTTCATCTGCGACAGCTTCCACCGCGTCCCGGCAGGCGACGATCCCGGGTTCGCCGGCGCGATGCTCGAGATCTGCCAGGCGGAACGAGTCGACGTGCTGCTCCCTCAGTCGTCAAACGACCTGGAAGCGCTCGCCGAGGCGAAAGACGGCTTCGGCGAGACACGCGTCCTCGTCTCCCCGCTCGAAGCAATCCAGCAGACGAACGACAAGGCTGCGAGCTACGCGCTACTCGCTCGAATCGGCGTACACGGCCCGGCCTGGCGGCGTGTGCGCGGAGGCGACGAGCTCGCGCAGGCTGCGCGCGAGCTCGGCTACCCCGAGCGCGACGTCTGCATAAAGCCGGTCGTCTCGTCGGGCACGCGAGGGTTCAGGCCGCTCTCGGCCTCGGCCGACCGGCGCGAGCAGCTACTTACGAACCGCCCCGGCGTACCCGAGGCGCTACGGCTCGAGGAGGCGACCGAGCTCGTCGCCGACTCGCAAGTCGAGTTGCTCGTGATGGAGCTCGCAACCGGCAAGGAGCGCACGATCGACGGCTACGCCGAGGGCGGCGAAATCCTCCTCGGCCACGCCAAGACGCGCGAGAAGATGCGTGCGGGCCTGGCGATGTACTTCGAGACGCTCGACGCTCCCGAGTTGATGGAGACGGCAGCGACAATCGTTCGCGAGCTGGAGCTCGAGGCCTTCTTCAACATCCAGCTCGTCGGGGAGTGCGTGATCGAGGTCAACGCGCGCATCTCAACCGTCGTCTATCAGGAAGATCTCAACCTCCCCTACCTCGGCATTAAGCGCGCCCTAGGAGAGCTCTCGGCTGACGAGCTACGCGCCTTCGCCGCACGCATCCGCCCTAGCCGGCGGGCGCTTCGCTACTTCGACCAGCTCGAATGGGACGTATAGGGCAAGGCAGAAGAACGCCCGCTCAATCCACTCCGCGCCTATTGCTAGCCGCGAGCGAGCTACGCGTCTCGCGACGATGGAAGCTCAGCCATCGCCTCGACTGCGAGATCGCCGCACGACAGGCAGACGCCGCCGCGCTCCGTAACCGCCTCGATGAAGCGATAGAGGAGCCTGTCCCAGCCGCGAGCTTTGGCGGGGTCAAAGCGCTCGGGGTGCCAGAGAACGGCGAAGCCGCCACCGCTCTCCCGCGCCCAGTCGAGCAGCGTTAGTAAGCGGCTCTCTGCCTCTTCGGTCGAGAGATCGAGGTAGCGCTCGTCGGCCAGCGTCGCATCCATGACGGCGAGCGGTATCTCGATCAGGTCGAGCGGGCGGTCCTCTTCGAGATCCCAGGGCCGGAAGGGATGAGCGATTCCGGCACGGAAGCCCGGCCGGTCGGGGAAACCGAGCGAGCAGTCGTAGAGAAAGCCGAGCCGTTCGAGTGTGCGCAGGTTACGGTGCGGATCGACGCGCAGGTAGTGGTAGCGATGGCCTACGACGTCGCCCGCGAGGTCGCGGACACACTCCGCCTCGGTTGCGAGCTGGGCGGGATCGGCGGCGGCCGTGTAGCTGCCGTGCAAACCGACCTCGGTGCCGCACTCGAGTAGCGTCTCGACGAGACGGGGGCGGAGCTCCTCGTAGCGCTCGGGGGCGGGCCCGTCGGCCGGATGCCCACCTCCGCCCATGACGAAGAAGGTCGAGTGCGCGTCGCGCTCCCGCAGCTCGGCGGCGATCGTCTCGAAGCGCCAGTAGGGATCGCTGCCGCGCAGTTTGTGGAGAGGAACGCCTGCCAGCGCCCTCGCTTCCCGGAGCGCGGAGCCCATACGCCGGCCGAGTACGTCGCCCTTGAAGCGAGCCGCCGAGCCGAGGATGCCGCGACTCGTCCAGCGCCAAGGGACATCGATGTCGAAGGAGAGCGCAACCGCGAAGCGCGCTCCGCCCCAGCGGCGCGACTCGATCCCGAGCTTGCCGCGCAATCTCTCGAGCGGCGGGTCGAGCGGGTCGAGGCAGGAGGCCGAGGCGAGCAGGCGCCCGTGCGCATCGCGCGACGCGGTGCGCTCTTCGACCCGTGCGAGGTGGTAGAAGGCGTCGGCGAGATCGTCTCCGAGTGGCCGCTCGCCGTGCTCCAGCTGCTCCCACGCCTGCGCGTTGTATGGCACGTCGTCGCCGACGCCGAGCTCGGTGGCGCCGATTGTGTCCAGCACCCAGCGAGCGCGCCGCTCCACCTGAGCGGGGATCACGAGCGCTTCCTCTCCGAGATCGCCACACCGCGATGCTAGACCACGCGGCAATAGGCCTGGACGTATGCTGGCACAGTCTCCGGCTCACCCTTAGACGCCAAGCCTTGCCGACCAAGCTCCTGATCGTCAGCTTCTACTTCCCGCCCGCAGGCGGCGGCGGTGTCCAACGCCCGTTAAAACTGGCCCGCTACCTACCCGAGTTCGGCATCGAGACGCACGTATTGGCCCCAACCGACCCGCGCTGGGTTCACCGCGACCCGGAGCTCGAGATCCCAGCACAAGCCCGCGTTCACCGCGCTCGCTACTTCGGCCCTCGCGGTCGCCTACCGGCGGAGGAGCTCTACGGCCTGCGCGGCTTTCCCCGGCTCTGGCGCAAAGCCGCCATGACGCCGCGCCGTCTGCTCGTCCCCGATGAGAACGTCCCCTGGCTCGCCACCGCCCTACCCGCCGCGCTCCGGCTCGTCCGCCACGAGGGGATCGACGTCGTCCTCACCAGCTCGCCACCGAGCTCGATCCACCTGCTCGGATCGGTGCTCCAGCGATTAACCGGGGTCCGTTGGATCGCCGACCTGCGCGACTCGATCGTGGCCAAGCCCGATCGCCGTGTCGAACGGGCGCTCGTTCGAGCCAAGGAGCTCGCCCACCGCCGGGTCGCTCGCCGCGTCGCGCGTCGAGTAGATGCAATCGTGGCCGTCACACCGACGATCGCCGAGGAAATGCGCGCCCTCGGCGCGCGGTGCGAGATCGCCGTGATCCCGAACGGCGGCGACTTCGACGACTTCGCGGGTGTCCCCTACAAACCCTCGACTCGCTTCCGCATTACCCACACAGGCAGCTTCTTCGGCAAGCGCGACCCGCGCCCGTTCCTGTCCGCTCTGGCCACTATCGAGGCGCCCGTCACCGCGCGTTTCGTGGGCGACTTCAGAGCCGCCGACCGGGCCTGGGTCGAGAGCCTCGAACTGGGCGAGAAGCTGGAGCTCGTCTCATTCCAGCCTCACGCCAAGACGATCGAGCTGCAGCGCTGCTCGGAAGCGCTGCTCCTGCTCCTGCCCGACGAGCGCGGGCGCGGCCTCGACGTCCCTTCGGGGAAGCTGTACGAGTACCTGGCCGCGCGCCGGCCGATCCTGGCCGCTGTCCCAACGGAAGGCGCCGCCGCCACACTGATACGCGAGGCTGGTGCCGGTCTTGTCGTCCCGCCCAACGACGAGCAGGCGATCAGAGCCGCCCTCGTCGAGCTGATCGAGCGCTGGCAGAGCGGAGGGCTCGCGGACATCGAGCTTCCGCAGGCCACGATCGACCAGATCGACCGGCGGCAGCGCGTTCGCGAGTTGGCCGAGCTCGTCGAGCGGGTCGCAATGGACTAGCGCGCCGGCTCGGGCCGGCGCTCCGCTCGTCCGAGCTTCTTCAGGTAGCGGGCCAGGTGGACGAGACCGGGCTTAGGATCGCGAAGCGAGAAGACCGGCTCGGTGAACGGCGGCCGCGCGACGACCGGACGCTCGCCGCGGAGCAGCGTGATCACCCAGCGCTTGCTACGGCCCTCGCTCGTGCGCGGCGCGGGCGCACCGCCGGTAAGAGATTCATAGGCGATCGCGGGCAAGTTCACGCCACAGCTGGCCGCGAGCGTGTGCCACTGCCAGAGCCGAGGATTGATCTCCATCAGCTTGAAAGCGCCGTCGCGCTCATCGCGCTTGAACTCCACCTGCGAGAGACCGACGAACTCGCAGGCTCGCAGCAGCCGCAGCGCATCCTCGACGAGCTCTGGAAGCCAGCGCGATTCCCCGATCCGGCAGGTACCGACACCGCGCGGCGTTTGCCTGAGCTTACGGCCGCAGAAGACTCCGAGCGCCCTACCCTCGCCGTCGAGGTAGCTCCCGACGGTGTAGAGCGCGTCGTCCGACCCCGGGACGAGCTCCTGCAACATGGGAGCGAAGGGTTTCGCCCGCTCGTAAGCCGCCTCGAGCTCTTCGATCGACTCGCAGCGGAAGGCCTGGCGCCGGAAGGCGCGTCGGAAGCCGATCGGGTCGGAGGGCTTGACGAGGAGCGGCAGCCCGAGCTCGCTCGCGGCCGCACGCGCGTCCGCGCTCGAAGCAGGATGGAGCGTACGCGGCACCGAGACCCCTGCTTCCGACGCTCGTTCGAGCTGCCAGCGCTTGCGCTGGAGGAGCTCGAGCTTCTCTGTAGGCGGAAACGGACAGAGGAGCCTGCCGGCTAGCGCGGGCGCCGCCCGGGCGACCGCGGCCAGGCCGTCGTCGTGGGTCGCGAACACCGGCGCCGGGGCCGGGAGCACTTCGGCGAGCCGCGCAAGGAAGTCCGCGAATCGCTCCTCCGCGATGAAGGGGTCAGGGCAGAGAAGCGGAAGCGCCTGGCGAGAGCGAAAGCCGAGCGCAGAGGGACGATGGTCGAGCGCGAGCACGCGCACGCCGTGCTGCGCGAGCGAGCGAATCGCGCCGAGGCCGTTCACCCAGCCGACATCAAGCACAATCGCGGGCGCCGCGTCGGAGCTTGCGAGGAAGCGCTCGACACAGGTACGGACTGCGGAATCGATCTCGTGCCTGCCCATCGGAGCCCGATCGTACTGCGCAGTGCAATAATCGGGCGCGGATGCCCGCTCGCGTCGTGCACTGCCCGGTGAACTTCGCAGGCATCCCCGCGGCGAATGTCCGCGCACTGCGAACACGCGGCGTCGAGGCGCAGCTCGTCGTCTTCGAGGCCACCCGCTTCCGCCGCGACGAGCCTGACGTCAATCTCCACCTCTCCGGACGCAACCTCCTCGTTCGGCAGCTCGTCCAGTGGAAAACCTTCCTCTCCCTTCTTCCGCGCACGGACATCTTCCACTTCTACTTCGGGCTCACGCTCGTTCCGAAAACGCTGCAATTTCCGCTACTGCGGGTGAGCGGGAAGAAATCGGTCTTCCACTACCTGGGTTCAGACATCAGAGGGAAGAGCCCGGAGGAGCTCGCCTACGGGAAGCGCGCGGACGCCCAGATCGTCGGCTCCTACGATGCCATCCGCTGGATACCCGACGCTGAGGTCGTTCCGCCCCCCGCGAATCTCGAGCGCTTCACTCCGTCGCCGCCGCCGGGGCGGAAACGCCCGCTGATCGTTCACGCGCCGTCCGATCGCGCTCGCAAAGGGACCGAGCAGGTCATCGCGGCTTGCGAGCAGTTGCCCGTAGACCTCGAGATCGTGCACGGCCTACCCAATGCCGAAGCGGTCGAGCGCTATCGCAACGCGGACATCATCGTCGACCAGCTCAACGCGGGTTGGTACGGCGTCTTCGCGATCGAGGCAATGGCGCTGGCGCGCCCGGTCGTCACCTTCCTGCACGAGCAGGCGGTCGAGCGGACAGAGAAGGCCTTCGGCGTCGAGGTCCCGATCTGGTCGGCGTCCAAATCCAACCTTGTCGGGCGCTTAGGCGCGCTCGTCGAAGCGGGCCCTAGCGAGTGGAGCCGGCGCGGCGCGGCCTCACGCGCTTATGTCGAGCGCGTCCACAACCCCGAACGCATCTCCGACCGGCTGCTCGAGATCTACGGCAGTCTGTAGGCGATGAGGCAGCCTCTCCCACCTCGACGAGCGCGATGATTCGTCGCCAACTCACCCGGCTCGCCCGCCACTCGCTCGTCTACGGGATCGGCGGGATCGTCTCGCGCGTCGTCGCGATCTTCCTGCTCCCGATCTACACGGGCTACCTCTCGCCGAGCGACTACGGCGTAGTCGCCGTGATTATCGCCGCCGAGGCCGTGGCGGTGATCTTCCTCCGAGCGGGCGTCCAGAACGCCTTCTTCCGCTTCTACTTCGACTCCACCGACTCGCTCAGGCGGCGAACGGTCGTCCGCACCGCCTTCTGGTTCACGATCGTGTCCTCGACGCTCGGACTGATCCTGGGCCTTGTACTCGCGCCTCAGATCGCTTCCGCGCTCGGCCTCGGTGGCGGCCAGTCCAACCTCGTGCGCGCCGCCTCCGTACTTCTCTGGGCGGACATGAACTACCAGCAGCAAACCGCGCTCTTTCGCGTCGAGGAACGTTCGCACTCGTTCGTGATCGCCAGCCTGGCCAACGTGGCGATCACGATCGCGGCCACCGTGGTGCTCGTCGTCTGGCTGCACAAGGGCCCGCTCGGCCTCATCGTCGGGAACTTCACGGGCACGCTCAGTGTGTACTTCGTCCTGCTTGCCTACCGCGCGAAGCTGCTCGGGCTGGAGTTCGACCGCAAGCTCTATAAGGCGATGGAGCAGTTCGGCTTGCCGCTCATACCCTCGGCGCTCGCGCTGTGGTCGACAAGGTTCATTGACCGCCTGTTCCTCAACCACTTCCTGGGCAAGGGCGATGTCGGCGTCTACGCCTTCGGCGTCACGATCGCCTCGGCACTCACACTTATCATCACGGCGTTCCAGCTCGCCTGGCCCGCGTTCGCCTACTCGATCGAGGACGACGACGAGGCTCGTCACACCTACTCCTACGTGCTCACCTACTACCTGCTCGTCATGACCTGGGCGGCGGTCGCGCTGTCGTTGACGGCGCCGTGGATCGCCGAGATCCTGGCGAGCAAGCCGGGGTACTTGCCTGGATCGCGGTTCGTTCCGCTGTTTGCCTTTGCCAGCGTCGCGATCGCCGGCTACTCCGTCGTCCTGATCGGCATCGGCCGGGTTCGCAAGACCCGCTCGAACTGGCTCATAACCGGCTCGGGCGCGATCGTCGACGTCGTCTTGAATATCGTGCTCATCCCGCGCGTCGGCGCGATGGGCGCCGCGATTGCGCTGGTGGCTGCCTACGTGACGATGTTCGTCGGGATGAGCTGGCGCGCGCAACGGCTCTTTCCCGTCCCCTACCAGTGGAGGCGCATCACGACGCTCATCGCAGCCGGAGTCGGCCTGGTAGTGCTCGGCAAAGCGCTCTCCGTATCGCTCCCGCTCGCGATCGCCCTGACGGCTGCCTTCCCGATCGCCCTCTTCCCGCTCGGCTTCTACCTCGCCTCGGAGCGAGCCCAGATCGTTCGCCTCGCTCGTCGCCTGCGCCCTACGTAGTCGGCCCGATTCAGGAAGCCGTGACGATAACGCGGGCGCCTGCCCGGTACGGCCCTGAGCGAGCGAAGACCCAGTACTCGCCGGGTATTCCCGGAGCGCGCAGGACGAGCGTCCCGCTTCCGCTCGTTTGACCCGACGCACCGTAGAAGCGCCAGTGTACGAGCTTTCGATCACTGGAAACGTTCACTCCGAAGCGCCTGTTCAGGCCGACTTCAACTCGTGTCGGTCTCAGCGTGAGGAAGCGGACCTGGACGGTAATCGCCTCGCTCGGCGCCGAGAGATTCCCGGCACGATCTCGCGCTCTCAGGGTCAGCTTGTGCTCGCCGAGCCGAACGCGGCCGGCGATCTTCCCGTGCCAGTTGATCGTCGATCCCCTCAGCCTGCCTTGGACTACTAGCTTCCCATCGGCGTAGAGGCCGGGCCATGCTCGTTCACTCAGCTTGAAACTGATCCGAAAGGCGTCCGAGCGGCCGTCACCGTCGGGAGAGATCAGCCGCGGGCCCGCCTCGACGATCGTCACGCGCGGCGGCTTCGCATCGAGGCTGATGATGTTCGGGAGCAAAATCGTCCGGTGCGCCTTCGCGAGGTGGACGCGAACGCGGTACGCCCCGTCCCGCACGAGCCTACCGCCCGAGCTTCGACCGTCCCAGAGCGCGCTTACGTGTCCAGCCGGCTCCGAGCGACCGTCGAGGAGCCGCACTTGCTCCTGTCCATCTGAAGAGACGATCGTGAGTGTGACCCGATCGCCCTTGCGGAGCCGGAAGTTCACCTGTGCTTTTGAGCTTTTGCAGCGACAGGTTGGAGAGAAGAGTTTCGTTACCTCGGTGCGCGTAATCGGCGTCGGCTCGAGCTTCAGCCGTTCTGTCACGGCGAACGCCGCTCCCGTCGCGGCGATCAGGAAGACGAGCAGAGCCGGCCGAGCGTAGCGCGCAAACACGAGGGCAGTTTAGAGCTCGTTTCAGTTGACGACCTGCCGACTGGGTGCGATCGGTGGATGCGAGGCTAGGACGCAGCGTCGTATTCGTAGCCGGAGGCTACGGATGCGACCGAGGACAACGCATCGCGCCGCCGAGCGCGGTCAGGCGGCGGAGTGCTTCATTTGAAACGCGCTCTTTGTGGGGCTCGCCTTACCCGGCGTGTCCGCGCGCCGCCGCCACGAGCGCGAGCGCCTGCTCGTATGCGCCGCCGCTCTCTATCCTCGTGATCGCGTCGAAGCGGATCCGGGTCGTGCCCTGGGCCCATTCCGCGCAGGGGTCGATCTCGCGAAGGACGAGCTCGCGCTCGCCGATCTCGACGACGCTCCCGATCGCGCAAGCGAAGGGCCCGTCGCGCTCGGTCAAGACGGTGATGAGCGTCGAAAGCCGCGAGAAGGATGCGAGTAGCGTGCGGATGCTGTCGAGGCGCACGGGAGGAATCTCCCCGAGGGGAAGTTCTCCCCGAAGCGAGAGCGCCGTACGAACGAAATCGTCGCGTGGCGATACCGCGACCTCGGCGATGTCGGAGAGGCGCACCGCGACCCAGCCTCCCAGGCGAATGTCCTCGCCAATCGGTACCAGAAGCGTCCACGAGCGCCCCACCGCGGCGACGAGCGCATCGGTGCCGAGGAGGTCGTCGTGGA
>Ga0209429_10002470_pt1 | contig 10924 bp, 13 predicted proteins | sample BarGraNGADG00212_3_FD_184493 | JGI IMG/M metagenome (GOLD analysis project Ga0209429, IMG submission 184493) | Arctic peat soil microbial communities from Barrow, Alaska - Barrow Graham LP Ref core NGADG0004-212 (SPAdes) (version 2) | ecosystem: Environmental > Terrestrial > Soil > Wetlands >... | reverse complement strand
ATATACTTGAAATGCGCAAATAATCAGCTTGATTAGAACTAATAGATTCCTTATTTGTATTCACTGATTCCAAATATTTAATGGAACTACTCATAATACCACCCTTGACATAACTACCCATAATACCACTCGATATTATTTTTTAATTTTCACAAGAGGTTGAGCTTGTATAATGTATATTGGAATACCCTTCGGATCACGCTCTCCTATTCTGCTTACTAGTGAAAGAGCTGGTTTTAACATTAAAGTAAGACCATTGTTTAATTTATATTCGTTCCATTCATCATTTAGTGGTGTGAATCTAACATCTTCAATTTTATCTATTGGTTTGTTTCCAATCAAATCTGCAGGTGATGTAACTCCTATGACATTAGATGATTGCAAACCAAAAATCGGATTTGTCAGTGGGTCTTTCCCTTCCTCAATTACCTTAATCAAAACAATTTTCACTTTTAAAGTGGTACCATCTTCTAGTTTGTAATAGTTCCATTTTTCGTCTGATTTTTCTACATTTATTTCATTTTGGTCCACTATAATCACCAGTTATCTTCTCAAATAAAATAATCGGATAGCAAAGAACTTTATATCTTTATTTAAGAACGCGTTTTATTAAATAACCTAACCCAGATAACATAAAAATCTATTCACGCACAGAATTCTTCATATTAATATCATGCTAACCCGATAAATAGCTATACAACACTTAAAAGCTTAAGTTGTAAATATATACCGAATCTAGACATTAAATTATCACGCACTACAAAATTATGAAGCAATATAACTTATTGTCTACATGTATGGTTTATAAAACTTGTTATATTACTTTAGTAACATAGTTAACTTATTCTATAAGTATTTGTCTTAATAATTTACTTTTCGTGTCTAGCAGGAATTATGTTTTGTTTTCCTCTTTGCATGTGATTTGCTTAAATGATTCAGTTTACATCTACGAGATCCTACCAGATGTAGATCCAGAGACCCACGCCAACCAGGCCAGAACTGCCGAAACAAGACTTAAAGCTCACTATGATCTAAACATATTTATTGAGCGCTTAGGACTGCATGCCTAGCGCTCATGTAGCAAGCGAAAAAAGAGAAAAGGAAATAAGTTAACGTCTTTCTGCAAAGTGACGATACCCGGTGTGATCCGTAAACTTTCCCTCTAATCCTATATCTTCCGGTGTTACTAGTGTTATACCATGCTGGCTTAGTTCGTAGTTGAAACGTTTATCAGGAGAGTAGATCACATAATTAAAAGATTCAAACAAATTCGACATTACACGTTTCTTAACAATCACACTTGACATGTTTATATCAAATCTGGGTATGACATCAATACTAAGTGTAACTACACCTCTAGAGTCATTCTCAAATCCTGAAGGTATAAAACTAGTAATAAATATTGTACTAGAATCAGGATAACGCCTATAATTGAATTCCGGAGTTTTAATATACTCACCGTCATATATCATTAAACATTGTTTGGTTGTGACTAAATCAAATAGTTTACCTATTTTGATATTAGGATTTCCAACACCACTGTTTTTCACTTTATCTAATAATTTTTTTACTAATTCTTCTGAAATACCGCCATTAAAACCAACTATATTATTGCCTTTCACATTAAAATTAGCAAATTCTCTGAAATACAAAAATTTATATAAATTTTTTAAGTTTTCTTCTTTCATTAAGTCATTAATCATTTCTTCTTTTAGTGCCATTTTATCCCTCGACTATTTTCCTTACAAACACTCTAACTTCATACCCCTCAATATATTCTTTTCCTGCATAAACATTACCCGATTTGTGGATGTGTCGGTCAGTTAGTTCCTGGAAGTAAAAATCTATGATCTTTAGCATAGTTTATAGAGCGCTTAGGACTGCAGGCCTGGGCGCACAGTAACTATGATATGAGCATAGTATGGGAAAAAAGTACGGTTTTTTAAGCCTTCGTTAAGTCTGAAAGCATCTAAAACCACCTTCGATTTATGCTTTTGTGCTTTAAACCGCTTCTTTTTACACGGTTGCTTCGGGAATTAAAAAATTCTCCTGCGCTTGTTTCATCTGTTCTGGGTTGTTTTGATTTACCTCAATTTCTTCACTTTCTTTGTTTTTGCCCTCCCAAGCATCGGCTGTGCTTTCTTTTATGATATTTTCCGTGAATGGATTTATGATAAATTTCATAACATTATCCCCCCTGGTAATCAGATATTTACCAACATGTTTTTTTATGAAACTTGCATCCGTAGAACTGCAGATAAATCTAGTAACGTCATAAGCTCCAAGTGCTCTTTCAAGTTTCTTCAACAATTCCTTACCATCGTGAACATCTGTTTCATATTCAAAAGCAATCTTCTTACCTTCTTTATCTGCTTCAATGTCCACCCCTCCACTATGGCATATTCTTACATTTCGGTAACCATTCAAGATGAATAGGGCTGCAAGCTGAACAACGCTATAATAATGCACAAATGACATTTTTCCAACGTGCGGAATATCAATCATTTCTTTTGAATCCACCATCCCTACTGGCACATATGCGGTCATAGTTCCGTTTCCTGCAACTTTCTGAAGCTTTCGTTTCTCATATCCCTGATTGAGTAACTTTGAGAGGTCACCCTCGCACCAATCAGCAAAGAGAATTTTCTGTTCTTCACATAGTTTTTGAAGCTCTGGATAAACCATAAAACCAAGCGTCGTAGATGCTTTTGTCTTCCCTTCAAACCGTCCTTTGATTACATCCATTTCTAAGGCTGAGGGAGAAAAGCGAATGGGGATTCTTTCGTCCTTAACAATAAGAAGGCCTTCGCCAACATCGGCACTTGTGAGGATATCACATTCTTCCTGGGTAAGATCGAAATATTCTTTTACATCATCGATATTGTTTTTCAGATTTGCACCTAAAACGATATTGATGAACATGTTTGTTTTATATTCCTCTTTGACCTTGTTCTTCTGGAAATCACTGGGCTGATGTGTAGCAAGCCACAGGAAAACCCTGTGACTTCTGCCTTGGGTAAGCGTTTTTAACATGGAGAGGGATAATTCAGGCTGGCGTAAATACACGGCTGCCTCATCTACTGCTATTATGGTTTCTTTGTCGCTATCAGTAGAAAACCTAGAAGCTATCATTCCGGTAACAAGTACGTTCATAGCATCTTGTATGATATCGTCTACACCGGATATATCAATAATAATGAAGTCTTTTGACAAATCAAGGTCAGTAGTTGGATTATTGATGTAGTTTAGTGAGCCTTTCTCGCTCATCAGGAATGTTTTGTTAAGCATTGCTTCTGCTGTCTTCTGCTTAGTTCCCAAGTCTTTATTAACCGCGTCAAGAGCCCATAAATCACGCAGGTTACGCATTACAGGAAAGGGGTTATTCCATGTCTCAGGCAAATCTCGGATTATTCCTGCTTGCTCGTAAACCATGTTCAGGCTTTCGTCAATGTAGCTCTTCATATTATCCGATAGATCATCAAACCACACAGAGAAGAACTTGATAAGTAGGTTTTTGTGTTTGTCGTAAGCCCTTGAGTATGCATAAGAACTGCTTCCCATTGTTTGACTATCAAAAAGGATTTGAAGCGGGTTTATGTTGGCTTTCCCTTCTCCCACGTCTGCAATACAAGCTTTCGGACCGTAATACTCAGCTACCGCCTTATAATTAGTTCCGGAATCGGATTTTGGTGTTGTATAGACGATCCGCGAGCCCTGCATATCATGCATGCGCATTAAGAGCATTAAAAATGAAAAGGTCTTCCCTGCTCCAGTTGCTCCTAAAAAAGTAAGATGTTTAGCTGGAAGTGTGTCTAAATCAATAAGGATTTCATTATTTGTTTTTAAATCCTTTCCGAAGTATAAACCTTTTTCATCTGTTCTGCTGTTTAGGTTCGTACTTGTGCAAAGTACGGATGCGGTATCCGATCTTACTTCCACCCAACTTTTAGAGTCTGAAACTGGAAAAGGCAAAGCGGAAAGAAACATCTCAAGCTGTCTGCCTGCTGGAATTTGAACCTCGATTAATTCAGATTTTAGAATTGAGATAATATAACTTTCTGCAGTGAAGACTTCCTTTTCCTTCCCCATGATAACTATTATAAAAGAAGAATGAAAAGACCTTTGAGAATTAAAGTAGATCTGGCGATAGTTGCTAACGATATCTTCACCCTTGCAAACAAGCTCTAAATCAGGACTGCCATTATTTGTTATCTCCTTGTGTTTCTGCTCCATATTTACGTTAAAACTGGCTCTCTGCAGGTTATCTTTAGCTTTATCTCCTGGCACCTGAATTAACGAGTGCGAAAGCATGATCTTACAACCGTCGAATGATAGTTCCTGAATCCGTTCTATTGCTTTACTGTTCATATCCCTTGGATAGCCCTCTCCTGACCTATCAGGGAGTCCAGCAACCAGACATCTAATGTAGGTCCGCTGATCTATCAATAGATGCGTGTCTGATATCTCAAGCCTCGATGGGGTTATAATTCTTGCATAGGATTTAAGCCAACGCTCATCTGTGGCTTCTTCCTGGGCTTTTCTCGATACGTGCTTTATATTCCTTACTTTAGCTTTGATTTTTCCCCATACTGACATTAAATCACCATCTCGTTGAACATAGTTCGGTATGCTGTGCTGATCTCGTTTTCATTCTCGTATATCCTGGGTTGCAATCGTGCTGCTCTCATATTTTTTATCAGACCAGGAACAATTGCACCGTACTGAATTTTTGCAGAGGCTATGCTCTTCTGTTCTCCGAGACTCAAAAAAGCGTAATATTTCCATGCAATTACAGGGCTGTTATCCTCTGCCACCTTTGTGTATAATCCGGCTAAATGCAAGTCAGTTGCCCTGTCACCCTTCGAGTTACAAGAAACTTCCAGCAAGTATTGCAGAATGGGCTTTCTAGGTTCTAATCGGCTGCAAGCAATTGTTTTAAAATGTGTATTAGAAGGAATACCATTAATTACTTTTTCCAATCGCTTTTCGTGCGCTGCTCTCTCTTCTTCGGATATTCTAACCGGGTGAGTTTCCATGAGTACGCCATATTTCCCACCTTTAAATTCGATTATACCGGACTCATGAACATTAACAATAGGAACTAACCTTTCTAGAAAGGAAACAGGCACCGAGAACTTATTTATGATGTGTTTTCCCTGGATACCTGCATAGAAAAACCTCATTTTTAGCTTTTGCTTATCAACTTTCTCGAAGGTTGCAAAATATTTGACCCACATATAGACAATTGAAATTAGGATTGCAATGTAAACAATTTGTGCAGGTCTCTCGCTTCTTGCTATCAGATTAAACAAGACCAATGCTGCTGAGATTGTGAGAAGCAATATCCATGTATGAAGACATGTGAAGTCTAGGAAACGATCATCCTTAACCTGTGTAATGGTTTTCGGCGGGCGGGGTTGACTGTATGGTGACAAATCGCTCATAATGTAGCACCCCACGTTATCACGGTCTTTGCACCTTTTTTGATGAATTCGAAGTCCCCTATTAACATGTAAAGACAGACTAAAAAGACAAAAATTGTGAGTCCCACATAACCTACAGCCTGCAAGCCTGAATTAGCGGGTAAATTTTTCAATGCAATAATTCCAAGACATGTGAAAAATATGGCTACTGGTTGCAATAACAGAATTCTTAATATGTGGTCAATTGATTTCTTCGCAAAATCCCTACTAAAATCAGGTACTAAAAGAACAGCAATTATAGTACATAAAACAGCAACAGCATAAATGATAAAGTACCGGATAATAAAGAAAATGAATACGGTCAAATCACAGAGAGCCATCATTCCGTAAAGTACCAAATTATCAGGGCTCGGAGCGATAGAATCAAGCACGTTAGCCATTGCGAATTGAGAAAGCGCCTGTATAATTTGAAGTGCAAACATGTATATGATATTCGCAAAGAGAGCTATTCCACACATAGCGAGTCCGCCGAAAAAACGAGATGTGGATAAGTCTTTTTCTCCAAAAACACTGGAAGTAACCTTCATCCGGGCTAGATTTCTGTTAGCCCACTCGCCAAAGATGAAAATACATACAAAGAAAATTGCAAGCGCATTGTAGTTCTTGAATAATGACTTGATATTAGGGTCTTCATATGGATTAGGAACATAAGTTATGGCTGTGTACAGGGCGCCCCTGGCTGATCCAAATTGATTGTTAACCGCACTATTGTTGTCGAAGCTGCTATACATCCCATCAATAAGGCTCCTGCCAAAAAGATTGATCCCATCGCTGACCATCCCACTTCCAACGCTCGAAGAATCAACCGATTGCTTTTTTATTGGCGCTGGCTGTGATATGTTGCTCGTAGTGTTCACACCTACTGTTTCGTTTACTTTCGCTTCCGCGAGTGTTATGGTTTTTAGGTCTATTGCATCGGCTGAAAAATTCCCTATAATTTTGGCTGATGCAATTGAAGTGCACAACAACAATACGAAGAATACGACAGCTACCGCTTTATTCACCATCTTACAACTCTCCTTGCATTTCTGAAAATAGATATTCCTAAAATAGTTAAAGTTCCGACAAAAGCCCACAAATGAGGATTAAATATCTGGTCGCTGTTGTCGTTAATTTCTGTCACATTAAAATCAGTAATTTTGTGATATCCTTTTGAATTGAAGCAGGTAACCTGCATGTCCTGTGCATTTAGCCTGCCTGGAAGATAGACCGCATCACCTGTGTGCTGCAGATCTCCTGTCCAGAGGTCCGCTTTTTCTTCATTGATTGAAAAATAATGAGTTGTGCTCGTCCCATTGTATGTATAGAGCACACTGGACAGGCCTTCCCCAACCACGTAGACGAGAGAATGAGGATTATAGCTATTGTTGTATTCGGTAATGCTTACACTTGCGTTTATGGGCGTTTCAGTGTCTAAGTATTGGGAATTGAAATTTTGATTAAGGATATCAAAGATTGTGGAGAATATTTTCTCACTCTGCTGAACAGTCGGAGGATTAGAAGCCGATATTCCCTTAACTGAAATTCCCATTGTTTCTAGTTCAGCAACACCTATGAATTTATTGGCATGAATGTAAACATTATTGTCCGAGCCTGCACCTAAGAGAATGGCTTTTAAACCGTTATTCGCAAAAGTGTTATTAAATACCTCTATATTTGCCGTCACTGTCGGTTTATTGCTCGCGTCGTAACCGTGACTACTACCTGCGTTTCCTATCTGGATTCCATTCTCACCGTGTTTATATTGACCGTTTACGTTATCCCCATCATAGGAGAAGAAAATATTATCATAGACTTTACAGTTTACACAGTTGTCTAATCTTGCCGCATCAGAAGCTATTGCAGCAATTTGATTGCCGTACATTTCGCTATTTTCTACACAAGACCAAAAAATACCTTCGTGCTGGCAATTGCTTATAAAATTGTTGTAACATGCTGAATTCTTCGCAAACCTTAAAAAAATTCCATCAGAGAAGCTATTATACAGCCTCATTTCATAGATTTTTATATTATCTGCATAATTTCCAGAGTCTCCACCAATTAAAATACATCTTTCACAGTCTTTGTTATGGCCTGGAGTATTGGCATAACTTGCAGGAAGAGCCCCTAAGTTTCCATCAATCTGAAACCCGCAGACCTCAACATTTTTTAAAGATTCTTTACAGCTTATTATTCCTGTGGCCCCGGTAAACCACTGACTTGAAGAGCTTGAGACCCGGATTACTGCCTCTGGATCTCCCGTTAATTTTGTATCTGACCCTATGATAATGGGCCCTTCGATCTCATAGACACCCGCTGATAAGTACACAGTCCCGCCTGCTTTAAGTCGCTCATTTATCTGTTGTTCTGCTCCCGCTGCTGCTAATCCTGAAAATAGTAAAAAAAAGACAGAGAAGCCTAACAGAACCTTCAAGTTAGCACCTGTACTCGCATTGAGTGATAGGGCATCCAGGAAGGCACCCCCGTAAACCTTCCCATACATCGACTCGGTACTATGATTGATTCCTGCCCCCAAGTCTCAATATAGGCTTTCAGGTATCTCACATTATCACCAACCGTAAGAGGATACCATCAACGCTAATTTGCCCCCTCGCGTCCATTGTCCTAACTGCTACCCCCAACGCTTCCTCCGATATTTCGGGACAAAACTTGTCAACTAAATCCTCAAAGTACAAAGCACAATAATTTTGCTTCATGCAGAGTTCAACAGCTTTGATTAGGTTTTCATATTGAAAGTCGTTCATTTGACCGCCTCACAGTGTCCCCGGTACATAGGAATTGATAGTAGGGATAACCCAATTGAACAAAACTATAAAAGCAACAATCACCAAAACCGCTTCAATCAGCCAAACTTTGACTCCTTCTTTTGCATTGATAGCGCCCTCGACTTTGCGACTGAATTTCGCAATCTGACCACTTGACCACAAAGCGAACAGCGAAAGTATGGCAATAAAAAACGCGATGTATTTCGCATAAATGATGATCGTTCCGGCAATGGTAGAGAAAAACCCTAGATTGCCTACAATATCGGTTGAGCTTGCGTTTGTTGCTTCTACCGCAAGCGCGTTACCTGCTGAGAGCAAGAGCCCTGCAACTGTTAAGAGTGCTCGTTTAGTTGGTAATTTTATTTTTAACACCTCCGAGTTCCCACGACTCAACCATTTCATCGAAACGTTTCATCAAGTATTTTTCAACTGTTAACCCGTTCGATTTTGCGATGTGGTGCAATGTTGCATAATCTTGATTTTCAAGAACGAGAACGAAATCCATCTCAATGTTTTTCATTGCCTCACCACGCGATAAGGGCTGTATCCTGCATTGTTCGTGATTTTGTGCTCATTTTCCAATTGCTCCAAAAGCTCCCTCAAGTACTCGGCAGGATAATTTGGAAACTTCATTTGTAACCCAACTTCGTAATACTTCCCGTTGTTCTCGGTTATGAAATTCAAAAGGCCAGCTTTAGCTTCTGTGTCTGCTGCATGTGTTGTTTTTTGGTTTGTGTTTAATTTCATGTATTATCACCTCATAGATACTAATTACTACCTATGACTATGTATGAGAATACATATATACTTTGCCAAAGTAGATAATAAATATGAATAACAATAAATTACAATATATGACAGACAATACAAGTATTACAATTCGTACCGATACGAGAGAAAGACTAGAAAAAATGAAAGTTCATAGAAGAGAGTCAATGAATGACGTAGTAGAAAGAATGTTAGACGAACATGAAAAGAATGAGAAAAAGAAGTAATTGTTATTGGGACACCGTACCCTTCGAAAGTAAGTGCCCCACAGATCCCATGCTAAAGAAGGAATCAATATGCTAAGTAGAACATATGCTATTTTACCAGATATATTTTGCTATACTTTTGCCTGCTCGAAGACTAACTTTTCTAACGGAGTTGGTTTGATATGAGTCTACCAGATATCACCAACTACACAAAAGAAGAAAAGGAAGAACTTTTTTTCATTCTTTGCCAAGATCCTGATATCAAACCCTTCCTTATAGAATTACTGAAAGCACATAACTTAGAATTATTTAAAAATCCTGATGTTAGGTCTGTGTTAAGAGAATTAGTTAGGGAATTGGTAGATGAAAGAATATCGGAACAGACGAAAGGAGGGAACAAACATGAGTATTAAATCACTTCTTTTAAGCTGTTCTAAAAAGGAAAGAATAGAAGCCTTTAACCTGCTTATTAATCACCCCGATACAGAACCTATTTTTGAAGCAAAAGTTACCGCTATTGTAGAAAAGATTCTTAATACTTCATTTGACGCTCATCTCGCTACTTCTGAATTAAAACCCATAAAGCGTATCGCTACTGTGGAGACTGTTCTAGGTTTAAACAACATGGTTGACTTCGAAGATGAAGACAGAGAGCTTACTATTCCTGAGAAAATCGAAGCTATCAAAGAAGAAATCCAGCATATTGAATTCAAAGCTCCTATTAACCCACAGGTTGAACTTAAACCTGATACCAAGACAGGAATGAGGGCACTACACTTAATAACCCGCCTAAGGGACTCAGGAAAACAACATCTTACTCATAAGGAAATTAAGAGCATCCTAACCAGTGACTTAGCAGATGAATATAAAATAGACGCGAAATGTAAGAACCCCAGGAAGACTATTATTGACGTTTTGAATGAGACTGTTTCAATGTGTTCAGACGTGTTCTTAGATCAAAAGAAGAAAGGACACAAGGAATGGAGGATTGTTTTAAAGTCGTAACTTATTGTAACCTCGTTACATACGAGTGAGAAAAAGATTAAGATAAGAAACAATGGATCTCATGAAATCCAGATCATCTAAAATCAAGCGATTGACAAAAAGAAGAAATCTTTAGAATTAAAAGATCGAACTTCTTTGAAGAAAAGTGATTGTTGTATGTGATTAGTGTAAAGTATAAAAAATAAATGAGTAATAAAAGATATCTGAAGAATGGTTTAGTTAAATTTTCTTGAGATTGTATGTAACCAAGTTACGAAGAGTTACAAAGTCTTATAAAAATGAAAGATCTGTTTGCCGGTTACAATCATCCCGATTAGGAAAAGTCACTAGATATTGATTATAGCCTGAAAACAGCTCATTTGGCAGCTGCCAGGCTTATAATATTAACACAAAAAGGAAAGAATAATAGTGAGTTATTCTAAAGTTTCAGTTTTTTCTTTCTTCACAAATGGCTTCCAAATCTTCTCTGGCATCCATGCAGGTCTATTCTCAGGAGCATTAACAAGCTCGCGCCATCCCTTGTAAACGTGTACCTTTTTTGTTCCACGTTCCCGAAGCCGAATAGTCACATGATTCTTTTTTGTCCCGTTGCATTTATTTGCAGCTTTTAGTGCAGCCTGTCTCGGTTGTTTTCCTGTGAAAACTCCGTGCTCATTGCCGTCTTCATCTCGTAAAACTAAATTTCTTTTGTCTGCTA
>Ga0209429_10002468_pt1 | contig 10926 bp, 9 predicted proteins | sample BarGraNGADG00212_3_FD_184493 | JGI IMG/M metagenome (GOLD analysis project Ga0209429, IMG submission 184493) | Arctic peat soil microbial communities from Barrow, Alaska - Barrow Graham LP Ref core NGADG0004-212 (SPAdes) (version 2) | ecosystem: Environmental > Terrestrial > Soil > Wetlands >... | reverse complement strand
CACGTAGGCCGCGGGTCTCACCGACCGGGGGTGTGTGCCTTCACGGTCCGGATGGCCGCGTGGGCATGGCGGCCGAGGGAGCGGGCCTCCTTGCGGGCCGACGCGACCGCGCGACGGGCCTGCAGCTCGGCGTCGCGGTCCACCCGCGCGTGCTGCACCCGCCAGCCGAGGCTCGGGTGACCCTCGCGGTCGAGGGCTGCGATCGCCGCCCCGCCGATCAGGCTCAGGTCCCGGATCAGCGCGCGGACCGGCCGTTCCCCGGCGGGCGCCGGCGTTGCGGCGGCCGCCCCGCGGTTGGGTGCGTCCAGCACGGCCAGCGGGATCGTCAGGACCGCAAGCGAGCAGGCCGCAAGTCGGGGTGCCTTGCCGAGCGCGAGCAGCAGCCCGGCGACGGCAGTGGCTGCGCCGTGCAGCCTGACGACGGTGCGCAGCGTGTCGTCGTGCGGCGGCTGGGGGAGGTCCGTGCGAGAGGCCAGCCCTCGCCACGCGGCTCGCATCCGCTCGACGTGCGGCGCCGGTCGACGGATGGCGTCGATCCCCTCGACGACGAACCAGGTGGCCAGCAGGGGTCTGGCGATGCGGCGGCTCAGCATCTCGTCCTCCTCAGGTGGTGTCAGCACGCTATCCCGATGCGGCTCGCCCGGCACGGCGGACGGGTCCGGGGAATGGTGGCCGGTCCACCCGGTGTTGTCGCCTGCATGAGCCCCGTGCTGGTCGCCGAGCCTGCGTTGCTCCGGTCCGCCGCCGACGCCGTCCCGCCGGCCCGGCTAGGCTCGTGGCCGATGACCGAGGACACCCACCGCGCACCCCCCGAGGATGCGTCCGCTCGCGCCGAGCGGTTCGAGCGTGAGGCGCTCGTCTACGTCGACCAGTTGTACTCCGCCGCACTGCGGATGACCCGCAACCCAACGGATGCGGAAGACCTGGTCCAGGAGACGATCGCCAAGGCCTTCGCGGCCTTCCACCAGTACCGGCCGGGGACCAACCTCAAGGCCTGGCTGTACCGGATCCTGACGAACACCTTCATCAACTCCTACCGCAAGAAGCAGCGGGAGCCGATGCTGGCCGGTTCGGAGAACATCGAGGACTGGCAGCTCGCCCGAGCGGCCTCGCACACCTCCAGCGGGCTGCGGTCCGCCGAGGCGGAGGCTCTGGACAACCTGCCCGACTCCGACGTCAAGGCCGCGCTGCAGTCCATCGCGGAAGAGTTCCGGATCGCGGTGTACCTGGCCGACGTCGAGGGCTTCGCCTACAAGGAGATCGCGGAGATCATGGGGACGCCGATCGGCACCGTGATGTCGCGACTGCACCGCGGGCGCCACCAGCTGCGTGAGCTGCTCACCGACTACGCACGTGAACGGGGTCTTGTCCCGGCTGTCCCCGAGGGAGGGGAATCGTGACCCACCCGACCCACGGCGACGGCGCCGTCGACTGCTCGGAGGCGCTCGCGCGGCTCTTCGACTTCCTGGACGCCGAGATCGGCGAGGCGGAGGGCGACCGGATCCGTCGTCATCTGGCCGACTGCGAGCCCTGCCTGAGCGAGTACGAGGTCTCCGACCATCTGAAGAAGCTCGTGCGGCGGTCGTGCAGCGAGCTGGCTCCGGCGGAGCTGCACGCGCGCATCCGCCAGCAGCTGACGATCCTGCGGACCCAGGTCGGCCCGTTGGACTGAGCCACGGCTCAAGTCCGGGCCGCCGTCACCCGATCAACCCAGGGTGACCGAGCACCCTCAACCGCAGTCCGTCATCCCGCTTCTGCACGCCCTCGCCAGCAGCAAGGGCTCTGACCTGCACTGCAAGGTCGGATCGGCGCCGCGGTTGCGGGTGGACGGCCGGCTCCGGCGCCTGCAGGTTCCCGACCTGCGGCCCGAGGACACCCAGCACATGGTCGAGCAGGTGCTGCCGGTGGAACTGGTCGAGCGGTTCGCCGCGACCAACGAGGCCGACTTCGCCTACTCGCTCAGCGGCGTCGGGCGCTTCCGCGTGAACACGTTCCGCGCGCGCGGCACCCTCGGGCTGGTGTTCCGTCGGGTGGCCATGGGTGCCCAGACGCTGGAGGAGCTGCGCCTGCCCGAGGTGCTCGGCGAGCTCGCCCTCGAGCCGCGCGGCCTGGTGCTGGTGACCGGTCCGACCGGCTCCGGCAAGACGACGACCCTCGCCTCGATGGTCGACCTGATCAACACCTACAAAGAGGTCAACGTCGTCACGATCGAGGACCCGATCGAGATCCTGCACAAGGACAAGAAGGCGATCGTCTCCCAGCGCGAGATCGGCTACGACACCATCGACTTCACCGTTGCGCTCCGTGCTGCGATGCGGCAGGACCCGGACGTGATCCTGGTCGGCGAGATGCGCGACGTGGAGACCGTGCGCGCCGCCCTCTCGGCTGCCGAGACCGGTCACCTGGTGCTCTCGACCCTGCACACCATCGACGCCGCGGAGACCATCAACCGCATCGTCGACTTCTTCCAGCCGCATGAGCAGAAGCAGATCCGCGGTGCGCTGGCGCAGGCCCTGCGCGGGATCGTCTCCCAGCGCCTGGTCCGGCGGGCCGACGGCACCGGGCGCGTCGCCGTCGTCGAGGTGCTCGTGAACACCGGGCGCACCGCCGACGCGATCGTCGACCCGTTCAACAGCCCGCCCCTCGAGGACCTCATCAACGACGGCGCGTACTACAAGATGCAGACGTTCGACAAGCACCTGTTCCAGCTCGTCCAGGACGGCCTGGTCACCTACGAGGACGCCTGCAGTGTCGCGAGCCGGCCGCAGGACCTCACTGTCGAGCTGCGCGGCGCCGGGGTCCTGCACTGACCTACCTGCACCGAACGCGTCGGGCGCTCGGCGCCCGCCCGTCGTCCTGTGCCTGCGCGGGGCGCGCCGTACGAGTCGAGCCGACGGCACTTGCCATCCCTCGAGTCGAGATATATCGTGTCTCGAAACGCGATATATCTCGATAGGAGGCAAGGCTGTGGAGGCTGATTCCTGGGTCGTGGTCGGGCCCCAGATCATCGAGGTGGACGACGTCCGCTCCGTTCGGGTGGCGCTGGTCGGCGGCCGCGTCGACGTCGTCGGGCGGGACGAGCCGGGGGCCCGGATCGAGGTGCACGCCGTCGAAGGACGGCCGCTCGAGGTGAGCCTGGTCGACGGCGAGCTGCGGGTCGGCTACAGCTTCACGCTCGGCGGGTGGGAGGGCTTCCTCGACCGGGTGCGCAACATCCCAGCCCGGGACTCCGCCGACGTGCACATCGCCGTCCACCGCGACGTCGCGGCCCGGCTGGGGACCGTGACCGCCGAGGGCCTGCTCGTCGACATCGAGCAGGGCAGCCAGGTCTCCACCGTCTCCGGCTCCGTCGTCACCGATGGCACCCACGGTCTCCTCACCACCCGCGCCGTGTCCGGCGACGTGGTGGTCCGCAACCACACCGGCGACCTTCGGGCCAACGCCGTCTCCGGCTCGGTCACCGCCTCCGGCGCGTTCGCCCAGGTCTCGGTCACGACGGTCTCCGGGGCTGTGGGGCTCGATGTGACGCGAGCCGCCGGCATCGGGGTGCAGACGGTCTCGGGCGACACCACGGTGCGGGTGCCCGGCGGTCTTGGCGTTGCGGTGGCGGCCAGGAGCGTCTCCGGACGGGTGATCGTCGACGGCGAGGCGAGGAAGGGTGACGGGCCGCTCACCGGGACCGTCGACGTCACGACGGGCGACGGCTCGTGCCGGCTGCGGGTGAACACCGTGTCCGGGCACCTCACGGTGCTGCGCGGTGCTCCCACCCCGACCGGGGGGATCGCCTGATGCCGGTCTTCGCCCACGGGCAGCTGCGGCTGTACCTGCTGGCACTGCTCGAGTCCGGCCCCAAGCACGGCTACGAGCTGATCACGGCACTCTCCGACCGCTTCGGCGGCACCTACCGGCCCAGCCCCGGCACCGTCTACCCGCGGCTGGCCCGGCTGGAGGAGGAGGGCCTGGTCACCCGGGTCGACGAGGGTCGGAAGGGGATGTACGCCCTGACCGACGCCGGCCGGGCGGAGCTGGCGGAGCGCCGAGGCGACCTGGCGGCGCTCGAGGAGAACTTGGCGGAGAGCGTGCGCGCGTTGGCCGCACAGGTGCGCGACGAGGTCAGGGGCGCGATGGCGGGGCTCCGGGCGGATCTGGCCGCGGCCGCCCAGCAGGCGCGCGCGTCAGCGGTGCCGCCGCCGGCGACGCATGACCGTCGGGCCGCGTCCCGGATACGGCGTGCCGAGGCCGAGGGTCTGCTGCAGCAGTTCCGCGACGAGGTGCGCGCCGATCTGCGCCGGGCGGACGCCCTCGGGGACGTGCCGCCGCTCACCGTCGACACGGTCCGGACAGTGCTGGACTCCGCGCGCACGGCGATCCGGGCGACGCTGAACGGGCAGGGGCGCTGACGGGTCAGGGCGCGTCGTCGGGCAGGCCGAGCCAGCGCCGCCAGCCGCTGTGCAGCACCAGCCACGCCATCAGCCCGTAGCCGGCCTGCCCAGGAGTGCTGCCGTCACCGGCGGCAAGGTCGGCCAGCCACTGCTCGTGCCGGGCCAGGGGCGTGTAGGTCTCCACGTAGGGCACCCGGCGCCGCTGGGCGACGTCGGCGAACGCCGCGGACAGCTCGGCCTGGCGCTCCGGCTCCTCGTGGGCACCCGGCGGCGGCCCGACAACGAACGGGACGACCCCGAGCTTCTCTGCGCCGTCCAGGATGTTCGCGAGGTTCAGCCGGCTCCGGGCCAGGGACACCCCGTTGCTGAGGTCGGCGCGCCCCAGGCCGATCGCCAGGTAGTGCTGGGCCTCCTGCGGTGCCGGGTCGAGCCGCAGGGCGACCTCTGCCTCCCAGCGCGCCGCCAGTCCGGCAGTGGTCTCGCCGGGGACGGCGAGGGCCATCACCGACGGGGGTGGTTCCAGCACGGTGCGCGCCGTGACCCGACCCACCCAGCCGAGCGCCTTGCGGTCGCCGACGCCGGCGACCAGCTCGTCGCCGACGACGCAGATGCGTCGAGCCACTTGTGTCACGTGCCCTCCCGTCTCCGGTGTCAGTGTGGCCGACGGCGCACGGCGCGACCGGGACCGACGCGCGAGGCCGCGGATCAGCCGGGACCGACGTGCCGCGGCCGAGAGGCGCGCTGAGCCACGCGTCAGAGGAGGCAACCCAGGAGGCCGCCGGTCAGCGGGCGAACGCCTCCTCCACCAGCGCGGCCTGCTCGGCGAGGTGGGTGCGGCTGGAGCCGGTGGCCGGCGACGCCGACCGCGGACGCGACACCACGCGCAGCGGACGGCCGAGGTCGGTCCCGAGCGCCTGGGCGACGAACGTCCACGCCCCCTGGTTCTCCGGCTCCTCCTGGACCCAGACCAGCTCGGCGTCACCGTAGCCGGCGATCGCCTCGGCGACATCCGAGGTCTGGATCGGGTGCAGCTGCTCCACGCGGACGATGGCGGTCGCCGAGTCCGCCGTCTTCGCGCGGTGGGCCAGCAGGTCGTAGTAGACCTTGCCGGCGCACAGCAGCACGCGGTCGACCTTCGCGTCCGCCGGGAGGTGCTCGTCGGGGATGACGGGCCGGAACGATCCGGAGGTGAACGCCGACGTCGGTGACGCCGCCGCCTTCAAACGGAGCAACGACTTGGGCGTTGCCACCACCAGCGGCCGTCGCGGCCGGGCGTAGGCCTGACGGCGCAGCAGGTGGAAGTAGGACGCCGGCGTACTCGGCACGGCGACCGTCATGTTGCCCTCGGCGCACATCTGCAGGTACCGCTCGAGCCGGGCCGACGAGTGGTCCGGACCCTGACCCTCGAAACCGTGCGGCAGGAGCAGGACGACGGATGACCGCTGGCCCCACTTCTGCTCGGCCGAGGAGACGAACTCATCGACGATCGTCTGGCCGCCGCCGGCGAAGTCGCCGAACTGGGCCTCCCAGAGGACCAGCGCATCCGGCCGCTCCACCGAGTACCCGTACTCGAACCCCATCGCCGCGAACTCCGAGAGGGAGGAGTCGTAGACCCAGAACTTGCCCTGGTCGCTGGACAGGTAGAGCAGGGGTGTCCACTCGGCGCCGGTGTTCCGGTCGTGCAGCACCGCGTGCCGCTGCACGAAGGTCCCGCGGCGGGAGTCCTGGCCTGCCAGCCGGACGGGTGTGCCCTCCAGGAGCAGCGAGCCGAAGGCCAGCAGCTCGGCGTAGCCCCAGTCGACCGGGCCCTCAAGGGACATCTGCTCGCGCTTGGCGAGGAGCTGCTCGAGCTTGGGGTGGACCGCGAACCCGGCCGGGGGACGGGTGTGCGCCCGGCCGATCCGGCGCAGTATCTCCGGGTCGACCGCGGTGCGCCAGCCGATGATCGTGCCGGCGTCCCGCAGCTGGGACCGCGGCTTCTCCAGCCCGGCGACCGGCTCCGCCTCGGGATCGGGGGTGTACACGCCCTCCCGGGTCTCGGTGAAGACCCGCTCGAGCTGGCTCTGGTAGTCCTGCAGCGCCTGGGAGGCCTCGTCGACCGAGATGTCGCCGCGGCTGACCAGCGCCTCGGTGTACAGCTTGCGGACGGAGCGCTTGGCCTCGATGAGGTTGTACATCAGCGGCTGGGTCATCGAGGGGTCGTCCCCCTCGTTGTGCCCTCGGCGCCGGTAGCACACCATGTCGATGATGACGTCGCGGTCGAACTGCTCGCGGAACTCGAAGGCGAGCTCGGCCACCCGCACGCAGGCCTCGGGGTCGTCGCCGTTGGCGTGGAAGATCGGCACCTGCATGCCCTTGGCGACGTCGGTGCAGTAGAGCGTCGAGCGGGAGGACGACGGCCCGGTGGTGAAGCCGACCTGGTTGTTGATGATCACGTGCACCGTGCCGCCGGTGCGGTAGCCGCGCAGCTGGGAGAGGTTCAGGGTCTCGGTGACCACCCCCTGGCCGGCGAAGGCGGCGTCGCCGTGGATCAGGATCGGCAGCACGGAGAACCCGTCGCCGCCCAGGTCGATCCGGTCCTGCTTGGCCCGCACGATGCCCTCGAGCACCGGGTCGACGGCCTCCAGGTGCGAGGGGTTGGCGGCCAGGTACACCTTGGTCCGGGCGCCGGACTCCGCTGTGAAGGAGCCCTCCGTGCCCAGGTGGTACTTCACGTCGCCGGAGCCCTGGACGCTGCGCGGGTCCTGGTTGCCCTCGAACTCCGCGAAGACCTGCGCGTAGCTCTTCCCGGCGATGTTGGCCAGCACGTTGAGCCGACCGCGGTGGGACATCCCGATGCAGACCTCGTCCATGCCGTTCTCGGCGGCGCGGGACAGGACGGCGTCGAGCAGCGGGATGAGCGACTCGCCGCCTTCGAGAGAGAACCGCTTCTGCCCGACGTACTTGGTCTGCAGGAACGTCTCGAACGCTTCCGCCGCGTTCAGTCGGCGCAGGATCCTCAGCTGGTCCTCACGCCGGGTGCGCGCGTAGCCGGACTCCAGGCGCTCCTGCAGCCACCGGCGCTGCCGGGGGTCCTGCAGGTGCATGTACTCCGCGCCGATGGTGCGGCAGTAGGACTCACGGAGCAGGCCAAGGATCTCGCGCAGGGTCGCCCTTGCCTTGCCGGTGAACCCGGCGGTGGGGAACTGGCGGTCCAGGTCCCACAGGGTCAGGCCGTGGTTCTGGATGTCCAGGTCCGGGTGCTTGCGCTGGCGGTAGGCGAGCGGGTCGACCTCCGCCATCAGGTGCCCGCGCGATCGGTACGCGTGGATCAGCTCGGCGATCCGGGCCGGCTTGGCCAGCTCGGTGTCGGTGTCGACGGTGTTGTCGCGGACCCAGCGGACGGGCTCGTATGGCACCCGCATCGCGGTGAAGACGCGGTCGTAGAAGCCGCCCTCGCCCAGCAGCTTGGCGCTGATGATGCGCAAGAAGTCCCCGGACTGGGCGCCCTGGATGATCCGGTGGTCGTAGGTCGAGGTGAGCGTGAGCACCTTCGACACGCCCATCCGGGCGAGCTGTTCCTCCGAGGCGCCCTGGAACTCCGCCGCGTAGTCCATCGCCCCGACACCGACGATCGTGCCCTGGCCGGCCATCAGCCTCGGCACGGAGTGCACGGTGCCGATCGTCCCGGGGTTGGTCAGGCTGATGGTGGTCCCCGCGAAGTCGTCGGCGGTCAGCTTGCTCGCGCGAGCTCGACGGACGATGTCCTCGTAGGCGGCGACGAACTGACCGAAGTCCATCGTGTCGGCGCCCATGATGTTGGGCACCAGCAGCTGGCGGGAGCCGTCCGGCCGGGCCAGGTCGATGGCGATCCCGAGGTTCACCGTCCCGTGCTGGACGACAGCCGGCTTGCCGTCGTCATCGATGTAGCCGGCGTTCATCACCGGCATGTCGGCGATGGCCTCGACCACCGCGTAGCCGATCAGGTGGGTGAAGGAGATCTTGCCGCCGCGTCCCCTCGCCAGGTGGTTGTTGACGACGATCCGGTTGTCCACCATCAGCTTGGCCGGGATGGTCCGCACCGAGGTGGCGGTGGGGACCTGGAGGCTGGAGGTCATGTTGGCGACGGTCCGGGCCGCGGCACCGCGCAGCCGCTCGACCACCGGCTCGGGCGAGCTGGCCGGCCACTCCACCCGGGACTGCGGGGTCTCCGCGTACGGCGCTGTCGCCGGTTGCGCCGAGGCGACCGGCGCCGTGGCGGACGGGTCCGGCTCCCGAGGGGTACGCGGCACGGCCTGCGCCGGGGAGCGCATCGCCCGGGGGTGTGGAGCGGGGCGGTCGTCGGGACCCGTCGGCGGCGGGGCGGGGGCGGCAGCGCCCGGTTCGGCAGTCGTCCCCTCCCGGGCCGGTGCCCCGGTGTCGCGGGAGGTCTCGGGGGCGGCCGTGCCGGCGGGCGCTGCGGCCTGCGGTGCAGCGGCCTGCCGGGCCGCCCCGTCGCCGTCGGTGGGGGCGTCGTCAACGGCGCCGTAGGTGTCTGCGTCGTCAGCCGGCCAGGCCATGGTCACTGCGGCGGCGCGGGGCACCCCGTTCGTCGCCGCCGCAAGGGTCTCCGACCGCGGGCGGTAGTCGGCGAAGAAGTCCCACCATGCCGGGTCGACCGAGTCCTTGTCGGTCAGATACCGCTCGTACAGCTCGTCGACCAGCCACTGGTTCGCGCCGAACGTCGACCGCACCGCGTCTCGGTCAGCCTTTTGGGACACGCGAGGATCGCCCACTTCCAGACCACGGACCTTCGACCGTTGTGACGGCCCTTCTTGTGCGTTCCACCCTAGGCCACGGAGCGAACGGTCTCGCCTGCAGACGCCCTGGTCCGGGCCGTTGCGGGGGGCCGCTCGGCCGTCCGGGTGAGGTTCGGTCCGCACGCAGCAATGGGCGCGCAAACACCCGGTCCAGGGTGTGTCAAAGCGGGGTCACGGGCACTCAGGTGATGTCGCGACGGAACGTGGTGAAGCGTCCGATCGCAGCGAGCACGACGCCGTAGCCGACGAGCACGACGAGCCCCTGCCACCGGGTGAGCAGGTCGCCGCCGATTCCCGAGGCGCTGTAGAAGCTTGTCCCGGCGATCGCCTCGCCGGCAGCGCCGGGAAGCCACTTGGCGATGCCCTCGAGACCGCCGATGGCGCCGAGAGCCAGGCGGAGCACCGGCTCGACCAGCTGGGTGAAGGCCAGGACGACGACGATGGCCGCGACCTGGTTGGGCAGCACCGTTCCGAATCCCACCCCGACCATCGCCCACACCGTGAGCGCAAGGACGGAGAGGGCAATGGTTCGCTGCACCTCCGGGTCGGTGAGCATGGCGTCGTGCCCCAACAGGCTGAGCACCGCCGCTCCCGCGCCGACGGTGGAGAGCGTCCCGACCAGCCCGTAGAACAGGCCGATCGGCAGGCTGGCGATCAGCTTGGCGCCCAGTACGACGGTGCGCCGCGGTTCGGCCAGGAAGGTGGGGGTGACCGTCATGTGCCGGAACTCCCCGGTCACCGACATGGCTCCGATGACCAGCGGGAAGACGTATCCGAGCGTCGGGGCCAGGGTGTAGATGGTCAGGGCGATGTTCAGCGGGGACATCGGGGGCATGCCTTCGGAGCTCATGCCGCCCTGGCCGGGGTCGAGCGTGAACGGGAAGGCCATCACCGCGCCGAGGAACGCCATGTACAGCGCCATGGTGATGAGCAGGACCCACCACATCCGGGTGGTCACGAACTTGCGGTACTCGCTGACAAGTGCGGCCCTCATGCCGCACCTCCCTGGGTCGGGTCCGCGGTGAGCTGCAGGAAGATGTCCTCAAGGCCGACGTCCCGGCTGGCCAGCTCGTGCAGCTCGATGCCCGCCCGGAAGGCCGCCGCCCCGACGACCGAGGCGTCGACGTCGCGCACCAGGACGGATCCCGATGCGTCGACCGTCTGGGCCCGCCCGGGCCACTCGGCGGCCACCAGCGCGGCGAGCCGCTCGGCGTCGGGGGACTTCACGAGCACCTGCCGAGTGGTCAGCAGGGCCAGGTCCGCGAGCGAGGACGCGTGCACCAGCCGGCCCTTGGCGATGATGATCACGTCGTCAACGGTCTGCTGCACCTCGGAGAGCACATGGCTGGAGACCAGCACCGTTCGGCCCTCCCGCGCGAGGTGACGCAGCAGGGCGCGGAGCCAGGCGATCCCCTCGGGGTCCAGCCCGTTCGCCGGTTCGTCGAGCAGCAGCACCTTTGGGTCGCCGAGCAGGGTGGCCGCGAGGCCCAGCCGCTGTCGCATGCCCGACGAGAACCCGCCGACCCGGCGGTCGGCGGCGTCATTCAGGCCGACCAGCTCGAGCACCTCGTCGCAGCGCTTGGTCGACACGCCGACCTGGGGCGCGTACACCCGCAGGTGGTCCCGTGCGGATCGACCCGGGTGGAAGCTCGCCGCCTCGAGGGCCGCGCCGACCACGTGTCCGGGTCGGGAGAGGTCGTGGTACCGACGGCCACCGATGGTCGCCGTCCCGGCCGTCGGGGTGACCAGGCCGAGCAGCATCCGCA
>Ga0209429_10002467_pt1 | contig 10926 bp, 13 predicted proteins | sample BarGraNGADG00212_3_FD_184493 | JGI IMG/M metagenome (GOLD analysis project Ga0209429, IMG submission 184493) | Arctic peat soil microbial communities from Barrow, Alaska - Barrow Graham LP Ref core NGADG0004-212 (SPAdes) (version 2) | ecosystem: Environmental > Terrestrial > Soil > Wetlands >... | reverse complement strand
CCAGCGCTCACGCGGGATGACCCGACTCGCCGCTGCGAGGAGGATCCGATCGATGACACGGAGCTTCGGTCGGCCCGCCGTCCGCTGCAACACGCGAAGCTGATGGCGGCGGACGAGGATCTCGAGGTCCTTGCTTCCGTCGTCTCGGCCTTGTTGGCCACCGCCGACGAGGAAACCGACGAGGGCGCGGACGACGAGGGAGGAGGGACAGCATCGGCCGATCGTACCGGGACTGTCCGAGCGCGAATCGGGGTTTCCGACCCCCACGCCGGCCCAGAACGAGGTCCTTTCAGGGCCCTCACCGAACTCCAATCTCCGGTTTGATCCGCAGCGTACGCACCCCCGCCGTCCCTCTGCCACACGAGCATCTGCGCATCCACAGGGATCGCTTCGCGGGGAGACCGCCCACACCCGGGAGGGTCGGCGGACGCCGCCATCGCTCTCGCCACCTTGGCCTTGGCCCTCTGCTCGCGCTCTACGAGAATGGCCTTGACCTGCTCGGCGTCTAGCCATTCCTCGGTCGTCGAGTAGACCCCTCCTCGGAAGAGCGGCCAGCGTCCTGAACTTTCAGGCTATTTTGCGCCGGTAGGCCCTCATGGCGAGCGCATAGGCGATGAGGAGGATGCCGACGCACCAGGCGAGGGCGATCCAGATTTCGCCTCCGACCGGCTGCTGCTCGAACAAGGCTCTGATCGTGTTGACGATCGAGGTGACCGGCTGGTTTTCCGCGAAGGCACGCACGGGACCCGGCATCGAGGCAGTGGGCACGAATGCCGAGCTGACGAACGGCAGGAAGATGATCGGGTACGAGAAGGCGCTCGCCCCGTCCGTGGATGTCGCCGACAATCCGGCGAGCACTGCGATCCAGGTCAGCGCGAGCGTGAACACTGCGAGGATGCCGGCCACGGCGAGCCATGCCGGCACTCCTGCCGGCTAATGCGGCCCGTCTTTCGACAGTTCGCGCGACACGATGGCAACCTCGTGTAGGGCGATCTGTGCTCCACGGCGGCAGCGGCACGTCCGGTCCAAGCGCCTTATGACCATACTGGCGATGATTACCCGACCAGCGACAAGGATCGGGGCGACCGTCCCGCCGGAGCTCCCCGCCCAGCTGGGGTCGCGTAGGCTGAGGTCACGCGACCGCTGCGCCGCCTTCCTGCGTCGCGGTACCGATCGTCAGGCGTCGTCCTTCGGCGGGCCCGCGCTGCCTGGGTCGAGGAGCAGGCGCACGAGCGTGTCGCCATACCACTGTTCGAACCGCCCGTCGCTCCACCCGCGGTCGACGACCAGAAGCCGGTAGATCTCTGGGCTGCCGATGGCAAACAGGATCTCGGCCCCGGACTCCAGGTCCAGTCCGTCCCGCAGGGTCGTCGAGCCAGCCACGATCCGCAGCAGTTCGCGCTGACCCGCGAAGCGCTGATCCTTTCCACGCTCCCACAGCGCGGCGATCTCGGGATCGGCGCCGACAGCGCCGTGAACTACCTCGTCGATCGCGGCCCGTCGCTCTAGGATCGACCGCCCATTGCGGGCCAGGATCTGGAGCCTGCGACGACGGTCCGGTTCCTGGCGCATCTCCTCCACCCAGGCCTGCTCGTGGACAGCTGGCGCGTTGTCACCGCCGGCGATGGTGACGTCGACGAGTTCGGAGAGGAGAGAACGTTTGGTTCCGAACGTGGAGTACACCGTCTCGGGCGAGACGTTCGCGCGCGCTGCGATTGCGTCGATGGTGGTCGCGACATAGCCCCGCTCGATGAAGAGCGCCCGGGCCGCTTCGATCATGGCATGGCGGGTGGCCCGAGCCTGCTCGCGACGACGTGGGGAGTCGTACTGGCGACGGTGCTTGACAGGCTTTCGCATACGGCTACAGTAACACCTGATTGGATACGGTAATACTGTAGTTAACACCCGATCGTGGGGCCGAAAGGAAATCACCAGTGCCAGTCGTGCAGCTCGAGCATCCCATCCGCGACTTCGATACCTGGAAGGCTGCGTTCGACCGCGATCCGGTCGGGCGAGAAGCCTCGGGGGTGCGTCGGTATCAGATCTACCGACCGATCGCCGATCCGAACTTCATCGCGGTGGACCTCGAGTTCGACAGTCGGGGCGAGGCGGACGCGTTCAAGCTGGCGCTTGAGCGGCTGTGGCGGTCACCCCAGGCCGCGCCGGCATTGGGCGGCACCCCACGCGTGCGGATCGTCGACATGGTCGAGAAGAAGGTCTACTGAGCCAATCGACGCCTGAAGCGGTGAAGTGCTGCCGGGACCGGCGGGAGCGAACGCGAGAAGTCGGCGCGATCTGGTCGGATTCCTGCCGCGTTTCGTGCGCAGCACCCGTCCCGACCAATCCGCAGACTCACGCAGGCCGTCGCCTTGGGAATACCGACACGACGGCAAGATCGTGTCGTGACAGTCGGTGCCAACTCCGCGCTGTCGGGCGCACCGTCCGCGAGCGATGAGGCCAAGCGCGTCTGGCGCCGGGTCATCCGCGACTTCGGCGCCACGGGCGTGATCACCGCGGTCGATGCCGATGCCCTCCGAACCTACTGTGAGGCCGTCGTCCGCTACGTCCAGGCGGCCCGGACTCTCGAAGCCTCGGGCCCGCTCGTGCGGGGCGCCCGGAGCGGCGAGCTCGTGAAGAACCCGCTCCACCAGATCGTTCGTGATAACGCGATCCTGCTGCGGGCCTTCGCTCGCGAACTCGGTCTCACACCGGCTGCCCGCACGGGCCTCACGATCGGCATGGAATCGGATCCCGACGATCCGCTCGAAGCCTGGCTCCGGTCGGGCACGTGATGGTCCGGACATGGACCCCGCGCGCCGACACGGGCCCGGCCCCAGCAGACTCATGAGGCAGGGCGTCTGATGCCCTTCGCCCCGCTCCCAGCGTGCCTGGAGCCGCGCTGCCCGGGGCGTGGCGTGCATCGTGGCTACTGCGAGCAGCACAAGCGGAGCGAGGCGCAGCGGGGGTATGGACGCGAGCATCGGGCCGACCGCATGGTCAACAGGCCCGGCGCCAGGTGCGAGCGGTGCGGGTGCACGGAGCGGCTGGAGCGTGATCACCGGATCCCCGCGTCGATGGGCGGCGACGACAGCCCGGCCAACAAGCGCTGGCTCTGCCGGGATTGTCATTCAGCGGTGGGCGTGCGCAGCGGCGTGCGGGTGGCGGCGCCATGAGCGTGCATGACTATGCATCGGCCCGAACACTAGATGTTGTGGTGTCGAGCGCGCCGACACTACAGGTGGTATGCCGGTCCGAAAGTCCAGGCGGTTGCGAGGGCCAGGACACCCGGGCGGCCCTTCTCTCGCGAAGCCAGGTTTCGCGAATCTCGTCAGGCGGGCGAGGGCGATGACGAAGGCGGGCAATCGCGGCCTCCCAGGGATCCCCAGTGCGGTCCTTGACCGGTTCGTGGCCGGGAACCTCCTGGTCGTCGTTATCGTCCATGAGGCTCGACGCGTGGTCCACGTATCGCCGCTACAGCAAGGACGGTTGCGGGGCGCCCGGCACCCCCACACGATCAAACCATCGTGTCGACCGATTGAGACGGGCGCAGGCACGTCTTGTGCGCGCCGCCGGTTGGAACGCCACGCAGGCGCGTGACCCCAGCCCCGAACCCGGGCCGGTCCAGTCTCTCCGCCCGATCGTCGCGGCCCAACGGGATATCCCGCAATGGATGCCGGGCAACTCGCGCTGCTCGCTGGTGCCGTCTCGCTCGTGGTGGCGGGGGTCAGCAACACGGTCGCGCTCATTCACGGCATGGCGGGAGCGGATCCACTAGCGGTCCCTAGCCCGCTCGAACGGGAATACCAGCGTCGCGCCGACGCCTACCTCGAAAGCCCGCCTCACACGCGATAAGGGCACACTCGCCGCCTCGAGACCGAGGCGATCGAGGTCGGCGGCGTCCGGGTCGTGCCGCGCGACGTCCTCCACGCGGTCCTGGACCCGAAGCTGCGGGCGAAGCCCGGGGAGCCGGACCTGGTCATCGTCCGGGTGCTCGCGAAGGGGCGGCGCGACGGGCGCGAGGCGCAGGTCGTCGTCGAGCTGATCGACCGCTTCGACGAGGCGACCGGGTTCACGGCGATGGAGCGGACGACCGGCTGGGACGGCTCGATCAAGGCGATCATGAACGCCCAGGGCGTGACGCCGCGCGGAGCCCACCCGGCCGAGATCGCGGTGCCGGGCCCCCTCTACGCGGCCGAGCTGCGCCGCCGCGGCTTCAGCCTGACCGAGACGGCAACGCCGTAGGCTGGCGCGGCCGACCGCCGCCGGGACCGGAGCCGGCCTCCGGCCCGGGCGCGCCGAGCGCAGGCAGATGAGCCGCAGACAAGGGCCGCGCAGGAAGATCCGCGCGGCATCGCGACGTGGGGGTCCGCCCATCGTCCCGGCCGATCGCTGGGGGCACCAGGGAGGTGCCCGCGCACCGTCCGGTGGAGCGTGTCGACGGGCGTGATCACCCGCTCGGCGCGGGGTTCCAGCCGGCACCGACGAACCGCTTCGCCGCGTGAGCCCACCGAGCCCTCCTGCCCGGCCTTTGTGACCTTCCGCACTGGCCTCGTACGGCTGGACCGGGCAACCTCGTCGGTCAGAAGCTGCGGCCGTCACGGCCGTGGGAGCGCGCAGCGGGAGTTCGTCGTGACCTTGCCAGGACGCCCAGACGCCGCGCCGCCGGCTCTGTCATCCGCACGCCGCGGCACGATCATCAAGCTCGCGACGATGGCCGTCGTCGGCCTGGTGATCGCCCTGCTGCCCACTCCGGCGGGCCTCGACGCGGGGGCGTGGAGGTACTTCGCGCTCTTCGTCGCCGTCATCATCGGGCTCATCCTTGAGCCGATCCCGGCTGCCGCGGTTGGCCTCATCGGGGTGGTGCTGGCAGCGGGGCTCCGCCTGCCGTTCACCCCGGAGCAGCTGGCCGACCCGACCTTCGAGGCACCGGTCCAGGCGGTCAAGTGGGCGCTCGCCGGCTTCTCGAACGGCACCGTCTGGCTCATCTTCGGCGCGTTCATGTTCGCCATGGGGTACGAGAAGACCGGGCTGGGCCGTCGCATGGCGCTGCTCCTGGTCCGCACCCTCGGAGGGAGCACGCTCGGGCTCGGCTATGCGGTCGTGCTCGCCGACCTGGTCCTCGCCCCGTTCACCCCGTCGAACACCGCCCGCAGCGGCGGCACGGTCTACCCGATCATCAGGAACATCCCGGGGCTCTACGGCTCCGAACCGGGCGAGACCGCGCGGCGCATCGGCTCGTACCTCATGTGGACCGCGCTCGCCGCGACGTGCGTCACGAGCTCCCTGTTCCTGACGGCGCTGGCACCCAACCTGCTGGCCCTCGATCTCGTCCAGAAGGTCACGCCGGTGTCCGTGTCGTGGACCGACTGGCTCGTCGGGTTCCTGCCGATCGGCGTCCTGCTGCTCGCGACGCTCCCTTGGGTCATCTACAAGGTCTACCCGCCCGAGATCACGTCGAGCAGCGAGGTGCCGGCGTGGGCGCGCGGGGAGCTGGCCTCGATGGGCGCGGTCACGACCCGCGAGCTGCTCATGGGCTGCCTCGTGGTCCTGGCCCTGGCGCTGTGGATCTTCGGGGGTTCGTTCGTCGATCCCACGTTGGTGGCGCTGGCCGTGATCGCGCTCATGGTGCTCACCGGCGTGGTCGAATGGGGCGACGTGATCGCAAACAAGGCCGCCTGGAACGTCCTGGTCTGGTTCGCGACGCTGGTCGTCCTCGCCGACGGACTCGCGAAGGTCGGGTTCATCGCGTGGTTCGGCAAAGGGGCGGCGTCGGCCCTCGGCGGCCTGCCCGTGCTCGCGGTGATGCTGCTGCTCGTGGTCCTGTACTTCGTCATGCACTACCTGTTCGCCAGCCTCACCGCGCACGCGTCCGCGCTGCTGCCGGTGATCTTCGCGGCCGGTGCCGCGGTCGCCGGCGTCAACGTGACCGTCTTCGCGCTCCTGCTGCTCTACGCGCTCGGCATCATGGGCGTGATCACGCCGTACGCAGCCGGCCCGGGCCCCGTCTACTTCGCCAGCGGGTTCATCTCGCGGCGCGACTTCTGGGTCCTCGGGCTGGTCTTCGGAGCGATCTATCTGGTCGCGTTGCTCGTCATCGGGACGCCCTGGCTGCTGTTCCTGCACCCGTAGCCCGGGATCCACCGAAGTCCCGACCCGATCTGCGGTCCGGGACAGACGAACATCCCACAGCCTCGACCGGGGCGAGGGTCAGGGCTCGGCGTCCCCCGCGCTGTAGCCGAGCGCCGATCGAGCGGTTCGTAACAGAAGCGAGGCGAACGCTGTCGGTCAGCTCGCGGCCGACGAGTGATCCGGGTGGGTGACAGCGACGACTGTGAGACCGTCGATCGCCAGGAAGTCATCCGGATTGCACTTGTAGAGGGGCAGCTCGTTCGCGACGACGGCAGAGCCCGGAGCCGAGGTCTGCACAACCTCTCTCCCCGCCGCGCCGCCATCGCCAGCCGGGCTGCCGCGCAGGCGGCGTGCCTCGCCGACACGGCCCGCGAGGCGGCCCTCGATCTGCTCGGCGACACGGAGGGGGCCGTGGCGATCGCCGAACGTCGCCTCAGGTCCGATGAGGCCGCACGTCGCCTCAGGTCCGATGAGCGGTAGCCCCGGTCTACTCAGGGCCACCGCCCCCACAGGTCGACGTTGCGCCCATCCTGGATGCCCACGTAGACGAAACACCCCGCGTCAACGTGGCTGCGGTAGGCATCGATCTGGTCGAGTGGAGCGCCCTGCGGGCCCCACGGGTCGGCGCGGACACTGAAGTCGGTGACACCCAGGCTGGTGAGCACCGAAGAGACGAGTTCCGTCGCATCGTTCCTCCCGAGGCATCGACGCATGAGCTCCTCGGCCACTCCTTTCAGCGCCCCGAGGACGTCGCGACCAGGCGCGGGGAACAGGATGACGACGTGATATGGGGTCACGAGACCGGCGGTGACGCAGCGAGCGTCGGCTGCGCCTGATCGCGGCTCGATCTCCCAGTCCGCATAGCCGAGCGCGGCCAGCCGCGCTCGGATGGCGTCCGTGGCATCGGACGCCGTAATGCAGTCGCTCTGTGCGAACACCTCGGCGAGGGCTGCCTCAAGGGCCGGTTGCGGGACATCGGCAAAGAGGAATCGCTGGGCAGTGGCAACCGAGGCGCCGAGCAGGAGGGCCGCGGCGAGCAGGATGACGACCCTGCGCCCTCGCTTCTTCCTGGACGGCAGTGCCTGCGCCATCGCGGCATTGCGTAGAGCCGCGGCCGACACCGACGGCGGTCGCGGTGCCGGGATCGCGCCGTCAAGGCGCCCGAGGCGGACCCGAAGTCGCTCGTCGAAGTCCGTCATTGCCCGTCGTCTCCCAGCAGCACGCGGAGTCGTTCTTTCGACCTCGACAGCCAGCTCGAGACCGTTCCCGCAGGGACGCCGAGGATCTCGCCGATCTCGGGGTGGGTGTAGCCGTCGAGCGTGCTCAAGAGGAGGGCGGCGCGCTGGGGTGGGTCCAGCTGAACGAGGGCGATCCACAAATCGGGCTCCGACGACATCGCCCAGCTCGGCTCGTCACCTGCGGCGTGTGGATGAATCCGGCGTCTCCGGCGCAGCTCGTTGAAGGCCAGCCGGAGCCCGATGGTGTAGAACCATGCCCGGACGTCCCCGCCGGAGAATCTCTGCCGATGCTCGAGGGCTCTGGCAAAGGCCGCTTGCGCGACGTCCTCCGCTTCGCTCGCATCGCGTAGGACGACCGTGAGCCGACGCGTGAGGGCCGGATAGGCGGCGAGGAGTTCCGCCTCGACGTCGATCTCCAGCGGGACGGCTCGGGCCAGATCCATCGATCCTCCTTCGCCCGGTACAACACGCGGACGCCCCGAATCCTTGCAGTCGTGCGCGTCTGATGGAGGAATGGCCGCGACGAGTTGACCGAAGACGGAACGGGCGAGCTGTTGGATGGCTGGTGGTGCCGAGCCTGGAGCCCCAGTGACGACTTGTCGTCCGTGCCGCCGTGCCTAACGGCCCCCGCTCCGCACGCCGACGGCAATCCCTCTTGGGGGTTGGTCAGATCGCGCCGACGGGGGCCTCTGCCGGGTGCTCGGGAGGCTCGCCGTCGACCCGATGACTCGCAGCCGGCGCGCCGTCGCCGGCGAGGCGCTCTCGGCTCCACCTTCGGGCGATTCGAGCGCGGGCTCGCGTTGCCCCTCGAGCGCCTCGATCGCCGATGGGAGCGTCCCTCGGTGACGACGACGTGGGCGTGATGTAGAAGCAGGTCGACGGCGGCGGTGGCCTGACCCTGCGCAGCGCCGCCAGGGTCCAGCGGCCACGCCGCGAACCGGATCCGCAGGTCCGGGCAAGATAGGTCGGTGGAGGCAGGATCGGACGCCCAGATCATCGCCGCCTCGCGAGTTGAACCGCCTGTATTCGCCGTCGTCTTCGATCGCCACTACGACGCCGTGCATCGCTACCTCGCCCGCCGGGTGGGACCCGACCTCGCAGACGACCTCGCCGCCGACACGTTCACCACGGCCTTCGACGTGCGCCGCCGCTATGACACCGCACATCCAGACGCGCTCCCCTGGCTGTTCGGGATCGCCACGAACCTCCTGCGCCACCACCGCCGCGGCGAAGCGCGACGGCTCCGGGCCTACGCACGTCTCGATCGCCTGGCCGACGCCGATGGCGGCTTCGGCGGAGCTGAGGCCCGAGTCGACGCGGGGCGGGCGGGACCGGCGATCGCCGACGCACTGACCCGTCTCTCGGCCGGCGATCGCGACGTCCTGCTCCTCTTCGCCTGGGCCGACCTCCGGTACGAGGAGATCGCCGTGGCGTTGCGGATCCCGGTCGGGACGGTGCGATCGCGGCTCCATCGCGCTCGGCGCCGAGTCCGTGAACTCCTCGGCGACTCCGGGCAATACCTGCGTGCCGACACCCTCACGGAGGCGCTGGAACCCGATGGATGAGATCGACGCGCTGCGGACCCTCGGGCATGATGTTCCGCCCCCCGAGGCGGCGACGAAGCGGGCCGCCCGCGCGGCGCTCGTGGCCCATGCCGAGGCCGCTGCCAACCGCCCGTGGTGGCGGCGCGACCGCCGCTTCGGCTTCAGGCGAGCTCGCGTCGGCGGCGCGCTGGCCGCCCTGGGCCTTGTCGCGGTACTGGCCAGCGGCCAGCTTCCGGTCGGGCCCCGGCCTGATCCGGCGGCGGCCGCTGCCCTGAACCACGCCGCCGACATCGCCGCCGCCCAGCCGGATGCGTCGAGAGACGGCTATCGACACACGACCTCCGAGGGAGCGTATCTCAGCGGCGTCGGTGGCTGGCCCGACCACCCGAACGGCGTCTGGGCGCTCGTGCCGGTCAACCGCGAGATCTGGATCAAGTCCGACGGTTCTGGGCGGATCGTCGAGTCGCGGGGCGAACCGATCTGGTTCGGCCCAGCCGACCGTGCGGCGTGGCAGGCGGAGGGCTCACCCGATCTGCGCGGCACACCCTTCTCCGATACGCGGTTCGGTCCGACGCCGCCGGGCGTCGACCCATGGGTCCCGCAACCCTGGCCCGGCTCCCTCTACTACCAGGACGTCGATGCCCTCCCAACCGACGTCGGGACACTTCGCCAGATGATCGACGAACGCGCCGCGGCGAACGGCGGTGGGGCCACCGATTACGAGCGGTTCACGATCGTGGGCGACCTGCTTCGGGAGACGGTCGCGGCGCCGAAGGTGCGCGCCGCGCTCTACCGGGTCGCCGCGAGTCTGAATGGGGTTGAGCTCGTCGGCCCGATGACTGATCGAGCCGGCAGAACCGGGACGGCGGTCTCGATGACGAATGACCAGTCCAGCCGTGGCCTCGAGCAGCGTGTCCTGATCTTCGACCCGCAGACCTCCTCGCTGTTGGCTGAGGAGGATGTTCTGCTTCACAAGGTCGACTGGCTCGACGCCGAGCCGCCGCTGGTCATCGGCTACAACACGTATCTCGTGTCCGAGATCGTCCCGACGATCCCGTAGGCGCGGACGGACGCGGGCTTCGCCGGTGTTGAGTCGGCGCGGCGCCTTCGCGCCGAGCGATCACCGCGTAGGTGACAATGAAGCGCGTCTGGGTATCGTGTCCTCGGCCCCGCTCCGCGGGCGGACGACGATCCCCGTTTCGATCGGCGCGGCCCGCTCCAACTACCGGGCCGTCACCCGCGGCGCGACGCCGAAGGACCGGTCTCTCGCAGCCAGCCCAGTCCAACGACGGTGATCACGGCTCCGAGGAGCAGATAGATCGGCTGGAGCGGTGGATCGTTGCCTGTAGCCGATGATGGCGATCTCGACTGCGATCCAGATCAACAGGACGACCCCGACGACGATCGCCGAGACCGGCGCAAGCGGATGCCGAAGCCAGACCAGGAGGGCCGCCGCGAGCGAGCCGAGTCCGAGAACACCGAACAGGATCAGCCCGGGCACGAGGTAGGTATCGAACGGCGAGCCCTCCAGCGCCGACAGCGGCAGCGGCATGATCTCGCCCCTGGGCCCGAGCATCAAGGCGAGGCCTCCCGCGATAGCCCCGACGCCCAGCAAGACCTCAAGCACGACCGCCGCCTTTGCGAAGCGGCTCAGCGGTGGCGTGGATCGAGACGGAGACATCTGATCACCTTCATGGCCGGCGTCACGCGGCCCGGCGAAGCCTGCGCTCGCGGACGGCGCGGCGGTGGGCGGCGTCGAATGCCGCGTGAAGCGAGGGGTAGCGCGGTCGGCCGTCGTCGGGGATCGCCCCGAGGCGCGTCTCTTCGTGTGTGGCGACGACCCAGGTCCGCGGGCCACCGGTCTCGAGCTGGATCGCGCTGTAGCGGAACGAGTCGAGGCGGGCGAGGTCCGTGCGGAGTCGGATCCGGGGCGCCGCACTCGCGGTGGGGGAAGAGGGGTTTGGACATCGTTCGAGTTCTCCTGTTGTGGCCGGCCGGCGACGAGGCGACGGCGG
>Ga0209429_10002466_pt1 | contig 10928 bp, 1 predicted proteins | sample BarGraNGADG00212_3_FD_184493 | JGI IMG/M metagenome (GOLD analysis project Ga0209429, IMG submission 184493) | Arctic peat soil microbial communities from Barrow, Alaska - Barrow Graham LP Ref core NGADG0004-212 (SPAdes) (version 2) | ecosystem: Environmental > Terrestrial > Soil > Wetlands >... | reverse complement strand
GCGGAGACTTGGAAGGTCAGCGTCGTGCCCTCAGTTACGACTTTGTTGCCGATGGGCGTCAAGACGGGCCGCCGGTTCGTGGAGGAGACGACATTAGCGCTGCCCGGGGTTGGCAGGTTCATGAAGAAGAAAGACGACGCGGCGCCATCGGGCCAGCGGCCTTCGCTGATGTCGTTGGTTTGCGCGCCAAAGGCGATGCTATCCACCAGCGTGCCATCCGGCGCGAAGAGTCCGATGACCTCGCCTGACTGGCTCAATTTGAAATCCGCATGGAGATCGCGGTTGGTGGCGTTGTTTTGGCTGGTGTCCTGGTCGGCCCAGACCAGCAGGTAGCCGGCAGGTTCGATGACGGTTCCGGCCGGAATGACAAATTTGGTTGTGTTGGTCAGTTCGTCGGTCAGGCGATAGCCGGTCAGATCGACCCGGTTTGTTCCCGCGTTATAGAGTTCGAACCAGTCTTCGAACTGGCCGTCCGCGGGATCGGCCAGGGTGCGGGTGTTATTCGCCATCCATTCATTGATATAGACATCCACCGGCATCGAGGCGGGATTGTTGGTGCCAGCCGGAGTGACATAATGAAACACCTGCCGGTCGTGTGGTTGGCCATCGGGATAATCGCCGTAAGACCGGCCCGGGCTCAGGTTTTTGTAGTTCAGATAATCCATGACGGCGGGAGAGCCGTTTTGCAGGCGCGACAAGGCCACCGAACCGGTGCCGGGACTCAAGTGGAAACTGGCATGCCACTGGCTGGCCGTCGCTTCATTCGTTTCGTCATCGGCCCACACGACCACGAATTGACCCGGATCGATCGCCGCATTGGCCGGAAATGACCAGCGCGTCAGATTCGTGAAACTGTCCGAGAGATAATAGCCGCTCAAATCCACCGCATTCGTCCCGGAGTTGTAGAGCTCGAGCCAGGGATCGTGCTCGCCCAGTTGGTCCGTCGGACCGTTCACGTTCTCCGCCTGGACCTCGTTGAGCCAAACCAGCGGGAAGGCGGGCAGCGTGGATCGGACGGAATTGGCGGCGCCGGGGGTGAACCGAACCGGCGCATTGGTGGCGGCAGCCGCCCAGTTGCCCGCGCGGCGATTATCTTGCGCGGGATCGACCAGTTGCAGCGAGGGGCCGAAACCATCGGCCGCTTCGGGCCAGGGCAATTGGTCGCGGTAAGCGACCTGATCGATGAGGACATCTTCGGCCGAGGTGGATCCCGGGTTGACCAGGCTTAGGGTTTCTCCGCCGTGGTCTAATTGGCCGGCAAATTCGCCGACCACGGGAAGGTTGGCGTTGTAGGTGGCAGCGAACACGAGGCGGTTCTTAGCGACGACGAGGTATTGCTGCGGGGCAACCAAGGTGCCGTCCGGGAAGGTGAAATCCGCGCCATTCAAACGCCACCGGGAAAGATCGAAGGTCGTGGTGGCGGAGGTGTTGAAGATCTCAACAAACTCAGCCTCCGGAACCGCAGGATGGTACATGATTTCATTAATGACCACGAAGTTCTGGGGCCACTCAACCGCGCCGGTGTTATTAATGGTGATGGCGGTGGTGGCGGTGGAGACAGGTTCGCCCCAGTAATCAAATCCCTGAACGGTGAGACGGTTGCTGCCGGAAGCCAAAGGCACCCGCATGCTCCAGGTGTTCAGCGTGGTCCACGTGATGGGGTAAGCCATGCCATTGACCTCGATGGTTTTGAGGCTGACGGGCGCGCGGCCGGTGAGGGTGATCAAGCTTCGGTTGGTGTTGAAGTTCTGGCCGTTATTGCTGGTGATGGCAAAGTTGGCGTTGGCGCTGGCGACTTGTTGCAGTACGTAAAGACGCCGCTGTTCGATCCACGCCTTGGCGGTCGAAGGTGAGGCCGCATTGATGCCGTTGGCGGTCAGCGCCGCGAATTTGGCATCCATGATGGGACCGATTTTCGAGCTGAGTAAAGGGCCATTGGCAGCGTCGTTAAGGGCGCGGTAATAGGCGCGGCCGAAAGGCGGAAAGTTGTAAAAACGCTGCATGGTTGGATCACCGGCATAAAATAAATCCTGGGCCGTGCCGCCACTGAACAGGAAGTCGATGTCCCACATCATCATCACCCATTTGCCGTCCTGCGGCTTGTAGGTGTACATGTTTTTGCCGCGCTGGAAACCGTAGCTGTCCCAGTTGCATACGATGTGCTCGATAGCGAAGGCCCGCGTCCATTTGTCCACATCCACCTGACTTTCCACCCGCGCGGTGTAGTCGTCCGGATTCGAGGCGTTCAAGGAATCCACCAGGGCAAAGAGGCTGCGATAATCACTGGCTGAACTCTGGACCGCCCGTTTGCGCCAGTTCCAGCGGTAGCGGGCCAATTTCTTGACGCCCCCGGTGGTGGTAAAGTTCTGCAAGGTGGCATCCACATTGCTAAAGCCCGCGGCCGCATCGTCGAATTCAAACCAATCGTCGATTTTATAGAGGTCGCCGCCGCTGTCGTCGGGAAACCACATGCCAACCATGTCGCCATTGGGCTGGGTGCAATCCTCGTAGATGGTTCCGCGGTGATTGCCGTTCACGTACAGATGCACGAAACGGCGGTTCACACTGGGAACGCCCAGTTGATCGGCCATCCAAAAGGCGATCTGCTCCAACTGCTGCGTGTTGTCACGGATCGGCCAATCCAGCGTCAAATCGGTGACGCCCAGGAAGAGATCGTCCTCCGGCATGGCGAGCACATAACCGCAAAGACTCCCGACGGGCGAGTCATAACCCGGCGACAAAAACGGGCTGCCGGCATAGAGGGCGCCCGCATTATAAATGACGCGGGAATTGCCATAGACAAAAGTGACATCCAAGGGCGTGTTGTTGAGCTTTTCACGCGACGACCAGGTGTTCAACGTGGCTTGGGTCATCCAGATCCGGTAGGCGCCAAAGTTGCCGGCAGGCTGCGATTCCCCAAAACGGACCAAACATTCGCGCGTCGGCGCATCACTCGGAAACCTAGTGCTGGCTTTGATGGGGGCGTTGTCCGTGGCCTGCACATAAAAGGCCACGAGGGTGTTGGCTGGTTGACCGGGAATCGTGGCGCTGAAGAGTCCGTCGCCGGCCACCGCGTCGCCGCGCGTGCCGTCATCCACCAGGTCCAAGGCGGTACTTGAGGTCGAAGGATCAACTCGGTACATGAGCTTGAGGGCCGAAATACCGTCGGCATCGTGAACCCGGGCGGTCACCACGACCGGCTGGCTGGCAGCGGGGAGGATAGGAGTGTGTGTGACCTCGTAAACCGCGGGGCCGGCGTTGGTCACCGAGCGGCTGTTGGGCGCGCCGGGCGTTCCCAGATTCGTGGGCACGGACAGAGTCCCCGCCGCCTCCAGCCAATTGCCATGCAAGCGCAATAGCAGTTCCCGACTGCCCCGCAACCAGCGCACTTTGGCGCGCAGGGTCGCTGTTTCATTGGCATTCAGGGTTTGGCGCAAGGGACAGCGAATGCGGTTGGCGCCGGTGTCGCCTCGTCCCTGAGCGCGGATATGCAAACAGCGCCCGCCGGCATAACCACCGGTATTTTCCAGGGACGAGGTGTTGTGGTTGCCCTGGAAAAACCAACCGGTGACACCCGTTTCAAAGGTGGCGTTAGCCACCAGGTTGGTGCTGCCGCTGCGAAACACCTCGACGCTATCGAGCAGGCACTCGCCGGTGTCAAGCATCAGCACCTGCAAGGCGTCGGCCGGATAGCCGCCGTTGCCATTGTCCAAAACCCCGGTAAACTCGACTGTGCTCCAACTGCTTTTCGCGCTTTCATCACTGTCCGCCCAATTGGAAGGCTGGCGGTTGTCGCCGCGGGGATCGATTAGTTCCAGGCTGCTGCCGCCACCAGCGGCCCACCGGCCCCAACGACCGCCCTGGTGGTAGCGCACTTCGTTGACCACGACATATACCCGGTTGGTGACGACAAGATTGTTGGCGTTGGTACTCACCAAATCCTCGGGCATGGCCAGGGCCAAGTGGTCGCCGCCATTGGCCAGCGCACCGCCGTAATCGCCCAGGGTATTGGCCGAATTCAGATTGGGATAATTCGTCATCAAGTGCGCGGCGTTTTTGGCCACTACCAGATAACCGCCGGCGGCCAGCAACGTGTTGTTCGGGAAGGTGTAACTGATGCTGTCAGTGAAACGCCACTGGCTCAAGTCCACCGTGTGGGTGCCCCGGTTGTACAATTCCACGTACTCGTCGTTGTCGTCGTGAAGGATCGAATCATACATGATCTCATTGATGACAATGTCGCGAACCAGCAGCACGCCATTGGGCGCTCCGGGCGTTGGGGCCGCTAGTTCGCGAACCGCCGCGGCGCCGTCGGGATAACGCCCGCTGGAAACGCCGTTGGCCTGGGGACCGAAACGAAGCGCGTCGATGACGCGTGTTTGGTCGGGATTAAGCAGGTAGAGGGTCTCGCCGGCGGAGCTTAAACCGAAGCCGAGCTGGGTTTGCGTGAACACCACAAAGCCGCGAGCGGCCAGCAGGGTGCCGGCGGGAATCTGGAATTTATTGGTCGCCGGATCGTCGCTTAGGAAACAGCCCGAAAGATCCACGGGTTGATTGCCGTGATTGTACAGCTCAATAAAATCCCCCGCGGGATCGTCGGTATGCGCGAGGAATTCGTTGATGAGCACGGCGCGATACGGGTTGGCGCGGACGGCTTCGACCGTGCCCGGGGAACCGCCCACGACCTCACTGGCGGCCCAAGCCTCGAGGTGTCCTTCACCATAGGACGGGCGCGCCAGCACCAGGGAATGACCCGTGCCATCGGCGGCCGCCGGCCAAGGATACCGGCTGTCGTAATGGGCCTCGAGCAGGACCGCACCCGCGCGGTTGCGCAGGCGAATCGTGCCGGCATCATTAGGCAGACTCTGGGGGTACCCGCCCATGACATGGGAGATGCCATAGACGCTGCGGATGTCTTCGGGCACGCGGGCGACGACGAGAAAGGCACCCGCCGGCAACACGGTTCCAGGGGGAAAGGTGTAGTCCAAAGCGCCGGTCAGTCGATAGCCGCTGAGGTCTTCAAAAAACGGCTGCGCATTGTATATTTCCACGAATTCGAGCTTCCGACCGTCGGCGCGCGCGGCTGGGTGATACATGATTTCAGAAATCACCAAGCCGCCGCGCCGGGTGGAAGGGCCGAGCGGTTCACCGGTAATTTGCGGGGTGCCGATGGTGCCGCCGATCACGTTGCCAAGCTCGCGAAACTGGGCCGTGGTGCCCAGGCCATCATTATGGCTGGCGATGGCCATGCCGAAATAGATGGTGGCGGGCAGCGAAAGGCTGACGGATCCCAGCAGGCTCCATAACTGGCCATCCAAGCTGGCATAACCGGTAAAGCTGTTGCCGGCGCGTTTTAAGCGCAGCCAGCTCGCGGGATAATTGACCGGCAAGAAACCGGCTGCCGTGCTGTTGCCGGCGACGGTGGAACGAGACAGGAACGAGCACCCGTTCATGCTCGGGGTCGCCACCGTGGCCGCAAAACGACTGTTGGCCTCCAAGGTGTCGCGCGCCATCAGACCGGCTTTGGCCCAGGCATCCGATCCCTCGATCGATTGCACCCGAACTTGGACGTCGAAATCGCCGGTGCGCTGCTGGTAGCTGAAAAAACATTGATCGGCCGTGCCGCCAATATCGGTGCCGTCACCCGCGAGATTAAACCCGTTCGTGACGGCTGCGTAACTGCCCGATCGCGGTGGATTACCCAGATTCAACGGGGCATACTCCACGGCCGTGAACGACATCTGCGAGCCAGGCGCAATGGTATTCGGCGTGACCGCGCGGTCGCGAACCGAATTCACGGTAACCGTGTAGAGCGTGCCAAAGACCAGCGGCGACGTGGTCAACGTGGCGGTTTTACCGTCAGCCGAAAGCGCTGCCCCGGTGACCGTGACGCCATTGTTAAGCGAATAATTTGCGGCGCGAATGCCGCTGGCAACTTCCACGGGTTCAGAGAAAGTGACTTGGATGTTCGTGTGACCGAGATTGAGCAGCGAAACCAGGAAGGGGGCCGTGAGGTCAGGCAGCACCGTCAGAACGGCTTCGGTGCTGGTGACGCTCCCCTTGGAATTGGCGATCACGCAGCGGAATCGCGCGCCGTCGTCAGCCAAGGTGACCGGCGCGAGGAGATAGCTGGGGCTGTTGGCGCCAGCGATGTTGTTGCTGTTTCGCTGCCATTGAAAACTCGCCGACCCGATGGAACTGAGCCCGACCTGAAAAGCGGCAACGGCGCCCTCGACGTCGCTGGTATTAGTCGGATTCACGGCGATCGCCGGCGCCGTAAAGGAGGTGCCCCAGGGATAGAGCCGCGCGGCCGGGATGGGCTCCTCTTCAACTCCGCTGGGCAGTTGCCACTTGACGGCCAGATTGTCGTCGCCGCTGGCTTCGGCCATCAGCGCTTCCACGTAGTAGGCTCGCCCGGCCTCCAACCGAATCGGCGCGGATTGCTGATTGGGCTCAATGCTCCAATTGCGGGGCGGCGTCCACGAGTTGACGCTGGCGATCTGAACCTTGTTCGTAGGCTGCTCGTCGGTGCTCAGGTAGAGGGCCGAATTATCATCGCTGGCAATCCAGAACACATAATTCCCGGAGGTGGGCGGTATCACATAGCCCCGCAATCGCTGGCCGTAATAATCAGCCACGTTGGTCGGCGCTTCGAAGCCATTGCTGAGCAGCCCGCTGCTGGTGGGATGGTCGGGAAAGCTGGGAAGGCTCAAAAGCGAGGCCAGCGTGACGTCCGAGACCCCATCGTAAACCTCGCGCAACAGGCCGTTGGTGGTTTGAGCTTGGGCCGTGGCAGCCCAGCTTAGTGGCAACATCAACAGCCAAACCAGCGACCGCAATTTAATCAAATTCATCATGCCAAAAAAGGAGGAGACCGTGACTAAAGCCGCCCGGCAGAAGCCTAATTTTTTGCCGCACTACAACGCAATAGCAAACTGATGATTAGGGCAAGATCAGACGCTGCGAAAGCGGTTGGAATTCAGAGAATTCAATCTGGACTCGGGCGAAAGATTGGCGATATTAAGCAGCGGGATGAGATCCGCTTGCCTCATTGCCAACGAAAGCCATCATCATGAACATGAAAGAAATCGCCCAAAAAGCCCGCAAACTTACGGCGCCGTTCCGTATCGCCCAAGGCAAGGCCTTTCGTCTTAAAAGCATCGATCCGACGGAAACGCTGGGACTCAAAACCGATGCCAAACCCAAAGCCAAGCAGGAGCTGCTAACCGATGTGCAAACGTTGGCCGCGCTCCAGGAGCGGCTCTACGCCGAAGATCAACGGGCGTTGTTGCTCATCTTTCAGGCGATGGACGCTGCCGGCAAGGATGGCGTTATCAAGCATGTCATGTCCGGCGTAAACCCGCAGGGCTGCCAGGTGCATTCCTTCAAGGCCCCGTCCAGCGAAGAGTTCGATCACGACTATCTGTGGCGAAGCATGAAAGCCCTGCCGAACCGCGGCAACATTGGCATCTTCAACCGCTCCTATTACGAGGAGGTCCTCGTCGTCCGCGTGCATCCGGAGTTCCTCGACCAGCAGAGACTTCCACGCGAACTCATCACCGACCGCATCTGGAAGGAACGCTACAAGGATATCCGCAATTTTGAACAATACCTCGCCAACAACGGCGTGGTCCTCCTCAAGTTCTTCCTGCACGTCTCCAAAAAGGAACAAAAGAACCGCTTCCTCGAACGCCTGGAGAATCCGGATAAACACTGGAAATTTTCGGCAACTGACCTGCAGGAACGCCGCTTTTGGGACCCGTATATGGATGCTTACGAAGAGATGATCCGGCATACGGCGACCGAAACCGTGCCCTGGTATGTGGTCCCGGCCGACAACAAGTGGTTCACCCGGATGGTCGTGGCCGCCGCCGTCATCGAAACCCTGGCCGAACTCAATCCGAAGTTTCCCGAGGTCCCCCGAGCCAGACTCAAGGAACTCGCCGCTGCCAGGGCAGCCCTGCGGAAGAAGTGACGCGACGAGTTTTCTGCACCTTGCGGGCGTAGCGGCATCTCGGCAGAGCGCCGCACTTTCGGCCCGAAACCGGGAAATTGGCGGCGCTCTGCCGAGTCGCCGCTACGGGGGTTTTCAGCGGAGTCAAAGACTGGATATGCCGAAGCATTGTTGGATTCTTGCCGTCAGCGTGGGATTGCTCGTCAATCCGGCCCCCGCTCTTTGGGGTGCGTCAGGCACTTTCATCCACGCGGGCGTGCCTTACACCATCAAACCTTGGGAAACAGACGATGGTTTGCCGCAGGGTTCCATCCTGTCGCTGACTCAAACCCGGGACGGCTACCTCTGGCTGGGAACCCTCAACGGCCTGGTGCGTTTCGATGGCATCCGCTTCACGGTGTTTGATGAGAGCAATACGCCGGGATTAAACAGCAGCCGGATTGTCAGCCTTTTCGAGGACAGCCGGAGCAACCTCTGGGTTGGCACCGAAACGGCCGGCACCACGTTGTTCAAGGACGGCCAGGCGACCCGTCAGCCCATAGGACAGGGCGGCAAGGAACGGCGGCTGGTTTCGGCCTGTGAAGATGCCCAGGGCGTCGTATGGCTTTATGCGGCGAATGGCGAACTGTGGCGTTATGAGAACGGCCACCTCCAGCCTTCTTTTTTGGTGGATCGAGGCCGGGACAGCAACTGCCGGGCCATCATCGCGGAAACCAACGGACCCGTCTGGGTGGGTGTCGATAGCGGCCTGTTTTCGCTGAGCCGAACTGCGAATCCTGGGTCACTCGAGCTTCCCGTGGATGAACGCCTGCCGGTGAACAAGCTGGATTTCCTGCTCGCCAGCCAGCGCGGCGGATACTGGCGGCTGGCTGATGGCCGGGTTCAAAAATGGCGCGCGAACCGTCTCGATCGGGATTGGGGAGCGTACCCTTGGACCAACGCCCATGTTTCCTCGGCCTGCGAGGATTTGGAGGGCAACTTGTTGGTTGGAACCAAGGGGGCCGGGCTGTTCTGGTTTGATTCAGACGGCCAGGCCACCTGCATTTCCACCAACCAGGGCTTGTCTCACGATTATGTCCTTTCGCTGCAGGTGGATCGCGAGGGCACGCTTTGGGTGGGGACCGACAACGGCGGTTTGAACCGCATCAAACGACAGGTTTTCGACACGCTGGAGGCATCGCAGGGCTGGGTGGTGCAATCGGTGTGCGAAGATGACCAAGGTGGCTTATGGATTGGCTGCAACGGCAGTGGCGCCAATTATTGGAAAGGCGGCAACTTGAAACGATTCGATGCCGGCCAGGGCTTGTTCAACCCGTCCGTCCGGGCCATGTTCGTGGATCGTCAACAGCGTGTCTGGGCCGGCACTTTGGGCGGATTGTTCCAGTTGCAGAATGACCGGTTCCAGCCGGATCCGAAATTCGAAGGGATTAGCCGGCCGGTTTATGCCCTGTATCAGGACCGTCAAGGCAATGTATGGGCCGGAACGCAAGGCGGCTTGGCGCGCTGGGATGAACGCGCCTGGAAAGTGTTTACGACCCGGGACGGATTGTCGGCCGATGCCATCCGGGCCATCACCGAAGATCGCGAGGGAAATCTTTGGGTGGGCACCTCCGGGGGTGGCTTAAACCGTTTGCGGGATGGCCAATTCACCCCGTTCCGCAAACAAGCGGGTGGCCTCCCCAGCGACGACATTTCCTCGCTCTACGCGGACGGGGACGGAGTCTTATGGATTGGAACTCTCCGCAGCGGCTTGGCCCGGTTCTACGGCGGAAATTGGACCTGTTATACGACCCATGAGGGTCTTATCGGCAACAGCATCCGCTATGTGATCGCGGATGACCAAGGCTGCTTTTGGATTGGATCCAATGCCGGTCTCATGCGCGTGGCCAGGCAGACGTTGAACGACTTTGCGAACGGTTTGACCAAGGTGATCGCCGGCCGTGCCTACGAAAAACCGGACGGCCTGCCCACGCGTGAATGCACCCCGGATTCCCAGCCTGGAGCCTGTCGCACCCGCGAGGGCAAGCTCTGGTTTCCAACCACCAAAGGCTTGGCGTCGGTCAACCCGGCGCGGCTGAACTTCAACACCAATCCGCCGCCGGTCATCATTGAGATGGTGCTGGTCGAGGGCCAGACGCAGAACACCAACCGCCTGCTCGCCGGACGACTGCAAGCCGTGACGATCCCGCCCGGCAAGGAACAGTTGGAGATTCATTACACCAGCCTTAATCTCACGGCTCCGGAACGGGCGCGCTTCAAGTATCGGTTGGAAGACTCCGAAACCAACAAAACCACTTGGACGGAAGCCGGCGATACCCGCATCGCCAACTACAATAAGCTGTCGCCGGGGCATTATCGTTTCCACGTGACGGCCTGCAACGAGGACGGAGTGTGGAACCCGGTTGGCAGCGTCCTGGCCATCACGGTGGAGCCCCCCTTTTGGCAGACTGGGTGGTTCCTGGGAATCACCGCCGCCGGTCTGCTGGGATCCATCATCGCCGTGGTTCATTACCTGTCCACCCAGAAATTGCAGCGGCAACTGGAAAGGTTGAAACAACAGGAAGCACTCGAGAAAGAACGCTCGCGGATTGCTCGTGACATCCATGATCAACTCGGCGCCAACCTCACCCAGGTCTCCCTGTTGGGCGAACTGGTGGAAAGTGACAAAGCGTTCCCGGAAGAAGTTGTCGGCCACGCCCGCCAAATCACCCAGACCGCGCGCGATACCTCGCATGCCCTCGATGAAATCGTCTGGGCCGTGAATCCCACGAATGACTCCCTGGACGGCCTGGTCACTTATGTATGCAAATACGCCCAGGAATACCTCGCGGTCGCGGGTTTGCGATATCGGCTCGATGTGCCCGTCCAACTGCCCGTCGTAGCGATTCCACCCGAAGTGCGGCACAATGTATTTTTGGCTTCCAAAGAAGCGATTACCAACGTCGTTCGCCACGCCAAGGCCACCTCGGTCTGG
>Ga0209429_10002465_pt1 | contig 10929 bp, 14 predicted proteins | sample BarGraNGADG00212_3_FD_184493 | JGI IMG/M metagenome (GOLD analysis project Ga0209429, IMG submission 184493) | Arctic peat soil microbial communities from Barrow, Alaska - Barrow Graham LP Ref core NGADG0004-212 (SPAdes) (version 2) | ecosystem: Environmental > Terrestrial > Soil > Wetlands >... | reverse complement strand
ACGCGGGATTGGTGAGGATGCCGCGGCGAATCGCCGGAGGGGTCACGGTGTCGTAGTAGCCCTGGCCGATCATCTGCACGGCTTCCACATTCGCGTGGGCGAAGCGCTCTAGCTTGGTGAGCGCCTCCGCCTCCGTCAGCGCCTCAGGCAGGACGAGGACATCGCCTTGACGGATCGACTCCGGCACCGCGTCATCGATCAAGGCCTCAAGAGAGGCGTAGCCCACGGCGTGCAGCATCGTTGAGATGGCGTCGTCGTCTGGTCCAATGTGGCGGTCGGCGAAGGAAGTCACGTGCCCATTCTGTCTTACGAAGTGATATGGCGATAGAGATAGGGCCGCAGCGTGAGGGATCTTCCGCCGCGGCGAATACGCGACAACGGGCGCCGACGCCTGTGGCCCCAGCGCCCGTCAGGCGTCAAGAGTTGTCGATGGTCGCGGCGCCAGCGGCGTCGGATTTGATGCGCTCGATCGCGTTGACCGCGGAAGCCTTCTGCTTGTAGCCCTCACTCGAAGCGAGGACATTTCCGTTGGTAGCAGTGATGCGGAAGCGGAATTCTCCAGCCTTGTCCGTGTAGATCTCGAAATGCACCTCAAGCTCCTTTGCGTTGTGCGAGATACCTGGCGTCTCACATCCTAGGCATCCAGGGGCCGTGGCGTCACTGCCAGGGCGGAAGGAGATGGCCCGAAGCCTCTCCGCGCGGGGCGATCGTCTCGACACGCCATCTTCTTGCGACTAGCGTTCCAGATCATGGGGCTCTACTTGGCGATGGTCGTGGGCGCGATGACAGGCTTTGGGATCGCCATAGCCCACGCCTCTTTCCAGGGGAAGTGGTGGCTGAGCGTCCCGACGGGAGCGCTCGGCGGGCTAGCCGGCAGCGCGCTGTGGTCCGACTCCCTCGCCGCTTCACTCCAGGATTCAACGTCAGCGGGAATCGCCGTGTCCGCGGCCATCGGAGGCGCCGCACTCAGTCTCGTCGCGGCCATCGGACGCAGGCTCCTTGCCGCACGAATGCAGACGGCGCCGCGCGATTAGCTGGCCGCCACTACCCTGGTGGCAGTCGAAAGGTCGCCGTGAAGCTCATCGTCCAAGTCCCTTGCCTCAATGAAGAGGCCACTCTTGCCTCCGTGCTTGAGACGATTCCCACCCACATCGACGGAATCGACGAGATCGAAATCCTTGTTATTGATGACGGTTCGACGGACCGGACCGTCGAGGTTGCCATCGAGCACGGCGTGCACCACATCATTTCGCACACAGGGCGCATGGGGCTGGCGCGCTCGTTCCGCGACGGCGTTGACTACGCGATGTCGCACGGCGCGGACATCGTCGTCAACACGGACGGCGACAACCAATACCCGCAAGCGAGAATTGGCGACCTCGTTGCCCCGATTCTTGCGGGGCGCGCCGACATCGTCATCGGCGATCGCCAGACCCACACGATCAAACACTTCTCGGCCTTCAAGAAGGTCATGCAGCGCTTCGGGTCCTGGGTGGTCAACAGGGCCGCGGGCACCGAATTGCCCGATGCGGCATCGGGGTTCCGGGCTTACTCGCGCTACGCGCTCTACCGTCTCAACGTCGTGACGCAGTTCAGCTACACGATGGAGACGATCATTCAGGCGGGGAACAAGTCGATCGCCATCGACTCTGTCGAGATCGCCACCAATGCAAAGACCCGCGAGTCCCGACTCTTCAAAAACATGTTCGAGCACATGATCAAGTCAGGACAGGCGATCCTGCGCTCCTACGTCATGTTCAAGCCTTGGTCGGTCTTCGCGGCGCTCGGCACATTCCTGGGCGTCATCGGCATGATCCCGTTCGTGCGATACGCGATCCTGCTCACCGATGGCGACAAGGGCAATCACTACCAGTCGCTCATGCTCGGCACCCTGCTACTCATCGGGGCCGCGCTGTCGATCGCCTTGGGCGTGCTTTCCGACCTCTCCAAGACCAACCGCATCCTCACCGAGGATCAGTTGTTCCGCATCAAGGTGCAGATGTACGGTCCCGCGCTGCCTGCCGCGACCGCCGCGCGAGAGCGCCGAGCCCTAGGCCGATAGCGTCGGCGAGGGTCATCGCGAAGCGACTGACAAGAGCGAACGCGAGCGCCTGCGGCTGCGTCACGGCCGCGCCCAAGAGGAAGTACAAGGCGCCCTCGCGGAACCCAGCGCCCGCTGGCGCGAACACCGCCAAGAAACCCACGAGCCACGCAAGCGCAAAGGCCCCTGTCGCGAGGCCGTAGGTAGCGTCCGAGCCGCCCAGCGCCCTGAGCAGCACCCACGCCTGCGCGCCGAGGGCGGCCCAGTTAAGTGCCGACCATCCTGCCGAAACCGCGAGCGCCTTGCCGCCGATGCGCGGGACGTCGCCTTCGCGCCGGAGCAGTCGGAGCGCGAGCGCCAACAGCCTCGTGAGGACTGGAGGAAAGAGCGTGACCGCGAGCGCCAACGCCAGGAGGACCACCCACCAGTACCTCAGGACGGAGCCCGACGAGAAGAAGGCGAGCGCAACGGCACCCACCACGCCTGCCATCACCACGCCCACCGCCATCGCTACAAGCGACCCCACCGTGGCGCGCGCGCGGGTCACGCCGTGTCCCCTGGCAAACTCGGCCTGTGCCACGACGGGCCAGACCGCGCCGGGCACGTACTTGCCCGCTTGCGAGACGAGGAACACTCCTGAGGCCTCGCGCAGCGGTGCGTCGAGCCCCACGGACTGCATCACGGTGCGCCACGACAGGGTGTTGAACGCGAGGGCGAGCAACGCGAGAGCCGTCGCCACCGCGACCCGCATCCATCCCACCGTGGCGAGGGCCTCCGAGACTCCCGCCCACTGGCGCGCCACCGCCCGGGCAATGAGCGCCGCCGCGAGCGCGAAGAGCCCCCATCGCAGCCACGCGCCCGCGCGACCGCGACTCATCGCAAGGCCCGCCACTGCCACATCTTGGCGACGCCCTCGTCGAGGCTCACTGTCGGGTTCCACCCAAGCGCCTCTCGCGCAAGCGTTGCGTCGAGAGTCGAGTGCTCGGTGTCCGTCGAACGTGCAGGGTGACGGACCGTGTCAAAGCGTGCCGGCGCGACGGCAAACTCGAGCGACTCCAGGAGCCTGTCAAGCGTTGTCGGGTGCCCGCTGCCGATGTTGACGACGGGCGGTGGCGCGTCGGCTCGATGCGCGGCAACGACGGCCTGCGCGATGTCATCGACGTACACGTAATCCCTTGTCGAAGACGGGTCACCGTAGAGGTGAACCTCGCCGCCGCTCAGGACCGCCTCCATCCAGTGGGCCAGTACGCCTTGGCCCGGTGCGGGGCGCTGCCCGGGGCCATAGGCATTCGCGACGCGCAGCGACACGGTCTCAAGCTTGCTGCCTGCGAGTTGGCGCTCGAGGTCGAGCTTGGCCGCACCGTACTCGTTGACGGGGGCCGGCTCCATCGTCTCCGCATAGGGAGGCACGGCCGGCGGGCCGTAGACAGTGCCGCCGGACGAGAACGCGATCACGCGCGGCGGCCGGTCCCATGACGCGAACTGCGCCAACGCCTCCGCGAGGTCGCCGCGATCCCTCTCCACGAGTTCGGGGCGTTCGGACGCGAGGCGGGGGTTGATGCGCGAGGCGCACCACACGACCGTGCGCACGTCGGCCGCATCGGCGTCGACCACGCCGCCCGAAAAGAGCGGCCTGTCGAGCGTGAACCCGCCTGCGCTATAGCCAGCGTCCGCCATCCCCGACATGACCGCGGCACCAAGGAATCCGGCGGCGCCTACGACGGCTACCTCATACACTTGGGGCTCCCTGATGTCACTCACGGTGGACAAGCCTATGACCCCGAACTCCTCGCGACCCTCGCTTCTGATTCTCGCGTCGACTTATCCCGCGCGAGTGGGCGACGGAACGCCCTCTTTTGTGCGGGATCTGGCCGTCGGGCTCGCAACTTCGTTTGAGCCGTTCGTTCTCATTCCCGCGGTTCCGGGTGGGGCGCCCGCGGAGCACGGCGACGGCATCCGCGTGCGTCGCTACCGCTTCTTCCCGCGTCGCTGGGAAGACCTCGCGGCGGGCGCGATCCTCGAGAACGTGCGCGCGCGCAAGTCCCGACTGATTCAGGTGCCCTTCTTCATGGCGGCGCAATTCTTCGCGGTGCGGCGTGCAGTGCGTGAAGAGCACCCCGCGGTGCTGCACGCGCATTGGATCATTCCGCAGGGGATCGTGGCCCGCTTCGCCGCCCGCAAGGTGCCGCTCGTAGTGACGACGCTCGGCGGCGACCTGTACGCGCTGGGCGACCCCTTGTCGCGCGCGCTCAAGCGCAACGTGCTCCGCCACGCCCGCGCCGTCACAGTGATGAATGCCGACATGCGCGAGCGCGCCATCGCCCTTGGCGCCAACCCCGACACGACCTACGTGATGCCGATGGGCGCGCAGGTCGCGCAGTTTGCCGATGCCGCCGCCGGGCGCCCTTCGCGTGCGGCCGACGCCAGCTCCCCCGTGCGCTTGCTGGCAGTGGGCAGGCTCGTCGAAAAGAAGGGCTTCCACCTCCTTCTTCAGGCGCTCGCGCAGGTCGACCCCACCACGTGGCATCTGACCATCGTGGGCGACGGCCCCGAGCGTCGCGTCTTGGAGGCCGCCGCAGCGGGTCTCCCCGTCGAGTTCGTTGGCCAACTCACGCGCGAGGCCCTCACCCGCGCCGATGCCGAGGCGGATGTTGCCGTCTTCCCCTCGGTCCGCGCCGCGAGCGGCGACCAGGACGGCCTCCCCGTGGCGCTACTCGAGGCCATGGCGTCGGGCTGCGCTGTGGTCGTCTCGGACCTCCCTGGGCTCGACGAGGCGGTCGTGCCGGGAGTCTCCGGACTGTCGGTGCCGAGCGGCGACGTGGCCGCCCTGAGCGAGGCCCTCGCCGCCGTCGTCGGTGATCCCTCGTTACGTGCCGCGCTGGGCGCAGGCGCTGCGAAGCGGGCCCAGTCCTTCGACGTGGCCGTCGTTGCCGCCGCCTACGCGGAGGTCCTCAAGGCCGCGGCTGCTCGCTAGCGCCCGAGGCGCTCGTACTTCATCTCGGTCTCGAGCTTCTTGGCTCGCCACCACGGCTCGTTGTCGCGGTACCAGTCGATGGTCGCGGCGAGGCCCGCAGCGAAGTCCTTGTAGAGCGGCTCCCAGCCGAGTTCCTCGCGCAACTTGCTCGAGTCGATCGCGTAGCGCATGTCGTGACCAGGACGGTCGTTGACGTGGTCGTACCCGTCGGCGGGCTGACCCATCTGCTCCAGGATCATCTCGATGACGGACTTGTTGTCCATCTCGCCGTCGGCGCCGATCAGGTACGTCTCGCCTGCCACGCCCTTGTCGATGATGGTCCACACGGCGCGGTTGTGATCGTCAACGTGGATCCAGTCGCGCACGTTCTCGCCCTTGCCGTACAGCTTGGGGCGGATACCGTCGAGCACGTTGGTGATCTGTCGCGGGATGAACTTCTCGACGTGCTGGGCCGGACCGTAGTTGTTCGAGCAGTTCGAGATGGTCGCCTCGATCTTGAACGAGCGCACCCACGCCCGCACCAGCAGGTCCGAGGCGGCCTTGGACGACGAGTACGGCGACGAGGGGTTGTACGGCGTCTCGGCAGTGAACTTGGCGGGGTCATCAAGCTCGAGGTCGCCATAGACCTCATCGGTCGAAATGTGGTGAAGCTTCTTGCCGTGCCTGCGCACGGCCTCGAGCAGCTGGTACGTGCCGATGATGTTGGTCTGGATGAAGGGCCACGGGTTGTCGAGCGAGTTGTCGTTGTGGCTCTCGGCCGCAAAGTGGACCACCAAATCATGCTCGGCCACGAGGTCGTGAACCAACTCGGGCTCGGCGATGTCGCCCTTGACCAGCGTGACCCTGTCATCGCCGGGAAGAGATGCCTCGTTGCCCGCGTACGTGAGCGCGTCGAGCACAGTCATCTCAACGTCGGGGCGCTCCGCGAGCGTGAGCCGCACGAAATTGGAGCCGATAAAGCCGGCGCCGCCGGTGACGAGAACCTTCATGACTTCTCTCTTCTTTCTGCGATGCCCGCCGACCCTGGCAAGGATATGCGGGCGTCCGGATCGAGCGACGGCACCCTGGAACTACTTAAGGCCCGCGCGGTACGCCTTCGCGGCCTCATAAGACGGAAGTAGGCCAGCCTCGACCGCATCGGCGAGCATGGGTGCCGCCTCGTCCTTGGCCGAGAAGTCGAACGTGAGCGGGGAGCCGTCGCGTGCGACCGTTGGCCAATCGATGCCGATGGCCGGGTCGAGCGGGTTGATCCCGTGCTCCCGCGCGGGCGTGAACGGCTCGGAACAGAGGTAGACGACGGTCGAGCCGTCCTCGAGTGACAGGAACGCATGGCCAAGCCCCTCGCTCAGGTACACGGCGCGACGGTCGACGTCGTCGAGAAGCACCGAGTCCCATTGGCCGAACGTAGGCGAGCCCACGCGGATGTCAACGACGACGTCGAGCACTGCACCCTTGGGGCACGTCACATACTTGGCCTGGCTGGGCGGCACATCGGCGAAGTGAATGCCCCTCAGAACGCCCGCGGCGGAGACGGACAGGTTGGCCTGAGCGAGGTCAAAGGAATGGCCGAACTTGTCGACAAAGCTGGGCTCCTTGAACCACTCGAGAAACATGCCCCGCTGATCTCCGTGACGCTGGGGCGTGATCTTCCACGCGCCCTCGATCGACAGTTCTCTGTAGTCCATGGGGCCTCCTTTGCCTCATCGAGTGTAGTGCGGCGACTAGCCTTGAGCGCGTGAACCTCTCCGAATCCCGCATCCTCATCACCGGCGCCAACGGCATGCTCGCCGCAGATGTGATCGACGCGCTGCGCTCCGCAGGCGCCACCGACCTGACGCTGACCGATCGCGACGAGCTCGACATTCTCGACGCCGATGCAGTCGCCGAAGCCGTCGCCGCGGCGGACCTCGTCGTCAATTGCGCCGCGTACACGGCAGTCGACGCCGCCGAGGCCGAGGAGGGCGTTGCGTTCGCGATCAACGCCTCGGGCCCCGCGAACCTGGCGGCGGCCTGCGCGGCGAGCGGCGCGCGCTTGGTCCACATCAGCACCGACTACGTGTTCGATGGCCATGCCACCGAGCCGTACGCGGAGGACGCGCCGATGTCCCCAGCTGGCGCGTACGGACGCACCAAGGCAGCGGGCGAGACGGCGGTGCGAGAGTCAGGTGCCGACGCGCTCATCCTGCGCACGGCCTACCTGTACGGTCGCGGCGGGCCGTGCTTCCCCAAGACGATCGCGAAGGCTGGCAAGGCGCGCGGCGCCCTCACGGTGGTGAATGACCAGATCGGCCAGCCCACCTGGACGCGCGACGTCGGGTCCTTCGCGGTGCGGCTCTTGGAGGCCGATGCGCCCGCTGGCACGTATCACGCCACCTCCGCAGGGCAGTGCTCCTGGTTCGACTTCGCTCGCGAGATCGTGGCATCGGCGGGACTTGGCGACATTGTCGCGCCCATCGATTCGAGCGGTTATGCGAGCAAGGCCCCCCGACCGGCGTGGTCCGTCTTGGGCCACGGTGCCAGCGAGGCTCTGGGCATCGAGGGCATCGCCGACTGGCGCGAGCGATGGCACGCCGCGGCCGACGAGGTGCTTGAGGGCGTCCTCGACTAGGCACTCCCTGCCCACGGCAGCCGCGAGAAGCGGTCTTACTTGCCTTCGTCGAGAACCTTGAGCAGGTACTGCCCGTAGCCGGACTTGGTGAGCTTCTCCGCCCGCTCGCGCAAGCCGTCGTCGCTCAGGAAGCCGCGCCGCCACGCCACCTCTTCGGGCGAGCCGATGCTCTGGCCCTGGCGGTGCGACACGGTCTGCACAAACTGAGAGGCCTCGATGAGCGAGTCGAACGTTCCCGTGTCGAGCCAAGCGGTGCCTCGCGGCAGCACGCCCACCTGGAGCTTGCCTGCCTCAAGGTAGTGGCGATTGACGTCGGTGATCTCGTACTCTCCGCGCGCAGAAGGCTTGAGGTCGCGCGCGATTTCGATCACGTCGTTGTCGTAGAAGTAGAGTCCAGGCACCGCGTAGTTCGACTTCGGGTGTGCGGGCTTCTCCTCGAGGGAGATCGCCTTGCCCAGCGCATCGAACTCAACGACGCCGTACGACGTCGGGTCGGCCACGCGGTAGGCGAATACGGCCGCGCCATCGATGTGGGCGAAGTTTTGCAACTGCGATCCAAGGCCCGGGCCGTAGAAGATGTTGTCTCCGAGCACCAGTGCCGACTTCTCGGAACCCACGTGATCCGCGCCGATGACGAACGCCTGCGCCAGGCCATTGGGCTCAGCCTGCTGCGCGTACGTGATCGAGATGCCGAATTGCGAGCCGTCGCCCAGGAGCCGCTCGAACTGTTCCGCATCGTGCGGCGTCGTGATGACCAGCACGTCGCTGATGCCCGCCAGAATCAGCGTCGAAAGCGGGTAGTAGATCATCGGCTTGTCGTACACGGGGACGAGTTGCTTGCTGACGCCGATGGTGATGGGGTGCAGTCGGGTGCCGGAACCGCCGGCCAGGATGATGCCACGCATGGGTACTACTCTGCCCGAGTCGCGAGGTCTTTGCGCGCAGCGGCCACCTCGGCTCGCTGCCGCATCTCCAAACCTGCCGCGACGACGGCCCTCACGGGCGCCTGCCACCAGTGCGGATAGACCCGGCCTACGTATCGCCTGGCCGACGCGTGATGGGCAGCGAGCATCGGCGCGGGGTCCGAGCGGTAGCTGTGGCCGCCAAGATGAGTCACCGACGCCTTGGGTGTCCACACGCTCCTGTAGCCAGCCGCAGCGAGGCTACGCCCGAGTTCTACGTCTTCGAAGAACATGAAGTAGCCCTCGTCGAATCCGCCAACGGCTTCCCATGCGGTGCGGCGCACCAAGAAGCACGCGCCGGATAGCCACCCAGCCTCTACTTCGCCGCCCAAGGGGTGCAGGTCGATCCGATACCGCTTGCTCCAAGGATTTCCGCGCCACACCTTGCCAAAAACCGCGTGACCGGCGCCAAGCACGAGAGTGGGCAGCGGCCGCGCCGACGGGTAGGTGCTGCCATCGATCTCGCACACGCGCGGACCCACCGCGCCGATGCTCGGGTCGGACTCGCCCACGGCCACCAACTCAGCGATCGCGCCGGGTTCGACCACGATGTCGGCATTCGAGATGAGGATCCAGTCGGCGCTTCCGTGGGTGGCGCCTAGATTCGCGCCCGCACCGTAGCCGCCGTTGCGACCGGCGGGGACGAAGGCGACCTCCGCCTCGGCCGCGGCCCGCTCGGCCACATCGTCGCCTGCGGCGTTGTCGACGACCGTGACGCTCACCACCGCGTCGGCCCCTACGACCGATTGCAAGAACGACGTGATCGTGTCACCAGGGAAATAGGTCACGACCACCACGTCCGCGGCGGGATTCGGCATGTGATCGAGCCTACTGGCGCCAGCGTGTCGTCGCCGCCCGCAAAGTGCCTAGGGAGCGACGGGCGATCCGCGTGCTCACATCAATGGCGGCCGCGCAACCGATCGAGTTGGCGCCGCTCCTTCTTGGTGGGACGACCACTTCCAGGGTCGCGCACCGACGGCGGAGCGACGAACTTTGCGGGAGGCGCCACAGGGGTGTGATCGATGTATGCCCGCGCGGCGGGTTCGGCGCCCACGCGCTTGGCGAGAATCCCCGTCACCTCGACGGTGCGGTCGCGGTCGCCACCGCGCACGACGACGCGATCGCCAATGTGCACGGGCGTCGCGGGCTTGGCCTTTTCACCGTTGACGCGGACGTGGCCCGCCTTGCACGCCGCCGTCGCCTGCGTGCGCGTCTTGTAAAGGCGCACGGCCCAGGTCCAGGCGTCGGCGCGCACTGAGGACGGGGTCATGCCTTGAGGTTAGGCCCCCCGCCTACTCTTGGTGGATGCACACCTTGTTGGAAGCCATCGGATGGATCGGTTCCGTGCTTGTCGTTGTCTCGCTCACCCAATCGCGGGTGCTGCGGTTCCGTTGGATGAACCTGGTGGGGTCCGTGGTGGCGACCGTGCACAACGCCATCATCAACGTCTACTGGCTCACGCGCCCCTACCGCGAGGCCAAAGACCCCGAGGTGTACCAGGTCCTCGCGGTACCGCCGGAAGACCCCTTCTTGCAGCACCCTCTTCAAGTTCACGCGGCGGACATCGCCACCCATGCGCCCGACTTCACCGCGGTTCCTGCCGCGGGCGTCGGTTCCGTGGAACTCGACTGGGTCAAGCCGCGCTTCGGCACGTTCACGCCTGGACAGTTCGTGTACCGCGACTCGGGCGCCCTTCCCGCCGCGGGATTCCGTACCGTCATGCTGCGACCACACGGCGCCACCGATACCGAGTACTTGCGTCGCGCAGGCTTTCACGTCGATGGCGATCAGTGGGTGAGGGACCTCGAGGACGCCGCGTGAGCGTCCTTCCGTGCCCGTGCGGCTCGGGTTCGTCTTACCGTGACTGCTGCGGACCACTGCTTCGCGGTGAGTCGCCCGCAGCGACCGCCGAGGCGCTCATGCGATCGCGCTACACCGCCTACGTGCGCCGCGACGAGGCGTACCTGCTGCGCACGTGGGAGCCGTCGCATCGGCCACAAGCCCTCGATCTGGACGACACGATCTGGCTTGGTCTGGAGGTGCTTGCGACCGATGCGGGGGGCGCCGATGATGCGCGGGGCATCGTCGAATTTGTCGCCCACTACGAGGACACCAACGGGGCGGTAGATGCCGTGAGGGAGCGCAGCCGGTTCGCGCGAGTCGCCGGGACGTGGGTCTACGTTGACGGGGAGACACCCGAGTAGCGCGTCGACGCCGGGAAACGCAGAAGGCCCCCGATCTCTCAGGGGCCTTCTCTGGTGCGCGAGGGGGGATTTGAACCCCCACGCCCTTTCGGACACTGGCACCTGAAGCCAGCGCGTCTGCCGTTCCGCCACTCGCGCGC
>Ga0209429_10002464_pt1 | contig 10933 bp, 13 predicted proteins | sample BarGraNGADG00212_3_FD_184493 | JGI IMG/M metagenome (GOLD analysis project Ga0209429, IMG submission 184493) | Arctic peat soil microbial communities from Barrow, Alaska - Barrow Graham LP Ref core NGADG0004-212 (SPAdes) (version 2) | ecosystem: Environmental > Terrestrial > Soil > Wetlands >... | reverse complement strand
TTAAATTCCTGATGGGGGTCAGCAATGTTTCCGTTCCCTGGGATACCTTGATCCTGTCGGTTGTCTTGTTTGTTGTCGTTCCTCTTACCGCTGGTGTTCTATCCAGAATACTCATCAGCAGAAGGAAAGGCGTCGAATATTTTGAAAAATCATTTCTTCCTAAATTTGATGGAGCAACGACGGTCGGGCTTCTCCTGATGTTGGTCCTGCTTTTCTCTTTCCAGGGTGAAGTAATCATCAACCATCCTCTGCACATCCTTATGATTGCTGTACCTCTTATTATCCAGACATTCCTGATCTTCTTTATTGCATATTTAGCAAGCAAAAAGTTGAAGCTAACGCATGATATTGCAGCACCCGCAGGCATGATCGGAGCTTCCAATTTCTTTGAGCTTTCCGTCGCTGTTGCCATTTCATTATTTGGTTTAAATTCTCCGGCAGCCTTGGCTACCGTAGTTGGAGTCTTAACAGAAGTGCCGGTCATGTTGATACTGGTCAAAATTGCCAATAAGACCACACACTGGTTTCCCGAACATAACGAAATAGAAATGAAGAAACAAAAAGTAGTAATACAGGACAAATAAAGGAGATGCATACTATGAAACAGATGATTATATATGAACCGGCCATGTGCTGTTCAACAGGACTATGTGGAGTAGGTGTTGATCCGGAACTTCTTCGTATTTCGACGGTGGTTAATACATTGAAAAAAAGTGGAATTACTGTGGATCGGTTCAATCTGAGCAGTAATCCACAGGAATTCGTTACAAACGCTGACGTCAACAAAATGATTATGGATTCAGGCGTCGAGAGTTTGCCTATTACCGTGTTGGATGGCAAAATTGTCAAGTCAGCAGCTTACCCGACAAACCGTGAAATTTTGGCATGGATTGGTCTGCCAGACAACACACTGGAAGAAGCAAATCCGACAAAAAAACTTAAACTTGCACAGAAACCGCGCAGCGGTTGTGGGTGTGGCGATGGAAACTGTTGCTGATATAACTATTACACCATATGAGTCTATGATTAACACAAGGATTACTGCAGGAGTTTGTTCGCATACAGACCGGCAGAAAGGCAAGAAGACAAAATGAAGTTATTTAATCCCAAAGAGAATGTCACTACAAAATATATGTTTTTTACAGGAAAAGGCGGCGTCGGTAAGACATCGGCGGCTTGTGCCACAGCAGTCACCTTAGCTGACAACGGCAAAAAGGTGCTCCTGATCAGTACGGATCCTGCGTCGAATCTGCAGGATGTTTTTCATACGGAACTGACCAATAAAGGGATCGCCATTAAAGAGGTTCCCAATCTTGTCGTAGCTAACCTTGATCCGATACAGGCAGCCGCCGAATACAGGGAAAGCGTAATCGCCCCCTTTCGCGGGAAGCTGCCGGATTCTGTACTGAATAATATGGAGGAACAGCTTTCCGGTTCCTGTACAGTTGAAATAGCTGCATTCAATGAATTTTCCAACTTCATCACGGACAAAAATCTTCAGGAAGAATATGACTTTGTTATATTTGATACGGCACCGACAGGTCATACCTTACGGATGCTGCAGCTTCCTTCCGCATGGAGTAACTTTATCAGTGAAAGTACGCACGGGGCCTCGTGCCTAGGACAGCTTTCCGGTCTCGAGAGCAAAAGGGAAGTCTATAAAAATGCTGTTGCAACTTTGGCTGACAGAACATTAACGACACTTATCCTTGTGTCGCGTCCCGAAATAGCTCCACTTAAGGAAGCCGAAAGAGCGTCAAATGAACTGGCAGATATTGGAGTAAATAATCAGATTCTTGTTATCAACGGTGTACTGACTTCGTATGATGACGCCCTTTCCGAAAGCCTGTACAAAAAACAACAGAAGGCACTCTCCAAAATGCCGAAAGGCCTGCAGGACATCCCTCTCTATACTATTCCGCTTCGGGCATACAACATTACGGGAATGGATAACGTACGGGCACTGCTGATTTCAGATCATTATGCTGTCAGCGATGAAAAATTGAAATCACAAACCATCCCGCAGCTCAAAGACGTCATTGATGATCTGTACAAGAGCAACAAAAAGGTAATCTTCACTATGGGCAAAGGCGGTGTGGGTAAGACCACTATCGCAGCAGCGATCGCGCTTGGATTGTCAGCAAGAGGCAAAAAGGTTCACCTGACAACGACCGACCCGGCAGCTCACCTCAAATTCGTTATCGATGAAAGCAGCGGAATTACAATGAGCCACATCGACGAACAGGCCGAACTCAAAAAATATCAGGAAGAAGTGCTTTCCAAAGCAAGGGAAACCATGTCTGAAGATGATATTGCCTATGTGGAAGAGGATCTGCGGTCCCCCTGCACGCAGGAAATCGCCGTATTCCGCGCTTTTGCAGAGATTGTTGAAAGGGCTGAAAACCAGGTGGTCGTCATTGACACGGCACCGACCGGACACACGCTTCTCCTTCTGGACTCGACGCAAAGCTACAATCAGGAGATCAAACGCTCGCAGGGGGACATTCCCGAATCAGCAAAGAAACTGCTGCCGAGACTTCGCAACGCAGAGGAGACAGAGGTCATAATTGTTACCCTTGCGGAAGCGACGCCAGTGTATGAGGCAATGCGTCTCGAAGAAGACTTAAAAAGAGCAGGCATTGCAGCCAATTGGTGGGTTATCAACTCATCACTCTACCATTCCGGCACGACAAATCAGATGTTGTCTGCCAAGGCCAGTAATGAAATCGAATGGATTAATAAGGTTGACGCCCATGCAAAGGGTAAATTTGCAGTAATCGCCTGGAGTCCGGATGAAATCAAAGGTGAGAAATTGAGGGATTTATGAAAAAGGTTGCTTTTATATGCGTACACAATTCATGCCGGTCGCAAATCGCGGAGGCCTTAGGCAGACAATTAGCTGCGGATGTCTTTGAGAGCTATTCGGCTGGCACCGAAATAAAACCGCAGATAAATCAGGACGCTGTCCGGTTGATGAAACAGATATATAATATTGATATGGAAAAGACGCAGCACTCAAAGTTGATTGCCGAACTTCCGTCTATAAATATCGTAATAACCATGGGATGTAATGTCACCTGTCCGTATCTTCCCAGTGAAAAACGGATGGACTGGGGACTCGAAGATCCTTCAGGAAAGGACGACGAGACCTTTATTGCATTAATCCACACGATTGAAAAACGCATATTGGAATTAAGGAAGGAAATTTCAACCGAGACACCCTGATTCTTATGTAACTTACGCTGAACTTAAATACCAAGTGATGATTCTTCACTTGGTATTTATTATCGCACACACCGGGACAAGGTGCTGCAGCCGGTAGAATTATGTAAACTGAGATGATATAATGGCGTCATTGTCTTGCAGCTAATCCTGACATTTTTTTAACGGTATTTGCTGTGAGGGGGGTAGATTTAAAGATATAATATAAACCCGCGTGGAGTGTTTAATGGATGATATAACGTTACAAACGCCGCAAAAAATCAAACTTGAAACGGAAGCGGTTAACCTTTACTATGGCAGCTTTCAAGCTTTGAGGAATGTTACTATGGGTATCCGGGAATGTGCTGTTACAGCCATTATCGGTCCGTCAGGTTGCGGCAAATCTACTCTTCTGCGTATCTTTAACCGGATGAATGACCTGATACCTTCGGTTAGGGTAGAAGGAAAAATACTGCTATCCGGCATGTCCATTTATGAGAAAGACAGGGATGTTGTTGAACTTAGAAAAAAAGTGGGCATGGTTTTTCAGAAGCCTAATCCCTTTCCGATGAGCGTATATGATAATATTGCAATTGGTCCAAGACAGCATGGAATAAAACACGAGGCTGAACTGGCCGGTATTGTGGAACAGTGTTTGCGCGAGGTAACGCTGTGGGAAGAAGTTAAGGATAAGCTTAAACAATCTGCGCTGGATCTCTCCGCGGGCCAGCAGCAGCTCCTGTGTATTGCCCGTGCACTGGCTGTGGAACCCGAGGTCATATTAATGGACGAATCATGCAGTGCTCTTGATCCGGAATCAACACTTAAAATTGAGGAGCTAATGCGGGATCTGGTCAGCAAATACACAATCATTATTGTTACTCACAACATGGAACAGGCAGCAAGAGTATCAGACATGGCTGCGTTTATGATGATGGAACAAGATAAGGCGGGAGTATTGGTTGAATATGCTCCAACCAGCCAGATTTTTTCCAATCCTAAAGACAAACGTACTGAGGACTATATTTCAGGCCGATTCGGATAAAAATAATCGAGGGGGGTATCATAAATGGAAATAAGAAGCATGTATCACAAGAAACTAAGGGAAATTCAGGATGAAGTTCTTGTTATGGGCGGTTTGGTGAGTGAGGCTATTCTCCGTTCGATAGAAGCTCTGAAGAATCGGGATATGGATCTGGCGGAACAGATTGTAACGGGCGACCAGAAGATTAATGATTTGCGGTTTGAAATAGAGGAAAAGTGCATTCAGCTTATCGTCACTCAACAGCCCATTGCAAATGAACTGCGAATCATTATTGCTGTGCTCAATATAATCACTGAGGTGGAACGTATTGGTGACTATGCTGAGGGAATAGCCAAAATAACGATTATGATTGGAGATGAACCTCCGGTAAAGCCATTGATTGATATTCCACTTATGGCTGAACAGGCCGTAGATATGCTGCGCCGTAGTTTGGATGCCTTTATCAATAAGGATGCTGACGCCGCCAGGAAAATTTGTATCGAAGATGACATAGTTGACCATCTCTATGACCAGATTTATCTCGAGCTTTTAGCCTTAATGATGAAAAACCCCCAAATTGTTTCCAGAGCAACCCGGCTCATCTGGGTAGCCCATGACCTGGAGCGCAGTGCCGACAGGGTAACTAATATCTGTGAACGCGTGATTTTTGTTATTACCGGGAAGATGGAGGAAATTTGAGCATCAAAATGTTAATCAGGCTGATGCTTCGTTTCAAAGTGAAAAACATGAAAATTGCGATTGTAGTTTGCAGACCTAAAAGACGAATCTGTACGGCTGTCAGCGTAGTGATATTGGTCCTCGCTGTGAGTCTGATATCAGCCTGCAGTAATTTGAACAAAGCAGGTATTATTGTTGCCGGCTCAACATCCGTGCAGCCGTATGCTGAGGTTTTGGCAGAAGAGTATATGATTCTGCATCCTGATGCCGTGATTGATATCCAGGGTGGAGGATCTTCCGCCGGCATCATGGCGGCCCAGTCCGGTACGTCAGATCTTGGCATGTCCTCACGTATATTAAAGGATGATGAGAAGAGTCTGTGGTATGTGGAAATTGCCAGGGACGGATTGGCAGTCATAATGAACCCGGCTAATCCCATTCTAAATCTTACTTTAGATCAGATCAGCGACATCTATTCGGCCAAAATCAGCGACTGGAGTCAAGTGGGCGGTACAAAAGCAAAGATTCATATAATAACTCGTGAAGATGGCTCAGGAACAAGGGATGCCTTTGTGAATCTGGTAATGGGCGAGTCTAACATAACACCAAGAGCTATCGTACAGGACTCCAATGGAGCCGTGCGGCAATTAGTTGCAGACGACCCGAATGCTATTGGCTACATCTCTTTGGGCCTTGTTGATGACACGGTGAAAGCGCTGCAATTGGATGGTGTAGCAGCAACACGGGACAATGTAATGAATGGCAGCTACGGTCTGTCCAGGCCATTTTTGTTTGTTGCGCTTGCCGAACCCACGGGGCAGACCAAGCAATTCCTGGATTTTGTCCTATCTCCAGAGGGACAGCAAATATTGATAAATGAGGGGCTTATTTCCCCATCAGAAGGTACGGGAAAATGAAGATTAATAAGGAAAAAATATCCGGGATAGTGTTTCTCCTGATTGCCCTTTCGGCACTGTCGGTGCTGGCGCTTATCACGATATTTATATTTATCAAAGGGGTGCCTATTATAACCAAGGTTGGGTTTTTCAACTTTGTTTTTGGGATGGTGTGGGATCCCAGCCATGGCGCATACGGTATTTTCCCGATGATTATCGGTTCCGTATCAGTAACTCTGGGGGCAGCAATTCTGGGAGTTCCCGTTGCCATTAGCTGCAGCATTTTTTTGGCTGAGTATGCCCCCGCTGCACTGAGCAACATAGTCAGACCCGCTATCCAGTTACTCGCTGCCATACCTTCCGTGGTATACGGATTCTGGGGGCTTCTATTCGTTGTACCCGCGATACGGAATTACCTGGGAGGACCGGGGCTAAGTATATTGGCCGGCTCCATCATTCTCGCCATCATGATTTTACCGACAATCATCAGCATCTCTGAAGTTTCCCTTCTTGCGCTGCCTCGTCAATATAAAGAGGGAGCCTATGCTTTAGGACTGACGCAATGGCAAACAATACGTTCCGTACTGTTACCTGCAGCCAAGTCGGGAATTGTTGCCGCCATAATTCTTGGTATTGGCCGGGCAATTGGTGAGACAATGGCGGTCATAATGGTTCTGGGCAATGCCGTCGCCATCCCTCAGTCGATTCTTGACCCGGCCAGGACATTGACCACGAATATTGGTATTGAGATGGGATACGCATCCGGTGAACACCAACAGGCACTTTTTGCTACCGGTATTGTGCTGTTAGTTATAGTCATGATTTTGAATGCTTTTGCGCAATACGTCACACGTAGAAAATGAGGTTACTATGAAAGTTAGCTCGCGAACTGCCCAGAGGATAGCTAAAATATTGATTTGGGCGTCAGCCCTTCTTGTCATCGTGATTCTTCTGGCTATAGTTATCTTCATACTGATAAAAGGCGTGCCTGAAATCAGCTGGCAATTTCTAACGGAGATTCCACGTAATATGGGTCGCGACGGCGGCATTTCATCTACCATTGTCGGCACTTTATTGGTGACGGCAGTAGCTGTCATTATAGCAACACCATTTGGAGTAGGGACAGCTTTCTACCTCACGGAGTACACCCGTGAGGGCAAGGTCACTCGTATCATCCGTTTCAGTGCAGAGTCGCTGTCTGGAATACCCTCTATTGTATATGGACTTTTCGGGTTTATCTTCTTTGTCATGTACCTCAAATTGGGGTGGTCCATCCTGTCCGGCGGTCTTACTCTTGCTGTAATGATCCTGCCGACAATCATTCGTACTTCAGAAGAAGCAATCCGTACTGTGTCTTACCAGTATCGCGAGGTTAGCTTCTCTTTGGGCGGCACTAAGTGGCAGACAATAACCAGGGCGGTATTCCCATCGGCAATCCGGGGTATCGCTGTTGGCGTTATTTTGGGCATCGGACGATGCGTAGCCGAGACGGCCGCGGTTATCCTGACAGCCGGCTCAGCCCTGCGTATGCCCGGATCTATCTTCTCACCCACCCGGACAATGGCAGAACATTTCTACATACTGGCACGAGAGGGGATATCGATGGAGAAAGCCTATGGCACAGCAGCCCTTCTAATCATTCTTATTTTTATAATTAATGTTGTTGCCAACACGCTGGTTAATAGATTCGTAGCTAAAGGCCGTTAAGAGGTGGAAAATGATTCAGCAATCTAAGATAGTTATTAATAATCTAAATTTTTACTATCAAAAAAAACAGGTTATACGAGATTTCAGCCTGGAGATACCCGGCAATGAGATCCTTGCGGTCTTTGGCCCGGCTAACAGCGGTACAACAACACTGCTTCGCACGCTGAACCGGCTCTGTGATTTGATTCCGGGAACCCATATGGAGGGCGAGATTCTTCTGGATGGAAAAAACATCTTTGCCCCGGACATAAGTGTTACTGAACTGCGCCGTAAGGTAGGAATGGTCTTTGATGTACCGACACCCCTCCCGATGTCCATCTTTGATAATATCGCTTATGGACCTCGTTTGGGCGGTAAGAAAACCAAGGCAGCTTTGGCAGAGGGTGTCGAAAGGGCTTTACATATGGCGGCTCTCTGGGATGAAGTCAAGGATAGGCTGCATACTCCGGCCATGCGGTTATCCGGTGGTCAGCAGCAGCGCCTGTGCATCGCCCGCGTTCTGGCACTCGAGCCGGAAGTTATTCTGCTGGACAGGCCGTGTTCGGCTCTTGACCCGGTATCAACGGCCAAAATTGAGGAATCCTTAAAGCAGCTTAGGGAGCAGTTTACCATTATCATTGCACCCCATAACGTGCAGCAGGCAGGCCGCATTGCGGACCGCGTAGCATTCATGTTAATGGGGAATCTGATAGAACAAGGCGTTACAGCTGAGGTTTTTGAAAACCCTAAGGATAAGCGAACCAACGATTATATTACAGGAAGATTTGGTTAAGCAAATCTTCTTGAAACATGTTAAATTGCCTCTTGTGTAAAGTGCAGGGAACAATGCCAGACCTCATTGGTAGAGTCAATCGACTCTCCAGTGGGTTTTTTCATGTGCTATGGTTTTAAAACAGGAAGTATGATATTATGCTGTTATACATAGGTAACACAGTATAGAGGCGAAACAATGGATTTTAGAACCAATGCTCCCATATATGAGCAGATTGCGACGAGTATCAAAGAGCAGATTATGAGCGGCAGCCTTCACTACGGTGACAAGCTGCCGTCTGTCAGGGAGTATTCCCTGATATATGAAGTATCTGCGCTGACGGTTCAGCGCGCTGTTCAACAGTTGGATCTGGAAGGAATCATTCAGTCCAAAAAGGGCATAGGAAGCTTTGTGCTGGGGAACTGCAAGAACAATCTTGAATCCCGGATGATCGGCCAACAGGTGGACGAGTTCATTGAGAAAATGAAAAAGATGGGCCTTACGGATGAGTTTATAATTTCAAAAGTAAAGGAGTCGCTGTCCAATGGATAATTTTATTCAAATCGAAGGAATTTCAAAAAAGTATGACAACAAGTACGTCATAAAGGATGTATCCATGTCGATTCCATCCGGCCGGATTATCGGACTATTGGGAGATAACGGCATCGGCAAAACGACGCTGTTGAAGCTTCTGGGCAACCTCCAGAAGCCGGACAAAGGAGAAATCCGGATCGACAATACACCTGTCAACCAAATGAAAGCAAAAGATATCGTGTACCTGCTTGAGCCGGCCAACATATATGATTGGATGAAGATCAAGGAAGCAATCGCATTTTGCAATGATTTTCAAGCGGATTTTGATAAGGAAAAAGCACTACGGATTTGCCGCGAATTTGGACTTGATCCGAATGCCAAAATAACCCGTCTCTCAAAGGGCAACAAAGAAAAAGTATGCCTGATGCTAGCCTTTTCCCGGAATGCAAAACTGTATTTGATGGATGAACCCCTGGGTGGAATTGATCCGACTCTCAAAAAAAATATTAAGAAGTTCATTCTCGAAAATATTCCAACGGACGCGACAATCATTATGGCAACACATCTGCTTAAGGATCTGGAAGTTCTTTTCGATCAGATCATCATTATTACTGGGGCAGGCAAGATAATATACGTCGATACGGATGCAATCAGGAAAACTCGAAATCAATCGATAGATGAGTACTATTCGGAGGTGATTGAAAATGCTGCAAGTCATTAAATGGGAATTTGTCAAACAGTTCCATCGTTTGAAATGGATCTTTCTATTCTTTGCAGTTATTCTTCTATTCCTGACTCTTCTTCCTGCAAGCTGGTTTAAACCGGAAAAGGATGGATCCAGCATGATCCTGATGTTATTTTCCATGATCTTGGTGTTCGGGACCTTGGGGCTTTCCCTTTATCCGATGTATAACATGATCAGTGATTTCAGAAGAAAGACGTACACAATGGAGCGAATAACCGGCAGATCTCATATTCCGGTCTTTTTTGCAAAAATAATCATAAATCTCGCAATCTTTTTTCTTGCCAACGGACTTGTATATGTCGGCGCCATACAGATGGACAAATTCAGCACGGAGACGATGCGCTATTTCACGTTCACACTCAACAAGCCGTATTTAGCAATTATACTTGAAATGGTTTTGCTGTATCCGGCGATATTACTATTCTGTTATATGTCTGCATCAACAAATCACTATTTCCGAAACCATAGAACGATAGGAACGCTCATAGGAGTTGCCGTTGTCTCTATGATTGGTTCGTTCTTACATCTTTCGGGGCCGGTGTATTACGTTGTTGGGTTGATCATCGGAATTATTCTGATTATTGCATCCGGCCGGATGGCTGATCAGCGATTCGAACAGCACGTCTATAATTATTAACACCAACTGACTGAATGGGAGAAAAAATGAATGCAATTTTTGCAGTAATACCAATTTTCCTGATAAGATATGGGCTTCTGGGATTGGTTAACAAAAATGCGCTTAAGCGGGCGGCCCTTTTTACTCCGGTAATCGGAAAGGAAAAAATGGCATTTCTGGTGTATCAAATCACGACAATTCTTATCCTGGTTTACTTATTCTTTCTCAAAATCGATTTTGCTGCAAGATGGTTTTATGCTGGAATTGCCCTATACAGCCTGGGAATCGTTCTATACGCCATATCAACAATCAATTACGCTAAACCGGATATGACCGGAATGAATTTGACGGGTGTTTTCAAGAAATCACGCAATCCGATGTATGTTGCATATTTTATCATTTTCCTCGGTTGTGCAGTACTGACAGAATCGTGGATATTGTTTGGGTTATTAATCGTTTTTCAAATATCTGCGCATTGGATTATTCTTTCGGAAGAAAGATGGTGCATGCAGCAATTTGGTGAAGAGTATAGAAGATATATGAATAACGTAAGGCGATATATTTGAAGCAGATTACGTTCAATATCAGCAGATTAATGATTTTGAAGTATAAAGCAAAGGATGTCACCTGGAAGAATTCTCCCAGGTGACATCCTTATAGTGTGCCACGCATGGCGATTAACTTGACGGTGAAAGTCCGTTATGGGGGTATGTAGCGACCAACCATTAGCTCAAGGCAAGGGTGTCCTCCGCGAGGAGGAATCTGAAGGAAGCCGGCGGCA
>Ga0209429_10002463_pt1 | contig 10934 bp, 10 predicted proteins | sample BarGraNGADG00212_3_FD_184493 | JGI IMG/M metagenome (GOLD analysis project Ga0209429, IMG submission 184493) | Arctic peat soil microbial communities from Barrow, Alaska - Barrow Graham LP Ref core NGADG0004-212 (SPAdes) (version 2) | ecosystem: Environmental > Terrestrial > Soil > Wetlands >... | reverse complement strand
TTCGTCTCGGGATCATTCTTTTCGGCAAGCAGTGTATAAAGGGTAGTGGTCTTACCTGATCCGGTAGGTCCGGAAATCAGTACAATACCCTGAGGAACCTTAACAATCCTGTCAATCATCTCATTATTATGAGCATTGATTCCCAGATATGCGCGGTTTAGATTTGCATCGCTCTTGGCAAGAATACGGATAACAGTCTTCTCGCCGTGAATGGTGGGAAGAATAGATACACGCATATCGACCGGTTTACCGTTGATTAACGTCTGGATACGTCCGTCCTGGGGGATTCTCTTTTCGGCGATGTTGAGGCCGGCCAGAATCTTTATACGAGTAATAATTGCATCACGGGCTCCCAGCGGATTGCTCATGATTTCAGACAGGACACCGTCAATACGTATGCGGACACGCACGCGGTCTGCCATCGGCTCCACATGAATATCAGAGGCATTCGCGCGGACTGCGAACTCTATCATTGAGTTGACAAGCTTAACAACCGGCGCCTGGTTAACATCATCCGTGATTTGCTCGCCGAGGTTTTTCATCGCTTCTACGTCAATTTCCAACTCGAGATCCGCTGCAGCCTTCTGTGCAATTTCCTTGCCGTAATTTCTCCGGATAGCTTCTTCAATAGCCTTGCGGGGTGCCAGCATAGGAATTACTTCGTTGCCGGTCCGGAAACGAAGATCATCAGATACAAGAATATTGAGTGGGTCGTATATGGCGACAACCATACGGTCGCCCTCAAATCCGATCGGAACAATGGAGTTCTCCACACAATACTGCTCCGGAACAATTTTGGTTGCTTCCGGGTCAATATCAACATTCTGGAGGTCAATTATAGGAATATCATATTGACTGGATATTGCTCGAAGAATATCCAACTCTGTTAAGAGCCCCATATCAACAATGACTTCGCCCAGTTTCTTTTTTGATCCCTGTTGAGTACTGAGTGCCTCAGCAAGTTCCGCGGCGGTTAGAAAGCCGCTGTCTATCAGAATGTCTCCAAGTCGCTTCATCTGTTCCTCCAAAAATAATGATATAGATGTAGTTTTGAATTTGTCGGATCAGCCCAAGATCAAGCCTGTATCCCTGTCTTTTCATACACTCCTTATTATACGCGATTGAATTCATAAAAAGATCAAATATAGAAAAGCATAGCGGATAATTTCTTAATAATTTGTAAACAAGTAGGGCAGTTGTGGTAAAAAAGTGTGCAGAATCCCCTGAGCCGAAATCTTCCTGTAATCAGTGAAACAATATGGTAAACTAAAATCAAATGTAATAATGAGGTGGATATGGACATTGTATGGATATATCAAATAATGAATACAATATTCGCCGGCATATTCGGGCTTGTTATCGGAAGCTTTCTGAATGTCTGCATTTATCGTATTCCGGAAGGCAGGACTATCGTCAAGGGGCACTCCATGTGTATGAGCTGCGGTCATGAGCTTGGTGCATCTGATCTGGTCCCCCTTTTCAGCTGGATTATTTTGAAGGGGAAATGCCGCTACTGCGGCTCGCCGATTGCCTCACGGTATGCCAAAATCGAAGGACTCACCGGGGGCGTTTTTGCAGTACTCTCATGGCAGCGCAGATCAGCCTATTATCTGCCGGGATCACCCATAAAGGACCTCATTCCATTTCTTTCCCTCGTCATCCTCCTTTTACTTACTGCAGTTGTTATTGTCTCAATGATGATCCAGAAGGACCATAAAACAGGTATGTACCGGCTGTCGGCCGGCGTCATCATTCTTTATGCTGCCAGAGTATCGCTTTGCTTTTTGGATATGCCTGCCCTGAAGCCGATTCTGATGTCATCATCAAAGTCACTTCTTGTTGCTGCGGCGATTTTGCTGCTTCTTATGATTTTTTGTCCTTTTGAATGTGTTTCTTTGCGTACGGCTTTCAGGGACATATATAAAGGAAAGACAGTAAGGAAATATTTTGCCTCTGCAAACCGTACAATCCGTACTACAGATCTGCTTTTTTTAGCCATCTGCACTGCAATCGGCCTTCCGGCGGCCCTTTTGTGTATTTTTGCCTATGCCGCGGCCCGTGCTGTCAGTAAACAGGAAATTCTGCTGCCGTATATGGGTATTATTATTGCCGCTTCGGCATTGGCGGGGGTTATTATTTTCCCCGGTTATGTTTTTTAATACCGATACGCGTATAAAATGAATGCGAAGATAAGGGAAGTGACAGAAGTTTGATTTTATCTGCCGTTTCCCTTACTATAATAGAAAATAGACAAAACACGAGGTTTGGGGAGGTATTTATGTCAGGCCATTCTAAATGGAGTACCATCAAAAGAAAAAAAGGCGAAACTGATTCTGCAAGAGGGGCTGTATTTACCAAATCAGCCAAGGAAATTATGCTGGCCGTAAGGCAGGGGGGAGCCGACCCTGACAGCAATTCACGGCTAAGAGATGTCATTTCCAAAGCAAAAGCGAATAATATGCCTAATGATAATATCAATCGTGCAATCAAAAAAGCCGCAGGCGCCGGTGAGGGCGACGATTATGAGGAAATAATCTATGAGGGATACGGACCTGGCGGAGTAGCTGTCATGGTGCGGACACTGACGAATAACCGCAATCGTACAGCCGGCGATGTTCGTCATCTTTTCGACAAGCAAGGCGGCAATATGGGTGTGGCCGGCAGTGTATCCTTCCTTTTTCAGCAGAAGGGAACACTTATTATTGATTCCGGGGAATTCGACGATGAAGAAAAAGTAATGATGGATGCCCTTGAAGCCGGTGCTGAAGATTTTGTGTCTGAAGAGGGTTACTATGATGTCGTAACGGCTCCGGAAGATTATTATTCCGTCAAAGATGCGCTTACTGCAAAAGGCTATACTTTTGCCGACTCGAATCTGGGACCCGTTCCGATTACATGGACAGATGTTGAAGATCCTGCTGTGACAGAGAATCTTGAGAAAATGCTCGAAAAAATGGAAGAGAATGATGATATCCAGGAAGTATACAATAACTGGAGAAGCTGATTTCTTTACCATTTGAAATAATCGGGACAAATCAGAGGATGTAAGACGTGGAACAGTCCAAATCACAGCCGTCAAAAGACAGGGAAAAAGGCCAGGACCAGACGAATGTGCAGGCTCCTTCTGCAGCTGCGCGCCGCGGCGCAGGCAGTCCGGAACTGATGGCAACACTTCGCCGTTTTGAGAGAATCGGTGATGGATTGACGCACGCCCGTGTTGAGCGGCACATTGAAGAGGCGGCCAATAACGAGAAGGTAATGAGGGAAATTCTCTCCCAGATTACTGTTGTTGCCTTTATCGGATCATCCGGTACCGGGAAGAGTACCCGTGCCATTCAGGTTGCTAAAAGCAATGCGATTTATTATATTATCGATGATGGACTCCTGATAAACGGAAGCCGTATTGTTGCCGGAACATCAGCAAAAAGGGCACCTACCAAGCTTGAATCAGTCAGGCAGGCTCTTTTTGCGGATCCTAGCCGTTCAAGCGTGATGAGGAGGGCACTTGCAGAGCATCTGCCTACTACACTTATGATTCTCGGTACATCGGATGCTATGCTTGAAAAAATCTGCGGCAACCTCTGGCTCAGCCCCCCGGCCATGCTGATCAAAATCGAAGACATCAGCTCGGAAGAGGAAATGCAGCAGGCCAAACATACGCGGATGACAGAGGGAATGCACACGATCCCGGTGCCGAGTATGGAGATCAAACACGAGTTCTCCGGCAAGTTTTCCGATCCGCTCAATCGCCTGCGCCGCCGACTTGATAAAGAACGAGGTGTGCAGACGATAGCGCCGGATACGGAAAGAACAGTGGTTCGCCCTACTTTTTCCAGTCTGGGATCCTATTCCATATCAGACGAGGCTCTTCTTGATCTTGTACGCATCATTCTGCGCAAAGTGCCCGGTGTGTATGATGTCATTAAATTCCAGGCTGAGAAACGCGTATACGGAGTCGTGCTCAGTGTCGATCTTGCCCTGATTTACGGATATAGCGCCCAGGAAGTGCTTCGCGCATCGCAGGAAAGAATTGGCAGATATGTCGAAGAATATTCCTCGATAAATATGGTTGCCGTTGATGTTCGTGCCAAACGCCTGGTACATGTATGTACGCAAAACCCATGTATCGGAGAGACTGCACCATGAAAGAAAAGATATACACGATTCCTGTTAACGATGCATACCGGTCCGTCACCGGCTGTCCGCTCTGCGAACTTGCCGCACAGGTTGAAAAGAGCTCGCTGGATTATTACCTCGGGGCATCCCTGATGGAGCCTGACGTCCGTACGTCGACCAATTCGACCGGATTTTGCGGACAGCATCTGTCGAAAATGTATAATATGGAAATAAACCGGCTTGGATTGGGGCTCATGCTTCATACACATATGATTGATTTGAAAAAAGACATTGGCACGGCTCTTTCTGCTGCTGCACCGCCTCCCGGCTCTTTCCTGAAAGGCAGGGACCGCGATTATAAAAAGAATCTGGACAAACTTGCAGACAGGATTGAAAGCCGTGCGGATTCATGTATCATATGCGATAAAATCAGCACTACGATGGATCGTTATCTGGATGTTCTTCTTTGGATGTATTTTGAAGATTCCGGATTTAAGGCGGTATTTATTTCCAAAAACAATCACTGCCTCCATCATGCGGCGTTGCTCCTTCGCGGAGCAGCCAGGCACCTTTCCCAAACGCAGGCAAACGAATTCGTCCAGGTTCTTGCCCGGCAGGAAAATATGGGTTTCGATGAAATGATTGCCGATATTGAATGGTTTACACTCAAGTTTGATTACAGAAATAAAGACAAGCCCTGGGGCAACAGCAAGACAGCCATTCCCAGGGCTATTTCACTCCTGTCGGACAAAGGCGGTATAAATCATGATATTTGAAGAAAACAACGGCCGTACATGCGCTGCAGCTCCTACTGAACTTGAAAAGGCGCTGTGTGCAGACAAACAGAAGAAACTTGACCCCGCGTTTTCACTTCTGACTTCTTCCGGGAACCCCGGACGTGTTGTCGTGGCAATTTCAGATGATCAGCTGGGCACGGGAGACAGGGAACTCGGGACTGAACTACTGTTGGTATTTTTGCATGGCCTCTGTGAACGGCCTACGCTGCCTGATGAAATTGTATTTTATCACCGCGGTGTACTTGTACTTGAAAAAGAACATCCGGCTGAAGTCATCCTGCATAAATTGTGCTTGCATGATGTTGAGATAAAGGCAAGCTGTGAGAGTCTTGATTTTTACAAAAAAGAACCGGCTGTACTGAAAATACAGCCGGTTCCGATGAGCGAAATCACGCGGGATCTACTCAAGGCCGACAGAGTGATACACCCGTAGGCCATTGATCGGTTAAGAGAAAAATTACTTCAGGATCTTGATCTTTCCGATAAGAGGAAGCTCTTTATGCTCACCTTTGCTTGCTGCCATAATACCCATAATAGCAAGAACGAGGCAGAAGATTGAGCCGGCAAATCCGACAACCCATCCGATAAACGGGATAATGGAAATGATTCCGATAGCAAGTTCAAGAAGAAAAAGTACAATTCCCTGATTAACGTGGAATTTGACGTCCGGATCGTTCGGGGCAGATATCAAACCAACCAGAAAAAGAATGCCCAGATACGCAAGAATGTTATAAAGTTTATTATTGTTCTCCATAAATATACCCTCCCTGATGAAATTAATGATAAAAACATTTTAGCATAACAACTTGCCTGTGAATACCGAAATATAAGTTATTTTTGAAAAAACCATATAAGTATTTGCATTTATTTTTTTATCATATATTGTAGATAGACTGCAAGGAATGCCATAGGGCTATGCTTGCGTGAAGGAGAAAACATAGGAATGTTTTTCAACAAAAAAAGATCACCCGGGACGGTAACATCTGCCTCTGATGAATGCCCCGAAATACTGGAACTTGACCCGCATGGTGCCAGGACGCATGAGCGTGAGAGAATTCTGGCGGAGAAGAAAATCCCGCCCCTGGTGCTTTCTTTTGCCATACCGACAATGATAGGCATGATGGTCAATGCGATTTACAATGTTGTCGACCGTTTCTGGATAGGCAAAATGGATAACGGAGCCGTAGCTATGGCCGGCGTGGGGCTGACGCTGCCGCTGACAACGATAGCCTTCTCTTTTATGGCCCTGATAGGAATCGGTTCCACGGCCCTCATTTCTATCAGGCTCGGGGAAAAAAAGAGAAAAGAGGCCGAGTTGGTTCTGGGCAACTGTGCAGTATTTTCCTTTATACTGGGAACAATTATCATGATTCTCGGTCTCCTGTTTGCAGAACCGCTCCTGCGGCTGTTCGGGGCCAGTGACAAAACACTCCCCTTTGCACTTGAATACGTCTATGTACTGCTTGCCGTGAATACATTCAATACCATGCAGTTCTCCATGTCGAGCCTGATGCGCGGTGTGGGGCATCCTACATGGGCGGTTATGACACAGGTTACCGGCGCTGTTGCCAACATGGTGCTGGATCCGTTTTTCATCTTTAAAGCCGGCAACATCAGATTTGCCGGAATTGAGTTCTACCTTCCATTCGGATTGGATATGGGTGTACGGGGTGCCGCTGTCGCAACGGCCATTGCACAACTGATTTCATTTGCGATTGTCGTTTTTTACTATACACAGGGGAAATCACCTGTGCGGCTTCATATGAAAAACCTGCGTCCCCGTATTTCTGTACTGGGTAAAATCTCCGCAATTGGAAGTTCATCCTTTGCACTGCAGTGTGCAGCCTCTCTGGTACAGATTGCCGCAAATCTTCAGCTCGCAAAGCTTGGAGGGGATCTGGCAATTTCTGCGATGACACTGGTCAATTCAATTGCTATGTTCTGTATCATGCCGATCATCGGCATCGTGCAGGGAATTCAGCCGATAGTCGGTTACAACTACGGGGCCGGGAATTACCGGCGTGTGCGGGAGACATATTTGTACGGCGTTCTTTTTACTTCTGTCCTTACGGTAGGCGGAGCCATACTGATACAAGGATTTCCTGATCAAATTGTAGCCTTATTTAATGATGACCCGGATCTGGTTGCCCTGACATCCCGGGCAATGAGTATAGTCCTTTTAGCTTTGCCTTTCATTGGATTTCAGAGCGTGTCCGCCAACTTTTTCCAGTTCATCGGAAGATCCGTCGTATCACTTGTCATGACGCTTCTGCGGCAAATTATACTTCTGATCCCGCTGTACTTTATTCTTCCGCATTTTCTGGGCCTTGAGGGAGTCTGGCTTGCCAGTCCGATTTCTGATGCAGCAGCCATTGTTATTACGGCAGCCGTCATTTCGCGGGAACTCATCTGGCTGAACAGGAGAATCAAAGAAAAGGATATGGATTTTGCGATAACAGGATTATAATAACGGTGAAGATGTCCTGAAAATGTCCTGAAAATGGCCTGGAAAATCATTGCTGTATAAAGTTTCTCCTATTGCACAATTGATGGAATCATGGTAGAATTCTTTGGTGTCTAAAACGATCAATCAGATGGAGGTGAAGTAAATGCCGAATATTAAATCCGCAATTAAGCGTGTACTGGTAACAGAGAAGAAGACTGCTGCGAACAAGATGAAGAAGAGCGAGATTCGCACGGTGGTAAAGAAGGCCAAGGCCTCCATCGCACTTTCTGATGCAGAAGTGTCTGTATCTGTAAAGGATGCTCAGGTTACTCTTGATAAGGCTGCTGCTAAGGGATATATTCACAAGAACAATGCCGCACGGAAAAAGTCTCGTATTGCAAAAGCTGCTAACGCTCAGGCGTAAGTACAAAAAAGCCCGACCCGGTTGCAAAACAAAGTCCCGATCGATCATTTATGATCGATCGGGACTTTTTGCGTTATCATGTCTGTAATATTATCCGAGCCGGACACGGTGATATATTTTTTTGCCTTTGCGTATGATGGCTTCATCAGCGGTGAAATCCTTCGCCGTAAACATATAGTAAGGATCTTCGACTACTGCATCATTCAGATAAATGCCGTTCTGGGCGATCAGGCGTCTGGCCTCGCCTTTGGAAGCGGTAAGCTTCGCACGGCAGAGAAGATCCAAAAGAGAAAGACCTGCGGTAAGTTCATCAGATGTAACAACCGTTGTCGCCATATCATCGGAACGCCCGCCTTTTTCGAAAAGATCTTCCGTCTGCTTCTTAGCTGCTTGTGCGACATCCTGACCATGGATGATTTTGGTCACTTCATAAGCCAACCGTTTCTTCGCTTCGTTGATAGCCGCGTCGGAAAGCTTAGCATATTCGGCAATCTCTTCAAGCGACACAAAAGTAAGCAGCTTCATACACTTAATGACATCAGCGTCATCAACATTTCTCCAATACTGGTAGAACTCGAATGGAGTCGTCTTATTGGGATCAAGCCATAAGGCACCTTTGGCAGTTTTGCCCATTTTCTTACCTTCACTGTTGGCCAGAAGCGTAAATGTCAGCCCGAAAGCCTCCCCCTGTTCTTTCTTACGAATCAGTTCGACTCCGCCGATAATATTCGACCATTGGTCGTCCCCGCCGAGCTCAAGCGTACAGTTGTAGTTCTTATAGAGATACAGGAAGTCATAGCTTTGCATCAGCATATAATTGAATTCGAGGAAAGAAAGCCCTTTCTCAAGGCGCTGTTTATAACAGTCAAACGTAAGCATGCGGTTAACTGAAAAATGAGGACCGATATCCCTCAGAAATTCGATATAATTCAACTTTAAAAGCCAATCGGCATTGTTGACAATTGTTGCACGGTTATTTGTAAAATCAACAACAGTACCCATCTGCTCGACAAATTTTGAAACATTATACTGAATTGTCTCAACTGTCATCATCTGACGCATATCAGTACGTCCGCTCGGGTCGCCTATCATTCCGGTACCGCCGCCCATAAGCGCGATAGGGTGATGGCCTGCCTGCTGCATATGGCTCATAACCATCATCTGGACGAAATGACCGACATGAAGACTATCTGCAGTGGGATCAAAGCCAATATAAAAATTCACACCCGGTTTAGATAATTTCTCATAGATTTCATCTCTGTGTGTAGCCTGTGAAATGTATCCGCGGGCTTCCAAAGTATCAAAAACATTACCGGACATCTTATGATCCCCCATTCTTCTATATTGAATAAATAAAAACGTATCGAGGTATTTTACTCCCAAAGAGGCTATCCTTGCAAGTATGGATGCTTTTATACTAGGATTTCTTCGCCTTCATATGGATCACCGTTCTCCCGTATTCATCCCCGTAAGAATAGCCTGCCTTCAGACACCAGATGTCTGTACTCAGCAGATCGAGTTCCGCCATACGCGTTAACTTCCCATTACTGCCATATTCAAGAAAGTCCGAGGCTTTATCAATCTGGGGGAGGGAAGCTGTCTTTCGCATGATGCGAAGCAGGTATCTTCCTCGATCGGAGAATCCCAGTATCCGAAGATATTCCGGAGCACAGAGCACAGACAGATCATAGGCCGTCTGCCCGCACAGCAGAGATATCATTGCACGGCTGATACGGGTTCCCGCATATCTTTTTGTATCGCATAATGCCCGGAACAATTCCGGCAAATCTTCTTTCGAGGAACATCGAAGCCCTTCAACTGCGTTTTTAAGCCGGTGCGAGACCTGATCTCCCATATAAGCGATCTCATCGAGCTGCGGTGTTGTGCGGGAGCGCAGTGAAAGAATGATTTCCGGCAGAAAATCGGAGGCAAGTACGGGCGTTATCTTGCCGGACCATTCAGACAAGAGAGGGGAAAGGGACTCTGCGGGCATCTTGCCGCAGAGCTGCCCTGCGAGTGATGAGACATCACAAAATCCCACAGAACGTGCGTTTGTAACAGTGTTACGAATGGAGGAGGCGCTCGCATGCAGACTTGAGAGGTTTTGGTCATGGTAGCCGGCACCCGCTCGTAAGAGGACGGAAGGCTTTATCTTCGAACCGGTCTTCTGAAGGGCAATACAATACTCAAGGGCGAGTATTGTATTAGGCATGTTAAGGACGGTACAGCATTCCTGCGCAAGATCTGCCCTTCCCAGAGAAAGCAGATACGCTGTAAGTGCCAGTTCCCTTGCTTTTGCATAAGAATTGCCGTCTTTCAGATTGCTTTTTAATGATACGGTATAGGCAGGGTCCTCCACACTGAGAATTTCCGCAAGAGATGTCAGAAGAGAAAGGTCGATGCACTCGCTGCCGAAATAGAGGTCTGTAACAATGCCCGTTGCCTGAAGCAGACCTACCGCACCCAGGGCAAAACGCTCTGCCGATGAGCAAGCGAACGTGAAGGGGATCTCGATGACAAGATCGACACCGCAATTCAGTGCTGCCTGTGTCCGGACCCATTTGCTGGAAATGGCAGGCTCTCCGCGCTGTACGAAACTTCCGCTCATAACAGCCACTATCGCAGCGTCTTCCCCGAATATTTCACGGGCTTTCCGGATCTGATATGCATGGCCCGAATGAAATGGATTGTACTCTGCAATAATTCCGACAACCTTCATGATGGAATACACCTGCCTTTTCGGTGGAGTGTGATAAAATGAAAGGGCGTATTGCCCTGTAAAAAGAATAATGCGATGAATATGCACTTATATTACACGGATTGAATACATTATGATAGCCCATATACGGGGATGTCATAAGATATCTCTCTGGAGGATTGCGATGAAAAAGAGATCAAATAGATCGGCATCAATGCAAAAAAGATTCAATAAGATCTATATTATTATTCCATGCGGACTGATTCTCCTTGCGGGTGCCGTGCTTTTGGGCCTGTATTTGAACGGATTCTTTTATAACCGCAAAGACATTCAGGCAAAAGCAGTTGCTTCCCCGGAGGAAATTGCCGTACTGGCACAGGATACAAAGATTGTACCTGCCGATATGCTGTCCCGGATTCGCTCGCTTCTTCTGGGGAAAACAAATACAGATCG
>Ga0209429_10002460_pt1 | contig 10941 bp, 5 predicted proteins | sample BarGraNGADG00212_3_FD_184493 | JGI IMG/M metagenome (GOLD analysis project Ga0209429, IMG submission 184493) | Arctic peat soil microbial communities from Barrow, Alaska - Barrow Graham LP Ref core NGADG0004-212 (SPAdes) (version 2) | ecosystem: Environmental > Terrestrial > Soil > Wetlands >... | reverse complement strand
CTGCCATCCCAGATAGGCCAGAACCGCCAGGCCAGCCAGTGTCACCAGCCCGCGCAACCACCAGCGCAGCCGCACCCAGTAATCATCGGTGGCAAAACGCAACTGGCTGGTCAGCAAGGCAATCAGGGTGACGACCACGATGGCATTGGCTGGAATGTGCATATTGAAATCCACGAACGAATGCAGCAGGATCGCCAGCAACGCCACTCCGCCTCCCAGCAGGAAAGCCCAGCGGTTGCTTTTGGGGGACGATAGATTGCTCCCGTTACGCTGGACATATTTCCAGGTCCTGCCCAGGCCCCAAAACAGCAACAGCCAAGGCACGGCCACTACGGCGGTCCCCACCACTCCCCAATCGGCCAGGGCGTTTAAGTAATCGTTATGGACCAACTCCGGCCGCAGTTGCACATCCGCGGGCCGGTAGGCGGGAAACCGATAATCGAAGTGGCCCGGACCCACACCCCACCAGAAGTGATCCTGCCACATCACATAAGCGGGCCGCCAGAGAAGAAAACGAACATTCTCCATCCCGCCCGCGACGAACAGTTCTTGAAACCGTTTGTGCGTCTGTCGGGCATTCCACACAAAGACCGTGGCGCCGGCCAGCATGACAATCAACATCAGGAGGGCCGGCAGCCGGGAACTCGGGTGTCGCAGCAACACCCAGAAAAACACCAGCAGCGAAAGGAACGTCGCAATCCAGCCTCCGCGCGAGATGGAAACGCCAATCCCCGCCAAAATGACCAGCGAAGCATAACCCAAAAGAATTTTGGTTACCGGCTTAAATCGCCCCGAAATTGTATAAGCCAATCCCAGCGGCAGGACCAGTTCCAGGAATCCCGCCAGATGATTCGGACAAATGTAGGTGCCGCTGGCACGCTTGGCGTATTGCTGCGGCTTGGGGTAATGCCAGATGGTCACCGAGTTGGTCGCGAATTGGTAGATGGCATAAATCGCGATGGCCACGCCCAGGAATACCAGCGTGAAGACGATAATATTCGTTGGTTCCATATGGTGCAAGTTGTTGATAATGATGAAGAAAAGAGCAGCATAGACCAGGATGCTCAGCAGTTCCTGACGGGCAATGTACTCGATGTCCGACTGCCAATATCGGACCCCCGCAAAAACCACAAAGGCAACCACTGCCCAGCAGATGGGCGGCCAAAAAATCCGATGGCTCGGCACCAGCCAGATGCGGAACAACCAAAGCGCCAAAGCCAGCACGGTCAGGGCTTGAATGACCAGGAAATCCAGAGGGCGCACGGCCCCTATGGCCAGCGGGCCGTAAACCAGAATGGCCAAAACCAATCCAATAATTCCCCACTCGCACCACTTATCCAATCGCTCGCGATCCATGTCCCGAAAAGCCTAACCTAAAAAAGGGCGGATCGTAAATGGAAAAGGAGCCGGTTAGCTCACATACTCCCGCGGATCGGTGATATGACCGGTTAATGCGCTGGCGGCCACGGTGGCGGGCGAGGCCAGAAACACCTGTGATTCCTTGTGACCCATGCGGCCGGGGAAATTCCGGTTCGTGGCGCTGATACATTTGAGCGGTTGGTTCATGCGCCCGAACGTATCCACCGGCCCGCCCAAACAGGCGGCGCAACCGGCGTTTTCGGTCATTTGAACTCCCGCCGCTTGTAAAATCTCCCAAACGGTTTTATCCCCCCACCGGCTGGTCTTGAGGTCGCGCATGACTTCCGGTGTGGCGGGCACGCCAAAGGTGTCGATGCTCACGTGTTTGCCTTGGACCACTCTGGCAAATGCCAGGAAATCCGTGGTCTTGCCGCCCGTGCAGGAGCCGACATAAGCCCGATCCAACTTGATATGAGTCAGTTCTCGGGCCAGTTTGCGCTGACCGGGATCGGGGTGGCAGGCAACCGTGGGTTCGAGTTTCAACAGATCCACGACCCGTTCGCGGACAAACTTCTCATGGCGCTGCCGTGCCACGGGTTCGTAGGTGGATTGGGTGCCATTGAGCTGACAGCGGTAATCGACAAAGGCTTGGGTTTGGGCGTCGAACTCGAAAATGCCATTCTTGCCACCCGCCTCGATCGCCATGTTGGCTACCGTCATCCGGTCGTCCATCGACAGGCTGGCGACTCCGGAGCCATCGAACTGCATGGCCCGATAGGTCGCCCCGTCGAAACCAATTTCGCCAATCACATGCAAAATAATGTCCTTGGCCATGACTCCTTTTGGCAACGCGCCCTCGAGACGGAAGTGCATGGTTTCAGGGACTTTCAAGAGCAGTTTGCCCGTGCCCATAACGAACCCAGCGTCGGTATTGCCAATGCCGGTGGCGAACTGGTTGAAGGCGCCCGCCGTGCAGGTATGCGAATCGGTCCCGAACAACACCTCGCCGGGACGCGTATGGCCCTTTTGCGGCAGCGCCGAATGGCAGACGCCGGCATAATGCGAACCGAATTGCTGCTTGAGCGGCCCCTGAGACGCGTCATAGGTCCACTTGCCGTTGGGATCGTCGATGACATCGTAGAAATAAACCAGACCCTGTTCCCGGGCAAAGTCGCGCAGGATATCCACGTTGCGATTGGACTTGGAATCCACGGTAAAAATATAGTGGTCGGGCATGATGACAACCTTGCGCGCATCCCACACCTTAGCCGCTGGTCCAAACTCGCGTTTGAACACGCCAATGGTGCCCGGACCGCACACGTCATGGGTCATCAGGATATCGGCCGACACCCACACATTGTCGCCCGGCTGCACCCGCGCCTGGCCGGACGCACGGGCCAAAATTTGTTCAGTCAATGTCATATACCCCTGCAAACTAGCCAACCTCGGCCCGAACTGCAACTGAGGACTGGGTTGCGCCAGCAGTTCTTGACGGACCCGAGACGGGGATCTCCGTCCCATCGGCAAGATCTTTGTCATTGAATAGGTTGACCGTGCCCGCGGGTTGCGGGGGTTGAACAAACACAAGTTTCTGCTTGCAGGGTCGCGGTCAATCGCTTAGCTTAGCGTCATAGAACGACGATTTGAGCGGCATATTTGTAGTTAATTTGATGAGTTGCATGGTTAAACCTCAACCGGTGAGGGTGCTTTGAGTCACCCTTATTCCTCCCGTAATTATCCTCCTTCGGCTCTCCAGTTCCGGATCAATCATAAGATTCGAGCGCGTGAGATTCGAGTGATTGGCGTTGATGGCAAGCAGGAAGGGATCATGTCCCTGAACGATGCCTTGACCAAAGCGCGGGCCAACGATGTCGATCTGGTGGAAATAGCGCCTAACGCGACGCCGCCCGTCTGCCGGCTGGTGGATTACGGCAAGTTCCGCTACGAGCAATCCAAGAAAGACAAGGATTCCCGGCGTCACCAGCATGCCAACAAGGTCAAGGAAATCCAGCTCAGCCCAACCATTGATCCGCACGATTTCAAGGTCAAGCTGACCCACGCCACCAATTTCCTGTGCGAGGAAATGAAGGTGAAGCTCACGCTGCGGTTCCGGGGCCGCGAAATGGCGCATCAGGATGTTGGCTTTCAAACGGTTAACTCGTTTATTAAGGAATTGATTCCTTACGGTCATCCGGACTCGCCGCCGAAGTTAATCGGCCGCGGTATCAATGTGATGATGAGTCCGTTGCCGCGAGCCAAACGGGCCAAAAATCCGTACGAGACCGAAGAAGAAGCTGCCGCCAAGCGCGAAAAAATCGCTGCCGGCGAACCGGACATGCCACCGGAGCCTTCCCGTTCCGTCGAAGAGAACGAACCTGTCGGGGTCTCAACCCTTGGTGAGGAGAGTATCGCGTCAGAGTTTGTCAATAATCCCTTCGTCAAACTCGACGCCACCCCGGCGCCCTGAGACGGTCCGGGTTTAATAAGGAATGCCGGCGTCCAGGAACACCGGGGAATCTCATTCCTGGTTTCTTGGATTTCTTATAAAACTTCCGTCTCACCAGAGTTTTTCACGGTGAACAGGCGGCGTTAAACCCGCCGCCCTGGCCTTTTCCCTCAGCTTGTTTCCGGCCGGAGTGGGAGAATCGTAAAACAACGCCTCGAGAACCTTCGGATATCGCTGCAAAGCCATCAGCGCCTGTTTCCAGGCTTCCGGATAGCGGGCTTCCAGCGAGCCGGCCTGATCGAGTCCGATGGCGAGATACGCCGCTCGCGCCTGCGGTGCCAGGGTTCCGCGCAACAGGTCGCGTTCAATCTCAGGCCGCAAACGGGCAACCGCTTGTTCGGCCTGCCGGACCGGGTTCGCCAAAGGCCGCACGTTGGCCGGTGATTCGAGTTTAATTCGATAGGCCACGGTCCCGCTGTGATTGACCGGGCTGCCGCCCTGTTCGCGCATGACTTGCTCGGCCAGGTCAATCAGGCGATCGCCAAAGCTCGTGATGGTTTCATCGCCGGGCATCTCATCGCGGGTGGTGTTCCGAAAACGATCCTGAATGTTCCAGCCCTGGCTCGTCAGCCAACGGTTCCCCTTGATGACGCCGATAATCGTGCCGGCGGTGGCGGCGTTGTTATCGCAGTCCCAACCGAAATTGAACGCGAGTTGGAGGGTTTTCGCAAAATCGCCTTCACCATACAGCAGGGCACCGATGACCGAGGCCGCGTTGAGTTCATAGCCGTTTTTGTCCCGCATGGCACCGTTGAACCGGCTGTATTTTTCCTTGATGGAATGTCGCGTGGATCGCCAATCCTTCGGGTTCTCCTGATGCCAGCGCCGCACCTCGAGGACAATCGTGCGAACGTCGCTCCGGGCGTCAACAGCTCTTAAGCCGGCCTCAAGAATGGCATTCAGGTCGTTCGTAAAGAAGGCCGTGGCGATCATGGTGTCGAAAAGCTGGGTGGTTTGGGCGGGACCGCCGTCGATGGCAACCCGGGTGTAGTTGAGTCCGAGGCGCGCGGCCGTGCGCGGCATGCCCGGGGCCAGCAGGCCAAACGTCTCGCACAAGAACTGGCCGGACAGGTTGAAATCCGACCACGGATTCAAAGCCAGGAGACCGGTGAGCGGCGGATCGATGCCCAAATCCATCAATTGGCGGGCATATTGATTGGCGCACCAGAATTTCCGGTTGATGTGCGTTTTCCAGAGCTGGGAAATGCGTTGCGGGGGCAGGAGCAACCGCCGCTCACGCTGCATGGCTAGCACATAGACCCACTCGAAGTCCGTGTCGTCGTCCGTCCAGGCGCCGTCGGATAGGGAAGGGGTATAATCGGTGACATTGCCCGGCTCGGCGATGTATTTCATCTCATGCGCCAGGCCGTTCAGGTCACCCAGTATTTGTCCCAGCAATCCGCCGCGGATTTTATCCTGGATGACATCGGCGGGCACCACGACGGTGCGCGCTGAAAGTGGGAATGTGGCAAGCAGGGTGAGCCCGCACAACAGCGACCAACAGGCAAAGCGGTTTTTCATAATTTGGGCAAGTAGGAGGCAGGCTAATCCGATGGTGGAAAACCAGCAAGAAAACCGCTGAGCTGGGTCGCTACCGGTGTGGACAACTTCATGTTGCACCTGCAACATAAAGTTGTCCACATGGCCGGCAAAACGGTTTCAATTATATTCCCTGGCGTCTGGATTCCCGGGCCTATTCTCCCTGCCACAGGATGCCGCCTTTGCTGGCGTTGCCCACCATTTTCTGGTAGCGCGCCAACCAGCCGGTGAGCTTGAGTTTGACCGGCTGGAACGTCTTGCGCCGCTCGGCCAACTCCGCTTCCGGCACGCAGATATCCATGCGCCGGTTCGGGAAATCGATTCGGATGCGATCGCCCGGCTGTAACAGGGCGATCGGACCGCCTTCCTCCGCTTCCGGCGAGACGTGGCCGATGCACGCACCGGCCGTGCCACCGCTGAACCGGCCGTCGGTAATCAACGCGACCTTGTCGCCCAGTCCCATGCCCACGATGTAGCTGGTGGGCGAGAGCATTTCCTGCATGCCCGGGCCGCCGCGCGGGCCTTCGTTGCGGATGATGACGACATCGCCGGCCTTGACCTTGCCGGCGAGAATGCCGGCGCAGGCGTCATCCTGGCTTTCAAAGATGACGGAGGGGCCTTCGAACACGAAACCCGGGCCGCAGTACTGTTTGAATGCGTCGCTGATGCCGGCGGTTTTGACCACGCTGCCTTCGGGGGCAAGGTGGCCGTAAAGGATGGCCAGGCCGCCATCGGGTGAATAGGCGGTTTCCTGGGTGCGGATGCAATCCTGGGCATTGAACCGAAAGGCCGGATCATACGGCATGAGGCCGCTGGGTTGGGCCAGCTTGATTTGCTCCTGGCGGTATTCGTGATATGCCTTGCTGATCTGCCAGTTGCGCAGCCGCCCAATCCGGACCAGACAACACGCAGTTTTGACGCCGCCCTTGGCGTATTGCCACATGACCAGCACGGGAGTCTGTTTCAGTTGGCCCAACTCGGCGCGCACCAGGCCCTTGAACTCAATAAATTTCTCCTTGAGTCCCGCCTCGATGGCCGCCGGACCTTTCCAACAGTTGGTTCCATCAACCTGGAATTCTGCATCCTCGGCGAACAACGCTGCCGCGGTTGCGGCGTCGCCCGCGTTGAAGGCGGCGGCCAGGCGCCACAAGGTGATGGCTCGCGCGTCGGCCGGGAAAAACATCATCGGTTTGGGGACGAGGTTGCCGCTGGCAGTTCTGGCGGCCGAACCGAGTTTGTCGTTAGGATCCACGACCAGCGCCGAGGCGCCGGAGATGCGGACGGCCTTGGCCCAAGGGGTGCATTTTTCGGAACGCGCGTCCCATTCATCGATGTTCTCGCCGATGGTTTTGCCGGTGACGGTTTTACAATCGAGGTTCAGCGCGCCCATGCGCTTGAGTTCGCCGAGAATCGTGTGGATGCCACCGGCGCGGTGGACGTCCTGCACGTGGTAATCCGAGGACGGCGACACTTTGCACAGGCACGGGATGCGCCGTGAAATGGCGTCGATGCGGGCAATGTCGAACTGGATGCCCGCCTCGCGCGCGATGGCCAGGGTATGCAGCACCGTGTTGGTGGAGCCGCCCATGGCCACGTCGAGCATGATCGCATTATCGAAGGCTTCCAAGGTGGCGATATCGCGCGGTTTGAGGTCGTGTTCGACCAGCTTGAGAATCGCCCGGGCCGCGCGCTCGTAAAGCGCCTCGCGCTCTTTGGAGACGGCGAGGATGGTGCCATTGCCAGGCAGCGCCATGCCCAGGGCTTCGCAGAGGCAGTTCATCGAGTTCGCAGTGAACATGCCGGAGCACGAGCCGCAAGTCGGGCAGGCGGTTTGTTCGAGCTTGAGCAATTCGGCCTCGGTCATGGTGCCGGTCTTCAACGCGCCGACGCCTTTGAATACCGAGATGAGGTCGGTCTTCTGGGACGCGGGTTGAAGATGAGCGGCCAGATCCTCATGGACGGTTTTCTGCTCGGCGATGCCGGCGGCCATCGGGCCGCCGCTGACAAAGACGGTGGGAATGTTGACGCGCATGGCGGCCATCAGCATGCCGGGCACGATCTTGTCGCAATTCGGAATGCAGATCATGCCATCGAAGCAGTGGGCCTTGAGCATGGTTTCCACGGTGTCGGCGATCAGCTCGCGCGAAGGCAGGGAATACTTCATGCCGGCGTGGCCCATGGCGATGCCGTCATCGACGCCGATGGTGTTGAAAACGAACGGCACACCGCCGGCTTCGCGCACGAGGCGTTTGACCAGCGCCCCGACTTCATTCAAATGGGCGTGGCCCGGAATGACGTCGGTGTAGCTGTTGCAGACGGCGATAAACGGTTTGTTAAAATCGTCTTCGGACTCGATCGAACCGGTCGCCCGCAGCAGACTGCGGTGCGGCGCGCGTTCGAACCCTTTTTTAATGATATCAGAGTGCATGATCGTGTTTATATTGCATGAGGGTTAGAGCGGCAAGCGGTTTGCTTACTTGGCGGAGCCATATTTAGCGGGTTTCCGTTCCTGAAAACTCGTAATCCCCAACTGATTCCACAGCTTGAGTTCGCGCACCAGTTGAGCGCCCGTGATTTCGCCCCGGAGCAGTTGGCGGTACTTGCCGATGGTGAGGGCGACTTGGTCGGGCGGCTCGTTCAGGAATTCCAGGCGCAGCGCGCCGATGCCCAATTGACAGAGGTGAGGCACGGCTTCGGCGCCGGTCTGCGCACGGGCATGGAAAACGGTGTTGCGACAGCCGGCGTCGGCCAGCACGGGATGGGCCGCGCCAACCCGGTCGCGGAGTTCGACCACGTGCTTTTCGCAAGGCCGGCCGCAATTGGTGTGGTCGGTCCCGTCCGACAGGAACGCGCAAAAAACACAGTGCTCCATGTGAAACATAGGCAGGTGCTGCTGCACGGTCACCTCGAACCAAGCCGGGGACGATCCGCGCAACAGACCGTCCAGTTGGTCGAAATTCAGGTCATACGAGGCCGTGAGCCGTTCCAGGTTAAAACGCTGCTTGAAATACGCCGCACTGAGTGGGTTGGCGATGTTGAACGAATAATCGGCGATGCAACGCTGTCCGGCAAAAAACACGAGGTGATCGAAATTGCGGATCAGATACCCGTCCGCATGGCAGGAACGGACCTGCTGCAAAATCCAATCCTCGCCCGGCTTTGCGATGCGTGGCGGGGCCACCCAAATCGCGCGTGCCGACTCGCGTCCGGGATCGTCCGCCGCCTCGCCGCAGCCGTCCGCGCAACGCACCATGTGCACGGCGTCGCGGTATTTCATCGGATCTTCGAATTCGCAGTAAAAGGTGCGCGTGTCACAGCGCAGGGCCGCCTCGAGTTGCGACAGGTTGCGGACCAGGACGACGAGCTCGGGAGCGGGGAGCGGGGCAACTGGAGGTTGCAGGTTGAAGGTTGAAGGTTGAAGGGTTCGGGCTCGCGGGAGGGGGTCTGCTGCTGACGCGGCCTTTTTGTCCGGGTTTCTCGTATCATCCTGGATTTCCATCAGCATCGCTTCAACGAAGCTCCCGGTTTCCGGTTTCGGGTGCCGGGTCCATGGAAGCGGGCGGGCGCGGAGGGCATCCAAAGAGGCGGCCAATTCGCGGCGCAGGCGGTTGAGTTCGCTGACGGGGAGCATGACCGGCCCGGCGAGGTAGTTGTGGAGTTCAGCCAGGTGGAAGGGTGTGCCGCCCAGACGGCCGAGTTGGGCGCGTAAACGCTCGGTTTCGAGCGGCTGTTTCTCGGCCCGGACCAACGGCATCGCGGATGGCGCTTGCACGGAGCGGCCTTCGGCATCGGCAAGTTCGACGAGCATCGGCTCGCCGGCTTGACCGCGCACGGTGATTTGCACCGGGCGGGTAAAATGCGGTTGCTCGCCGGCGAAGGTTTGGCGCAGCCGCCGCTCCAACTCCGGATCGCTGGTCTTCCAGATTTTGTCCCCGGTGTGAACCCGGCTGAAATCGATGTCGCCATGCCCGAAGTACAATTTCGATTCGGCGCCCTGCCCTTCGACGGTGTAAACGCGACCGCCCTCCTCGGGTTGCTCCGGATGCCCGGCGTCAAAGACGATGCCATCGCCGGGTTTTAACGGCGCTTCCAGTTTGATGGAAACGCTCTCGCTCAGCAGCCGCCGCACTTCTCCCAGGAAAACGCCGCGTTTCTTGCCGAAGCGGGCGTGGACCAATCGTTGGTTGTTAACCCCGCGCAACCAGCCCGAGTAAAGCCCCCGCGAAAAGGCCATTTCCATGTCGTAGCGTGATTCCGACTGAAGCCGGGCAATCAACGCGCCTGCTCCGGCATCGTCGGCGGGGCGATCCGGTCCGGTCAACTGGTCGATCGCCTTCCGGTACAAGCGGGTGATGTTGGCCACATATTCGGGGCTTTTCAGGCGGCCTTCGATTTTCAGCGAGGTGACGTCAGCCCCGATCAACTCGGGCAGAACTTCGATGCCGGCGAGATCTTGGGGGCTCAGCAGATATTTACGGTCGCCGAGCGGTACGGTTTGGCCATCGCAGATCAGCTCGTAAGGCAGCCGGCAGGCCTGAGCGCATTCGCCGCGATTGGCCGAGCGCCCCCCCAGGGCTTCGCTGATGAGGCACTGTCCGGAGTACGCCACGCAGAGCGCGCCGTGGATGAACACCTCGAGGGGAAAAACCGCGCCGGATTGATCCGGGACCGACTTGAATGCTTGGGCGACGGCGGCGCGCTCGGTTTGGATTTGGCTGATTTCCTTGACCGAACATTCCCGGGCCAGGGCGACCAGCGAGCAACCCAACGCGCGGGCAAACTCCAGGCCGGCCGCGCTGGTGATGGTCATTTGCGTCGAGGCATAAATGGGAAAATCGGGCGAAAGGCGCCGGATCAAACGACAAAGGCCGACATCCTGAACAATAGCTGCGTCCACCCCGGCGGTGATGAGCGAACGGAGGTAATCCTCGGCATCGTTGAGTTCGCCGGTAAAAACCAGGATATTGAAGGTTACGTAGCCGCGCACGCCGCGCCGGTGCAGGAAGGCCATCAGTTCGGGGAGGTCGGCAACGGTGAAGTTATCCGCCCGCATTCGCGCGTTGAAGCGGTCCAGGCCGAAATAAATGGCATCCGCGCCATTTTCCACCGCCGCGCGGGCGCAATCCCAATTGCCGGCGGGCGCCAGCAGTTCGGGCCGGAAAACGCCGGCTCGCGACGGGGTGGCGATGGCACTGCTGCTGCGGGGCGCTACGGAAACCTGAATTCGAGTTGAGTCGAGCTGGATCATGGTTGCATCCGGTCCGGCCGGAAACGCAGCCAAGCTACACCGAAACGAACGGTGCGCCAAGGGAATGATCCTAAATCAGGCAGGTGAAATAGCCGCCAGAGAACGCAAAGAACTCTGAAAAAACCGCTGCATGTCGGCTTCAGCCGGGGCGCAACCGTTCACCATGTTGTATTGATGGATATAGGCCAGGAACTGGCCTTGTCGCGCGGTGTGAGCCGGTTTCATAGAGGTGTGTGGCGAGGGCCTTCGACCCTCGCTGGGATGGAGTGCGCCGTTGGCGCGGAAGAAA
>Ga0209429_10002459_pt1 | contig 10943 bp, 9 predicted proteins | sample BarGraNGADG00212_3_FD_184493 | JGI IMG/M metagenome (GOLD analysis project Ga0209429, IMG submission 184493) | Arctic peat soil microbial communities from Barrow, Alaska - Barrow Graham LP Ref core NGADG0004-212 (SPAdes) (version 2) | ecosystem: Environmental > Terrestrial > Soil > Wetlands >... | reverse complement strand
GGACCTACGTTATGGAATTGAGTTTCTATTTGAAAAATCCGAAAAATAGACTGGATAGATATGGCAGGGGTGGGCCTGGCTTCACTTTAATTGAATTATTAGTGGTTATCGCCATTATCGGAATTTTGGCGTCCCTGTTGCTCCCGGTTCTGGGCCAAGCGAAAGATCGGGCGAGACGCAGCCAATGTCTGAACAATTTGAGACAGGTGACCATACTTCTGAATATGTATGCCGAAAGCAATAACCAGCGCTTTCCCAAGATGGCGGCTGGCCACTGGGCTTGGGATGTTCCGACGGATGTGGCTGACAAGATGGCAAACGGAAGTTCCTGGAAAGTTTTTTACTGTGCCGGCTGTGGATTTTCAGAATCTGATTTCTTGGCTCAATGGAATGAATTTGTAAGTGATCCCCCTGAGACCAACGATTTTAGAGTGGTCGGTTATGCGATGACCTTTCCAGGAACGGCTTCGCTTCTGGAATCAAACCAGAATCCGAGTCTTATGCCCAGTCTGGCGGTCGGCGGAACGTCGAGTCGCGTTTTGGTTGCCGACGCGACCATTTCCCAACCCATGCAGGCAAACGTGGTTGATCGCTCGGCAAATACCTATAAAGGGATTCGTGGAGCATACCCGAAATTACATCGAACCGCTCATCTCAACGGTCGGCTTCCGGCAGGGGGGAATCTGGGGATGTTGGATGGACATGCGGAATGGCGTAAATTCAACGATATGATTCCTCGCACTGACGCCAACTGGGCGGGGGGGCCTGTTTTTTGGTGGTAGTGAAAGGGTAAGTTCTGGGTAGTTGCCAGAGGCTCGAACCATGGGGCTGATTTCTTCATCCCAACGTTGGATAGATTGTTCAATCCTTTGACCAACTGGCTTTTTGCGTAATCATTATCCCGGTATTGCTCCGCCATTCGGGTCAGCAATTCCTTTCGCACCTGTTCCAACTGCCGTTCCATGACCGTATCGCTGGCAAAGTTCATCTGTTTGAACTGGTCGATGAAATTGACCAGCCAATTGAGGGTTTTCTGATGCACGCCAGTCTGGCTGGTGTTGATCGAATGCAGCATTTCCTCGCACAGGTGCGCGGTTTGTTCCCGCAGTGCCGCCACGCAAGCCCACAGCACCGACCGAGAAAGGCAATAGGGTCGCATCTAAATAGTTCACAATCGTCGTTTCAGTTCCGCAACAAATCCCCGCCGCTCCCCACCCTTTTCCAGGGCCGCACCAAACCGCTTGACAGCCTGAGTCACCGCTGCCACCGCAACCTTTTCTCCCCGTATGTCAACTATTTAGATACGACCCTATTGCCTCTCCTGGTACAAGACCTCGTTGGTTGACACCGCTTGACTGGCTGGCCGACAACCGCGAAACCGGCGTGGAATTCGCCGGGCAGGGGTTTTAGCTGACCAATGCCGCTGCGGGATGTTTGACACCGGCGTCCAGCGTCGCCCACTTCATCCCGTGCTTGGCGGCCAGATTCGCCAGATACCAATCGGTTGTTTTTCCGGAATTGGGGGCGGGGAGACCATCCAGTGCGCGGAGATCCGCGGGGATGAAGACGGGTTTTTCGTCCCGAATGAAGTCCGCCAGTGCTTGTCGGGCGTCGGGCATCGCCGCATTGAACGCCGGGCTGGTGGACACGCGGATGAAGCCAAGTTCAGTGATTGGGCAAAGGGCCAGCTTCTTGTCTTGCCGCCAGGTGGAGGCTTGCGAGTGATGGACGTGCGATGGCCAGATCAGCGCGATCAGTGTCGAAACGTCCAGCAGGTGGATCACGGAAACGTCTCCATCACTCGTTGAACATCTTCATTGCCCACCGGGCGGTCGCTGGCGAGCAACGTGCGCCCGTTGCGACGGACCAGTTTCACCTTTGGCAGCTTGGACTGGTTCACCACCAACCGGCGCAGCACGATCACACCGTCATCCGGTTTTTCCGCCGCATAACGCTCCCGTGGCTTCACGAGCCGGCCAAGAGCCGCCCGGTGTTGGGTGTCAATCTTCACGTCGTCAGTCACATTCATGAGGGGGTTTTCCGCCCAAACGCGATCATTTGCAAGCCGGTTAACTGGACAAAATGAGGATTATAAAGTGACCGGTTCAAAATACCACCGCTGTGGAGTGTGCCCCGGTGCGGCCACAAGCAGCCCACTTTTCCAAGAGGAAATGCAATAGGGTCGTGGTTAAATCGAGGTCCGGGACACGTAGAAGATACCTGGAAGCCCATTTTGATCCGTGTCCATCCGAGTAATCTGTGGTCTAAATCTTAAATTCCCTTGGTCGGTCGTAATCACGGTTCACGGTTCACGGTTCACGGTTCATGGCGCCCATCTCAAGCTCGGCTGATTGGTGCGTCCCTGGTTGAGCGCAAAATCCCAATAAACCTTGTTCGGAAACCGCGCCACGTGTCCGTCCAGGAACCCAAACTGCGCGCCGCCCTGGTGCAGGTTGGTATGGACGTTGTTCTGTTGGGCGACGGCGGCAAGCTTGCCATTGTCGAACAGCCAGACTACTTGCGCGACCGGGCCAATGGCTGAGAGTTTGACCTGCTGACCGGCGCCGGCGCCGTTGACATGCTGATTGAGGCAATAGTGAAACAGATTGTTGCCATTGCTGCGGCGGGGATTGGCGGAGCAAATCCAAAGTGAACGGCCGGGATCCAGGGCGGCATTGGTGTGCCAGGGCATGTCCTGGTAGGACCGCAAGCCCAGCGTGCGCGGCAAATCGACATACCATCCTTCCACGATTGACGTGCCGTTGGGCGTGCCGTCTTTCGGCAGGTAATCCTCATGATCCGCGGCAAACAAATGGGTTGCCAGGCCCCATTGCTTCAGGTTGTTGAGGCAGGCCAGACCGTGACTGAGGGTTTTGGCCCGGCTCAGGCTCGGCAGCAACAGGCTGGCCAGGATGGCCACGATGGCCATGACCACCAGCAACTCGATCAACGTAAACGCCCTTTTTATCACTCCTGTGTTCCGTTTCATCCTGGCCAAAGTATGACCGCAAACCCGTCAGGTTCCAAGCAAAATATCTTGAGCCGACTCACCGTGGATGCCAGCTTTTGTCCCGACGGGACAATCGAGAATAGCCCGGCGTTTCAACGCCGGGTGTGGAGGGATCGACGGTTGAGTCCCGAAGGGACGGCTGAACTTGGGGTTCTCAGCCGTCCCTTCGGGACTTGGCCCGCTCAGCCACGGTCCCGGCGTTGAAACGCCGGGCTATTATCAACCATCCCTCCGGGATGACGGCGTTGAAATCTTAGTGGCATTGGACATGCAGTCCGCGCTCCGAAAAAGTGAGTTGCACTCAAACATGGTTTAGGTTTATACCGTCGCCCAGTCGTGGATTCTTGAAGCAGGAAGCGAACAGTCTATGAACCATCCGTTTGTTCCGGTCGTTATATGCTACGCGGGCGGACTTCTATTGGCGCGTGGGATTTCCCTGCCGCCGATGGTTCTGTTTGGGACCGCGGCCGGGGTGGTCCTGGGCGCGCTGTTTTGGCCGGCGGCGCGTTATTGGCTGCTCCTGATTCTGCTCGCGCTGGCCGGCCTGTGTCACCTCTCCTGCCGTCTAAACGTGATGGCTCCGGATGACCTGCGGCGCGTGCTGGGGCAGCGGACCGAGTTGGTGACGATTCAAGGAAGGCTGTGCGAAACCCCCAGTTGGCGGCTCCAGGAACGACGCGGCGTGGAAACCGCCCATACCCTGGCCACCTTGGACGCTTTACAGTTGCGTCGGGGAAACACCACCCGATCGGTTTCCGGCTGCGTATTGGTAAGGACACCGGGGCGGCTGGGAGAGGATTTGTTGGCGGGGCGGCTGGTGGAGGTGGAGGGCGTTCTCGGCGCGCCCAAAGGACCGGCAGCCGATGGCTTGTTCGACTACCGGCAATACCTGCAATGGCTCGGAATTTATTACCAGTTGACCGCCGCCCGCGCCAGCGACTGGCGCCTCGTTCCGGAGAATGGCGGACCGATCCAACCGGCCTGGACGGATCGCTTTACCCAGTGGGCGCAACGGACCATGAGCCGGGGATTGCCCGTCGAGGATGAATCCCTGCGGCTGCTATGGGCCATGGCACTGGGATGGAAAACGGCCCTGACTCCCGAGGTGTCGCTGCCCTTTATGCAGACCGGCACGATGCATATCTTCGCGATCAGCGGGCTGCACATAGCCTTGATTGCCGGCATCCTGGTCAGCCTGTTGCGAGTGGTGCGCCTGCCGCGTGGCGCTTGCGGGCTGGTGGTGATTCCGTTGATCTGGTTTTACACGGGCGCCACGGGGTGGCAGGCATCGGCGATTCGCTCGACGATCATGATGACCGTGGTGATTGCCGGATGGTCGCTGCGCCGTCCCGGCGACCTGGTGAACTCGCTGGCGGCGTCGGGCTTTATTATTTTGGTGTGGGATCCCACGCAGTTGTTTCAGGCCGGTTTTCAGCTTTCGTTTTTTGTGGTGTTAAGCATTGCCCTGCTGCGGTCGCCGTTCGAACCGCTGCGCCGTCAGTTGCTGCAACCCGATCCCCTGCTGCCGCAGGCATTGCGTCCCCGCTGGCGACGCCGGCTGGATCCGGCGCTGAATTATCTCACGACCGCGCTGGCCACCTCGCTGGCCGCGTGGATCGGCTCGCTGCCGCTGATTGCGTATTATTTTCACCTGGCCACGCCGGTCAGCTTGCTGGCCAACCTGGTCATTGTGCCGTTAAGCAGCCTGGCCCTGATGTGCAACCTGGGCAGCCTGGTCTGCGGCCCGCTCTGCGAATGGCTGACGGTGTTGTTCAATCATAGCGGCTGGTTTTGGATGGAGTTGATGGTGCGGCTGAGCCACTGGCTGGCCAATTTGCCCGGGGCCTATTTCCACGTGCGGAGTCCGACCGGCCTGGAATTCCTGCTGTTTTATGGAGTGATCTTTGCCTGGCTGACCGGCTGGTTGACACGGCCCGAACGGCGCGGGTGGACGTTTTCGGTGCTGGGCGGGCTGGGTGTTTTCTGGCTGATTCAACTTGGGCAGGCCGCCAGAACCACGCGCCTGACGGTCCTGGCGGTTGGCGGCGGAGACGCTCTGTACCTGGATGGGCCGGGATGGTCGCAGAACAGTTTGATCGATGCCGGGAGCGAATCCGCCTCACAATTCATCGTGACACCTTTTTTACAGGCGCAGGGGGTCAACCGCCTTTCGCGTCTCCTGCTGACTCATGGCGATGCGCGCCACCTCGGCGGGGCAAGCAACGTCATTCAGGAATTCAATCCCCAGGCGGTGGCCATCAGCGCCGCGCCGTTCCGTTCCACCGTTTACCGGCGGCTGGTGAAAGCCCGGGACCAACAACCGCTTTCGGCACGTCCCGTCCTGCGGAGTGGCGACCGGGCGGGGCCATGGACGGTGTTGCATCCGTCGGATGGCGATCGTTTTCCCCTGGCCGATGACAGCGCCCTGGTGTTGCGGGGCCAATGGAGTGGCGTGCGAGTTCTTTTGCTTTCGGATTTGGGCGGGTTGGGACAACAAGCTTTGATCGAACGGGAAACCGATTTGCGGGCTGACATTGTCGTGTCGGGTTTGCCAGGCAAGAGCGAACCGCTCATCGACGAATTATTGGATCGAATACAACCCCAGATCATTATTCTTAGCACGGGCAATCGGCCGGTGTCCGAACAGGCCAGCGCGCCGGTGCTCGACCGTCTCCGCCGCCGCGGAGTGCCGGTGGTGGATACCGATCGGGACGGTTCAGTGACGCTGGACATGAACTCGGCCGGCTGGAAAGTCCGGACGCAAGCCGGCCGGTCCTGGCGCGGAAAACCCAACCCGCCGGAGCGCGAATCGCCAAGAATCCGGGGGCATCAGGCTGGACCAATTCATGAACCAACCAGAGTAGGAGACGAGGTGACGAGGCTCTGATTTTCTGTTTCGGCGGCTTCAAAACCTTTATGGGGCTATACACTTGATGCGTGTTCGAGCCGTTTCTCTCCATGAACCGATGGTTAACCACATGCAAAACTTTGTCGCAGGTGCGACAAAGTTTTGTATCCAACAGTTCATGGCCCCCCGTGCGCGTTTCTGAAAACGTGGAGGCTTTTCATGAACTGGCGCCAGTTCGTAGCGCCGATTGGTAAATCGGCTGTGTCGCAGGTTGGCAACCGGCGATACAGCAGACTGCCAGTCTGCGCTACCGAGCAAAGCCGGTTCATGACCCCCATGCGCGATCCCCCGCCTTCCGGCTCACATCGCCGGCGGCTTTTCGACTTCGAGCCGCCACTGGCGTATGGCGGCGCGCATCTGTTCGGCGGCCTGGAGCTTGGGTTTCACGAAACGCGGTGTGAACCAGGGGAAGGTGCCAACCAAATCGTTTGTCACCAGGATTTGCCCGTCGCAATCGGCGCCGGACCCGATGCCGAGGGTCGGAATCGGCACGTTTTGCGTGATTTCCCGCGCCACCGCCGGGGTGACCAATTCGAGCACGATGCCGAACGCGCCGGCTTCCACGAGGGCGCGCGCATCGGCCAGCAAAGCTTCGTGCTCAGCTTCCTTTCTTCCCTTGATGTGGTAACCACCTTCCTCGCGAACGCTCTGCGGCAGCATGCCCAGATGGCCAAGGTAGGGAATCCCGGCGGCCACAATGGCACGCACTTGATCCCGGATGGCGCAACCACCTTCGGCTTTTACGGCCTCGGCGCCGGCCGCAACCAGGCGCCGGGCATTCTCCAACGCCGCCGCCGGGGTGTCGTAACTGCGATAGGGCATATCCGCGGCCAGGAGCGCCCGCGGTTTGGCGCGCGCCGCCGCGCGGATATGATGCTCCATTTCGGCCATGGTCACGCAGGTGGTATCCGGATAACCCAGCATGACCATGCCGAGCGAATCGCCGACCAGGATCAGCGGAATACCCGTTTCGTCGAGCAGCCGCGTCATCGGATAATCGTAAGCGGTCAAGGCCGCCACCCGCTCGCCCCGCGCCTTCATGGCACGGATGACTTCGGCGGTAATTTTAGTTCCACTCACAACCTAACGATTGCGCCGAATGGCCAGGGCGACAAGCGGATTGTCGATGGAAAATCCATTGAGCAAAACGAAAACCGGCCTAAACTGACGCGCGTGTTCGGCAGCATTTCAACATCGACGATCGCTTGCAAGGGCGCGCGCGCTCCCAGTCTTCCATCCTTCGTTCGCCATGGTGTCGTCCCCGCCATGGTATCGTCCTCGTCCTTCGTCCCTCGTCCTCGTCCTCGATTCGGAAAAGGATTTCAAAGGCGAGGACGATACAAGAGCCGGCCCCGCCCCGGTGATTAGCCATGTATTTTCTTAAGCGTATTCTTTTTCTGATTCCGCTGCTGTTGGTCATCAGCTTTTTGGCGTTTGGGCTGGTGCGCGTGGCGCCGGGGGGACCTTTTGACCGCGAGCGCAAACCGGCGTCGCCGGAAATCGAACGCAACCTCCGGGCCAAGTACCACCTGAACGATCCGGTGTGGAAACAGTACCTGCGTTTCTTGGGCGTCGGGTTCGAACGCGATGCGCAAGGCCGGATGCAAGGGTTCACCGGCGGGTTGATTCGCGGCGACTTCGGTCCTTCGCTGAAGTATCGCAATCACGGCGTGACCGACATTATTGCGCAGGCCCTGCCGGTATCGATGGCGCTGGGCTTGCTGGCCTTCGGCTTCGCGCTGGGCGTGGGCATTCCCTTGGGGTTTTTCACGGCGGTTAAACAAGGTTGCTGGCAGGATTATGCGGGAAGCTTTTTGGCGATATTGGCGGTCTGCGTGCCGGGATTCGTGGTGGGGCCGGCGCTGGTGATGTGGTTTGGCCTGCATTGGCGCTGGTTTCCGGTCGCCCTCTGGGACTCGCCCGCCCACATAATATTGCCCACCGTGACCCTGGGCCTTTATTTCGCGGGCAAAATCGCCCGCCTCATGCGCGAGGGGATGCTCACCACCTTGAACGAGGGATTCATCGTGACCGCCCGCGCCAAGGGATTGAGCGAAACGGCGCTGTTGTGGCGGCACGCCTTCCGGCTGGCGGTGCTGCCGGTGGTTTCGTATGCGGGGCCGATGCTGGCGGATTTGCTGACCGGTTCCTTCATCGTGGAAAATATTTTCCAAATCCCCGGCCTTGGTGTGTTCATGGTGAACAGCTCGCTGAATCGGGATTACCCGATGGTGGTGGGGTTGGTCTTGTTGTACGCCATCCTGTTGCTGGGTTTGAATCTGGTGGTGGACCTGCTTTACAGCCTGCTGGACCGGAGGGTGCGGTATGAATGATCTGACGCCAAACCAGAAGGCGTGGCGGCGGTTTCGACGCCATCGTCTGGCGATGGCCAGCGCCTGGTTCCTGGCCGCCATAGTGCTACTGGTCCTGTTATGGCCGTGGATTTCCGCTTACCGGCCGGAGGCCATTTCCGAGGCGCAGTTTCAACCGCCGGATGGAAAGCATTGGTTCGGCACCGATATTCATGGACGCGATCTGCTGGCCCGGGCCTTTTTTGGCGCGCGTGTTTCATTGCTCGTGGGAGTGGTGGGCGCGGGAGTGAGTCTGGTCATCGGCGTCGTGTGGGGCGCCGTGGCCGGCTATCTGGGCGGGCGCTGGGACAGTTGGATGATGCGGGTCGTCGATATCCTTTACTCGCTGCCTTCCATCATCTTCGTCATCGTCCTGATCACCACGCTGGAAGGGGTGTTAAAACGTTGGCTGCTCCAGGTGTTTTCCCCGGAATGGTCGGCGGTCAGCCGGCTGCTTTTTCTCTTCGTGGGCCTGGGCGCGGTTTCGTGGCTGACCATGGCGCGCATTGTGCGGGGACAGGTTTTGTCCCTGCGAACGCGCAGTTTTGTGGAAGCCAGCCGGGCGCTGGGCGCGAGTCACGCGCATATCTTGTGGCGGCACATCCTGCCCAACATCGCCGGGGTGATTATCGTTTACGTCACGCTGACCGTGCCGGCGGTGATTCTCAGCGAATCGTTTCTAAGCTACCTGGGACTGGGCATCCAACCGCCCCAGGCCAGCCTGGGTTCGCTCATCGCGGAAGGGGCGGGTCAGATTAACTCCATCCGCATTTACTGGTGGATGATTGTCTTCCCCGCCGGCCTGCTGGTGAGCACACTGCTGGCCTTGAATTTCCTGGGGGATGGCTTGCGCGACGCCCTGGATCCGCGATCGGACCAACGCTCATGAAAAAACCGCCGGGCGCCCCGCTTCTCGTCCTTCGTCCCTCGTCCTCGTCCTCGATTCTGAACGGGGGTGTCGAGGACGAGGGGTGAGGACGGCAACAACACCCGGCGGTCAAAGGTATTTTTGCAGCAGGGGCTTCAACTCGGCGATCGTTTTGGCGGGCCAGCATTTGCGATCCGTCAGGATGGCGTTTTTCAAGGCGCCATGGCAGGAACAATCCGGCGTTGTCGGGATGTTGGGCAAGGCGTGCAGAATGATCTTTTGGGCCTGGGTGGCATTGCACCGCAGGTTGGCCACGACTAGGTCCGCGGTTACTGGGGCTTCATTGGTTTTCCAGCAGTCGTAATCGGTGACCATGGCCATGGTGGCATAGGCGATTTCGGCTTCGCGCGCGCATTTGGCTTCGCCCAAATTGGTCATGCCAATCACGTCGTAGCCCTGCCGTCGGTTGGCGCGGGATTCGGCGCGGGTGCTGAACGCGGGACCTTCCATATTGACGTAGGCGCCGCTATCGTGAACGCGGGCGCCGATGGCGCGACCGCTTTGGAAGAGGAGTTGGCGCAGCTCGTTGCAGACCGGTTCGGCGAAGGCGATGTGCGCCACGATGCCGCGGCCGAAAAAGGTGTGGGCCAGGGATTGCTTGGTGCGATCCACAAATTGGTCCGGCATCACAATGTCGCAGGGCCGGTACTTCGCCTGCAAAGAGCCGACAGCGCTGACGCTGATAATCCACGCCGTGTCGAGTTTTTTCAGCGCGTAAATATTGGCGCGGTGATTCAATTCGGACGGGGAAATCCGGTGTCCACGGCCGTGCCGCGGCAGAAACACCACCGGTCGTCCGGCCAGTTGGCCGGTGAGCAATTCATCGGACGGCTCGCCAAAAGGTGTTGGAACTTTAACCCACTTTTGCCGGGTGAGGCCCTGGATGTGGTAGAGCCCGCTCCCGCCAATGATTCCGACGCGATAAGTTTGCATAAAGAGTGCCCTGACAATAGGGATTGCGCGGGGGCGGTCAAGCCTGGCTCACGGAACATTGGCCGCTCGTGAAACAAAGACCGCCATTTTCGGAGGGGCGAGCTCTGGGAGCCCCATAATAAATGGGGCGTCGTGGAACTCCACCCTCCGAATAATGGGGTGTCGTGGAACTCCGCGCTTCTCGGCAAGGTTGAAATCGACACCGCATCGAGCATAATGCGCCGCGTGATATCTAATGGGTCGTTAATTTCCAGGGTGGGGTGGGGAATGTTGCTCGGGTTCTTGCTGCTGCCCGGAGAGAGACGGGCTGATGAAGCACCGCCGCGCGGCGATTCGTCTGAAGCAATGCTCGCCGCCGTGGCGCGAGCCTCCTGGCCGCGCTTTCGCGGTCCGAACGGCTCCGGCGTGGCGATCGATGGCGAGCTGCCAGTTCATTTCGGGCCGACCAACCAGGTGATCTGGAAAACACCGCTGCCTTCAGGCGCATCGTCCCCATGTCTTTGGGGCGATCGCATTTTTCTGACCAGCTACGATGGCACCAGGCTGGAAACCATCTGTCTCGATCGCCGGACGGGCCAGGTTGCCTGGCGTCGAACGGCGCCGGCCACGGCGATCGAAAAGGTCACCGGCATGGGCAGTCCGGCTGCTTCCACTCCGGTCACCGATGGCCGCCGGGTCTATGTCTATTTCGGATCCTTTGGATTGCTCAGCTACGATGGTGACGGCCGGGAAGAATGGCGGAAACCGTTGCCCACGCCCGTGACCCAGCATGGCACGGGAACCTCCCCGATCCTCGAAGGCGACTTGTTGCTG
>Ga0209429_10002456_pt1 | contig 10944 bp, 8 predicted proteins | sample BarGraNGADG00212_3_FD_184493 | JGI IMG/M metagenome (GOLD analysis project Ga0209429, IMG submission 184493) | Arctic peat soil microbial communities from Barrow, Alaska - Barrow Graham LP Ref core NGADG0004-212 (SPAdes) (version 2) | ecosystem: Environmental > Terrestrial > Soil > Wetlands >... | reverse complement strand
GATTTTTAAATTATTTATATATTGAGTTTTAAATTGATCGGTTAGCTCTGAAAAATTAGAATAACTATATAAAAACTCTACAAATCTACAAAGATCAATTAGCTCTTTAATTCTTGAATAATCCTGTTCATCATTAAATATGATATATTGAGCAATACTTCGAGTATAAATATGGTAGTATTGTTCATTCACTAAAAGATCTTTTCTCATGTTTATATTGTACCACACACCAACTTCCGATGTTGGTGTGGTTAAACTTCCATTAATTAGATTTCTCGAAATTAGTGTATAATAAAATAAATAAGTAAAGAGGAGGGATAATGTTCACTAAAAGAGATTATGATAAGATTTCTTTCATGGGAGTGGGAATGGCCTTCATTCTATTCGGAGCAATTGTTTTCGCTTTTGCCATTACAGCCTGGTTCTTGCAATTCTTCGGTTACACTACAATCAATACTGCTTTTCCTTTTTTTAAAGCCATTGGATCAGCTGTAGTCATTGGATTGGGCTACATAATTTTAGAAATAGAACTTCTAAGAAAAAAATAAATTATTTTAGGAATTTTTCCACTAATTTTTCGGCCGCTTCAATATCAGCGACCCATTTGATGTTTTTGTCGTGGGAAAACCAAGTTTCTTGACGACGAACATAAGAATGAGTATTGGTTTTAATCTTCTCGATGGCCTCTTTTAACGTTTGTTTTTCGTTTAAATGGCCAAGCTGTGCTTGTCGCGGAATTTCGTTCGCCGAAATATAATCAATAATTTCTCTATAACCAATAGTATTAAATGCCAATAAATCCTGTCTGTATTTTTTAGTTAATTGGCGCACTTCTTCAACTAAACCATCTTTAATCATTTGTTCGACCCTGGCATCAATTTTAGAATAAAGCGTGGCGCGGTCGGTTTTGATGCCAATGATTAAACTATTAAAAAGTGGCTGGCGTTTTTTTTGTTGAGCCGAAAACGGTTTACCCGAAAGCATAGTGACTTCTAAAGCGCGAATGACCCGCCGTTTATTTCTTGGATCAATTTTTTTTGAAGCTTCAAAATCTAGTTCCTGTAATTTTTTAAATAACTCCGTATCGGTCAATTTTCCTAAAGCGGCCCGAACTTTCAAGCTTTGATCTTTTAATTCCGGTAGTAAAAAGCCGTAAAGTACGGCCTCCATATAAAGACCAGTACCGCCGACTAAAACTGGTAAATTCTTGAGACTCAAATATTGATTGATAAGATCATTAGCTGCTTTTTGGTAGTCAGCAACCGAATACGGCTCGTCGGGATTTAGAATATCAATTAAATCCTGTGGAAAAGTTTTGTCCTTGGCTGTACCAATATCCATACCACGATAAATTTGACGTGAGTCAACTGAAATAATTTTACCGTTAAATTTTTTAGCAATTATTTTAGCCCACTCTGTTTTGCCAGAACCCGTCGGACCAACAATCGCCAGAACTTTATTAATATTTGACATTATTTTGTCTTCTGCGAATCCATTTTTCTATTTCAATAACAATTATAACTGTAGAAGATACTAAAATGATTTTAAACCAATCCACTAAAGTCAAAGGCACCGTGCGAAAAAGCATTCTCATAAACGGCAAGTATATTGTTAGCAAAGATATCAAGAAGGAAACCAGTATCGACCAAAGAATATATTTATTGGAAAAGAATGAGATTTTGAAAATAGATTCTTTCATAGATCGACAATTTAAAACATTCAAAACTTGGAAAGTTACCATTACAGCAAAGGCTATACTCCGAGCCCTATTAATATCCGAACCATTTATTATTTCTAAATTATATACTAACAAAGTACCAAAAAGCATAGTCAGTGAAACTAAAATAATACGCCAAAACATTACTTTATTAACAATACTTTCTTCTGGTGGTCTTGGTGGATGTTTAATAATACCTTTGTGCGTCGGTTCTAACGCTAAAGAAGCCCCAGCCATTCCGTCGGTAACTAAATTTAGCCAAAGAATTTGAATTGGCAATAACGGCAAATTATAAGGAGGAGGAAAAATAATAATTGCTGTAAAAAAAATAAAAAGTTCACCCATATTAGTAGATAAAAGAAAAAGAATAGCTCGCCGAATATTTTGATAAACAGTCCTACCCTCTTCTATCGCTGCCACAATGGTTGTAAAATTATTATCAGAAAGCACCAAATCCGCAACTTCCCGGGAAACATCGGTCCCTCCGACTCCCATAGCAATACCAACATCTGATTTTTTTAATGCCGGGGCGTCATTAACGCCGTCTCCAGTCACAGCGACTATTTTATTTTGACTTTGTAAACTTTCAACTATTTTTAATTTCATTTCCGGCGAAATACGCGCAAATACAGCATGATTTTGGACCGCCAATTCAAACTGATTTTTGTCCATTTTTTCTAGTTCCTCACCAGAAATAACTTTCTCCTTTTCTGATTTATTAATAATTCCTAGATCAAGAGCTATTGCTTGAGCTGTTTTACTGTAATCTCCAGTAATTACTATCGGCTTTATACCACTTTCTTTGCATGCTTTTATGGCCTCTACCACATTGTGTCTTGGCGGATCAATCATTCCGAAAAACCCTAAAAATTCTAAATTTTTTAAATGATCTTGAGTTATTTCTTTAAAATTTCCATCTGTTTTTTTAACAGCAAGAGCAATTATTCTCAAAGCTGAATCTGCAAATTGATTCATTTTTTTGTTAATCTCTTCTTTTTCCAAACTATTAAGATTGGTCATTTCAAGAATCTTTTCGACTTTCCCTTTCACAATCAATAGGCTTTTATTTTTTTCTTGATGTAAAGTTGCCATAAAACCATGTTTCGTATCAAAAGGAATTTCATCTAAACGGGGAAAATCTTCATCTATTTTTTCCTTAAAAATTTTCGTTTTGCGAGCAACAGTAATTAACGCTCCCTCTGTTGGATCGCCAGAAACAATCCATTCTTCATTTTCTTCAATAATTTCCGAGTCATTGCAAAGTACTCCGTAATTGAGAAATTGAACTAAATTATCGTTAGGTAAAGGGTTAATTTCACCTTTTGGTTCATAGCCAGAACCGTTAATTTTATAAATTTGTTTGTCTATATAAGTATAAATTCTCTCAACAGTCATTTGATTGGTAGTTAAAGTACCGGTTTTATCCGAAGCAATCACATCTACCGAACCCAAAGTTTCAACGGCAATTAATTTTCTAACAATAGCTTTCCGCTTAGCCATTTGGAAAGCACCTGTAGCTAAAGCAACTGTAATAATAGCTGGTAACCCTTCGGGAATAGCCGATATTGCCGCACTTAAAGCTGTTAGAAAAATTTCTATCGGTTCTAGTCCTTTAATAATACCTGTAAGAAATATTATTCCTACAAATATAAGTATAATTAGAATCAATTTCTTGGAAAATTTTTCAAATTTAATTTGTAAGGGAGTTTTGATTTTTTCTGTTTCATTAATTTCTTGTGTAATTTTGCCAAATTCTGTCTCTATACCGGTTTTAACCACAATCCCTAAAGCTTTTCCAGAAATTATTATTGTACCGCCAAATAGCATATTATTTCTGTCACCTAAGGAAACATTCTCCGCTAGCACTGCTTCATTTTTTTCTCGAGACATTGACTCGCCGGTTAGTATTGATTCATCAACTGTTAAATTAAATTGATTAATTATTCTCAAATCGGCTGGTATTTTTGTGCCAGAAGAAACTTCAACAATATCTCCAGGAACCAACTCCAAAGATGATATTTCCAATAAATCCCCATCTCTTTTTACCCTTGCCTTTAAAGCCATTAATTTTTTTAAAGATTCCATCGCTTTCTCGGCTTTTATTTCATGAGAAAAACCAAAAACAGCGTTAAAAATAACTATGCCTAATATTATCCAACTATCTAAAGCGTGGTTAAGATAAAAAGTTATAATAGCGGTAATAAGAAGAATATAGATTAAAGGACTTTTAAATTGATTTAAAAATAATATAAATAAATTTCTACGATGTTCATTAGAAAAATTGTTCAAACCGTATTTTTTCAACCTTAATTTGGCTTCAGAATCAGTCAATCCTTCTTCAGAAGTTTTAAGAATTTGATAATTTTCCTTAATTGATAGAGCGTGCCAATTTTTTACCAATTTTATACCTCTTTTTCTTTAATTTTATTATAATCACTATTCATATTTTCTCTATAAAATTTCCACAGCAAGCTTCTATTTAACCATCAATCCGTAGTGTAGCGTTTTTTCATAAGCTTGTAAATTTCTTCAAAAATTAATAAAATCGCACCAATTAGAAAAACTCTAAACCAAATTGACGGAGGAAATTTAAAAGATAAAATAAAATGATTAAAAGGTGCTAAATAAACAATTGCCAAAATTAAACCGGATGAAAAAACTTCAGCTAACAACAAATATCGATTACGCCAAAACGGGTACTTAAAAATAGAAATTGATGGACAACGAGACAGAAAGGCGTTGAAAGACTGGGCTACTACTAAAGTAGCTAATGAAGCGGTGGTCGCCGCCGTGTAATTACCTGTTATATTTTGAACTAATAAAAAATTCCAAACTGCGCCAATACCCATAATTAAACCAATTAAAGTCAAATGCACAAATGATTCACCGTCTAATAACTGGACTTCTTTCGACCGTGGTTTAGTGTGCATGATTTGATGTTCAGGTGGTTCAAAAATCAAAGCCATTGATGGAAAAACATCTGTACCTAAGTCCACAGATAAAATTTGCACAGCAGTAATTGGCAAAGGTAAGCCAATAGCCACCCCACAAATTACTGTCAAAAGTTCACCAAAATTCGAAGAAAAAATATAAAATAAAAATTTTTTAATATTGTCAAAAATAGCGCGACCTTCTTTGATAGCGGCTACAATAGTTGCAAAATTATCGTCTAGCAAAATCATATCCGCTGATTCTCTGGAAACATCGGTTCCCACCTTGCCCATAGCGATACCAATATCAGCCCGCTTAAGAGCCGGGGCATCATTGACTCCATCGCCAGTAACGGCTACAATTTCTCCCATTTTCATTAAATTATCGACAATGCGAAATTTATGATTCGGCATGACTCGAGCAAAAATTGGTTCACCTAGTAAAATATTTTTTAATTTGGTATCAGACATTCGATCGACATCGGAACCTAGCACAATTTGCGGTTCACTTTCTAATGTTACCTCTGTCATTTGAGCAATCGTTTTAGCTGTCAACGGGTTATCACCCGTTACCATTAAAATACGAATATGACCTTTACGACATTCATTTATAGCATTTTTGACTTCTTTTCGAGGTGGATCATATACAGATACAAGACCTAAAAATATTTGATTATAAGCTAAGGCTAGAACTCTAAATCCTTGCGAGGCAAATTCGTCAACCTTCTTTAATATTTTTTCTTTTTCATTTTTATCCAAATGGCATTTTTCAATTAAGACTTCCGGCGCCCCTTTGAGATAACTAAAATCATGACCATTATCATTGAATGTTACACTCATATATTTAATCGATGCATTAAATGCAGTTTCGGTCACTTTACGATATTTTTTTCTAATTTCATCAATTGTTGATCCTTTTTTTTGAGCCCAATCTAAAAGGGCAATTTCCAAAGGATCACCAAAAATTTCTTTACCAATTTGCGCGTCATTACATAAAATAAAATTTTCTAAAATTAATCTTTCTTTTTCATCTGGTTTAATTTTTGAATTTAGATCATCCCAAACTTGTTCAACTTTCATCTGTCCAGTAGTCAAAGTACCGGTTTTATCGGTACAAATAACCGTCACTGATCCCAAGGTTTCAACTGAAACTAAATTTTTTACCAAAGCATGATGTTTAGCTAATTTACTGGCACCCAAAGACAATGCCACTGAAATTGTAGCTGGCAATCCTTCGGGCACGAGTGCTGCCGCAACGGCCACAGAAAAGATTAAAGCGTCTAAAATATTGTGTCCCACAAAATACTTATATATAACCAATCCAATGACGATAAAAGAAGCTAAGACGGCTACTCTTTTGGACATTTTTTTGGTTTTTTCTTGCAACGGTGAGAGCGTCTTCTCGATTCCAATGGTCTTTTGGGCAATTTTGCCAAATTCTGATGAAAGCCCAGTAGCCACAACCACACCCCAAGCTTCGCCATCAGAAACCACTGTTCCCATGAAAACTGTATTTTTAACTTCGGTTAAAATTTCATTTTCTTTTTCTTGATCTATTTTTTTAGTTTGTAGATGAGTCTCACCCGTCAGTGTTTTCTCATCTACTTTTAGATCATAACTTTCAATTAATCGAATATCAGCCGGAATTTTATTACCTGGCCCCAAAAGAACAATGTCACCCAAAACAAGATAATTGGCCGGAATTTGTTTTTCTTTACCAGCACGCTTAACTTTGACCATATCTGGTAATAATTTATTTAAAGCCTTTAAAATGCGTTGGGCTTTGTATCCTTGACTAAAACCAATAATACTATTGATAAAAACTATAATTGTAATAATAGTTCCATTACGCATATCGCCCAAAATAAATGACAATAAAGCTGCAAATATTAACATTAAAACCAAAATATCTATAAACTGATCAAAAAATATTTGTAAATAGGGGATTGGTGTTTTACCAGTAATCGTGTTTGGACCAAACTTAAAAAGACGTTTTTGCGCCTCAATTTCTGAAAGACCTTCCTTGGAAGTTTCTAAATTTTTAAGTAGATTATCAACCGTCCCTGACCATTGGTTCTTTGGAATCTGCATTCCCCTCCTTTAGAGGAACTTTGCTTTTTTCTCGGATTATTTCCTGCAATTTAAAAACTGATTTACCAGAAACTTTATGCTTAACCTTTTTTTCTTTAATATCTTTTTCTTTTATTTCTTCTTCGATTTTATCGTAATTATTATTCATAATTTCTTTCTAAGAAATTTCCGCGGCAAGTAAACTTGTCTATATTTTTCTCCTTGAAAAATTCCGCGACAAGCTATGCTTGGCTACTTTACCTCACAATCAAACCAGGTTTTATTTCTTTGGTCGGATTTAATAAGACGGGATTTTCATTTTCATCAATCGCCACCATAATCATACCATTACTTTCAATCCCGCGAATGGTGCGTGGTTCCAAATTTGTCACAAACGGTACTTCTTTACCAATGATATCTTCTGGCAAAATAGCATGAGCGATGCCGGAAACAATCGTTCGAGTTTTTTCTTCGCTAAAATCAACTTCTAATTTCAAAAGTTTATCCGTTTCTGGCACTTTTTCGGCATTTATTACTTTGCCAATTTTAATCTCAATTTTAGAAAAATCATCGTAGGTTATCATATTTTTCCTTAATTTTTGGTGCCTGGGAGAGGATTCGTCCATCCAATTGCCTTACTGTAAAAGGGATTACATCCTCTACTTACAGTGTGGCAATTTGGAGGATCCGCCTTTGGCGGAAACCTCTAACTGGTGTCAAAAAGTGCCCCGCATTGTGTGGTGGGCGAGAGAGGAGTCGAACCTCCACGTCCTTACGGACACTAGTTCCTAAAACTAGCGTGTATACCATTCCACCACTCGCCCGCCACAAATACGGGGCAAATATACCATTCCACCACCCAGGCAAATTATTCTCCCACTGTAATTAAATTCACCAACTTTTCAAATGTCTTATCCCCGATCCCTTTAATATCCTTTATTTCTTCAATCGTCTTAAATGCGTGTTGCTCACGATAAGTAATAATCGCTGTCGCGTAAGCCGGACCAATCCCTGGTAAAGTGTCTAACTGCTCCACTGTCGCCATATTAAGATTAATTTTATCACCCGTAGATTCTGGTTGATCGGACGCGCCAGCTACTTGCTTATTTTGACCACTCAATTCTTGGCGTAATAAATCATTTTGTTGTTTTAATGACTCAATTTGACTGCTTTCATTTTGACGATTTTGATTAACTTTTTGCCAAATAAGAAACCCGGAACCCATTAAAATTATGACAACTAAAACACCACCGATTAAAAAACGCCACTGGTAAATAATTTTATCGAAATTTCTCATTCCAAATGTTTAGTGATAGAAAATTCCAAATATTTCTCTTGTAGTGAAGGATATTTTTCCAACCCACCGTTGACCACTTTTTCAGCCGCCCGTCTTGCCTCTTCTATCATTATTCTATCTGAAAGTGAGGCCATTTTCAAGTCAGGCAGACCCGATTGTCTAATTCCCATGAATTCACCGGGGCCGCGCAAATCAAGATCAATTTGGGCTAATTCAAAACCACTACTACAAGTTGTCATTGCGTTTAGTCTTTTTTTAGTGCTTTCCGACCACGCTTCTGAAAACAAAAAACAATATGATTGGTGCTCCCCGCGACCAACCCGACCACGAAATTGATGTAGTTGTGCTAATCCAAAACGCTCGGCGCTTTCAATCATCATGACTGTAGCATTGACAATATCAATACCGACTTCTACCACCGCTGTTGCCACCAATATATCAATTTTTCCATTTTGAAATTTAGTCATGGTCTCTGCTTTATCTTTAGATTTCATTTTACCGTGAAGAAGTCCCACTTTAAATTTAGGAAAAATGGTTTTGGATAACTTCTCGTGTTCTTTTATGACTGATTTACGATCAATGTCGAATAACCTGTCAGCTACTACTCCTTCTTCGATCAGCGGACAAATGACAAAAGCCTGACGACCGGACATTACTTGGCTTTCGATAAATTTATAGGCCTCATTTCTCTTCTCCGGCGAAATAACTTTAGTAATGATTTTTTGACGATTCAAAGGCATTTCATCAATAATCGATAAATCCAAATCACCGTAAAAAGCCAAAGCTAAAGTGCGGGGAATTGGCGTGGCCGTCATGGAAAGAAAATGGGGTACTTTTGTTCCCTTTTTAAGGAGAGCTCTCTGTTTAACACCGAAACGGTGTTGTTCGTCCACGATAATTAAAGCTAAATTCTGAATCTGAATGTTTTTTTGTAAGAGCGCATGAGTACCAATAATTAAATCATCTTTGTCCAAATCAGCCTTTTTATTAGCCGCCGTCCAAAGCCCAACTTTAACTTTAAATTTTTCTAAAATTTTGGTCACATTCTGAAAATGTTGATTAGCTAAAATTTCTGTCGGCGCCAACCAAACTGTCTGATAACCCGCTTTGGCTGTAACCAACACTGCCATAGCCGCCACCACGGTTTTACCCGAACCAACATCACCTTCCAATAAGCGGTTCATGGGTGTACTGCGACCTAAATCCTGAATTATCTGCCAAGCGGTTTTTCTTTGCGCATTAGTTAATTTATAGGGCAAACTTTTAGAAAATTCTTTTAAATTTTTTTCTTCAAAATCTATTTTTATGCCCGGGACCGCACCAATTTCTTTTTTCGATTGAAGCATTTTAATGGCAATTAAAAACAACTCATCGAAAGCCAATCTCCTTTTAGCTTTCAAAAGTATTTTATTGTTTTTAGGAAAATGGATATTTTTAATCGCTTCATCTAAATCAATTAGATTTTCTGATTTTAATATCTCATCTGGTAAATATTCCCGAACCAACCGCACACCAACTTCCGATGTTGGTGTGGTTAATATTGGGGCGATAAGTTTCCGTAAAAATTTACTCGTTAATCCTTCGGTCTCACCATAAACCGGTAGAATTTCTGGGTTTTTGACGAACTGCGTCACCGTCAGATTTTTTTTCTTATTTTTAAAATCCCAATTAACTTTACCTTGAAAGAGAAACTCGTCGCCCGGTTTGAAAATTTTGATTAAATAAGATTGATTGAACCAAACCGCCGTAATTTCACCGCTTTCGTCAGTTAAAGTCGCATTGATTAGCGACATCCAGCGACGTTTTGTCCGAATTTCTTTTATGTCGGATATTGTCGCTTTAATAATCGTCTCGTCATTAATTCTTAAACCTTTAATTGTTTGTGGTTGGGTAAAATCGTCATAACGCCGGGGATAATAAAAAAGGAGGTCGCGGATATTTTCTATCCCCAACCTTTCCATTTTTTCTGCCATCTTCGGTCCAACACCAATTAAATTAGAAATCGATAAATTAAGATTCATTTTCCCACACATTCAATCTTTGATCTTTTTCTTGTATAAGCCAATTATTCAATCTTGCATATGATGAGGTAACAACTTGTTCTGGATTCGCACCAGCGGATTCCAGCGACCGTAAAATTTTGGACATTTTCTTCCAAAAACTTATTTTTAAACCCAGAGGATGATCTAACCTATTATCAACTGTTTCAATTTGGGCTTCATTCGGTAATCTTTGATATTCTTGCAACGTATGCGCATCTGTACCAATAAAGATTGGAGCTCCACCTTCAACAACTTTTTGAATTAACCAATCTGGCATCGGTGCATTCACATTAATTTCTAACGCTGTGTGACTTTCTTTTGCTTGAGCAATTAAACCATCCCAATCCATCGATTTTAAAACATCTTCGGCAACATAACGATTTGGATGGCCAATAACATCAATATTTAGATTATCCATTAACCCTAAATACATAGCTGTTAATTGTTCGGCACTCGGATTACCACCGCTTTCCGGAAAAACTTTTCTTAAATCATGTTTTGAAGCTATAACAAAATCCATTTGGGACAAAACTTCGCCAGGAACATCAACTTGACCATCGGCTGAAATAATGCTTGTCTCAACACCACTAATAAGCTTTGGTCCCAATTCCTGTTGAGTACTAAATTCGTGTATTTGTTTTTGATGTTCCAAGAGCGCCAGACCATCAACCAATTCAGGATTACCAGCGTCTGATGGATGTTCTGCAAAAACCACAAATTCCATATGATTTTCACCTTCATTCATTTCCTTTTTTACATAATTAAAAACTTGTTCAAAAGTATAATCTGCCTCATGACGAGATTCGGGATTAGAAAAAACTGTATGTTCATGACTATCTCCGGCCATATAACGATCGAGTAGTTCTTTTAATCTTGGTCTGTGCTCTT
>Ga0209429_10002455_pt1 | contig 10945 bp, 7 predicted proteins | sample BarGraNGADG00212_3_FD_184493 | JGI IMG/M metagenome (GOLD analysis project Ga0209429, IMG submission 184493) | Arctic peat soil microbial communities from Barrow, Alaska - Barrow Graham LP Ref core NGADG0004-212 (SPAdes) (version 2) | ecosystem: Environmental > Terrestrial > Soil > Wetlands >... | reverse complement strand
AGGCGATGCCGATCAGGAGTGCCGGCCCGTTGCTCGCGCCGTCGGACAACCCACGGGCCGTCTGGCCGAAGTAGTCCCAGACAGATCCGCCCGGCACGGAGAACCCGAGCAGCTTGGGCAGCTGGGTCGCGATCACGACCAGAGCGATGCCGTTGAGGTAGCCGACCCTGATCGGCTTGGAGAGCAGCCCGGTGACGAAGCCGAGCCTGAGCGCTCGGCCGGCCATCAGGATCAGCCCCATCAGGAGGGCGAGCAACCCGGCCAGCGCAACCGCGCGCTCGGACCGTGCGACCGCGAGCGGAAGGATGGCCGCCGCGATCATGGGTGCGAGCGAGGAGTCGGGTCCGAGCACCAGGACCCGCGACGGACCGAAGACGGCGTACGCGAGGAGCGGCACGATCGTGGCGTAGAGGCCCGTGACGGGCGGCAGTCCGGCTGCCACGGCGTACGCCATCCCCGCCGGGATCACCAGGGCGACGAGAGCGGCACCCGCAGTCAGGTCCGGCCGGAGCCACGACCGCTCATAGGTCCTGGCCACTCCCACGGCGGGGATCAGTCGCTCGACCCGTCCGCGGTCCATCTCGACAGCGTAGGCCGCAGCTCACGTGCGGCATCCGGCCCGGCGGAAGCATCTACGCCGCGACGGCGTTGCAGGTCCGTCCGTCGTACCTGCCTCGAGAGGAACACACCGTGTCTGTCGTCGTCACCGGAGCCACCGGCCACCTGGGCCGTCTTGTCGTCGAGAACTTGCTGGACCGTGGTGTGACGGCGGACCAGGTCGTGGCGATCGGTCGCCGGACCCAGACCCTGGCGGACCTGGCCGAGCGGGGTGTGCAGGTGCGCCGGGCCGACTTCGACGACCGCGCATCGCTCGACGAGGCGCTCCGCGGCGCCGACTCCGTCCTGCTCGTCTCCGGGAGCGAGGTCGGCCGGCGCGTTCCTCAGCATGCTCGCGTGATCGACGCCGCCAAGGCCGCGGGCGTCGGGCACCTGGTGTACACGAGCGCCCCGCACGCCGACACCACGCCCCTGGTCCTCGCGCCCGAGCACAAGGCCACCGAGGAGCTGATCCGCGCGTCGGGACTCCCGTTCACGATCCTGCGCAACGGCTGGTACACCGAGAACTACCTCGGTGACCTCGAGCAGGCCCGCACGACCGGCGAGGTCGTCTCGAGCGTCGGTGCAGGGCGGGTCGCGAGCGCGTCGCGGGCCGACTACGCCGCCGCCGCGGCTGCGGTCCTGACCGGGACCGGGCACGACGGCGCTGTCTACGAGCTGTCGGGCGACACGGCGTGGGACCACACCGACCTGGCCGCCGCGATCTCCCAGGTCATCGGCCGCGACGTCGTCTACCGCCCGGTCGCGCCGGCCGAGCGCCTGTCGGGGCTGCTCGCTGCAGGCCTGGACGAGGGGACCGCGCAGTTCGTGGTCGCGCTCGAGGGCAACACGCGGGCCGGTCTGCTGGCGGAGACGTCCGGAGAGCTCTCGCGTCTGATCGGTCGGCCGACGACGCCGCTCGTCGACGGGCTGCGCGCCGCGGTCTGACTCGCCCCTGCACACTCCGGTGAAGCCTCGGGGGCGGACGTTGAGCCGCCCCCGAGGTGGAACTGGTTCCGGCCGTTCGTCTTCGCCAGGTACATCGCTCCGTCGGCTCGGCTCAGCAGGTCCGACGGGTTCGACGTCGGGTCGTCGGTCATCGCCGCGCCGACACTCGCCGAGACGGCGATCACGGTGGTCCCCTGGCGCCGGGCCTCGCGCAGCGCCGTCCGGCTAGCATCGGTGTCGGAGAGGCTCTCGCGTGCGATTCCGGGACGATGTGGTGAGGCGGGTCGGCCGCGGCGCGACCATGGAGCCGCCGTACGACGCGGTGCTCTTCGACATGGACGGAGTCGTCACCGACACGGCCTCGCTGCATGCCGCTGCATGGAAGCGCCTGTTCGACGAGGTGCTCGCCGATCCGCGGGCGCAGACGAACGGCCCGCCGACGCCGTTCGACGTCATCGAGGACTACCGCCGCTACGTGGACGGCCGTCGACGTGAGGACGGGGTCAGCGCGTTCCTCGACGCACGGGGGATCGACCTCCCGCTGGGCAACCCCGAGGACCGGCCCGGTGACTGGACGGTCCATGGCCTCGCGGCCCGCAAGAACGACCTCTTCCTCGAGCTGCTGGCCGTCGAGGGCGTGCGGGGCTTCCCCGGGACGACGGCCCTGCTGCAACGGCTGCGGGAGGCCGGCACGCCCCTCGGCCTCGTGACGGCGAGCCGGAACGCCGGAGCGCTCCTGCAGGCCGCAGGTCTCGCCGGCGTCTTCGACGTCGTCGTCGACGGCATCGTCATGGCCGGGCTCGGTCTTCCCGGCAAGCCGGACGCCGCGACCTTCCTGGAGGCAGCGCGCCGGCTGGGCGTCGCACCTGCGCGTGCCGCCGTGGTCGAGGATGCGGTCTCCGGGGTCACGGCAGCGCGCAGCGGTGGCTTCGGGCTCGTCGTCGGGATCGACCGGGCTCAGCAACGGCGTCAGCTCGAAGCGGCCGGCGCGAGCTTCGTCCTCGACGACGTGGCCGAGCTCGACCTCGGCGCCCTGCGCTCAGACCCGTGGTTGCTGGTGTTCGAGGGGTTCGACCCGGCGCACGAGGCCCACCGGGAAGCCCTGACGACCTTGGGCAACGGCTACATGGCCACCCGGGGCGCCATGCCGGAGCACGTCGACGACGGCGTCCACTACCCGGGCACGTACCTGGCGGGTGTGTACAACCGGTTGAGCAGCACTGTCGACGGCCAGGAGCGCGTCGACGAGGAGATCGTCAACATGCCGAGCTGGTTGCCGCTCGACGTCGCGGTCGACGACGGCGAGTGGTGGTCCGACGGGGGGTTCGACGAGCAGCACGAGCGGCACGAGCTGGACCTGCGTCAGGGTCTGCTCACCCGGACCGTGCGCCTCGTCAGCTCGCAGGGTCGCGTGCTGCGCGTCGTCCAGCGTCGCTTCGTGTCGATGGACCGTCCCCATCTGGCCGGGCTGGAGACCACGCTCGTCCCCGACGGGTGGAGCGGTCGGATCAGCATCCGCAGCGGAGTCGACGCGCGTGTGGTCAACGGCAACGGCGTCGAGTCCCGTCTGCTGGGGAGCCACCACCTGGTCGAGCTCGGCGTCGAACATCTTGGCGACCGACTCCTGGTCGAGGTCCAGACGACCCAGAGCAAGGTCCGGGTCGCGACCGCCGTCCGCACGTCCATCTCCGGTGCGGCTGCGGAACAGGTCCGTGCGGGTGCCACGGAGGGCCAGGCCACGGTGAGGTACGACGTGGCGGTCACCGATGGCCACCCCGTGGTCATGCAGAAGATGGTCGCGGTCGTGACGTCGCGTGACGCTGCCATCGCCTCACCTCGTGACGGTGCGCTCGCCGAGCTGGAGCGGGCCGACTACGGGTTCGCGGAGGCCGTCCGCCGACACGTGCAGGCGTGGCAGCGGTTGTGGGAGCACTTCGACGTCGACGTCGAGACCGACGACCCGGTGCAGCTCGCCGTCAACCTGCACGTGTTCCACATGCTGCAGACCATCTCGCCGCACACGGCCGGTCTGGATGCGGGCGTTCCCGCGCGGGGACTGCACGGGGAGGGCTACCAGGGGCACATCTTCTGGGACGAGCTGTTCGTGCTGCCGCTGTACGTCATGCGGACCTCGCCGGTTGCCCGCTCGCTGCTCGACTACCGCTGGCGCAGGCTCGACGCGGCACGCCAGGGCGCGAAGGACGCCGGTCACCGCGGGGCGATGTTCCCGTGGCAGAGCGGCAGCGACGGTCGTGAGGACACACCGCGCCGACTGTTCAACCCGCGATCCCAGCGGTGGCTGTCCGACAACTCCTCGCGCCAGCGCCACGTCGGCCTTGCTGTTGCCTACAACGCCTGGCAGTACTTCCAGGCGACCGCCGACGCGCTGTGGTTCGCCGAGCGCGGCGCCGAGCTGATCTTCGAGGTCGCGCGGTTCTTCTCGGACCTCGCGACCTACGACGAGCGCGAGGAGCGGTTCCACATCGCGGGCGTGATGGGCCCGGACGAGTACCACGACGGCTATCCCGACGCGGCAGGGGAGGGGCTCCGCGACAACGCCTACACCAACGTGCTGACCGCGTGGGTCTGCCTACGTGCGGTCGACGCGCTCGCGGTGCTCCCCGGTCATGAACGTGACGAGCTGTCGCAGCGGATCGGCCTGGGCCCGGACGAGGTGGAGCGGTGGGCCCGCCTCGGGACCCGGCTCGCGGTGCCCTTCCACGACGGGGTCATCAGCCAGTTCGACGGCTACGGCGATCTGCTCGAGCTCGACTGGGGACGTTACCGCCGGACGTACGGGAACATCGAGCGGCTCGATCTGATCCTGGAGTCGGAGGAGGACAGCACCAACCGCTACCGGCTCTCCAAGCAGGCCGACGTGCTGATGCTCGTCTACCTGCTCGGTCCGGCCGAGGTGGTGCATGTCCTGTCCGGGCTCGGGTACGCGGTGACCACGGACGACCTGGCCCGGGCGGTGGACTACTACCTGTCGCGCAGCGCACACGGCTCGACGCTGAGCCGGGTCGTGCACACGTCCGTGCTGGCCATGCTCGACCGTTCGACGGCCTGGAGCGAGTTCCGCGAGGCGCTCGACGCGGACCTCGACGACACGCAGGGTGGGACGACGGGCCAGGGGATCCACCTGGGTGCGATGGCCGGGACGGTCGACATCCTGCTGCGCACCTTCACCGGGATGCGGATGGACGCCGATGCCCTGGTCTTCAGGCCGCGGCTTCCCGGCGCGCTGCGGCGGCTGACGTTCGAGCTGCGCTACCGCGGTCACCGGATCACGGTGACCGTGAACCGGACGCGCCTCCGGCTCACCAGCCAGTCAGCGGCAGAGCAACCCGTGCACGTCGTGGTCGACGACGTCTCGGCGCTTCTCGGCGGTGGAGAGTCGTTGGAGTTCGGGGTCCGGGCCTCGCGGGAATGACGTGGCAGCGGCTGGTCCTGCCGGTCAGCGCGCATACCGGCGCACGAAGTTCCCGAGGATCCGGTGCGGCTCCTCGACGGGCACGGTCCCGAGCCGTGCCACGACGACGTCGAGCTCGTCGGGGGCGAAGTAGCCGGAGTACCGGTAGGCCGCGACGCGGTGCAGGATCCCGGGGAGGTCGAGCTCGGGGTGGAACTGCGTCGCGTACACGTTGCTGCGCACCCGGAACATCTGCACCGCACATGCCGCCGAGGACGCGAGCAGCGTCGCTCCGGGGGGCAGCGTGCGACAGGCCTCCTTGTGGCCGACGAGCGCGGTGAAGCTCGGCGGAAGGCCCGCGAGCAGCGGATCGGCCAGCCCGTCCGCGGTGACGCTCACCTCGATGGGGCCGACGGGCTCGGCGTCCGCGACGTCGTCCTCGGGGCGCGTGGCGAGCAGCAGGAACGGCTTCACCGGGGCCGGCGACCTACGGCTGCGAGCCGGCGATGTCGACCAGCCAGCTCACGCCGAACTTGTCGGTCAACATGCCGAAGCTGTCACCCCAGGGCGCCGTGTTGAGCGGTTCGGCGATCGTCGCGCCGACGGTGAGCCTGTCCCAGTACCCCCGCAGCTCCGCGTCGTCCTCCCCGCTCAACGAGACCGAGCAGTTGGAGCCGGTGGTGCACTCCATGCTGTTCGGGGTGTCGGCGCCCATGAGCACCAGCCCGTGGTCGGTCGTCAGCATGGAGTGCATGACCTTGTCCTGCTCGGCAGGGTCCTCGCTCGCGTGGAACTCCGCGAAGGTGCTGACCGTGAGCTCCCCGCCGAAGACCGACTGGTAGAACTCCATCGCCTGCCTCGCCGTGCCCCGGAAGGTGAGGGAGGGGTTCAGACGCGTCGCCATGGCACAGCCTCCTCGGACATCAGTGCGCACCGGTGATCCAGGTCACACTGCCGTCACCACGGGACGGCCGTCAATGGCGCTCCCGCCGGGAAAGCTGCGGCCTCGGTTGTCGCCCGAGCGATTCAACTAAACCGGTTTGACGGAGTTGCCGACCGGCGGTAACGTGTCACACGCGGAGCGCAGCTGACGACGTTGTCGGCACGCTCGGCACTCACACAACGACCTGCGTCGCGACAATCGTCCTCGGCGCATTGGTGTGTGCCTCGATACCGATTCGCAATCAATTGCCGGTCCGCACGGGCGTCTGCCCGGGTGCGGGCCGGACGCCCGGGGCGTCGTGGACCAGTCGTCCGCATCCCTCGCGGTTCCGCGCGCCGAGGGGTGTGCTCGGTCGAGCAAGACGAACAAGGAGACTCCGATGACGGACACCGCCGTTCGCTCCCATCCCAGGTCACGATCCGTCGCGCTGGCGGCCGCACTGGCGATGCTGCTCGTCGGAGCGGGTGCCGCGGCATCATCCGCTGCGGCACCTGCCCCGGCCGGCGCTCCGTCGCCTGCGGCGCCTCTGACGAATCTGGCCCACCTGAACTTCCTCCTCGACACCGTGCCGCTGACGCCTGTGGCGGGTCACACCACGTACCTGATGGGCGAGCAGCCCACCGCGCAGGCCCCGTGGGTCTATGCGGACAGGAAGGCCGACGGCACCTATGCGCGCGTCGGCGGCGGCACCCTGGACCCCGCCACCGGCCACTACGGCCAGGGCGCCTTCGACGCCGACGACATCGCCCGCACCGCCGTCGTCTACCTGCGGCACTGGCAGCTGACCGGCGATGCTGCCAGCCGGGAGCACGCGTTCCAGACTCTGCGCTCGCTGACGTACCTGCAGACGGCCACCGGCCCGAATGCGGGCAACGTCGTCCTCTGGCAGCAGGCGGACGGCACCCTGAACCCCAGCGCGAGCCCGGCGGAGCTGCCGGACCCGAGCGACTCGGCCGAGTCCTACTGGCTCGCGCGCACGGTCTGGGCCTTGGGGGAGGGGTATGCGTCGTTCAAGGATGCCGACCCCGCGTTCGCGTCGTTCCTCCAGGATCGGCTGCACCTCGCGTTGGCTGCTCTGAACGCGCAGTCGCTCGCCAAGTACGGCACGTACGCCCTGGCTGACGGCGTGCGGGTCCCGGCCTGGTTGGTCAACGGCGGTGCCGACGCGTCGGCAGAGGCGGTCCTCGGGCTCTCGGCGTACGCCACGGCCGCTCCGAGCGACGGCACGGCGACCACTGCGCTGACGCGGCTCAGCGAGGGCATCGCCGCGATGTCCTCCGGTTCGGTGAACCAGTGGCCGTTCGGGGCGATCCTGCCGTGGACCAAGTCACAGACGTTCTGGCACGCCTGGGGTGGGATGGCTCCGGCCGCCGTCGCCCAGGCGTCGGTCGTGCTGCACCGTCCGGACCTGCTGACGGCAGCCGTCAAGGACGCCGCCCAGTTCACGCCGCAGCTGCTCGCCGCGGGCGGACCCGACAACCTGTGGTCACCGACCCCGGGTGACGCCCAGATCGCCTACGGCGCGGATTCCCGCGTCGAGAGCCTCGTGGCCACCGCCAAGGCCGCGAACGCTCCGGGGCTGCTCGATGTGGCGGCGGTGGCTGCGGGCTGGTTCTTCGGCGCCAACCCCAGCGGGTCGCCGGCCTACGACCCGGCCACGGGGGCCGCGATCGACGGGATCGACCCCGGCGGCAAGGTCAACCTGAACTCTGGCGCCGAGTCCACGATCCACACGCTGCTGACGATGCTCACGCTCGACGCGAACCCGGTGCTGAAGGCCGAGGCCTTGGGCATCAGCGCGACCGTGGCGATCGACGGTCTGACGGTGGTCGAGGCCGAGTCCGGCACTCTGAGCGGCGGATCAGTCGTCACACCGGCGTCGGCATGGACGGGCGAGGCCCTCTGGTCGGGCGGCGCCTACGTCGCACTGGGCGCAAGCGGCACCGCCAGCATCCCGGTGCCGGTCTCCGACCAGGCGCGGAACGTGTACCCGGTGGTGAACCAGGGCGAAGCTCCCGCCGGGAGCACGGCCTGGACCGCCGGTCACACCCGGCTCGGCAGCACGCCGAACGGTGGCGCTCCGGCACAGGGCATCACGGATGCCGCGGGCAGGCTCGTCCCGCTCACGCTCCCGCGCGTCCTCCCCGCCGGTGCCGCCTCCGTCGTCGCCTCGAGTGACGGCGCGGCCCAGCTGGACGCTCTGCTGATCCAGCCGTTGATCTCGTCGGTCGCCGTGACCGGATCGGGCGGAGCATCGACGATGTACGTGAGCTCCGCGCGGCAGTCGAGCACCCGCGCGATCGCCGTGCCGAAGGGCTTCGTCCTGGAGCAGCGAGCATTCGACGCGATGGGCAAGCCGGTCGCCATGAGCCGGGACAGCGTCGCTGCCCAGCGGTCGGTGCGCGTGACGGTGGTCGCCGGTGGCTTCACCTTCGCGACGTTGGTCCGCAGGTAGGCCCCGGGTCGATCACGGGGCCGTCATCTCTCCCGAGGTGGCGGCCTCGCGGCGTGTCGCCCAGAGGCGCGTCGCCCAGTGGGGGCTCGGCCGATCTCGCCGCGTCTTGACGTCGAGACTAAACCGGTTTAGGATCTGTCCGTGCCCCGCCCCACCATCAATGATGTCGCCCGTGCCGCGGGCGTGTCGAAGGGCGCTGTTTCGTTTGCGCTCAACAACAAGCCTGGTGTCGCTCCGGAAACCCGGAAGCGCATTCTCGACGTCGCCCGTGACCTGGGCTGGACCCCGAGCGCACACGCGCGCGCACTGTCGACCTCACAGGCCTTCGCGGTCGGGCTGGTCATCATGCGACCACCCGAGACGCTGCGCAGCGACAAGTTCTTCATCTCCTTCATCTCGGGTGCAGAGACGGTCCTGGCGGAGGAGGGCTTCGCCCTGCTGCTGCAGGTCGTCCCCGACCCCCAGCGGGAGCACCTGGCCTACCGTCGCCTGGCCGAAGCCGGCAGGGTGGACGGCGTCTTCGTCACCGACCTCTTCGTCGACGACGTCAGGCCGGCGCTCCTCGCGGAGATCGGGCTCCCCGCGCTGGTCATCGGGCCTCCGCAGGACGACCTCGGCCAGCCGGCCGTCGGGATCGATGACGCACCGGGCATCACGGCCGCCGTCGATCACCTCATCGCACTCGGCCACACTCGCATCGCGCACGTCGCGGGTCCCGACTTCATGGTCCACGGGCGCTCGCGCCGCGGTGCGTGGTCCGCGGCAATCGAGCGGGCCGGACTCCGTGAGGGTCCCTGCATCGAGGCCGACTTCTCAGCCGAGGCCGGTGCGGCCGCGACCATGGCACTGCTCGACCTCGCCGACCCGCCGACAGCGATCGTCTACGCCAACGACCTGATGGCGATGGCAGGGCTCTCCCTGGCTGTCGCCCGAGGCCTCGACGTCCCCGGGGACCTGTCGATCACGGGCTACGACGACACCGAGATCGCGGCGCACATGCAGCCGCCGCTCACGACCGTCACGAGCGATGCCATCGCCTGGGGACGGGCCGCGGCCATCCGCCTCCTGGAGCTGATCCGCCAGGAGCCGCCCACGGCGACGGTGCTCCCGCCTGCCCACCTGATCATCCGAGGCTCGACGGGACCTGCTCGCCCCTCTTGACGACAGTCCACCGCAACGAAGCGAGGACGTCCCTTCGGGGGCGTCACGGAATGGAGATTCTCATGAGATCACGCCTGATCGCAGCGACGGTGACTGCCCTGGCCATCGGACTGACCGCGGCATGCGGCGGTGGTTCCGGGGGAGGGACGTCCGCTGCGGCCCTCACAGCCAAGGGACCCATCACTGTGTGGCTCTCGAACAACCCTGAGGAGATCACCTGGGGCAAGGCCATGGTCGCCGAGTGGAACACCGCTCACGCCGACCAGCAGGTCACCGCTCAGGAGATCCCGGCCGGCAAGACGTCCGAGGAGGTCATCGGCGCGGCGATCACTGCCGGCAACGCGCCGTGCCTGGTGTTCAACACCGCCCCGGCCGCAGTTCCGCAGTTCCAGAAACAGGGTGGCCTGGTCGCCCTCGACGGGTTCGACGGTGGCGCGGCGTACGTCGAGGCGCGTACCGGCGCAGCGGCCGACCAGTACAAGTCGGCGGACGGGAAGTTCTACCAGATCCCGTGGAAGTCCAACCCGGTGATGGTCCTCTACAACAAGGACCTCATGGCGAAGGCAGGCGTCGACCCCGAGAACCCGCCGCTGGCGACGTACAAGCAGTTCTTGGACACCAGCCGCAAGGTCGTCTCGAGCGGCGCCGCCCAGGCAGCGATCTGGCCGGCACCCACGAGCGAGTTCTTCCAGTCCTGGTTCGACTTCTACCCGCTCTATGCAGCCGAGACCGGCGGCAAGCAGCTGATCGAGGACGGCAAGGCGACGTTCGACTCCGACGCCGGCAAGAAGGTCGACGAGTTCTGGGCGACGATGTACTCGGAGGGCCTCGCACCCCAGGAGAAGTACAGCGCCGACTCGTTCGCCGACAAGAAGGCCGCGATGGCGATCGTCGGGCCGTGGGCGATCGCGGTCTACGGCAAGGACATCAAGTGGGGCGTGGCCCCCGTCCCGACCTCCGCGGGCACGACGGCTGACAAGACGTACACGTTCTCGGACGCCAAGAACATCTCCGTCTACTCCGCGTGCAAGAACCAGGGCACGGCGTGGGAGGTCCTGAAGTTCGCCACCAGCACCGAGCAGGACGGCAAGCTCCTCGAGACGACCGGACAGATGCCGTTGCGCAAGGATCTCGCCACGACCTACCCGGACTACTTCGCGACGCACCCGGAGTACGCCGTGTTCGCCGACCAGGCAGCGCGGACCGTCGAGGTGCCGAACGTGGCGAACTCCGTCGCGATCTGGCAGGAGTTCCGTGACGAGTACTCGTCGGCCGTCATCTTCGGCAAGACGAAGGTCGCCGACGCACTGACCACGTCGGCCAAGAAGGCCACCGAGCTCGCCGGCCAGTCCTGATCGGTGGTCCCCACCATGAGAACCGACGCCGAGACGGTCACGACGACCCGACGGTCATCCTCACGGCAGCGGGT
>Ga0209429_10002454_pt1 | contig 10946 bp, 7 predicted proteins | sample BarGraNGADG00212_3_FD_184493 | JGI IMG/M metagenome (GOLD analysis project Ga0209429, IMG submission 184493) | Arctic peat soil microbial communities from Barrow, Alaska - Barrow Graham LP Ref core NGADG0004-212 (SPAdes) (version 2) | ecosystem: Environmental > Terrestrial > Soil > Wetlands >... | reverse complement strand
ACAATATTGCCCAGTTACTGCCGACAACCGTGCCGCAGGAAGGTGAATTCTATGTCTCTTCAGATACAAATGTTCAGGAAATCGGCAGCAAACAGGATTTGTTTTTTGTCCTGCAGGAAAGCTTATACGGCTTTGCGCCTGATGTGTATATTAAGGTTGAAAATTATGATCTGTTTTCTCAGTTCTGGTCTGAGCTGGCAAATGATGGTGCACTGCACTCTACCTTTGAAACAAGAGAAGTACAAATTGAATATGATGACAAATCCCCATGTACAATGCGGCTGATATTTTCATATAACGCAGCAGGACAAATACTTGAAAAATTATCAGACAAAGAGGATATGGTGTTTACCGACGCATCTGTAGAAAAATTATACAATTTCAGCATTGGAATTTTAAATCAGATAACGACCCCTGACATGTCGGATTTTCAAAAAGAGACATCAATCCATGATTATATAGTAACTCATACAAAGTACAGCGTAACAGGCAATCCGGACACACTTGCATCTGCAGAAAGTGTACTCATCGACGGAATCGGGCAGTGCCAGGGCTACTCTGAAGCAATGAGCCTGCTTCTTGGACTTTCGGGGATTACTTCCCGGATTGTCTCGGGTACCGCGTACGGTTCTGACGGTATCGCTATTGCGCATGCATGGAATCAGGTTCTTATCAACAGCATTTGGTATCATGTAGACGTAACATGGGATGACCCGATTCCGGATACCGGAGACTATGCGACACATGTTTACTTGAACCGGTCGGATGAATTTATGAAATCGGATCATATCTGGTCGGATCTCTTTCAGACGTGTCCTATTGACTTTCCTGATCCAGGTACCGATAGTGCTGTTGACATTACTGCTCCATAAAGTATTGCTGTATCAGTTTGGAAAGAATAACATTTTGTAATGGACGAATGTCATTTCAAATACTATAATAAAGTAACTGTTCTGGCGAATAATCATTGGAGGTGCTTTATGTCTAATAAAAATGACACAGATCAAGTGAAAAACTTACTGGTTGAAGAGGAAATACTCTGGAAAGACCGTAAGAGATATCTGGGACTCCCTATTTCCTTTACAGTATATAGCCTGGATAATAACCGCTTTTATGTAAAGAGGGGTTTTTTTAATTCCGTAATGGACGAGCTTCTCCTGTATCGTGTCCTGGATGTTAAACTGACCCGGTCACTCGGACAGAAGATTTTCGGGGTCGGAACAATATTGCTGATTACTGCTGATCAATCAAATCCCAGTCTATATATAAAAAATGTCAGGCACTCCGACAGAGTTCGTAAACTGCTCAGTAATATCGTTGAACGTGAACGCAATGAAAAACGTATCATGGGCAAGGAAATGTATGGAGCCTCCGGAATGGGAATTATGGACGAAGTTGATTTGCAGGAACATAATATGAATGGTTTAATGTAGCAGGAGCCCAGATCAGGCAATGTGGGATATAAGGTATGCTTTGATCTTGGGGGATGGGAATAAGTAGTGGAAACGAGACTCGACCGTTATAACGGGGCACGCGAGAAAAAAATCAGGCAATTGGCAGAACTGATTGCAAATTCAGAAAACATTGTCTTTCTCGGAGGTGCAGGTGTATCTACGGAAAGCGGTATTCCTGATTTTCGTAGTGGACATGGCATATATAATCAGGACAGCGGAGTATCTTTTCGCCCGGTTGATATTATTAGTCATACGTTTTTTATTGAACACACTGAAGAATTCTATGATTTTTATAAACGCAAACTTTGTTATCCTGACGCTAAGCCTAATACAGCTCACAAAGCACTTTTCCGTTTAGAAAAGCAGGGCAGACTAAAATCGATAATTACGCAGAACATTGATAATCTTCACCAGTTGGCTGGAAGTAAAGTTACCATCGAGCTTCATGGGTCAGTCCACCGCAATTACTGTATGTCGTGTAATGAGCCATATTCTCTTGAATATATTCTTGCCAGTTCGGGCGTTCCTCATTGTACAAAATGCGGAGGAATCGTCCGCCCGGATGTTGTACTTTATGAAGAGAATTTGGATCACAATAATATTGATAAATCTATTTCTGCCATCGAAAAAGCTGATTTGATGATTATCGGCGGTACTTCGCTGACAGTTTACCCTGCAGCAACATTTGCCCAGTTCCTTCCGCATGACCGTGTTGTCATTATCAACAAGAGTTCAACATATCTGGATCTTCAGGCAATGCTGACGATTCATGACAGTATTGGTGCTGTTCTGGATGAGGCTATCCCGAAGAGGGTCCGTTCTCAAAATGCAGCCGGAATTGCATCGACGCGTTCAAAATCCAGTAAATCGATTTCTGTGAATCGTCCGGATGACAAATTGGTGGATTCGGACAAAAAAGCCGGGATTTAGGATAAATCGGCAAATTGAACATGATATAGTTCAGAATAGGAACCTTTCCTGTTTAAAAGTTCATTATGTGTTCCCTGTTCCTCAATTCCATTTTCACTCAGGTATATAATTTCATCGGCGCGGCGAATCGTTGAAAGCCGATGTGCAATAACGATACAGGTTCGTCCTTTTGACAGCCGCTCGAGCGCGTGCTGTATGCGAAGTTCCGTCTGCGTATCAAGTGCGGATGTGGCTTCGTCTAATAGCAGCACCGGCGGATTTTTGAGAAATACTCTGGCGATTGAGATACGCTGTTTCTGTCCGCCCGACAGAAGCAGTCCGCGCTCGCCGACATATGTGTTGTATCCATCAGTAAGACTTCTTACAAACTCATCGAGCTCCGCTGATTTTGCCGCCTCAATAACATCATCATCCGAGGAGTTCAGGTTGCCGTAGCGGATATTTTCCATTATCGTTGTAGCAAACAAAAATACATCCTGCTGAACGATTCCGATATTTTTTCGGAGGGAACTGATTTCTATGTCGCGGATATCGATTCCATCCAACCGTATCTCTCCGGACTGCACTTCATAAAAACGGGGAATAAGATGGCACAGCGTCGTTTTTCCGCTTCCGGAAGGCCCTACAACGGCAATTGTTTTGCCTGCCGGAATACGCAGGTTAATGTCGGACAGGACTTTGTCTGCAGTCTCTTCGCTGCTGTAGGAGAAAGTAACATGTGAAAAAGTTACTTCACCCTTAACATCCGTAAGGGTAACGGCATCCTTGCGGTTCGTAATATCCGGTTCTTCCCGCATAAGCTCTACAAAACGGGAAAATCCAGCCATTCCGGATTGATAAAGTTCCGTGAAGTTCGTCAGTTTGCGAATGGGGCTTAAGAAGGCCGAGATGTACAGCGTAAAAGCGACAAGGTCGATGATTGTCATTTTTTCCTGCATGATCAGATACCCGCCGAACCCGATTGATATAAGACTCAACATACAGATCATGAACTCCATTCCCGAAATAAATAGAGACATGACGCGATAAAATTGTGCCCTTGCCGATTTGAACAGAAGACTACCGTGCATGAATTTATCAGATTCATAGTCCTCGTTTGCAAAAGCCTTTGCTACACGTGTGCCTGAAATGGTTGATTCTATTTCAGCATTTATTGAGGCTGTACTTTGCTTGAGAAAACTTGCGGCTGCGGACATTTTTTTTCTGAGAAATATGGTAAAGAGAAGAAGGACCGGCAAAGAAATAATCATGATGACTGCCAATTGCACATTAATAAAGAGAAGTGCTGCAAATGATCCTATCAATGTAACAGAAGAAATAAACAGATCTTCAGGACCGTGGTGAGACAGTTCGGTAATATCAAAAAGATCCGTCAGGATCCGACTCATCAGGCTGCCTGTTCGTGTATTATCATAAAATGAGAAAGACAATTTCTGCAGGTGCGCGAATAAATCTCTGCGCATCTGCATCTCAATGTTGGCCCCCATGATATGCCCCCAGTAATTTACAACAAACTGCATACCGGCCCGAAATACAAAAGCTGTAAAAATCCCTGCAACAACAAGAAAGAAGGTCTGGTAATTTTTCTGCGGCAGATAATTCTGGAGCGCGTAACGGGATACCATGGGGAAGCATAAATCTATTCCTGCAATAATGAAAGCACATAACATATCAACCAGAAATAATTTCATATTTGGTCGATAATATGCTGTAAATAATGAGAAAGATTTTTTCTTTCTGAAATCACTTTCGGGAACTGTCATTTTCATCAGTCAACCTGCCTTCCATTTCACTCCATTCTATCCAACTTGCCGCTTAAATACCATGAAAGTTCTTATTGTTGTGTTAAAATTATTCATGTATTCTAATTGAAAAAACGGGGGGAATTAGTGTGGACGATATCAAAATGCAAAAGCGTGACCGGATCTTTGCGGATAGAAAGAAAGAATTGTCGGATAAGCTAACGGTAAAGACGACAATTTCCAACATCTACAGCAATGTACGCATGGCCTTTTTTTTGGCTGCCTTCTTTGCTGCCGGTGCCTTTGTTTTATTGAAACAACCTGTGTATGCAATCGTCTCGTTTGGCGTATTTGCAGCTGCCTTTATCGTGGTAGTTATCATTCATTCAAAAATCAAAAACCAAATAGCACTGTTGAATTCACTTACTTCAATTCAAGATGAATATCAGGCGAGAATTGAGCACCATTTTGACAAATTACCGGATTCAGGGGAAGACTTCCGTGACAGGAACCATGATTTCTCTGATGATCTGGATCTTTTTGGGTCTCGGTCCCTTTTTCACCTGATAACAATTGCACAGACCTGGTTTGGAAGAAAGACACTCGCTGAATTTCTTGTATCAGCGCAAAGGAAAGACAAATCAGTTGAAGAAATTCAAAAGAGGCAGCAGGCGGTTCAGGAACTGTCACTGAAAATACCAATGCTTCAGGAATTCCAGGCGGCAGGCAGGCTGTCCCGTCAGAGCGCAGAGGATCCGACAAAACTTTTGGAATATGCAAAGAAGAAAGAAGGGGAGAAGCCCCTTGCCTCATTTGCGCTATGCTTGTTTTCTGCAGCGGTATCAGCGGCCTTTGCAGTAACGGCAGTATTGTCTGCTGTTTCCGTCATTTCATATATATATCCGGCAATAATTGCTGTTTTTCAACTTTGTCTGGTAGCCTTGAACTATCAGAAGTTTAAACCGGTCTTTGCATCAGTTGAAGATTTCTATTTTGAACTTACAGCTTATGCCGAACTTTTTGAAGATTTGGAAAATGCACAGGTTTCATCGGAGATACTCAAAGATACACAGAATGTTCTTCTATCCAAGAGTCGTGACAAGGCATCCTCTGCTTCTGCAAGAGTAAGGAAACTTCATAAAATATGTCTCTTTATGCAGGCAAGAAGCCAGCCCATTCTGTTTTTTCTTTTGAATACCTTCTTCCTGTATGATAATTACTGTATCTTTTTTCTGGAAAAATGGAAGAAAGAATCAGGGAGCAAACTTGAATCATATATGCGTGCACTCGGTACCTGGGAAGCCCTTGCGAGCCTTACCACCCTCACATTTGTATATCCGGAATGCGCATTTCCCTCTTTCAGGGAATCTGATAATACAAAAGCATCACAGGCATATTTTGTATCAAAGCGTATGGGCCACCCACTGATCCCTGTTGACAGGCAGATTAGAAATGATTTTTCACTTCCGGATGGTATAGCACTGATTACCGGGTCAAATATGTCCGGCAAAACAACGCTTCTTCGCACAGTTGGAATAAATGCCGTCCTTGCTTACGCAGGTACGATCTGCTGTTCTGATTCTACACTGCTTGGTCTCATGCAAATTGGATCCTCCATGCGTATTGCTGACGATCTTGGAGAAGGCTTGTCAACATTTTATGCCGAGCTGCTGCGCATTGAAAAAATCATTACAAAAGGAAGATCGGAAGAGCCGCTTTTGTTCCTGATAGACGAAATATTCAGAGGAACAAATTCGCGGGACAGAACAGACGGAGCAAAAATTGTCCTCAAAAACCTGTCCAGAGACTGGATCATAGGTATTATGTCAACGCATGATTATGAATTATGCTCTCCGGATTTTCAAAGCGGTGTTGAGATTTCGAATTATCATTTTTCGGAATCTTATGATGAATTGGGAATTCATTTTGACTATCGTCTTACTCCCGGTGTTTCTGTTTCCGCAAACGCAAGATATTTAATGCGTATGATTGGGATTGAATAGACAAAACGAATCTGCAAACGAAGAATATTCGCAAGATATTTGCTGAGAAAAAAATGAATTCATGCAAAATCGCCTTGCATAATGCTGAAAACACATATAAAATGAAACGCAGACGATGTCTGCTTGCAATTAACTTGCAATAATATTACAAAACTTGCATATTGAGGGCTGTTTCGATTTCCAGGATGCAAGGATTATAATTTCCGAACAAAACGGCAGGGGGCTTTTTAATGATATCTTTTACACAGCAAACTGAATTTTTCGGTAACTCAAATCCACAGTTACTGGCTCAGGAGTTTGGAACTCCATTATATGTTTATAATGAGAAAATTCTCAGGGAACGAATGAAGAGGATGACGCATCTTATTTCTTATCCGGGTTTTACAGCGAACTATTCAATTAAGACGAATTCAAATCTGTCTATTTTGAAAATGGCGCTTGATGAAGGTTTGAATGCCGATGCTATGTCGCCCGGAGAAATATTTCTGCTTCTCAAAGCCGGTTTTCCCAGGGAACGTATATTTTATGTGTCCAACAACGTTTCTGCAGTAGAACTTCAGTATGCAATAGACCAGGGCGTTGTAGTAAGCCTCGACAGTCTTTCGCAACTGGAACTCTTCGGTAAAATCAATCGCGGCGGAAGATGCGCGGTGCGATTGAATCCCGGTTATGGAGCCGGACATCATGAAAAGGTCATAACCGCCGGTAAAAAAACAAAATTTGCAATTTCAGAAGTAGATGTACCGGAGATAATGAAAATTGCTGCAAAGTATGACCTGAGAATCATTGGAATCAATCAGCATATCGGGTCGCTATTTATGGATGGTACACCATTTATGCTTGCTGTCAAACAATTTCTTAAAATTGCCATGCAATTCAAAAACCTTGAATTTGTTGATTTCGGCGGCGGGTTTGGTATACCTTATCATAAACTTTCAGGTGAACAGGAATTTGATCTGGCGGCATTTGGTGCTGCCCTTGAAAAAGTAGTTGAGGCCTGGTCCGGTCGTTACGGCAGAAACTTAGTATTTAAGTCAGAACCCGGCCGGTATATTGCTGCAGAAGGCGGAGTTATACTTGGTACCGTTCATGCAAAGAAGAATAACAGTGGAATCAAGTACATTGGAACGGATATCGGTATGAATGTGCTGATTCGCCCTGCCATGTATAATTCGTGGCATGATATTGAAATATTCCGGGACGGGACATGGATAGATGATCATAATGGGATAGAGAAAGTAACCGTTGTGGGCAATATATGCGAAAGTGGTGATATCCTTGCGAAGGAGCGGGAACTCCCGGTCATACTGGAAGGAGATGTACTTTGTGTTCTTGATGCCGGTGCATACGGTTACTCTATGTGTTCCAACTACAATAATCGCCTGCGTCCTGCAGAAGTACTAATCGGTCTTGATGGAGAACCAACACTTATCAGAAGAAGAGATATTCTTGAAGATCTGCTGACTAATTTTCCTATAAAATAAATATTATTCGTTTTTGTATGATTATTTATTTAAAGCGACGATATATCGTCGCTTTTTTGACATAATTGCTTTTGTACGCCTTGTAAAGACTTGGAAAATACGGTAATATTTAATTGGAATTATGAACAAAATGCAAACAAGAAGGATGAAGATGACAAATGCGTGGCTACCTCCGCTGGAGTTGATTCAAGTCATATTATTCGACTATTCTGCACTTTTTGAATTAGGGCATTCTTCAGATTTCAAAAGTTTGACAGATATAATTTTAGCGCGAAAAATTCAGATTGTCCTGAGCGGTTCTTTCAATTTTTATCATGCATGTGTTTATCGTGCGCAAAACAAAAATGAAAATTCTCTTCTTCAGAAAATTGAAGAATTTTTGGATGTACTGTCACAGGAAAAGCTCCTAATTGCCAATCCCTCCGTCCATTCAATATTTTCGCTTTTATCTTTGTACCCCTATCGTAAAGACGTTTGTCTTTTTACTTCCAGCAATTCATCTGTCCTCAATAGGATCAGAGAGTCAAATCTTGACATGGATTTTTCACTTGGATTATTCTGCAAGGAAAAATTTACATATTATTCTGATTTGTCTGCCTTTCTGAATAGTAAAGAGGCATATAATGTGAATTCGGTTGCGGCCTCGTCGGATTACCTCGACGTTGCAATATACGTTAATATCGGAGACAAAGTATTTGTTGATACCGGAGAGAGTATCCTGCTTTCGGAGAAGATAAGTACCGGATCGGAAGGCCTGGTATTTAGAACACAGGATCCAAGGATGGTTGCAAAAATTTATCACAGAGGCGTAATGACAGCTCTTCGATGGATGAAGCTTACACGTATGACAAAAATGGGACTTCTTGCCAAGGGTATTTGCTGGCCGACGTCGCTTCTTTACAATCAAAATCATGAACCCGTCGGTTACCTGATGCCAGTTGCAGAAGGTTATACACTGGGTTCTGTTTTTGATGGTCAGGACGCAATAACTGACAGATTTCCTGAATGGGACAGAAATAGTGTGGTACAGGCAGCCTGTCAGATTTTTGAAAAAATCATTTACCTTCATCTTCACGGAATTCTAATTGGTGATATCCAGCTCAAAAACATCATGATTAAGAGTGCAAGGGAAGTCTATTTAATAGATATGGACAGTATACAGCTGGAGGATCTTCCATGTCCGGTAGGCACGGAGGAATTCACCCCTCCGGAGTTATGGGACCGTTCTTTTTCAACTTTTCTCAGAACATCTTTGCATGAAGATTATTCCTGCGGCATTCTCGCTTTTTCTCTTCTTTTTTGCGGGCAACACCCCTATAATCAGCGGCTTGGCAAGGAAACACTTCGTGAGGAGATTGTTGACCTTGCCTTTCCATACAAGTGCGGTGAATCGGATAATTCCGGTATACCTCTAGGCGGCTATGATAAAATCTGGCAGGTGATTCCATCGAATCTTCAGGAAATGTTCTGCGGTGCATTCTCTGAAGGGAAACGTTATCAGACAATTGAGTGGTATGCTGCCCTGGATTCGTACAAAGATCAGCTTAGCTCAAATTTCTTTTCAGATCCTCAGGCATATGCACTTTTCCCATATACAGCTCGTGCTGAAGTCAGACCAACTGAGACGAATAATGGAATTAAGCGTTCCATCCGGGATTCAATCATTCATGTTCCGGACAGCAGCACCAAAATCACGAATACAACAGACCGGGTGATGTATAATGGCAGGTCCATCGGTTCAGCTTTTGTTAATCAGGAGAAACTTACGGAATTGGAATTAAATAAATATCAAAAAATAGCATCCGGTAATAAGCCCGTTGCCGCTTCTGTCAAGATGGTTCAAAATGAAAACACATCCGCATCACAGGCTGCACAGCAATTTCGCCCCATAAATCAGGAAGCTGCAAAGAAAAAAATCACGGATAAACATTCATCTCAGAAAAAAACAAATTTTACAACTTTTTTGATACTTTTATTGATCGCACTTGCTATACTGGGAGCCCTTATTTTCTTTACATATTATTCGAAAATTTAGCAAAATACACGTAACCTGCATGTTATTGGGAGGATTATATGAAGAAGAATTCTCAGAACTTCAATGAAGCTGATTTCAGTAAGAGCACAAAAAGACGTCTGCCAATCTGCTTTTGTCTTGATGTCAGCGGTTCAATGTCCGGAAATCCAATAAAGGAACTCAATGAAGGATTGCAGAGTTTTTTTTCTTCCATGAGGGAAAATGAAGAAACACGCTCTGCAGCTGATATCTGCATTGTTACTTTTGGCGGAACTGTCGACATAGTGCTGCCATTTGGTAAGTTATCCTCACAAAAATCACTTCCCTATATAAATGCTACAACCAGCCTGACACCTATCGGTGAAGGAATACTAACATCACTGGAACTGTTATCAGAACGGAAAGATGGATATAAGAATCTTGGAATCAAGTATTATCAGCCATGGCTGGTTGTGATAACGGACGGTGCGCCTCAGGGTGAGGAAGCAATGGAGAACATGGAGCGGGCAATAGAGGCAGTCTGCAGTCTGGAGTCGCATGGAAGGATTGTCATTTTCAATATTGGAGTAGGACATACGGTTGACTTTAATTTGCTAAAACGCCTGTCAATCAAACGTACTGAACCAATAAGCATTCAGTCCGCTCAGTTTTCCAAGCTTTTTGAATTCTTGGGATCCAGCAGTTCTTCGATCATTTCAGGAGGAATGAGAGAAGATGCTTTATATGATTTTTCAGGGAGGCAGCAGGGCAAGTCAGTGGCACTTGATGATTTCTTTAAATATCTTGAGGATAATTCATGAAAGCCGATCAAAATATTCAAATAACAAGCCTTTCCCTGCCGGGAAGAAAACACAGGGATAAAGGTAATCCCTGTGAAGATGCTTCGCTTGCTGTTAATCAGGAGGGGGTAAATGTTGTCTGTCTTTCAGATGGAGCCGGCGGGAGTCAGTATATACATGCTGATATCGGGTCAAAATGTGTTGTCCAGACAATCTGCGATTTGATGGTACACCATTTTGATGCGTTTTTCTTTGAGCTCCATGAATCAGTAATACGAAGTGTTTTAGTCGCAGCGGTTCAATCTGAGCTTGCGATTAAATCGCAGGAACTGATGCTTAGTGGTATGGATACTTTATCAGCAACAATGCTGTTTTGCGCGGTTAAGGATACACGCATGATATGCGGTCACATCGGAGACGGCGTTATTGCAAGGGTAACAGGATCGGGTCTGCAGCCGGTTTTTCTTCCTCAAAATGGAGAAGATGCTTCAAGTACCATTTTTATGACATTGCCGGATGCACAGGACTACCTTCGGGTAG
>Ga0209429_10002452_pt1 | contig 10948 bp, 11 predicted proteins | sample BarGraNGADG00212_3_FD_184493 | JGI IMG/M metagenome (GOLD analysis project Ga0209429, IMG submission 184493) | Arctic peat soil microbial communities from Barrow, Alaska - Barrow Graham LP Ref core NGADG0004-212 (SPAdes) (version 2) | ecosystem: Environmental > Terrestrial > Soil > Wetlands >... | reverse complement strand
TCCGTGTTAACTGCTGCCCTATTTTTTATCTTAATCTCGAATTAAAAAATCCTATTTTGTTTTTTGATAAAAGTGATTTTTCTCTTCGTTTAGTTGATCTATTATCGTATTAATCTTTATATTAGATTCAACCTCTTTACCTCTCAATCTTATACTTAACAACTTTTGTTCAGCTAATTTTGGTAAAGGTGGTATGAGAATTTTGTCGACATCTTCAGGTGCAATTTCTATTAATCCTGTTGATCCAGTATAAAGACGATTAATTTGGTCTGAACCAAACCCTTTTCGCAGATAATCACAGATATATTCTGGATAAATATCTTTGGAATTTACCCGTATTGTTGTAACGTGTCCATCCGCAATGGCGGGCTTGCCATTGTTTCTATATACACAACATTTTCCAAGAGTCCCTTCACCCGTAGATGAAAGTAAAATATCACCTTCACTAAGGATATGATTTTTAGCTTTGTATGATTGATACAATGATTCTTCAATATAATCCCCAGCAGTCAGAAGAGTACCTGTTTTAGAAATATTAGTTCCAGCTTTTACCACTAAAGCAAATCCTTCTTCTTCAGAAACATAATCCGCTGGTGATGGACTATTCCCACGTTTGGTTGTCAATATATTTAGGTCTTTGATAGTTTGTGATCCGCCCCTTTCTCGAGTATTTCCAATGTCGGTCCTGATCGACAAATCCCAATATTTGAAATCAAGTCTATAATTTTCATCCGAGATTATTTCTTTAGAATCTAAAAGGAATCCCTTCCAATTATAGCCATTAAAAATATGATCTTTTTCATGAGAGTGGCTATCAATATTTTCAATTTCTTGAATAACAGTATTAAGGTTAAAGTTCCTCATTTCTAGTCCAGCCCCATCATATCCTAATGAATCTATACATATGAATATTATAGGGTATTCATCCTCAAATTCATCATCTATCTCTTCACGTTTCTTAAGGACTAAGACGCTTGACTTGACATTTATTTTATTTGGTTTAAAGGTTTCACTTGGAAGTGATAACACATATTCAATTTTGCATTCTTGCAGGATATGCTCTCTTAAGTCTCTATAAGATAACGTATTGAGGACTCCATCATCTATTACCGTTACAATTCGAGAATTGTTCTCTATAGATAAAATCATTTTTTGGATAAATAGTGATTGTCCTCTTGTTGATTTGATTTTATAATTAGATAGTTCTTCTTTCGTTAAAGATTCACCTTCTGATGTTCCGAATGGAGGATTAGTTAGGATCAAATGTGCTTTATTTGATTTTCTTCCATCACTAAAACTATAAGTATCTAAAAGTGTTTTAAGTTTTAATGAATCCTGATATTTAATATTATTATGTCCATCTCCCGCGATAATCATGTTCATTTTTGCTGAACTTGCAACACCTTCATGGGCATCAATGCCAAAAAAAGTCTCCTCCTTAATTTTTTTTGTAAGGATGTTTCCGAGAGATTCATGAATCTCATTATTTTTCAGCTTTGACTTGATCTCGTTTAAACAATTGTTCATAGCAAACACCAGAAACCCTCCTGTTCCGCAAGCAGGGTCTAAGACTTTAAAAGGCTCATTAGCTTGAAGGTTATTAATTATTTGTTTATATCTCCCTAAATGTAGCATTAGTTGCACTAAGGGTCTAGGTGTAAAATACTGCCCCAACCTTTTGCCTTTTAGGGTAGCTCTTACAAAGTACTCGAAAGCAGCCCCTTTGGAGTCTAGGTTACAATCATTCCATGATACTGAAGATATTCTCTTTATGATTGAAAGATAAGTTGCATCCTTTTTTAACTTAATGGGATCACTTAATACTTCTCCATATTTAGTGTTGTCTTTTATTGTCTGAATCATACTTTTAATTGCCGTTCTGACTTGGTCCGCACGCTCTGTAGGTATCTCAGCCAATTCATGGAAATAGTATGAATATAAAGGAGTTGTGTTTTCAATATCCCATTTCTCCTCAAGCAATTTCAGAAACAATATTTTGCTAAAATCTGAGAAAGCATATTCTTCATCCTTCTCTATTTTTCTTATTGAATTATGACATTGTTGGATAAGATGATTCAATTTTGTTAATGGAAGCCCTGGTCTAAAAGGCAAACCTTTATCAATATGGATTTCGATGTTGCTTGTCTTATTATCTTTTTTTATTTGAGGGACAAAAGTTGAAATTAGGTCACTTTTTCTTGGCAATTTATTAAAAGCACTACCATTTAGCTGTAAAGGATCCCCAGTTGTAGTATTAATTAATTCAAAGTACTGGCCATTGGTAACTGAAACAAAAAGGCATTTCTTACTCTTTCCATAATTAATAGCTTGTTTTCTATGTTTAGCGTTGATATTTGTACCATCGCGCTTTGCCTCAATTAAGAAGGTAGGATTTTTCTTACCTAAGGTAACTAAGATATCGATAAATCCTTTTTTATATTCTGTGTCCAGAACAGCAGGTTCTTCAAACTTTAAATCTGTTTGTATGTCATAACCCCTTCTTTCTAAATAAGGTAATACTTTCTTAATTATAGTTTCAGTTTCAGATATTTTCATTAAATGCAGGATTAAGTACTTTTTTGCAAGGTAAAAAATAAATAAGCAAGTCGGGACTTATATTTTTAGTGTCATAAATCTTTAAAAAGCATTTGATTCAATGTGACTTTAATAATCTGTCAGTCATCGGGTTACCACCAACGGCCCGGCGGTTGAGGGAGTAAACGTTGGTGGCGCCGTCCGCCGGTCATGATAAGCAGGAGTCCTGTTACATAAGAGTCCCGGTAGATGAGAGCGGCAAGTACGGTGCAGTTTTTGCCGTCCAGGTACAAATTTTATTGAGCATTAGGCGTGTCGCGGTACAAGTTTGATCGGAGTCGCGAATTTATCCCCGGTTACAAAGTTAGAGGAGTGCACTAGTGCAGCGTTGCGGTACAAACTGTCACGGAGCCAGAAATTTGTCATGGTGCAGGATTTTAATTGAGGGCAGATGCGCATATCCGGGTGCAACGGCCATTACGAATTTGTCTTGAGTGCAGGAGCAAAAGCAAAAACAGTGACAAACAACTTACCATTGTCCGTGTTAGGTGTTGTTGGTTTTTTTCGAATAATCAGGCAAAAATCTCTCAAAAAAATATTCTACCATTTCATTTGCAATTTTTCTCATTTCCTCAAATCTGTTTAGGTCTTTTTCTTGCACAAAGTATCCAACGAATGGAAGGACGTCAGAAATTTGATAATTGTCCCTATTACCAGAATAAAAGACCCAAGGTCTAATATTTGGCGAAGATTGTTCATCATCGTCAATCGGTTCATAATGTTTTTGGGTGATAAGTTCTCCATTTAAATTAAATATCTCAATCGTTTTATTTCTATGTTCTTCTGAATGGCAGGATTTGCAAAGAGTTGTCAAATCATTGTCCTCATAATCCCAAACTTTGAGTGATTCGATATATCGTTTATGATGGACTTGGAGAATGGGTCTTTTTAGCCAAGTACCAAAGTGAAAGTTAATTTTTAAAGCCATACCGTGTTTTTGAGAAGTCAGATAGTATATACTTGAATTTGAATCATACCTATGAAACTCCAAGTCATTTTCTTTTGGATTAAAGACTGCCACAGTTCCTAATGAAGGATCAAATTTCTTGCATGATTGGCAGGTGAAATTATCCTTTTGGATAATCATCTGCTTTTTGTTAAACCATTCGAGAGTCTGATATTGCTCTTTATACATAATTTTTTCAGTATTTAATGGTCGTTTAGGGTCGCGTTTGTCCCATGACACCTAACGGCCCGGTGTTAGGATTAGTTGCCGTCCGTGTCAGGGCTGGCATGAGTTTTTGCATAGTCCCGATAGATGGACAGAATTTTCGTGTCACGATAAAGTTGTCCATATGACTGAGTCCTGATAAATGAGCAGGGTTTGTCACATCATGATAAAATTGTCTAAGCGACGTTGCAAAAACCATGACAACGGCGCGTCGGCCAGCAGCCCTATTGACATTGTCACAGCAGCAGGATTAGTCACGGTGCAGAAAGTTTAATAAGTGGGATTAAGTTTGATCGCATAGACTTATGGAGCTGATTACTAAGCTGTCCGGGCTGCTGAAGGCAATTACCCATACCATCCGTGTTAGCATTTGTGCATATTTTAAAACTGTCAGGCGATGTTTTTTTCATTATCTTTTTGGTAGCTGGGGGAATTTCACAACTTTCCCTAGTCCACTAATAATTGCATCCCTACAAGCTTTTCTGAACTTATCATTTTTATGTTCTTTCAAATATAGAGCGACAAGAAACAATTCATCAGTCTTAACTAATGCTATTTTTTCTCTTTCAGCTCCTATTTTACACTTCTGCGTAAAATCTAGAGTCCGTCTCTTAGGTTCTTCTAGTCTCTGCGGATTTCCAAATAATAGTCCAAGTGCTTTTTCTTGAACCTCATCCCTAGCAAAATCAGCGTTCAGGGATTCAAGTAATTGTCTAAATTTTGTTATATTAATGTCTTTGCTATCTTTTCCTTCACATTCTCCAATGAATCTTTGCTTCTCAGGACTTATAATAATCTGATCAAGTTCAAGGACTCCATCATCGTAATTTTCTGCATGATATCCAAGAATAGTAAGGGCTTTATTTACTGCCTTTTCGAGCGGTTTGCCCTGCTCAAAAAGTAAGTCTTTTAAAATATTTTCTTCAGCTAGCTCAAGATTGAGTTCTCTATTTTTAGAGTTTATTTCTTCTATTTCTTTTTCATTTTTTTGAATTAATTTCTGAATTTCAAGAGCTCTTTTACTAGTAAATTCTTTCACTAAAGCCCATTTTGGTGTAATTGTTTTCTCAGAACTTTGAGTTAGTTGTTGATCAATAGCCAAAAGACAATTAGCAAGATTTTTTCCAAACTCTAAGGCTTCATTAGTCCAGTAATTTTTATCCTCCTTTTCATTGTATTTAACAAATTTGTCTTCATCATATGACAAATATGGTAATGTTATAATGTGCCCCTTTCCAATTGAGTAGATTGCTCCAAGTATTTTTGACTTATCCTTTCCAGTAAATATTATATTAGCTTCTTTTGGATTTTCTACATACAGTCTATATTCCAAGCTATTCTTAAACACCTTATAGAACTCACTAAACTTTGGATCTCCTAAAAAAGTTATATATTTTCCAGAAGCGGAATTTAATTCACCTATGTTTATTGGTAAAAAATCATAGTTCGTGCTTGTCGAAGTACTATAAAGGTTTTCGCCTTTTCTTGGATGAGATAAGCTTCTAGATAGAGAGTATTCCTCTCTCTTCGTTAGAATAATAAATATGCTTTTACCTGCTTTCAGAAAATCATCAATTTCCTTACGTAGATGGTTTATATGTTGCAAAAAACTTTCAGATGTTGCAATATTATAGGCACCTCCGCCAGCAGTAAAGCTGAACCAACCATGTCCTGCCGGACAAATCCCTTCTGGTGAAATAAGCAAAAGATCAGCATCCATCAATGATATTTTCGAACCAAAATCTACATGATGATCTGAATATCCTGGTATTTCAAATCCAACTGACAATATTTGCTTTTCCATAATTGAGCACTTGTTTGTATATAAATAAATTACATATTAGAATTGCGTAAGTGAAAGAACATAAACGAGCTTCTTGTGTTAGCAACTGGTGTGTTTATTTGCTTGAGATTGCTATTTAGTATATTTTCTTAGCTTAATTTCTTCTTTGTTTAATTTTCCGGAATTGTCAAATGATAAACCAAATAATTTTACATCTGGATATTTATCCACCAGTTGAACCCAAATCATTCGCAGAAAATGAGATTTATCAATCTCTTCCTTGAAATTAGGATCACTAAATTTGGGAATAAATATATATACTGATTTTAATAATTGTTTTAGAATTGAAAAGACTTGAGATTTGGGAGATAAAATTCGTATCTCATCTTCATATTCCCAACAAGATCTCTTTGCAGCAGAACATTTAATAATAAATTCGTCTCTCCATCTTTTTCGAAATTCAACACTTAATGAGATATCCAATATTTTATTAATTGACCAACCTGGATTATTTTCTCCTAGTTCTATTAATAGGTTTTTATATATTATATCACGGTTTACAATTCTTGGATCATCTGAATAATTTACTTTCTGAACTTTGAGATGCATTTCATTAATTAATTCTTCATTCCATTCTAATTCAAAACAAACTCCTTCATTCTCACAATAATGAACCCACATTGCTTGATTAAAATATGTCCCTGATGTAGAGAAAATACCTAATATTTTAATTTGATTTATAAAAATTTTATTCTCTTGGATTACCATATCATCTAAACGAGGAATAAAATTCATCCCGTATCTATTTTGACTGCCCCGTTTAATCATTATCTCATTTAACCCATTAACAACAGCTTTAGAAAAAGTTGATCCACTTGTTTCCATTATAAATTTTCCCTCGAGCCAATCGTTTTTAGCATGGAATTGTGAATGCGTTGCAAAATAAACACTACCTTCTTGTAAGTCACGTAAAGCAGCTTTGTAGGTACGATATTTATAGTTTTTAAATGGACTATTCATAAGTATTAGTATATATACTTGATGATTTCATTTAGGTGAAGAGTTGACACTGGTTGCATACTCGCTTTTAGAATTTGAAAAAATCAAAGTTAGATGCTATTTTGATTACTGGATTCTTAAAGAAACCTTGCTTCTTTGGTTAGCATTTGTGCTATCAGTCACGGTTACGTAACTGTCACGTTATAAGTAAATTGTCACAGGATCGGCACCAGCCGCATAAATGCTAACTCGTTTATATAAGAATAATAATTAATGAAACCTACTCCCTGTTGCCAGATATGATTAATCCTGGGACCTTTTTATATCATACTATAAATAGTTTGCCCTCCCAAATGCCCTAATTCTTACAGTTTATCACAGCATCGCCTGGTCAGTCACATAGGCAAAATATCAATAATCTTTCATAAGTTACTGATATAATGCCTATTGTTACCTTTTCACAATTGATGAGTAATTTACAAATAATCCGGGAAATTGGGGACTGAAATTTCATATAGTATTTAAATATGTTATAAAATTCCTTCATCAGCCATACTATAATACTTCTCTTCCGATATTATTACCAAGTGATCTAATAACTGAATATCCATTACACTGCCAGATTCCTTTATCTTCCTTGTAACCTTTATGTCAAATACCCCGGTGGAGTATAATTCTACCTGGGTCATCACTGAGAGTAGTATTTTTAATTATAGTCCGGAATCTGCATCGCTATACACTTCTGAAATATCATCCTGGAGATGCTCAATCAGATCCCAACAATCATCACAAATATTTACACTGTCAGGGGATAGAAATCCCCCTGAAATAAGGTCAACACTCTCATCACTGGGACAAAAATACTCACCACAATATTTACATCGTATTTTCATGACTTGATTTTTAATGTACGATATCTTTCAAAATTCAATTCAAGTATGATGCAGCCATCAAGCTTTGAACGTGATTTAGCATCTTTAATAGCAGCTCTCCGACTGTTATAGTAGAAGGTTATACATCCAGGATCAGCAAGTATTTCACAACTCAGGTTATCTACTGATAAACATAACTGGGCTATCTTAGTGTTACAGGTATAATCCCTGTAAACGCCATAACAATATTTCACCTCTTTCATACTATACTACTTTAACCTTCCGTCTGAATTTCATCATCTCTACTTCTCCCCTGGTTACTGTAAAGTCGTATGAGTTACCGTAGTCAATAAGGTATTTATCCAGGAACCATTTCCCTATCTGGTTATCTGTCAACTTGTCTGTTTTCTCTTTGAGCAACCAAACTCCCTCATCATCATCGTCAGACATAGGCCAAATTATCTCTCTCATATCAAGGTCGAATATTTCAACGTGAATGTTTATACCTAATGCTTCATATATTTCTGTCATTGTTTTAATTATTAATGAATGTTAGTTGCATAGTTTAATTATAAAAGTCCATTATCTGCAAAGCTGTAATAACTGCCATCCATTGTAAGAATCAAATGGTCAAGCAACTGAATATCCATTATGGCACCAGCTTCTTTAATCTTATGTGTGATCTTTGTATCTGATTCACTTGGGTTCAAATTCCCAGATGGATGATTATGGCAGACTATGATACCTGATGCGTTTGCTTTAATTCCTGCCTGGAAGATTAACCGTATATCAGTAACCGTCCCGGATATTCCACCTTTAGAAATTGATAGAATGCCTAATACTGCATTGGCCCGGGTCATTAGAAGAAGTTTAAACTCTTCAATATGTTCTATTGAATCCTGATCCCAATTCTCCATAAATATGTCAAATGCATCCTTTGAGCATTTGACCTGTAGTCTCTCTGAAGCTTTAACCTTAGTCCTATAGACAAGTCTTACTTCAGATATATTTGTCTGTTGTGTTTTCATATTAGTTTGATTAGTGATTAAATAGAAATGAAAAAGCCCGGAACCAAAGTCCCAGACTGTACACTATAAATGTTATTATATTGATATTTAGTTAGTTAAATAACAGGGCAATCATTGATAATGCTGTATTTGCTTGATTTAATGAGTTTTAATGAATTTTGTCCTCAGGTAATAGGTTGATACAACTGAAAGAAAGATCGTGGCTTAAATGGGCTAGAAATGGCCTCAAATTGGATTGTGATGATACGGTATGTAATTGATGTCCAGTTATATGGTGTTTGAGGGGAATTGGGAAGACAAATTGCTAATACTAGGTCAAGCAAATTACATAGATCAGATTGTTAACGATTCGTACTTCTTCTTTACTCATTCCAGTCTATTGTCCTATTGGTAAAAGGCATTGCACCATCGTCAGTGTCAATGCCTATTTCAATAAATAGATTATTAAAAAATGTTGTCAATCTTTTACTTGAAACATCTGTGGATCGTTCAGCTAAATAAAAATTTTTAGTCTTTGTTATGAACTTAGAATATATTCTCTCGAAATCTGGCACAAGTGTAGGTGAAGCAATTTTATAAAGCACATCAGCGTATTTCCTGTCGTGGTTATTCTTTTGATAGTAATACAAAAGTGCAGTTCGATAGACATATGCTTTTACAATAGGTTTATTAAAAATTTTCCAAGTCACATCATTGTTATGCACTGGCAATTCTAGATATTTTGACAAACCTCTTTTAGCTGCTTTGAAAAGATTAGAGCAGAATACTATGTCTTTACCATAGTTAGGAATGTCTTTGGTAAATATGTTATCATGATTTTGCTTATTTATATAAATTTCTGATGGTTTTGCTGTCCATTGATAATTACCTTTTGCAAGTGCAATTAGTTGTCCAGCGGTTTCAATATCCACAAAGGTTTGATTCGTTTTAGAATAGAATTTTGCAATATCTAATTTATGCATAAGCGCATTGAATTTCCCTTTTTGTCTTTCGTAGAAAATTTCCAAATCCAATAAACTGCTTTCTATTTCAATATGAATTGGGTCGTTTGAAAATAACTGCCAGTTCTCAATTGGGTTTTGCCTGTTGTTACAGTTTGTAATTTCTTTTAATTCTTCATCTGTTGTTCCTATAACAACTTTAGCCAGCACATTTATTTCTTTGAATTTCTCAATGGCGTCAAAATTCTTTTTGTTTTCAAGTTCTCTAAGAAAGTGGTCTGCAATTGTTATAGTTTGACATCCATTTATTACATAAGGAGTTTCAAGAGATATATCATTAGCCCCTTCAGGCGAATTAGTCGTTGCTGAAATTGAAATACCTACATGATAAAAGGGGAAAATATTCGGGCTAAGTTGCCCTTTGCAGATTTGGTCGAGAGTAGCCTCCATTGGAGTTACTACTCTATTTTTAGCGTCTTTATAGTCGTACAGAGAAAGACGAACATTTTTGTGAAACAAAAAGTCACCTCTTTGTCTGTAAAGTTGAACTAAATTATAGATGGGTATAAATGTTATTTCTAAGAAGGAGTTATTCCTTAACCTGATAATAGAATTATCAAGTTTGTTTATTGTATACTTTTTGTTTGAAAGTGAAATAGATTTTTCAAAGTTATATTCCTGAATATCTAAAGAAATACGTCCACCTTTTTCATAAAATATTTTAAATAATTCACTCTCTCGTATAAAAGTTTCGGCTTCGTTTACTTCGGGTGCATCAAGAAGATCATTGGGATTTATTGGCGAAATTAATATTAAGGAAATCCTTTTCAGATTATTAACGTTCTTACTTAACTCAATGTAGAGATTATATATTGACTTGTTTTTTGGTATTTTACTAACCTCTTTATGAATGATTATTTTTTCAAGATACGTTAACGCTGTGGTTAAGTCCTTAAGGCCTCTTAATGCAAGACCCTTACTATCGGTCAGTTTGCTCTGATAAATATAAAGTTCATTTGTTTTGCTGTCATAATACCAACCATCTATACCGAAATCGCTGCTTCCTTGAGCACTTTGGTCAAGTGCTGTATCCTTGTCAATTAGATGAGTATTCATTAGATGTATTGTCGTCACGACATTCTCTTCTGTCGCATCTAAGGCTAATCTAACTTTAAAATCTTTAATTGTTTTTAGTTGTGTCTGTTTTATACTCATTTTTTATTTATTGAATTTTGGAATTAACTCATGCTGCAATCAAAATTAAACTTTAGTTATTTCATAAGCAATTTTCTTTCACACATCCCAAAGTCCCAGGCTATACAGTTGCATATTTAATATGCTGATATATAATTAGTTAGAATATAGTGCAACTACAACAAATGCCCTAATTGCCTGTTTTAAAGCGACATGCGACATTGTTGCGTTTCGTTAATGGTAAATACTATAAGGGAGTAGAAAGTGTCTTAAAAGGGCTAGAAATGGCCTTAAATAAGATTGTTGTTGTATGCTATATGACTGATAGTCAGCATAGTGATGATAGTTGGGGAATTGGTTTTTAA
>Ga0209429_10002451_pt1 | contig 10949 bp, 10 predicted proteins | sample BarGraNGADG00212_3_FD_184493 | JGI IMG/M metagenome (GOLD analysis project Ga0209429, IMG submission 184493) | Arctic peat soil microbial communities from Barrow, Alaska - Barrow Graham LP Ref core NGADG0004-212 (SPAdes) (version 2) | ecosystem: Environmental > Terrestrial > Soil > Wetlands >... | reverse complement strand
GATATGGTCAGAACTTCTTCCGGGCCGGCGAAGATGACGCTGTGCTCTCCGACAATACTTCCGCCGCGGATTGAATGGAGGCCGAGCTCTTTAGGATCGCGCTTCTTGCGCTCGCCGTGACGGTCATACACATATTCCAATTGATGATCAAGCGTATCATTTACGGCATCCGCTATCATGAGTGCGGTTCCGGACGGTGCGTCAACCTTCTGGTTATGGTGTGCTTCCACGATTTCAATATCGAAACCGGGATAAAGGATATCCGCTGCTTTCCGGACCAGACTGATAAGGACATTGACTCCGAGGGACATGTTGGCCGAATAGAAAACGGCTGTCTTTTCTGAAAGCGCAAGAAGGGCCTCTTTGTCGTCTGCTGAAAGTCCGGTAGTACACATAACAAGCGGTTTTTTCCTGTCCTGTGCAAGTCTCATAACGTAGGGCAGGGCAAGTACGTGCGAGAAATCGATGATTACATCGATTTCTTCCTTACAGTCGGCCGCCGCTGCATATACAGGATAGGAAGAGGGGGCTGCATTGGCATCCGCCCCTGCGACAATTACGACACCCTGTTCCTGGGAACAGATGTCGGTGATTACCTTGCCCATGCGTCCGTTGCAGCCATTGAGAAATATTCTTATATCAGACATTTTACTCTCCTTATTTCCGGCTGTACTTCGGAAGATCGTACTGTGACATGACATCTATGAGTTTGCCACGGCACTCGGGCGACATTTCGCACAAAGGCATGCGGCAGGGTCCGACATCCCATCCGAGAATATTCATCGCTTCTTTTACCGGAATGGGATTGACATCAGAAAAGAGCGCATTGATAAGCGGGAGATAATCAAGCTGGATCTTAAGGGACATCTTAATATCCCCGTCGAGGAACGTATGGACCAGACGGCTCATCTGTTCGGGGATGATATTTGATGCGACGGAGATGACGCCTTTTGCACCAAGGGAAAGCATAGGAACGACAAGACCGTCCTCACCGGAATAAAGGACAATGTCATCGCCGCAAAGTCTTGCAACTTCAGGAACCTGAAGCAGATTGCATTCTTTAATTGCAGTTATGTTTGCAATCCCGGATAAACGCTTGATTGTCTGCGGACAGAGGTTGAGGTTGGTACGGGAAGGAACATTGTATAGAATAATCGGAAGGTCGGTTGAATCGGACATTGCTTTAAAATGGCGGTAGAGGCCTTCCTGTGACGTCTTATTGTAATAAGGCGTAACTGATAGAAGTGCATCCGCACCGAGTGCTGTGGCCTTTCTGCAAAGCTCCACGCCATGTGCCGTGTCGTTGCTGCTGGTTCCTGCGATAACGGGAATCCGGCGTGCGACTCTTTTTACGACAAAACTGATTGTCTCCAGATGTTCGGAATCGGGCATTGTCGATGCTTCCCCTGTCGTACCGCAGACAACAATGGCATCCGTTTTATTGTCAATCTGGAAGTCGACAAGTTCGGCAAGTTTTTTGTAATCGACACCCTCCTTTGAGAAAGGAGTGACGATCGCAACAGCTGATCCTTCGAAAACAGGCCTTTTCATGTTTGTACCCCCATTTTATATATTTAAATTACTTTTGCATTCACAGTTTTCATAAACTATGAGGAAATCATAGCATCTACTGTACACAAGCGTCAATTGTATACTATAATGGCAACTTATGAGAACAAGTGATTTTTATTATAACCTACCTGAAGAACTAATTGCGCAGCACCCACCATTGGTGAGGGGCGAATCCCGTCTGTTATCCCTTAACGGAAACACGGGAGAAGTTACACATATGTCTTTTCCTGAACTGCCGTCCCTTCTGATTCCCGGTGACTGTCTTGTTATTAATAATACACGGGTTATTCCGGCGCGTCTCCTCGGTGTAAGAAAAGATACCGGTGCGGCTGTGGAAATTCTTCTTTTGAAACGCCTGGACAGGGATTCGTGGGAAACGATCGTCCGTCCCGGTAAAAAAGTCAGACAGGGCCACGAGATTGTATTTATTCCCGGCAGACTTTCCTGTGTAGTCGAAGATGTAATGGATACGGGTAACCGGATTGTGCGTTTTGCGTTTGAAGGAATATGGGAAGAGGTACTGGATGAAGCGGGAACCATGCCTCTGCCGCCTTATATTCATGAACAGCTTGAGGATAAGGAACGTTATCAGACGGTCTATGCAAAAGATCCCGGGTCAGCGGCCGCACCCACGGCAGGACTTCACTTTACCCGTGAGATCCTTGATGAAATCAAAGCAATGGGGGTAACGGTTACTGAACTTACGCTCCATGTAGGCCTTGGTACTTTCCGCCCGGTAAAAAGCGGGGAAGTCACGGAACACGTTATGCATTCCGAATGGTACTGCTTTTCGCAGAAGGCTTCCGATGAGATCCGAGCTGCCAGAAAACGCGGAGGACGAATCATAGCCGTTGGCACGACCAGCTGCCGTACCCTCGAGACAGTAGCCTCCAGAGACCCGGAAATGCTTCCCTCATCGGGCTGGACGGATATTTTCATTTATCCCGGTTATACATTCAAGTGCATTGACGCCATGGTTACAAATTTCCATCTTCCTGAATCAACACTCATCATGCTTATCTCGGCATTTTCCGGAAAAGAACATGTTCTTTGTGCCTACCAGGAGGCAATTGATCAGAAGTATCGATTCTTCAGCTTCGGGGATGCAATGTTCCTGACCAAAATGGAAACAGAGCAGCAAATAGAAAGGTAACTTTATGCCGCAAAATTCAGAAAAATTTCCTGTCTGGTATGAACATATCCACACCTGCGCACAGTCCGGTGCAAGACTCGGGCGCGTGCATACGCCCCACGGAACCTTTATGACTCCCGCTTTCATGCCGGTCGGTACGCAGGCTACTGTCAAAGGGATGTCCCCGGAAGAGATTTCCGGTATGGGCGCCGGAATCATGCTCTCCAATACCTACCACCTCTGGATGCGTCCGGGCAGCGACATAGTAAGGGATGCGGGCGGACTTCATAAATTCATGAACTGGAAAGGTGCTGTTCTTACGGACAGCGGCGGATTTCAGGTGTTCTCACTTGCCAAGCCCAAAGATATTGTGGAAGAAGGCGTTCACTTCAAGTCACATATCGATGGATCCAAACAATTCCTGACGCCGGAGAAATCCATGGAGATCCAGAAAGACCTCGGTGCGGATATCATCATGGCATTTGACGAGTGCACACCCTGGCCGTGTGAGTATGATTATGCGAAAAGATCCCTCGAGCGTACGACCCGATGGCTTGCCCGATGTATCGAAACACATGATAATACCGATAAACAGGCTCTGTTCGGCATCATTCAGGGTGGAACTTTCCCTGATCTGAGAAGACAGAGTGCCAGGGAAATAACTTCCTATGATCTTCCCGGTTATGCAATCGGCGGACTATCGGTCGGCGAACCGGGCGAACTGATGTATGAGATGCTCGATGAGACAGTTCCTCTGATGCCATGGGATAAGCCCCGGTACCTGATGGGCGTCGGAACGCCGGATTATCTGATTGAAGGAGCCATTCGCGGCATTGATATGTTCGACTGCGTGATCCCGACCCGGATCGGCAGAAACGGCACCGTGCTTACCAGAAAAGGGCGTCTCATTGTCCGTGATGCCAAAAATGCAAGGGACTTCACTCCGATTGAAGAGAACTGTGACTGCTACGTATGTAAGAATTATACCCGAGCCTATATCCGCCATCTGCTGAAAGCTGACGAGATGTTCGGACTGCGGCTTTGCTCCTGGCATAATCTTCACTTTCTCCTTAAGCTTATGGAAGAGGTGAGGGAAGCCATTGCAAAGGACCGTCTTCTTGATTACCGGAATGAGTTTTTTGAGGATTTCGGATACAAGAAAAAGGTATGACAAGTCAGAAAGTGATCAGGACCGGCAAATACTGCCGTGCGGGTTTGACTGTTTTCGACATCACACCTTATTCTCCTTGCTTTTTACATCATCAGAATGATAAAATATAAAACACTTATTTAGATGCAAATACGCTGTTTATCAGCTAAATGGAGGTTATCATGCTTTTTTCATCATTATTACTTACAGCTACAACTACAAAGGCTGCTGCGACCGGAGCACCTGACTGGACAAGTAACGTCCTTATGATCGGACTTCTGGTTGTTGTATTCGGATTCATGTACTTTTTCACAATCCGTCCGCAGCGCAAGCGTGACAAAGAACTTAAGGCTCAGGTTTCCAAGATGACTGTCGGAGATACCGTAGTAACAATCGGCGGACTTGTCGGTACAATCGCTAATATCCAGGATGACAACGTCACCATGACTACAAGCGTTGCACATACAATGGTAACGTACAAGAAATCAGCAATCAGCACAATTATCCCCCGTCAGCAATAATTGATCTTTCCGTATGACTGATCGATCAGATAACGGCCGGACATCATTTTGAAGGAGAACGATTATGACACATATTAAGACAATCCAGACTGCCTGCGTTAAAGTTCCTGTATCAGGTAAAGCTTGCGGAGAGTGCCAGACATCCTGTCAGTCCGCCTGCAAGACAAGCTGCACAGTGGCAAATCAGAAGTGCGAGTCAGATCGCTGAACACATCTGCATATGCGCTTTGGAGTATGACATGAGAGTAACGGATAGTGGAGATGGTTTTACTGTCTTCACTATTTTTCTGTCTTTATGAGTTTTGAAATTTGACCGGATATTATTTCCGGGTTTGTAAATATTATGGAGGTGTACTTTGGTTCACGCATTTGAAATGAAAGGTAAATATATAGCATACGACTCGGAGTCCTGTGCGCTTCACGAGCTTGACGCTCTGGCATATGATGTGCTTTTGGAATATATAAAGTGCGGGGGCGAAGAACCTGCAGGCACAATCCTCGGGAAACTTGCAGCCGATAAGAACTATGATCTCAATGAAGTTCTGGAATGCAGGACGGATTTCAATACCCTGATCGGTACGGGAGGGCTTTTTGCCCCGGAACAGGATGTCGCTTTTTCCTCGCTGTACCCGGAAGCACCTACAATCAAGGCATTATGTCTTCATATCTGCCATGACTGCAACCTGCGCTGCAGGTATTGTTTTGCAGGAACGGGTGATTTCGGTACAGGCAAAAGATCCATGCTTGATCTTGAGACAGGTAAGCAGGCCATTGATTTCCTGATTGCCGGATCGGGAAAGAGACATCATCTGGATGTTGATTTTTTCGGCGGGGAGCCGCTGATGAACTGGCAGGTTGTTGTCGATCTTACGCATTACTGTGAAGCAAAATCCATGGAAACCGGCAAAGACATCCGCCTTACTATTACCACCAATGCCCTGCTTCTTGATGAAGAAAAGACAGCATTCATCAACAAACATATGAAAAACTGTGTCTTAAGCATTGACGGCCGTCCGGAAGTTCATGACTACATGCGCCCCGGCATAGGCGGCAAGGGATCATATGACGCGGTCTCTAAGAGAATCAAAGCATTCCTTGGCGCCAGGACGTCGAAAGATTCAGTGTACTCGGAGCATTATGTCCGCGGAACATATACCAGGAACAATCTTGATTTCACAAAGGATGTCATGCATATGGCTTCCGAACTGGGCGCAAGACAGATTTCAGTTGAGCCGGTTGTTGCAGAGGACGGCGCAGGATATGAAATCCGCATCGAAGACCTGCCGCAGATCGGTAAGGAATATGAGGATCTGGCGGAGTATATCCTGAACAGCAGAAAGACCGATGACCCCGTTCATTTTTTCCATTTCATTATGGATATGAAGGGCGGTCCCTGCGTATATAAGAGACTCAAAGGCTGCGGTGTCGGCGCTGAATACTGTGCCGTCACACCGGACGGGGACATATACCCGTGCCATCAGTTTGCCGGTGAGACAGATCTGTGTATGGGCAATGTACACGATTTTGCCGCACTTCTTGATGACGACGGCAACCTTCTTCCCGGGAAAAAGGCTGAAGATATACTGATTCCGGAAGTCCGGAAGATTTTCATTGATCGTCTGATGCCGGATAAAGAAGGCTGCAAGGTATGCTTTGCCCGTTACCACTGCGGCGGAGGGTGTGCTGCAAACAGTCTGCATTCCACAGGATCCCTCGACGGACAGTATGAAGTGGGATGCGCGCTTGCCAAAAAGCGCCTTGAATGTTCACTTTGGCTGGCGGCTGCAGGGCAGGACGCGTAAGTTATGTTACAATGTTTTTATCATTATGATTATATTTTGGAGGTACCGTATGCTCAATTCATTTCGTGGAATCTGGCCTTCTCTTGAGGGAGATGCCTATGTAGCACCGACAGCCAGCGTGATCGGGGATGTTTTGCTCGGATCAGGAAGCAGCTGTTGGTTCGGAACCGTTCTTCGCGGGGATGAGGCACGGATAAGTCTCGGAAAGAATTCCAATATTCAGGATAATTCCGTTGTACACTGCGACCGGGATATTCCCGTTGTCATCGGGGAGAATGTTACGGTCGGCCACAGCGTCATTCTTCACAGCTGCACGATCGGCGACTGCGCTATGATCGGTATGGGTGCCGTGGTTTTGAGCCGTGCCAGTATCGGTGAAGGTTCTGTTGTAGCTGCGGGAGCCGTGGTAAGAGAAGGAGAGATTATTCCTCCCAACACTCTTTTTGCAGGAGTTCCGGCTACTTTCAAAAAGGAACTGAGTCCCGCCGTAAGGGAAGCCAGCATTGCCAATGCCATGGAGTATGTTCATCTGGTAAGTGATTACCGGGTGATGGAGGAAAAGTGATGGCTGAGCAGCTGACAATTAAAGATATTCAGAAGAGTCAGGAAGTTAAAGTCCTTTTGATGGCATCTTCCTCGCAGATGAATTCCCTCGGGTTTACGGAACATTCCTTCCGCCACTGCCGCCTTGTATCCAATAAATGCGGGGAGATTCTTGAGCAGACGGGTGAGGACGAACACACCGTTGAGCTCGGTAAAATAGCAGGCTATATCCATGATATCGGCAATGCGGTGAACCGCAATCATCATGCGATGTCCGGAGCGCTTCTGGCATACGACATGCTTCTCCGCAAGGGGATGTCATATGAGGATGCAGCCGCCGTCATGATGGCGATTGCCAATCATGATGAAGGAGAAGGATCCCCGGTCAGCAAAATGGCAGCCGCGCTGATCCTGTCCGACAAGGCGGATGTGCACAGAAGCCGCGTTACGAACCGTTCGCCGAAGACATTCGACATACATGACCGTGTGAATTTTGCGGCAACGACTTCAACACTCATTGTTGAAGATCAGAAGGCCAAGCTTGCCATTGAAATCGATACGACAATCTGTCCGGTTATGGATTATTTTGAGATATTTTTGAATCGTATGAAGATGTGCAGGAAAGCTGCGACTTTTCTGGGACTGACATTTGAGTTATACATCAATCAGACGCAGCTTTTGTAATTGCCTGGTCGTGAGACTCTTATGGATACTTGAAAACAAAAGACTTCTAGTCTTTTGTGAGAATAAAAGAAACAGGTGAATAATAGTGGCGGGCCATTCGGGCGGTATTCCTGAAAACATTATAGAAGAAATAATAGCACGCAGCGATATAGCATCCGTTGTGGGTCAGTATGTGCGTTTTTCCAAGACATCCGGCCAGAATTTATTCGGACTGTGCCCGTTTCATTCAGAAGATACGCCTTCTTTTTCCGTTTCCACCTCCAAACAGATTTATTATTGCTTCGGCTGCCATAAGGGCGGCAATGTCATTCACTTTATGATGGAGATTGAGAAGTGCGGCTATGTCGATGCTATTAAGCTGCTCGCAGAGCGTGCCCAGATCCGGATGCCGGAGCCTGAAGACGAGTCTTACAGGAAAGAAGCCCAGATCCGGGACAAAGTCAGGGAGTCTCTCGTGGAAGCCGCGCGGTATTTCTATCAGAACCTGATGTCGCCGCGCGGCAAGACAGCGCGCGATTATCTTTCCAACCGGCAGATCACCGGCGCTACTGCCAAGGCTTTCGGCCTCGGATATTCACCGGATGACTGGGGCGGACTCTACCGGCATTTAAAGTCAAAAGGCTTTACGGACGATATACTCGGCCAGTGCGGGCTTTTCACCAAAGGGAAAAAGGGCGACCTGCTTGACCTTTTTCGCGGACGTCTGATGTTCCCGATCTTTGATGTGCTCGGCAAAGTCATCGCTTTCGGCGGGCGAATCCTCGGGGACGGGAATCCGAAATATATCAATTCACCTGAGACCGTCATTTATTCCAAGCAGAGGAACCTCTATGCCCTGAATTTTGCAAAAGCAAGCAAAGAAAAGAAGATGATCATCGTTGAAGGCTACATGGATGTCATTTCCATGCACCAGGCCGGCGTCATTAATACGGTCGCTTCCCTGGGCACGGCGCTTACAGAGCGGCAGCTGGACCTGATTTCGAGGTATACGGAAGAGGTTGTCCTCTTCTATGATTCGGATGCGGCCGGGCAGGCAGCGATTCTCCGGGGCCTTCAGATGCTTCTTCAGCGCGGAAAACGTCACGGCACGACACCTACCAAGATATCAGTTGCCATGGTTCCCGACGGAAAAGATCCGGACCAGTATATCTGTGAGCATGGAGCAGAGGCATTCCGCAAAATAGTCTCCGAGGCGCTTTCCGTCATGGAATACCTGATGCTGGTTGCTAAAAAACAGAGCGCGCTAAGCGGACGTTTTGATGCGCGTACTTATCAGAATCTTGCCTGCAAATATCTTTCCTGGGAGCCCAACGAAGTTCTTCGTGAGCGCTCGGCGGGGGATGCAGCCCGGATTCTGGGCGTATCCGTCAAAAGTGTTCTTTCTGAAACAGAACGTGTCTCAGAGGAGACAACGGAGCAGGAAAAAAAGGAATCAACCCGTCAGCTTGAACGGCAGGTATCGGTACTGCCGCAGCGTAATGACGGAGAAAGCGCAAGTTTGCAGGAAGTTGTGCTTCTGTGCCTGCTGACAGGCCTGGGCACCGGCTACAGCCAGCTTGAAGACAAACCGATTCCTACGGATTTTTCGGCAGGTACGATGCGTGATATAGCCTCCGAGGCGATCAATCTTCTGAACAGTGCCAAACTCGATTCCATATCTCTTCTGAATCTCGGGGAAGACAGGATTATCAACCAGAGGCCTGCCCGTGAAGTACTCTCGGAAATGCTTATGAGAACCCAGAATGTGTCGGACAAAAAGAAACGCATGCAGCATGTCCTGGATTATATATACCGTCTCCGCATCACGGTATATACTGCCAAGAAAAATGAACTGGCCAAGCTTCTTGATGAAATGCAGGAAGGACCTGACCGTGAAGCTACCAAAAGAAATCTGCTTCAGATAACTGAATATATCCGGTATCTAAGAGAAAAACTAAAGGAGCAATAAGGATGGTGTCTGATCAGACCAAGCAAATGCAGTCGGACGTAATCATCAAGCCTACACAGCTTTCTGTCAGGCTTATGGAAATTGTGTCTGCCGTGCCTCCCTGTGAACGTGTCCTCGATATCGGATCCGATCACGGGCATGTACCCGCCTGGCTTCTCGAAAATCATATTGCAAAGCGGGCTGTCGCAACCGACATTCATGCAGACCCTGCAGAGACAACCAGACGTTACCTGCGCCGTCAGGGGGTTATGCAGAATGCCGAAGTATTCCATACCGACGGACTTCACGGGATCCGCATGCAGAAAGGCGACGTAGTCATCCTCTCCGGCCTTGGCGGTCTTGAGATGATCCGTGTGATTTCCGAGTCCCTTGCCGACCATGGCGGTACTTTTCCGAAAGGCACATTATTTGTTCTTCAGCCGCAGCGATCCCTGGAAGATCTGCGTGCGTTTCTGTCCGGCGGAGGCTTTAGTCTGGAAGATGAGACCGTATGCCTGGACCGCGACAAATTCTACACGATTTTTCTGGTAAAGTGGACCGGCCGGAAGGCAGCCGCACTTACACTTACAGAGCTTGTACTTGGTCCATGCCTTCTTGAAAAGAGGCCGCCGAATTTTATAAAATATATACATCATCAAAGAAATATACTCAAAAAACACATGCGCGCGCGTCCCGAACTGGCAGCTGTAGTATCGGAAATCGATCGTATACTGCTGGGACAAGTGACTTGAAAAGAGGTGCAGACATGAAAGAACAGGAATACCTGATTGATGACATTCTTACGGACCTGGAGTTTTTTGCTCCCGTGGACCTGGCGGAAGACTGGGACCATGTCGGTCTGATGATCGGCAGCAGATCCGCTTCCGTTAAAAATGCGGTGTTATCGCTTGATGCGACACGGGAAGCGTATGAATGCTGTGTCACTGAAAATGCGGGGCTTTTGATTACACATCATCCGCTCTTTTTCCCGTCAATAGGATCCATTGACTATTCCACACCGCAGGGCGCCCTCATCAGGGACTTTATCAGAAAAGACATCTGTGTTTACAGTGCCCACACGAACCTGGACAAGGCACAGGGCGGAGTTAATCACGCACTTGCAGAGATTGTGGGATTATCCATCCCCATGTCCATCACGGGCGTACCATTCGGGCTGTGCGGAGATTTAGCTGAAGCCGCCGGGCTGTTTGCACTCGGTGCACATGTGCAAAAGATTCTTGACGGCGGCGGATTCTTTATCAATATGGATCAGGATATGCAGGTAACCCGCGTTTTTGCAGCCGGCGGTTCCTTTGACGGAAGCGCAATTCCGGAACTGGCCAAGGCACATGTTGACCTGGTCATATCCGGGGAAATCAAGTACCACCATATGCTTGAGCTTCGTGCCCTGGGGATAGCGGCCCTTTCTGTCGGACATGATGTAAGCGAAAGGGTAATCCTTCCCAGTCTTGAAAAAAGACTCAATTTGTTATTTCCGGCTCTTGGGGTAGCGGTAAATGCCGGATTAGATTATAATAAGGTCGTTTTCTGAGTAAACCAGATGATCGCGGGTGCATGCCGAAAGGCAGCACGTGAGGAAAGTCCGGGCTCCATAGGA
>Ga0209429_10002450_pt1 | contig 10952 bp, 11 predicted proteins | sample BarGraNGADG00212_3_FD_184493 | JGI IMG/M metagenome (GOLD analysis project Ga0209429, IMG submission 184493) | Arctic peat soil microbial communities from Barrow, Alaska - Barrow Graham LP Ref core NGADG0004-212 (SPAdes) (version 2) | ecosystem: Environmental > Terrestrial > Soil > Wetlands >... | reverse complement strand
CAGTCAAGCAAAGAACATTTCTGTCATCTAAAATTTGCTGCTATTTCATTTTGGGGTTACATATTTTGCCAATTTTATTCCCTTATTAATTTCAACTTGATAAGATTCGGGCATCTTTGCTAAAACCAATATTTCTTTTGGTATATAGTTTTTGCTCCGAATTTCTTCGGCATATTTGATACCAAATAGATGAATCATTGCTGTTTGATCACCTCTCGGAGCTTTGTCATACATATCCCATAAAATTCTACTTAATTCATTTACTGTCATTTTTGTTTTCCTCCTAAAGTCAAATTATGCTGAATGCATAGTGCATAATGCATTACTATTATAGCATAAAGCTTATCAGTATTGGGAAACAATTTAAGTAATAATTTAATTTTGCTGAAAACTAACAAATCACACATATATCATATAGCAATTGGCACCGTCTGCGGGTATCACACACCCCAGCAACATCAGCAAAACAGCAAAACAAATTGATTGATTAATCCGGGAAAAAATGACCGTGTAATGTTTTTGGTAGATTAGAAGTACCGCAGTGGAAGCTAAGAATTCCAGCGATGGAAGAAAAAAATGATCCATTGCCGAGCACATTAGCTCAGTCACATCGGTAAATTGAGATTAGGATTTTCGCATACAATTGACCTTTGAAATTGCTTATTTTCTCCGTTTATGGACAAAATATGGACAAGTCATCAGTTTATCTTCGATAAAAACACTTATCAAAATTAACAAAAGACCCTACAACCACTGCGGCTGTAAGGTCTTGAGGTGGAGCCGATTAACGGATTCGAACCGTTGACCTGCTGATTACAAATGTGATTATGAGATGATATTATAAATTGATATACATGCAATTGATGTAGTAATAGCAGTGCTATTCAGGCTTTTGAAATTCGTTTGCGGTTGCTTGCATGTGAATGGATTTGATAAAAATTCCGTCAGAATTCCGTCAATATTCCGTCAGCTTTTTATTGGTCTTTTTCATGTATCTTCCCATTGTCTTAAACTAGAGCAAGCAAGGTAAATTGCTTCAAGTAATTATTTCAAAAGAATATCATCTTTTTTCTGTCGAACTATGGCAATGTTCAGTAAACTCTAATATAATTCGATTATGAATATATAATTTGATTTGCATTTTGGAAGGGGACTTCAATGAAAATAGAAGAGCTTATTGATGACAACCAAAATGTTTCACGTCGAATTATTGATACAGTTACTGAATCTTCAGAGCATTTGAGCAGATCCATTATTTCATTCTTTGAACCTAACAATTTCATAATTGACGAGACTAATCTGGGATTAACTTCAGATATTGAGGATCCATTTGTTATTTGGAAACTTTTTTATGATGATTGTGTGAGAGATCGTGATAATGTCATCATGAATGTTTGTAGTATTTCTCTGGGTGCGCTTGTCTTGATAAATAGCGAAGATGCAGATATAAAATTGACTGAAAAGCAACAACAGCTTATTAACAAATCAATCAATTCATTAATATTACTGGTTGATGAAAATGGATCGTGGCCATCATCTTGGGAAATGGGCCGAAAAACGAAAAATTCCGGGAATATTAATCAAACGACATTGAGTCTTTCAGTTTTACTACGTTGTGGATTTTTTGAATATTTTTATTTGAGTAATAAACCGCTTGATTCTGCAACTCAAAAAAATCGGTATTCTTTTTTAATTCGGAGCCTAAAGTGGTTGTTGAATAATAAAGTATCTGTGGGTGAATTTACCGGATGGTACTATTCACGTTACTCGGATGATAATAAAATAGCAGTGATGTCTACTTCTTACGTCTTCAGCACATTCAACAAAGTAAGCGATCTATTGCATTTGCACGAAGAAACGGTTAATTCAATTGACAATAATATCATCGAACAAATTGATAAATCCATAGTGGAAATCGAAAATTTTTTTGCGCGAAAGCAAAATCGTGATGGCGGCTACTCTCGAAGTTATAGTTCTTCTAATAAGAGGGAATCAACAACAATACATACCTGTTTTGCATTAAATGTTCTTTGCAAGTCAGAATTAGCAGACAATGCTGTGAGAATTCGAAAAGCAGTAAAATATCTTCAGTCACAAAAGACTCTTATTTCTGGCTTAAAGATTAGCGTTGACGATTTGTTTGACGTTTTTAATTACAATGAAACACAATACTCTATTCAAAGCGGAAATGAAATTATAGTAAACAGAGTTGAAAAACACGAAAACTATCCATATTCAAATTTTATTATTACTTTTACAGATATTCTGTCATATTATAATTCGCATCCATCTGTCCTAAGTAAAACGGAAATACATTGGATTAAGCATTGTATTCATAATTTTTGGATGCAAATCAAAGAAAATCAAATCGAAGATTTAAACGGTTATCTTGTGGTCAAAGGGTTTCGTATTGATCAAGGTACACAATTCCCAATATACATTTTGTATAATGTTTTACTTAGTAGTATTAGTATTTGTAGAAATCCGAAAAATGTATTGATCGGATACAATAAAAAACATTTACGGTATGCCGCCTTGATATCTCTTGCTTTTCTTTTTGCAATTGGCTTATTTCTCTTTACAAAAGAACTGACATATTCATTATTGATGATAGCTATCACATTTCTATATCAATTGCTTAGAACAAAAAAATAAATAGATCATTTGTTTCTGCGTATAAGCCATAGAGGGAGAGATATGAAAATAAGTACATGGAACATTGGCAGCATCTACAAAGACTTTTCTGAAAATAAAGCGGTTATGATTGAAATTCTTAAAGAATATAATCCGGATATTGTGTGTTTTCAGGAATTTTCAACAGATATTCGATTGGAAAAGGATTTACTGCAATCATTTGATTATCCTTATCATACAGTCCTTCCTCTTTCAGAAAATCATTCCATTCCCGGGACAAAAATGGGCATCGCCGTTCTCTCAAGATATGAACTGAAAAATATTCAGGTTCATTTTCTAACGAATCCTAATCTAACTTATTTATTCAATGGAAAACAAGAAACAACACATGACAAAGCATTTATGTCAATGGATTTCGCTGATAATATGCATGATTATCGTTTGATTACGGGTCATGGGATTCCTTTTCATCGTACTTCAATCAAGGAAACCGACTATTTATATATTTATCAGGACCTTGAAAACTGGATACTATCTGTAACATTGCCAGATAGAATCTGCGTGGCAGCCGCGGACTTTAATACCGATCTACTATTTGGTTTATGCCCGTTACTTATGATGCAATACCAAAGTGTGTTTGTGGATTCTACGCGTCCCACAGGTGAGCAGCATGATTATATCCTTATTCATGGTGGGGAATTATCCGGTCGAGCAATCGCAACGAACTTTGACCACGCAATGTGTTTCAGCGAAACTTTGATCCGATGAAACTAACATGTTGATTTCAGTTTGTTAGTTAGGTTTCTTTTCCGATGTAGTTACTTGCAAAAGTTTCGGGATACCTGTCGGCAGGCAGATTCTCTAAGTTACTGAAGCCAAGTTTCTTAGCCCATGAGGAAACAATATATTCTGTTATAGCAAGATAATCCTGCCAAATCTCTGCTGCAGACATGGTATTAAGATTATAAACAGGATAACTTTGCCGATCATAATCTGACCAGTTTTGATTAAAGATATATACACCCATTTTCTCATAGTCAAAGCTGTCAATCGGATATGGGACAAAAAGCGCATTTTTCATTTCATCAGCCAGACCACTACCCAAAAGATAACTAAAAAAATCCTTTGATGAATGAATAGTGTCTGATGTAGTACCTGGCAATCCTGTGAGTGAATATAATGAAACATAAAGATTACTATTTTCTTTAACAATTTTCAGCGCATTTATGAGATCACTGCATTTTGCGTCTTTTTGGCTTGCTTGTAATACATTGTCGTCTCCGGATTCAGCCCCAATACTTATTTCAACAAAACCGGCTTTGACAAGCATATATACTAATTCCGGCGTAATCGAATCCGCTCTTAAATCACAGGAAAGTTGATATTGGTGCTTAGAAGCTACTATAGCGTCACATACCGCTAAGCTCCTCACATACGAATAACCTAATGAGCTGTCGAAAAAATGAATCATTCTATTTTTTGATAATAGCTGTTGCGTAGTTAGGTTAGTTAAGCCGCCATCAAGATTACCCATAAATGGCTTTCTCCTGTTGTCCAAACAGTATTTGCAATTTTGTATGCAACCAATAGATGTAAAGATATTCAAATCGTAATAGTCGAGCGAATAAGGTAATAATGAGTACTCAACATATTCGTCGGCAAATTTAGGTATTGACAGTTTTTCCCCAAATATTTTTTCAAATAATAAAATGATATCTGTTTCTGATTCACAAAAAAGATAATCGAATGCAGTTAACTGATTACGTGTCTTTTGAGGTGCTGCGATTGCATGCGAACCACCCAATCCAGTTTTCAAGTCACCACAAGTGATTTTTGCGATTACCGCAATGTCATTGCAGGTTTGGACTGTCGGTGTAACACAACTAAATCCCAAAAAAGAAGGATGATCCTGCGTGAGACAGGTTTCGAATTCACCATTGTTAATCATTCTACTTACATCCTGTAAATGAAAGTATTTAACGTTAATATTATTTCTGTTCAAGATTGTCGCAATCCTTAATAGGCCAAGAGAGAAAGAATGACCTGTTGGTACAATATGATGTCCGAAATATTCCTCTTTTGCTCGACTTTTTAGCGAAAAAAATTGTTTTCTTAATTGAAGCATTTTTGGATGAATCTCTTTCTGATAACTATTTGCATCAATTAACCAAACGGTTTTCATGTTTTTTCACTTTCTATGAAGCGACAAATAATTTGTCATCCTCAATATTCACTTTATTTTTTTGATGAGGTATTGAATTTTTCATGTAAGTAAAGGGAAGAAAAACGTAATTCGTTTGCCATAAAAAGAAACCCAAAAGGTGCAGGCACCTTTCAGGCTAAAAAGATTACTCTTTTTGTTCGACGCTTATAGTATCATCTTTGTGCAAATAAAAGTCAACTATTTTTTGAAAATAGTTGTACGCTGATTGGATTGATTGATTAGTTTTGAAATAGTCAGAGTGTAGAGAACATCTTGCAAAAAAAATACCAAGACTTTTCTTAATTGCTTTAATTGAACCAGAAGAACATATCAGTGAATATAAATATATTACTGCAGTAAGGTCATGGATTACTGGATTTTCCAACATTTTTTTTCGTGTATTACTAGCTATTCCAATTTCGGCTTGTGAATTTGTAATTATGTTGCTTAGTTCTTTTGTCTTTCTAAAAACCCTGTTTCTTGGAGCTGTAAATACACCATCGATTGAACAATAGTTTTTTGGACATTTGCTATTTACATACGGTTTGTAAATGCTGTTCAAAAGACAATTATTATGAGCGGCTGCATTTCGCAGAAAACGAACAGAACCAAGCAAAGAAATGTAAGTTTCTTGACCGATATACAAAGGTTTATAGTACGTATAATAAAGATCGTACAATTTTACGAAGCTTCCAAACGATAATACTTCAATTATGTTCCATGCGGCCCAGTTATTGCAATATTTTTTTACCAGATCGCTTGTGACTGAATAAGTGCATTTCGCTGCGATATTTCTACATATTTCCTCATTCTGTTTGAAAAACATTTCAACTATGTTATATCCATCCTCAAGTGGATTCATAGAAATATCCTTTATGAATTTTACTTTCAAGTAATGTTCGATATCAACAGTCATAGATGATAATATTTTTCGGAAGTGCATATCCAATATGGAAAGTTCCTTCAAGTATGCAAACTCAAGATTTACATACTTTCCAAGCATTGCTTCAGAAGTATATTTATCATAATTTTTTGCAAATGCTTTCAACTTGAAATAATACGTGCTTTGTGATAAGAAAAGTCTTGCCTCGTCTTTGCTGATCACATTAAATTGAATTCCTTTGCTTGCCATGTGGTCAAGTTGCTGCTCAATATCAAACTTCTGTTTGTTCACAATTTTTTCTCCTGTTAATTGCATTGAGGGGAGATTTTTAAATATAGTTAATCATATCACCTAACTTAGTTGATTTATAGGAAACAAAGTTCTTTATTCCTCAATAAATTATTTATTGGAAAGTAAAACTACTTCATTTCTCACAATTTTGTAACTTTACTCGCAAACAATCCCGAATTTAATTGCTCAGACGCTTTAGCATTTGATGACTTGAGGAAGTGGGCATACACATTCATAGTTGTGGATGAATTGGCATGGCCGACGCGACCGGCTATGGTACGGATGTCGGTGCCATTGGCAATTGCTTGTGCCGACGGATATTGTCCATCAATAGCCGACTCAAAATGTCCCCCAGCTGCCGATAATATTGTCCATATTGTAGCATAAAGAAAGCGGCCCAAAGGTCGCCTCTTCATTCAGATCAATTCCTGTTCGATCACATACCGAGTTAACGCATCGTCCAGAATCTTCTTGTTCTGCTGTGCACCACACATCAGACAATGTGTGCAGGCCTTGTTAATCAGGCGTGCACTTCCTGCTGAATATCGAAAAATCTCACTCACTGCTTGGTCAGAGAAGATCTGGGAAGCAGACTGTGCATAGGCAAGGTGGTGCAGGATATATGCTTTGGTCTGTGCCTCATCCAGATACGGGTTGTAACACTTGAGATTCACTCGCTGTTCTATGGCAAGGTACGCCTGGCGCCTGAGTTTGTCTGACAACTCCGGCTGTCCGACAAGAATCAATGCCATAGGACTGTCTGAATCAATCTTGAAATTCAAGAGAAATCGCAATTCTTCCATCGTCTCGCGGTCCAGAAGATGAGCCTCGTCGACGATAACGACCGGTTTGACATGCTGAATGCTCTGCAGTACTTCAATTTCGCGGTGCAATCTTCGCTTGGCATCTCCGCGATAGAAACAGCCTTCCGCACCTAATTGCCGCAGTATTCCGTTGTAGAAATGCCTCGGCGTCAACTGAGAATCCGCCAGATATAGCGTCCGGTATCCGCTACTGTCTAATTTATTGGTCAATTTGCGAATCAGGGTAGATTTCCCGCTGCCGCAGTCGCCGGTAAGGACCGCAAACCAACGGCGCTCCGCTGCATAGGTAAGTCTCGCCAGCACTTCTTCCTGCTGCGGTGTGGTAAAGAGACGATCCACAGGAAGATTTCTGGTAAAGGGTGTGCCGGTAAAGCCATAGTATTCTTCAAACATGGCTGCTATCCTCCATAAACCCGCGGAAATTCGTCGCGCCCAGTTGTATATTCTGCTGACGGTACTTCTTTGCAGCGGCATCCAGAGCCCGGGAAGTGGTTACGGTGGAATCACTTAAGACTTTCTTTTTGCGTGAACAGAAAGAACTTGGTTTGAGTTCGTGAATGACTCTAGGCTCCGCATTTGGGTGGGAAATGAGTAGTTCAACCGGATTATCCGTGCTGTATTGTACAGACACTTTCAGTCCGATCAGATCCGGTCCCACATCCCAAAGCCGCGAACGAAACGAGATGCAGCCGGTCTTGTCTACCAGACGTTCTTCGGTCAGGGTGAAAGCAAAATTCAAATCGTCTGGAGTAACAAATCGTAGTTCTTTCCGGTTCTCCCTAAAAGCTTCTTCCGGCGTCCTGCCTTTGAGGGCACTGTGGACCTTCTGCTGGTAGAAGACGGAAAGCCAAAGATCCAGTTCGTGCTGGACTTCCGCAACACTTTTGGGGTGCTTGAGCTTTATTTCCGCAACAAACTTATCGAGATATTTATTCACTGCCTCCACCTTGCCTTTCGAAGCAGCAGCATAGGGCTTTGCGTGCATCAGGCGGATTCCAAGCTTGTGACAGGTCTGTTGGAGCTGCTTTCCAATGTATTGTCGGCCGTTGTCCGTATAGAGTTCTTCAGGCACTCCGTTCACCTCTATGGCATGGCGGAAACAATCCATGACACAGTGTATATCCTGCCGTTCGTAGACACGAAGCCCTGTAACCAGGCGCGTAGCGTCATCGAGAAAGACAGACGTATACAGCTGAAGAGCGGGACGCTGGGCGGTAGCCGGCAGTACCAGCAAGTACTTTATATCTGCCTGCCACAGTTCATTTCTTCCGCTTCGCTCAAACCTTCGGGATGCCCCGGCACTTCCGGTGTTGTACATCGCGATCTGCCTGGCGCCATACCCGCGCTTCTCCAGATGGTCCTGAAGAGTGGAGCGCTTGACCTGCCCGCGAGTAATTCTTCCTTCCAGTTCCAGAATCCGGATTAGGTCGGCGACGCTTCTTGTCGGAACCTCCCGACGCAGAATCACAGCGGCGTCTACTAACTCTTCGGTTACGGAGCTGGAACGGTCGTGAGCGGGTTTGGGTTGCGTCATCAGTCCCCGAAAGCCTTCCTGTTCATAACGGGACAGCCATCGCCGGATGGTTCTCTCTGACAAATGGTGTTGTTCGGCAATCCTTCTGACTTCCTGGGCGCGTTTAGCTGGATCCATCTCCGATTGGAGCAATGGACCGAGTAGCTGGCACCGGGCAAGGGCAATGTCTTCTGCGTTTTTAGAAACACCCATGGTATTTTGCCTCCTTCTTATCTCTTCTAAGAGGAGGCTACAGGTTTTTGCACAGATCGAACATGCCCGTTCGGGTGGGTTGTCCAAAATCCACTGTTTACGGCAGCGGTGACCAATTCGAGAAGGGTTGGAATCTTCTGAGGGGACGCAAACTTCTGGTTCACAAGACGTTGCCAGATCCCGTCCAGAAAGATCCGAATGTGGCTATACCATTTGCGGATCTTACTGCGGGTTCGCTCTTCGTTCGGTATATCCACCTTATTGCATGCGAGTACATCTTCGATACTTTCCAGGCTGTATCGCTTGTACGGCACCAAGAAATCCGGAAGTTCCGTATGGAGACACTGACAGTTTTTACAGCGGAGACGGCGAAGGAGAAGGGTTTCTATCTCGCCTGACTTGGTACGTACTTTTCGCACTTTCCGGTCGTACGCTGTGAGCTTTCCTCCGCAAATTGGACAAGTCAGAGGTTCCGTCCCCGAAATAACAAATATTCCCTCTCCCATTTTTTTGAATATTTTGATACAATAATCACGATACAATGACTTGAAAGCCTCGGGATGTCCTGCTGCTAACAGGACTATAATACTCGGGGCTTTCGCCTTTCTGTTAGAATGTCATTGACAAGTATATCCAGCAAACAATGTACAGGTAACTCCTTCATCACAAGGACACATTACGCTAGTACAAGCAATTATTAATTGGTATTATCCATTAGTACCTGAATTAGACCTTCGGATTCTGCTGTTTTCACTTTCCAGACAGTCATACATTTGGGTGATCTTTCGTCAGCAATAATAATGTAGTTGTTTTTTATAGCATATAGAACCGTCCTATTTTCGCCAGTAACATGTAATTGGTATACGATTGATCCGGATCTAGCTTCATCAGGTAAAAAGAGAATTTTTTGAGGATTCGATATTGCCTGAAAAGCTGATGAGATGTTCATATTTTGTTTAGCATCAGAGGATGAACGGACTTGCTGAACACCTTTAGGGTCATACCAAGTTAAAGTAATTTGAACACTGGTCTGTGAAAACCAGTCACCACAAAGATCCATTTGCGATTTCTCTCTAATAAGAAAGATGCCAATGACCATACACCCAACGATAAGGACAGCTGCCAAAATAGCAATTGTGATTTTTGTCTTTGTATGCATAACCTTACCTCGCAAAATAATCATAGTTAATACCACCTCCCAATCACTTATCTTTGTAATTAACTATCACAAAGTTAAATTTACCTATTCAGTATTTAGACGAAATGAGATACAGCTTTTGTTGGTGATTAACTTAGAAATAGGTAAAATAATTTACGCCTATAAGCAACGAGTGCCAAACTCAATCGTTAAGGTTTATTGATCAGTTATTATAATATTTTTTAGGATGCTTTAATTTGAATTAAAAGATGGTGAAAAATTGCAATTGCTTGATTTGCAATTAGTCACCATCTTCCATATTTATCTATAATTTAACAATTGTGTGGCTTGTAAAACCAAGCAATTTTTTGCTTGATGAAAACCACAAGGAAATATATTGAAATAGAACATGTTATGACCATTACCCAACCTGCCCAGAATAATGGATCACTTAAAGCAAAATATTGTTCGCTGGTCATTGCCTTCCCGTTTTGATAAATAGTAAATATCAATGCAATAATAAAAAATAAAAGAGATGAAAGAGAGATTTTTAATGCGTGAATAGCTCTATGATATATCCATTGGATTGTTCCAGTTGGTTTTTTTAGCATGGATGCAATTTCTTTATGCTTCATTCCGCCTAGGATCTTAAGTCCTACTACCAATTTTTCTTCAGAACTAAGCTTGCTAACCATATTTTCATAATGGTCAATTGCTTCAAAATATGCAATTTCATTTTCCGCGTGTGTATCAGCGAATTGTATACATTCGATATCTTCAGTGGGTTTCTTTGCTTTTAAATAATCGAGAGCAGTGTTTTTTGTTAATACATAAAACCATGACGCATGACCGGATGATGGAAATTTGCTTGGATCAAGCAGTAACAGTTTTACAAAAACCTCTTGAACAATATCTTCTGTATCTTCACGGTGATGACAAACTGAATATGCGATTGAGTATGTCCGTCCGCGATATAATTGTATGAAATGACTGATAGCTTCAAGATCACCTGAAGCTATCTGGTTCATTAATTTGGTAAATTCGATGTTTGATTTCACAATGCCACCCCCAATAATCATAATTATACATTATGACGATTACAGTATCCGGTTTTGTTGGATGAATCAATATTCAAAGTAGATACAAGAGCATACGCTGCCACACGTCTTCAATATGTATTTTGACAAGTTTACCCGGCAAACTACAGACAGGCAATTCCGTCAGCACAAGGACACATTACGCGGGCACAAGCA
>Ga0209429_10002449_pt1 | contig 10952 bp, 14 predicted proteins | sample BarGraNGADG00212_3_FD_184493 | JGI IMG/M metagenome (GOLD analysis project Ga0209429, IMG submission 184493) | Arctic peat soil microbial communities from Barrow, Alaska - Barrow Graham LP Ref core NGADG0004-212 (SPAdes) (version 2) | ecosystem: Environmental > Terrestrial > Soil > Wetlands >... | reverse complement strand
GATGAGAATGAAGAAAACTAACAGAGGGCCGCATACACCGACCCTTATATCCCTTTGTATAATCTGCATACTGGCATTAATCGTGCAGACAGGATGTTCCCTAGCTAAAGTAGATTCTTCGGGAAAAGAATCAAAAGACGATGTACTATGCGGAGTATGGGTCGTATCCGGAAAAGACGGCGAGGGCATGGATATGAGCGCTTTCAGCTCTGATAATGCCACCAGACTCCTTATATATATTGAAAACAAGAACGGAGAACGCTGCACAATGAGTGAAGTCAGCGGATCCATACAGTCAGATTTGCACGAAAACGTAGTTGACGGCAAGTCATCCTCTGTATGTTTTGGCACTCTTCTGGTGTCACCAGATCATGTAACCAATGCGCGAATCTATAGTATCTATCAGCGCACGGACGGCACAAGATATGCGGGTAATGACCTGATACCGGTAACGGCAGATCTTACTCCCGGCGAGTCGTGTACGTATACCTTGGAAAGCGATAAAACCGCCGTCTCAGACGGCACAACTAATTCTGAAGCAATCAAATTCCAGATCACATTTGAAGTTGGCAGACCATCCGAAAGTGTCAAAGTAATTGAGCTTGGAAAGAACAATCAGATTCTCAAAACCAATACAGTCGATCTTACCCACCCGGATGCAGAAGCAGACCCCGCCTTTTGTATAGAAGCATCTTCAGAGACAGCATACGTAATTATTGAAGATACGAGTTCCGGTTCGGACGATGAAGTCACTCGTACTGTTTATAACCGGGATAATTTCTCAGCAGAAAATCCATACCTGTATATCATCTACCAGCCGAATGAGGATGGCTTGCTCATTTCGCAGGCCCTCCAAATAACATTCGATAACAGCAGCTTGAACCGCAGCTGATCATAGGTCAGGAGGATGCATTAATGAAGGAAAAACTAACAAAAACTATACATCAGAAAATAATATTTACTATTCTGCCTCTCTGCGCAGCTGTGTCTGTTCTCCTGGCTGGATGTTCACTGGCAAGAACAGATAAGCCGGAAAGCACAGGCACGGATCGCCTCTGCGGTGTATGGGTCGTTTCCGACACAAGTATCTGCTTCAATAATCCGGAAGGATTTCTAGAGGACACTGCCAATTATGTCAGCATCGAAGAATTTACGGATGCAGCTTCCGGTATGAAGAGCGATTCTATAAGGGAGAGCGATTCCAGTACACCGGTGTCAACGGAAGTACCGATTATTACACGCGGGTATATTTTCCTGTCTAAATACGTGCAGGACACGGACAATTCCGCTAATTCTACCCTGTCTGTCACCGGAATCCTCTATCTTTCCTCTGACAAGGTCACCGATGAATATGTGGTTCCAATTTATCAACGCCCGGACGGGACGTATTATAGAGGGTCGTTAGCATTAACTAGCTGGTATGCCGACAATCGTAATCCAACACCTTTTTCATACGCAGCAACCGAGACCTACTCATCGTCGGAAGGCGTGTCACGATCCAATAAAACGGAAATAACGATAGCCTTTGAGGTACGTGATGCATGTACCGGAGCCGTGATTATTGAAATGGATAAAGACAGTCTTGTTTTGAAGTCAACTGTACTTGATCTCAATCACCCCGCTATCACCGGCGATTCAGAATATGAAATTAATACCCTGCCGGATACAAAATTCGTGATCGTCGAGGAAACCTCTGCAACGGGCTCTTCAGCCAAAATATACAGGACCATATACTGCCGGTCAGAAAAATCCGGCAGCCTCCCGGCAACTCACATAATCGCTGTACCCGGTGAAAATGAAGTACTGGTTCCACAAAAATTGAAAATCAATTTCGGATGAGTAGATTTAACCCATCGCTTCAAGCATCCGCCTTGTTTCTATTTTGATATTAAAAATTGGAAAAATACTGCTTTCGCTCCTCCTATTTCTAAATATAGTTGAATTGCAGAATTTAGAACCCATCAATTCCATTCCATTTTCGAAATAAAGCGATTTTTAGAAATACATTAACATTAAATTAGCCGTTAGTGAAAATAATCCGTTAATATTCAACTTTAGTAAAAACAATCACACAACAATTACCCAAAAAAGGTCCTCATCCAAACGGATGAGGACCTCTAAATAAATCCATATACTTCTACAACGACTTAATCCAACTGCAAGTGCAATTATAATTCGGCTTTCCTTTGATGCCTCCAAAGTCTCCTACCTTAGCGTCCGCAGGACGCCTAGCAGTGAAGTCGATGTGTTTTTTGAGTAGATTCCGCAGGATTGCTCGAGCGAAAAACACACATCGACTTCACTCCCACTCGCTCACTTTGAACGTGTTCTAAACAATTTTGTTTATGTTCTGTGAGCTGTGGTATTCTAATTACATCAGTTATCCATATCTTTTAGTCTATCTGATTTTTTGTTGCCAAAATGTTGCCACTTTTATTGGTTTAACCACTCACTAACAGATAAAGTTGACCAACCTCCAGCTGGGGTTGCTGGCCTAGCGGGACGTGCGGGTCTAGCAGGTCTAGCAGGCCTAGCCGGACGTGCAGCCCTTGCCGCTCTGGCAGGACGTGACGGTCTTGCAGTTCCTACAATATGGCTATCATTACTCCATGCAAAAACTTTTCCATCTGTATCTAAACATACTAGCCCATTTACTGGTCCGATCCAATCCCCCGAATCACTTGACCATGCATGATTAGATGATATGTATGCAATCCATTCCATGTCCGTATTAAAAATATCTCTACCAGGATCAATCCACGCAATTAGCTCACAGTTTTTATCAAACAACGGGTACAACATAATTTAACCTCCTTAATTTATCAAATCTATTTTCACTTCCCAATTTATAGTCTCCGAATTATTTAACTTCCCCTCGGCAAAACACTCCGGAAAAACAGACTTGAACTTGTCCATATTCGCGGCCGCCAAATCCATACTCATCCCGTCGATTATTTCAGGCATTGTCGGTTTCCTCCTCATCAGAGTTGCCAAGTTCTAAGATTTTTTTCAACTCAGCAGTGATTTCAACAGGTGTCATTATCGCCGTACTTAACGCTAACCTTCCTGCCAAAGTAGGACTGAAATCCTGTACTTCCTTTTTAGTAATGTTATGCCAAATCGGCAGTATTGTTTTTCCGCCTGTCATTTCTCTTTGAAAAAGCCCGTCAAGCTCGTAATTTGTCCAGCCTTTGTGTATGTAATCTTTAGATATCACAACAATACCATATTTTGATTTCTTAAGGCCGTTATCTATTTTGGAACGCAGACTGTCGCCCCAGGTCATGCTTAAGGCATCATACCATACCTTAATGCCTGCATTTTCAAGCTCTTGACACAGCTCGTCCGCAAAACTCGCTTTATCCTCAGAGGCGTGTGATAAAAACACATCATATTCTTCATCCACAGTTGGTGAATACATGTGTTGAGAAGGACGGTTTTCAATAGCCTTACGGGTCAACTGAGTAGATAGATCAGAGATTCGCTTTTCGTAATTGTCATAGATGGTTTTCTGAGCCCTCACGGATTTCTTCATTTCGTCTGCTTCTTCTTTTTGTAGCTTAAGGGCTTTATCGGCGCGGTTTTTCCTTTTATCTGCAATCTTTTTATTTATATCGGCTCTGGCGTTCGATATTTTCACCAGATCGTCTTGATAGCCTTGTATTTGTATCGTCTTTGATTGAAACGCAGACGAAGATGTATTCTTTGTAATGCTTTTTTGCGTGTCATTGACGCGCTTTGTCTTATCAGCTTCTTTTTTAAGTTCATCTGCAAGTTTCTTTTCTAAAGCCGCAAGCTCATTATCAAGCTGATTTATTTCACGTCGTGTCTGATCAGCGCTCATTCGCACTTTCCTCCGATATGCAGTTATGTCTTTCAAAGTAATTCCTATAGTTTTCTGCTTTAATTGGAATTTTCTTAATTTTGCATTTTTCATTGGTATAACTTAAAACAATATTTGTTGTATTCCAAATAAAATCTAAGCCGTCATTTTCGTTGTTATAACCATTTACAAGTTTGTATTTCAAAACAGTTTTGGGCGGTATGTTGATCGGCTCAACATCATAATAAGAAGCGAAGTACTGCCGGTGTACTTTTGTCGCATCATCGTGAGGAATACTTGTTTTTATCGGATGCTTTCCGTCCATAAAGACGATTTCCACATTGCGCATTATTTTGGTATCTGCGCTGCTATTGTACAAGTCCGTTTCTAATTCGTAGCTGTAGTATTCCGTCTGCTCTATAGTTGTGCTTGGCGACATACAACCTATTTTGTTATATTGGAAAGTATCTTTCCATCCGGAAATATAGACATTAAGCTTACCTGTTCTTGATATGTTGTTTAGCAGCCAACCTACCACTGTGCCCAATATTGTTCCAATAATGCCTAATATCGCTATTTTTAATTCAAGCTCCAATTGGTTTGCCTCCAATCATAAAACGACTTCCCTAAACACTTTTGCGGTCAGCTTTTGTTTTTTGGTAAACTCCTTTATCTGCCGTTCCCGCCAGGGAGCACTTCCATAATATCGCCAATATCACAATTCAAGGCGCGGCAAACACGCACCAGAATATCCGTCGTGACGCTCTCATTTTTTCCTAATTTTGCAAGCGTTCCTGAGCTGATGTTTGCTGCTTCACGGAGATCGACCTTCTTCATATTTTTATCAATCAGGAGCTTCCATAGCTTATTGTAACTGACAGGCATAAAAACACCTCACATCCCATTTCTGATTTAAATTGTCGCATATTTAGAGCAAATAAGCAATTCAGCGGTTCACAAACTCAAATATTTATTTTGAATTGTGAATACTAACTTAACATTCACTACATTTTGTTTTTGCCGAATGTATTGTTGGCAGCTTTAAATAAAAATAGCCGCCCACAGGATTGCTCCCGTAGGCGGCGTTGTGATTGAGTTCAGTTTTCAAGCGGTCTGTATACCGTTATTGCCTTCAGGTATTTCTCCGGCTCTCCATTCAGAATCAGATCGGCGTATGCTGCAGGATCGTTATAGATTAGCCAGTCCAGTTCCGACCGTTCAAATTGGTTGTCGGCTACCTCATTTTCGACTGCTGTACAGTTGATGGAGATCATCGACTTATCACCGAGTAGCATTTCCACGCAACCGGTATCATATTGAATTTGCAGGATATTATGTCTTTCATAGCATTAACCCCCTATTCGTATTCCGTTTTTCTTTTTCCGCACACTAGCAACCCCGAGGCGTTCTTTTCTATAGGTGGGCAGTCAGCGTGAAACCCGGTCATGCCGCTGTCTAACCACCTGTTTTTGCTCTTTTTCGGCATGTTCCTGCTGCTTGACCGCTTCCACTGTAGCCGCTACACGTTCCGGGCCATAGGCACGGTTGACGCGCTCATAATTTTCAGCCACATTCCGCAAAACCCGATTTTCAGAAATAACACCTTCCAGTCTATCGGATAGCGTATTATTTTTGTTGATCTCCCGCTCATATGAAGATTGCAGTCGCTCAAATTTGCTGACAAGTTCAAGATAGGCATGATATACCGAGCGCAGGACTTTCACGATTCCGGCAAGAAGTGGTTTGACCTTTTTCTCCCGGTAGGCTCTGGCGCTTTCCAGTGCCCCAGCCTCCGGTAGTATTTTTTCCGGATCATCGGAATACTGTGCGGCCAGCTTTTCCATGTTTTTAAGTTTCGGAGCAAGATCATTCAGCCGGGCTTTTGCTTCCTTGGCTTCATTTTGAGCGTCACTTTTTTCTTCTTGAAGATGTACGATTTCGGCCTGTGCCTCGGTTTTTACAGCATCCAGTTCTACAAGTCGTCGCTGCTCCTGCTCAACCTTGAACTGCGTCACGGTCAAATGCTCTTCAGAGCTGCCGCGCTCGCCACGCTCCACATCGTCGTAACCGGCTGCTCGCATGAAATTAAAAAAATCATCTTGGAGAACGCTGTAGGATTTTCGCAGCACCGGCTTGCCGTTTTTTTGTAAAATCGCTCTGCCATTGTCATCCAGTAAAGGTTTTGACAGCCATTTCTTGCTGCTACTCACCTGCATAATGGTTTCCTTGACCGTGCCGACCAGGGATGAGTCTTTGCATCGCTTCGACCAAAGGATTTGTTTCTCCACGACGGGGATATACACTACGTGCATATGATAATGATAAACGTCTTTTTTCAAGGCCTCAGACATAGCTCGGTTGCGTTCGTCGGCGTGCATGACGGCTGAGAGGATGTACTGCTCACCTCCGATGATCTCCACGGCTGCTTTGTATGCGTCCGCATAGAACTGCTTGGCAAATTCATAGCCGCCGTGATTGTGGAAATATGCTGAGTTTACATCGAAGATCAGCTCACCGTACAGGTTGGCATCATCTTTCAGGCCACGTGTAGAGATCACCTTGTCAGCTTCCCTCTGAGTAAACATCTTTTCATAATTGTCAGTCGGCGTTTTGACGTGGATATTGAAAGCTGAGCGTTCCGGCACAATATCCGGATTTGTGTAGGATTCTTTTTCGCGTTCGTTATGTCGTTGCGTGTTACCGATTTTTTTGCTTGACAGGTTGACATTTCTTCCGCTGATGCGGTCAACACCATCATTTCTTGCCATAGGCGTCGTACCTCCTTTTTAAAGTTTGTATATACGCTGTAAGCCGCCAGAAAATACACTTTTTCAAAGTGTAATAACCCACTATGACACTTTCATCCGTACCGGCTGCAAAGTGCCGTGGGCTGCCTGCGGGCAGAAGGCAAGTATGCGGCTTCTGCGGAAGCCTCTGCCGATGTTTGCAAGTGGGCTCCCACTTTGCAAATCGCGGCACGGACAGCAGCCTGTTTTGCGAAACACATTGCTGCCCGAGGCAGAGAAAAACCGTGGTGATTTTCTCTGCCTGTCCACGGTGCAATCTGCGAATTGTTCCGTGGGGACGAAGATACGCTTTGGGTCCTGTGACGGTCGTGACGATGGTGACGGTGTTTCTGATACCGCCACCGCTACCTCAAACATCGTCACGACCGTCACCATCGTCACGCCTCCGAAACTTCAAGCGATATCTTGATATTCCGTCCGGCGTGAGTCCGGCAGCTTTCGTAGCGTATACCATGCTCTTGAAGCAGCCTTCCCGCATTCACATTAAGCCGCAGGGTAAGTACATTGGGCTTTATATCTGTTCCGAGAGTAGCAACAAGTTCTGTAGGACTGCCATACCATTCCGGCCTTTCTGCTGTCAACAACCGGGATACAGAATCCAGAATTGGATCAGGCGGAGCCTTCCATAGCTCCGTTTCCGCATGGTCGAGAGTCCAGATAAGCCGCTTTTCATCCCGCTGGAGGTAAAGCCGCTGATCCGACTGATCACGCCCCACAATATCCAGTGTTGCACTGTGGTCTGTACGGTTTTCCTTTTGCAGCAGGAACGCACCGTCCGCGCAGCCGAGAAGTCCGGTCGTGCCGGAGATCATTTCGAACTTGTCGCTGGCAGGTTGCTTCCTGGTGTGATGCACCAGCAGCAGACAGATGCCATGCCTGTCCGCAATTTTCTTCATTTTGCCAACAATGTCATAATCATTGGCGTAGCAGTAAGCCTCTCCACCAATCTCGCGGATTTTTTGCAAAGTGTCGATAATAATAAGCTTTGTGTCCGGGTACTCTCGCATGAACTTCTTAAGTTGCTCATCCAGACCATTACCGAGTTGTTTGGCATAGACGGCAAAGTAAAGATTATCAGTTCCCTCCACACCGAACATACGGAACATACGCTCCTGCAAACGCTGGTAATCATCCTCAAGGGCAAGGTACAGCACTGTACCTTTGTATACCTCGTAATTCCAGAGTGCTTGTCCCGTACTAATGTGATAAGCAAGTTGTGCAACAAGAAATGACTTTCCGACCTTCGGAGCACCTGCCAGAATATAGACTCCGGAGTAGAGCAGCCCGCCGATGATAGGTGGTCTGCTCCGGTAGATATTTTCATAAAGCTCATTCATAGACACGGTATGGAGATATGCCGGATCGTTCATTAGCTGCATCATCCGCAGCATTTCCTCATAATTTTTCTCTGGGGGATTGTTTTCGAAATTTCCTTCTACAATACTTTGCTCAGAGCTTTTATAAAGCGGCTGTTCCCCGTCTGTTGGCGCAGGCAGAACCGGAACAGCAAGTTTTTCTTTTTCAATTAACACTCGTTTCCTCCTTCATACCGGCCATAATGGCGACGATCATGGCGATTGTGTCGAGTAGTTCGTCATTCACACCAGCACCGGCCTCAATGCGCTGCAGTTCATCCAGCACAACGGCAAACTGGTTGCGCAGCGCCTTATATACCCTCGGATTGCCCTGCACAACAACTTCCTTGCAGAGCAGCCGCCGGGTGATGTAATCTTGCTTGGTCAACCCGGTCAGCTTAACGGCAATTTCAAGTTGCTCATCCTCCTCCGGCGATATTCGGAAAGCCACAGTTTTGCTCCTCCAACGATTTTTCCAATCTAAGTTTTTAGCCGACATGGTTAATCTCCCTTCTCTGTATGTTCAAAGTCCAGCCTATTTGCCATTTCCGTTTGTCTTGACGGAAACAGATGCGCATAATTATAAGTAATGTCGATGCTTTCATGACCGACACGATCCGCGATTGCGATTGCGGAAAATCCCATGTCAATCAGCAGTGAAATGTGAGAATGACGAATATCGTGGATTCGGATGCGCTTGACCCTGGTTTCCTTTGTTCCTCTGTCCATTTCATGATACAGATAGTATTTGGTAACGGTAAAAATGCGGTCCGTTAGCTCAAAGCCGTAAAATGTCTTTAAGAAGTCATTCATTTCATCACAGAGGAACTGCGGCATTATTATAACGCGGTTGCTTTTAGGCGTTTTCGGCGTGGTAACCACATCTCTTCCTTTCAGCCTTTGGTAGGATTTTGAGATTGATACAGTATTCTTTTTAAAATCAAAATCTGCTGGGGTTAACGCCAACAGCTCACCTTCACGGATACCGCACCAATAGAGCATTTCAAAGGCGTAGAACGATAGTGGCTTGTCCATCATGGCATCGGCAAATTTTAAATATTCTTCTTTTGTCCAGAACAGCATTTCCTTGTTCTTAGCTTTGCCCATGTTTCCAACTTTAGCCGCCGGGTTTTGCGAAAGGCCATAATACTTGACCGCATGATTAAAGATGCAACTGAGCTGATTATGCAGCGTTTTCAGATATACCGGCGAGTAAGACTTCCCATGTTCATCTTTAAAGTTAATCATCTCATTTTGCCAAGCAATGATCTCCTTAGACTGAATCTCGCACATTTTCCGTTTTCCGAAATGCGGCAGCAGTTTTGTGCGGATAATATGTTCCTTTGTTTCCCAAGTGTTTTCTTTGATACGACTTTTCATATCTGACGTATAAATCTCAACAAAACTTTCAAAGGTCATATCCAAATCAGCCGTGGTCTTTTGTAGCTGCTCTCGCTCCCATGCGAGGGCTTCCCGTTTGGTACCGAAACCCCGTTTCTGTGTTTGTTTTCGTTCTCCCCGCCAATCTGTGTAACGATAGATCACACGCCATGTATCTGTTTTGGGTTCCTTATAAACGGCCAAATCGATCACTTCCTTTCATTAGCAGTTTCTCGCTTGCCATAGCAAGCTTTTTCCATGAAATACTGTTTGCTGACCCTACCCGCAACAGTCAGATATCCCATGCTTTTCAGTTCATCATTGAGCTTTTGGACGACTTTGTAAGCGTAAGACTTGGAAACGCCCATTTCGTCAGCCACTTCATCCACGCGCATAAAAGTATTGCTCATACTTTCTCTCCTTTTTAAAAATTTGTTACACTAAGCTAATTTGTTTAGTACGTATCCTCATTATACTAACCATATTTGTTTAAGTCAAGCGGTTTTTTAAATAATAATTTAACGTTTATGTTTAGTTTCCATTGACTGTTCTTAAACATATATGCTATACTGATTCCATTAAACACACTGAATGGAGTTGGCTGATATGGCAATCGGCGAACGGATCAGGTTTATTCGCAACCTGCGATGTATGACACAAAAATATTTGGGTATGGCGGTCGGTTTTACAGAGCGAACCGCCGACATTCGCATGGCGCAATATGAATCCGGTACGCGAACACCAAAGGCCGATCTGACTGATACTCTTGCATCAGCCTTGGAAGTTTCTCCTCTTGCGCTAAATGTTCCTGACATTGATAGCTATGTTGGCTTGGCGCATACGCTGTTTGCGCTTGAAGATTTATATGGACTTCAGATTGGAGAAATTGACGGCGAAGTGTGTTTGCTTCTCGATAAATCTCGTGGGACGTCCTATTTGAATATGTTTGATATGTTCCATTCTTGGCAACTGGAAGCAAAAAAGTTGAAGAACAAAGAAATCACCAAAGAGGATTACGACCAGTGGCGGTATAATTATCCTCACACATGCATGAGAGGGGGTGAACACTAATGAATATTAAGTACATTGGAAAAGATACAAAGAAATCAGAATATGGCAAAATTCATATCAAAAGCGGTAATTCTACAGGTTGTGGTGCTAGAATTGATGATAATCCACAAGACTGGGTTTCCACTATTCAAAGCGTTACTTGTGATAAGAACGGATGTAAAAACTAAAACTTTTGGCTACCCGTCATTTATCTCATAGTTCTTTGAAATTTTTGAAAAGATAAAGCAGCAAAGGGTTTCTAACTTGTTTTTCAACTTTCATATTTGAAATTGAATTAGATCTTTTAGAGTGATATCCCTTCATCAACATAAAAGAGCTAACTGATTACTCGAAATCAGTTAGCTCTTTTCATATAAATAATGCAATTAGTGTTGCCAAAATGTTGCCACGGGGGTGCGGACGCTTTCTTGGACGAAATCATGCAGCCTGTAGCCGCTGTCGACGATACTCTGCTGGACTAAGATAGCCTAGCGATTTCTTGATTCGTTTGGTATTGTACCACAGGATATACCGGTC
>Ga0209429_10002448_pt1 | contig 10955 bp, 9 predicted proteins | sample BarGraNGADG00212_3_FD_184493 | JGI IMG/M metagenome (GOLD analysis project Ga0209429, IMG submission 184493) | Arctic peat soil microbial communities from Barrow, Alaska - Barrow Graham LP Ref core NGADG0004-212 (SPAdes) (version 2) | ecosystem: Environmental > Terrestrial > Soil > Wetlands >... | reverse complement strand
TCCTTTACATTTCCAATGATATATTTACTCTCGTTATACTTTTTCAGGTTGAACAGGGACTCAGCCTTTAACAACTGCGTAAGTTGGCAGCATGCATCCGATGTATCTCCCTCATCTGCCAGAAAGCAGCTGATATCTTCATCGATATCTCTGTCATTTCGAAAATCATCCGATACAAGCATATTCAGACGGATACTGAAATATCTTGCAAGCCATTCATCATGGTTCTTCTGTACAATAATCGCAAATACACGTTCAGCCTCGACAATTGCATCCTTTTGTTCCAAAATATCGCTCTTTTCCCCATAGAGAAAACAGTATGCTGCATATGTATAAGCTGCAAAGATATCTGAAGGATGAAGCAAATAATAATTTCCCAGTACTTCCCTCCGGACTTCTTTACCTTTTTCAAATTTATTCATAAAAACTGCGGTTCTAAAACATTCCTCCCGCTTAGAATCAGGCATTATCATAGGATATCATCCTCCTTGGCCTGATTCTCCTCATCCTGCAGTTCTTCGTCTATATCAGGCGTATACACCGCCGAATCCGCCGAAAATAATTCCTCTACATTCTCCGGAGAAAGCTTCATAATGTCCTCTTTGTCCAGTGTCTTCATCAGAAGCTTCTGCGATTCCGTCAAATCATAATCCTTCATTGCTTCATCAGGATTCTCAACAAATCCATTCTTGAATTCTTCATCCGTAATGAGTCTTTCAATAAAGCACTGTAAAACACCGGACTCGACTCCCCCGTTCGTTTCATCAATCTTCTCTTCATTCTTCTCCATAATTACCTTTTCCTCCTTCAAATATTTGTCAATTTCATTCTCAATATCATTTTTTGAAATAATATCCATCTATAAACATAGCGTCTAATCCTGATGTATAAAAAACACCTATGGCATCCTCAACGGAATGTATGATTGGTTTTCCCATAATGTTAAAGCTAGTATTCAGAACGACCGGTATTCCTGTCTCTTTATAGAATTCTTCAATCAACTGATAGTACTCTTTGTTCCATTCCCTGCTAACCGTCTGCAGTCTTCCTGTATTATCAAAATGAACTACGCCGGGAACCAGGTCTCTCATTTCTTCGCGGAAAGTCAATGTGCGTTCCATATACGGAGATTCCTGACAGGACTCAAAGTATTCACTTGCGTGTTCACTTAATACGGATGGAGCAAATGGCCGGAATTGCTCCCTGAACTTGACCTTTTCGTTAATTATGTCCTTTATTCCTATATCAATCGGATTGGCAATGATGGATCGGTTTCCCAACGCACGCGGTCCAAATTCTGCCCTTCCGTTCGCCCAGGCAATAATCTTTCCTTCCTTAAGATATCCGGCTGCGATTTTGAACTGCATATCGCCGACATATTCAACACATCCCTCACCTGCAAATTCCATGGCCTGCTTTAATTTTCCGGACGAAAAGCAACTTCCGAGGTACGGGTGCTGCATAGGTCTGTTTATTGTAATTTCCGTCATATCGTCATAGTAACTCAGAAGGGCAGCGCCAACGGAATTTCCATCGTCTGAAGGTGCGGAAAACACATACAGGTGATCAAACCCCGTATTGTCAATAATCATGCCGTTTGCTTTAGAATTCAGCGCACATCCACCGCCGATAACCAGGTTCGGCAGCTCATATTTTTCATAACAGGTGCCGATGAATATTGAGAAGATATCTTCAAATAACTTCTGACCGGTAAATGCGATGTCAGCAATATCGAGATAGCTTTGCCCCAACTTTTTCGCATGTTTAAACAAACGATGAATTACATCCATTGACTCCTTCTGGGAACAGGTCTTGATTCCGGAGTCCTCAATCCAGATATAGTCAGACATCAGGTTATAGAGTTCCTGATTGAATTTTCCGTAACAGGCCAAACCCATTACCTTCCATTCCTCCCCCTTCAGGGAATCAAAGCCGCACATCCTGCAAATCAGGCTGTAAAACATTCCGAGGCTTCCTGTACAGGACTCGCTCAGTTCACTGTCATAGGCGAAAATATCTTCAAGTTTCTTTTTTGATGTATCATATTGAAATACGGCAACAGAGTTTTTTTCACCGTATCCGTCAAAAATTACACAGACTGCTTTATCGTACCCGGATGAAAAGCACCCTGTCGCTGCATGGGTCAGATGATGGTTCCATCCTGTCTTTTTGCATATTCGTGCTTTGTTACCAGGCATTGAATTCATCTCAAACTCGAAAGTCGTCCCACAGTTCATGAGCATCTTCTGCTGCGAAAAGCTCATAAATTTGCCATAGTAGAACTCGTACTTAATTTCGTCAGCAATGTACTTCTCATTTTTATAAAATATATCGGATTTCCCATTGAGTTCCTGAATACCTGATTCAACACTGCACAGCATATTGTCGCTCCAGCTCAGTGCAAGTACGAACTCATCCGCTTCCTGAGCATATTTTCCGATAAGCTCTCTAGTCCAGCCAAAATGGTCAGGGCTTACATTGATTGATCTTTTGTTTTGAAGGTAACGTTCCGTACTTTCAGCAAACACAAGTTCTCCCGCATTATTTACAATTGCGATGGAACTGTCATGGACTGAATTTGCGAGTCCGATATAGTATCTTTTTTTCATTTGCGTACCTTCTTTGTTTCCCACACATTTTCGAAATCCAACACGCACGATATGTCGTAACATGCACTATTTTCAAATTCATGCGCATATACCTCATGTCCTTCGGTAATAAATTCACGGATAATGTCGGCAATGATGAGTTCTGACACTTCACCCGGGTGATTTGTGCGGTGCTGAATAGTATCAATCACCTTCTGCGTGAATGAATCCTCCCAGATCAGGCAGTTCCATGTATTCTGCGCAGAGGGATTCCGCGGTTTATCCTCTACGCGAAGAACCCTTCCCGAACTGTCATATATTACGGGACCCAACCGCTCCGGATGCTCGGTCGGAAAAACACCAAGCGTTAATTCGGATTTTTTCTCTTCGTGAAAACTCAGAAGAAATTTGAGGCACTGGTCGGCAACCAGAATAGTATCAGGGAAACGCATGATCACGGTTTTCCCTCTGAGAAACTTCTGTGCGCAGTTGATGGCATAAGGGACGCCGTATGCAGTTGTGTTTTGCTGTTGGAAGACAAACGCAATATGCGCTGCATTTTTGAAGCCATAGTTGTTGTTAATTATTTTAATGAGATCCGTCTTATCTTCATTGACAGCCACAACGATACAATCAGCACCTGCATCGAGAATTGTATTGAATGCATCTTCAATCAGAACAATAACGCCTTCCGACTTTTTGTCTATAAATGAGTATGGTATAGGCAGTAATTCCTTCATCACAGGAAATCCGCACATTCTGCTCCCCATGCCTGCTGCAGGTATAAATCCAATGACAGAATTCATTCAAGCTACCCCCATCAATAATGACAAAGTCATTCTTTACTGCATATATATCTATACCTGAACAGCAGCAAAACAGTCGTTGCACATACAAAAACCGCGGCGTATATAAGCGGCATAACTTTATCGGAATTCAGAAGCAGCATGTACATCTGCCTTGCAGGCAATACAACAGAAAAATTTCTCAGCATCACCGGTAGCACAGAAACAGGCATCATAATCCCACTGAAAAAAATGGACGGAAGAAAGAAAACCTGAGAAACAACTACGGCTATGCTTTCCGTTTTTGAAAACATTCCAATCAGCATTCCTATCGTTGTTGACATAAGAATGCCTACCGACAGTGTCAAAATATACACCGGTATATTGTCCGGAACCTGTGCCTTGAATATAATTGGGGCCGTTGTAAAAATAATTAAGCAAACAATGGCAGAATGGATAAAATTGTTTACGGCTATGCAGACAAACACATGCCACAGCTTTACACCACCGGCAATGTAAGCACGCTTTATGTTCCCCGCAGCATATTTAACAGCATTACCGGGTAATCCGATGTAACTATTCATCAGCACCGCAAACACAGACATACTCATAATAATTGTTGTACTATTCGACGGACTGATCGTGATTAATACGGAGCTGAACATAAAATAGAACAGAAGCGGCATCAGATATGCTGATATACATAAAAATACATTTCTGAATGTCATACTGTAATATATCTTAAGATTTGTGATCAATATTCTCATCTTTGCCTCCATTCATAATCTCCAGAAAGACTTCGCAAAGTTCATTCTTCTTGAAATAGATGTCATCTATCCTGTCATTATGATTCATAATATGGTGGAGTGCATCCAGCATGAATTCGTTAATGCTGCTGTATGCAAATTCAAAATAGCGGCCGGTATTGGACACAAGTTTGGCGAATGGGGATTCAAATCCTTTGCTGAAACTGTCATTCTCCGTCTTCAGCACAATCACATCCTCAGATTTTTCACCGATATAGAAGTCAACAGCCTCATCTGCAACTATTTTTCCGTTTACGATAATGGCCACACGGTCACACAGATTCTCGATCTCTGACATGTCGTGCGAAGTGATCAGCACTGTCTTCCCGTCCTTCTTGAGATTTATGACTTGCTCATACAATTGAGCCTTGCCTTCCATATCAAGACCTGCCGACGGTTCATCGAGAATTACAATTTCAGGATTATGCAGAAGCGCCAACAGTAAATGCAGCCTTCTCTTCTGCCCCGTAGATAACTCCTTATATTTTTTATCCATCTTGTTCTCAAGACCGAATTGCCTGTAAATTTCCGAATTTACAGGTACCTTATGTTCCGCGGCAAACAGATGAACCGACTCTTTGACAAGAATTTCATCCGGGAGGGATGAGGACTGCAGCTGCACACCAAATTTCTTTCTCATGTTTTTATACGAATCTTTGCCTGAAATCCCGTCTATTTTAATCGAGCCGCCCTGCCAGCTTCTTACTGCTTCAATGCACTCGAGAAGGGTAGTCTTCCCGGCACCATTTTTGCCGATGATGCCAAAGCACTCCCCCTCCATAACATCAAGGGTAATGTCAAAGAGCACTTGTTTGTCACCGTAACTTTTATTCAGACCTGAAATCTCAATTACTTTCCTTTTTCCCATTTATTTTCCTCATAGTATGAATAACTGTGAAATTATTCACATATTTTCCTTTCTATATATTTTCCGGAACCATTAACCGGAATATCTCTTCCGGTTTTATAAGTTTTTTCAGATTTTTGTGATAGTTCATTAGTCTCTTCCTATTAGAATCTGTTTCAAAATCAGATTCGAGCATATTCTTTATCATTTTGACGCTTTCCTCTATTTGAAACATTTCTGTTTGGGTAAACAGCTGCATATAGTCGTTTTCCTTTTCGATCTGCGAGACAAAATCAAACCAGCCGACCGGGTACATTTTGCATACATATTTGTTTTCATCCTGAATCGAATTCTGCAGCAAAACGCCTTTGATACCCTTCAAGATTATATTGGCAAAAGAAGTTGAAATAATATTGCGGCTGATGAATAAATCTGTTGCCGCTACGTATAAGTCGAACACTTCAGGATCTACGGACTTCAGGTATCGGACGCCTTCCACCATTTCACCGCGGTTACTGCCGATACTGATTACACAATTGTCTTCTACCAGTGCTTCAATGATTTTGTTGTATGAGCATTCTGCCTCACTGACAAATTTAGCAGCCCTATCATATTTTTTGTATGTACTTTGCCACTCAGCGGTTGTTGTAAGAATGACATTTCGATCGGAGGGGAACCCAAGCTTCTTTTTTGCCAGTATTTTCTCTTCTTCAGTTCTGATGTGGAAATTATTGGTTAGCGAGACGGAAAACCTGCGGTTCGAAGATTTGTCTATTACAGCCGGTAGAATCGGACACGAAAAAATACTGAACTTAATGATGTCCTCGTTAAAAACAACACGCTTATTCTTAAACCCATATGTATCCATTGCCCTTGGAAATTCTGTTAGATTATATAGATCAAATGCTCCTATATTACCTGAAAAATTCGCAAGATCATCCATTGTCAGTCCATAATGTTTTTCACAAAATGAATAATTCAAAAAATCAGACAGCAGGATGAAATCGGGCTGAAATGATTTCTCCAGATCCTTCAAAATAACTTTATTCAGCGAAGGCATCTTAATATACAGGGGAGCTGTTCTAAATCCTTTTTTTCTGACACTTTCCTCTTGCTTCCTTGGCACCCAAAACACGATATCATGCTCATCAGAAAGTTGAGCAGCAAATTGCAGTGCTATTGTGAGTTCACCATAAGCCCAATAACTGGTCACAACAAACAGGAATTTCACTGCGCTGACTCCTCCTTCTTTAAATGATGAAGTGCAATTTTGTCCGTAATTCTATCTGCCTGCCGCTATCCTGGAATTTTACTGTCGGCATGTATGTTTGCTGCTTGCCTGAGATGTCCAAGAATCAACATAGTACTTACGGCTGAAATGCTGACAGCGATACACACCGCTATTTCTTCCTTCCGGCAAATAATAAGCATCAACACAAGAAGAAACGCCACAACGGCTATTCCCTTTGCTTTCCTTCCGAATATTTTCTTTTCTTTCTTCGAGACCGGTTTATTGTTGTCCACAAATGGAGCCAATACCACAATGGCAGTGCATGAGATAGCTGCCATTATTGCAACGCACGTATTGTTCCAGGAAACAAACTTGACAAACATCATCATAGATGAAATTATCATTATGGAATAAATCAGGCAGCGTATCTGAGAGCCTGCATGAAATCCGCCGGCATAAGATCGGAGCGGCATAAATACAATAAGGCATACAATACTTTGCCAACCCATTCCCCACGCTAAACCAATCAGAATCGAAAGAAGAGTATTCACAAATAATATACGTCCATGCCTAATACCATAAGCATATATTTCGATATCCTGTTCGCAGATAACACCTTCTTGAACCATTTGCTGTGCAACAGCATGGGAAAAAGTATTATTTGTCATACTTGCGAAGTTTCTCAGCGCCCTTTGGAAGTTCCGGCTGATACGCCCACCACCAGCAAATCGTATTAACATTACTTGCTGTGAGAGATAAAGCCAAAACTGATAAGAATTCAAGTAATTTGCGTCTGAATACACTCATGATATTTATCCTCCTATTAATCAAATAGTTAATAGAACTATAGTATCATAAATATTTGAGTGTGCCGGACATTGGCAAAACTGGATAGGGTTGCTGTTGAAACTTGCAGTTCAAACTACATTATCAACAGTTAAATTCAGCAAAACAGACATCAGACATACATTGAAATTTCAACGAAAAAAATAGAATTGCTGCAGGAAATGGATATGATTCCCTTATGCCGGTTTACAGCCGCTTCAACATTCTGCAGTCCGAATCCATGGTTTTCTGAGTTGTTCTTCGTTGATAAGTATTTGTTTTTAGCATTCTTTCGAAGAATTCCGACAAACGGATTTTCAGTAGATATTGTAAGAAGGCCCGCGGAAAAGTGCATCGACAGTTTAATCGTTCTATTTTGCTCTATCCGACAAGCTGCCTCTATCGCATTGTCGATAAGGTTTCCAATAATCGTAATAATGTCAAACATATTAGCAGACAGATCGCTGGGGATCTGTGCGTCAACTGTGATCGCAATTCCTTTGCTGTTGGCTACCTGCTGCTTAAAGCTCAGAAGCCCGTCAATTTCAATATTTCCGGAAAAGACAACACAATCGCTTTCGATCGTTTTTTCAATCAGTTCCTCAAAATATGTGTTTTCATATGTTCGGCCTTCCTTTTGGATCATAAATTTCAATGAAATCAAATGGTTTTTCAAATCATGGCGAAATGACCTGTCTTTCAGCAAAGCCTGCTGCAGCATATCCATTTGAGCGGCCTGCAATTGATTGAGTTTTTCAAGTTCAATCCGGTCAATCTGCTTTTGAAAGACGGTGTTAAGCCGGTCATATAGAATAAGAGCTGAAAAATTAGTTACGAGGGCAATGCCTGTGATGACAAAGACGATGACAGAATATTGTTCAAACAGCGGCGTCATCAAAATAATAGTAAGTGCTGACCCAGCAGGTAAAATTACAACAGCAACCCAAAAATTAGTTGGAATACGCATACCTGTCCGGATATGTTTAAGAGTCCCGATTATGAGCGCGGCTGCATATTGGATAATTGCCGACATTGCAAGGACGCTTATATCGGCAAACTGCAGATGATCATACATTCCGGTTACCTGAACAGGAGAAACAACAATTCCGACCAGAATTTCAACAACCGCACAAGTTGAAATTGTAAACACTAAGGCAATTAGGCGAACGTTCATTTTTGCATCATACAGAAACGTTAAAAAAAAGAGCATCCCCAGGTTTACGAACATGTTCAGAATAGGAGTATTCAGGAATAGGTACTGCAGACTGCTGATAAGGGCGAACAGAATATATGCTGCAACTTCAAAACGTCTTCGGACTTTCAGACATCCGAAAAAGATATGCATAAACTTATACATTACAAATCCCGAAAAGAAATTGAGTACGACGACTGCAATTGAATAAACACTCATCATGCTAACAGCCTTTGCATAATTGGGTGCGCACATCAATAATTGCTTTTTTGTGCATCCTACTGACCGGCAATACATCGCCGTTGTCCATGATTATGTTCTCCGGTGTGAATTTTTGAATACGATTAAAATTAACCAGGTAGGATTTGTGGGTAAATGCAAAATGCGAATGCTGAACCTGCTCGAGCACCTCGTCGAGTTTCGCGTAAAACAGCAATTCAGATTGATCAAGAACAGCCAGAACCTGGCGGTTCTGGCTGACAAAATACAGAATTTTGTGGACAGGGATTCTCTGTATAGTTTTCGAAATTTTACACGAAAAATAAATCTTTGTTTTTGACAGCATCTGGCAGACCTGATTCACCACTTTAGCGACTTTTGCCTTGGATATCGGCTTGACAATAAAATCCAGCGGTCGATTTTGAAATAATTCAAGTGCATATCCGGGCATTCCGGATATATAAACAATCTGAAGCAGGAAATCTTTCTTTTGTTCCCGAATATACCTGCCAATTTCAACACCGTTCATTCCAGGCATTTCAATGTCAAGAAAAAGAAGATCAAACGGGTTATCGTTTGAAAATGCCGCAAGAAGTTGTTCTCCGTTAAAAAAATCATAAAATTCCATTCGAATGCTCTGCTCTGTCTCTATATCCTGCAGATATTCAGACAATTGTTTTACAACTTCACGATTATCATCACAAACAGCAATCTTTAGCATATGCATTATCCTCTTATTTAAAACTATAACGTAATCAAATAGTTTCGGATTGTATTTACTTGATTATGCTCCTGACAAAATATCAAAAGTCAAGTTAATACTTATTTTATATCATCTAAAGCATATTAGCTAGTAATTCATAAGGTTTGCGGAATTTTCAGAATCATATTCTGCCCTCTCTCAAGTTTGTGTCTTTTGGGGAAAATTGGCAAAAAAAGGAATTCAAAATCATTCATGCGGCTATCCCGTCATAGTTATGGGTCAGTGTTAAAATCTTGTACAGTTTGACAAAATATTGGGTCTTAAATCCTCTCAGACAAGACAGATCCTGAGAGACCTGGCTGAAAGAAACCTACGCGAAGCACAAGGTAAAAATCGAAATCGCTATTACATTATATCCACGAAAAAAACAATCTGAAAATTGCTGCAATCCACAGCAAATCAGCGAGTCCTTCCTCTCTGTTCTCAAACCGTTGGCTTGAACATAATTTGAACATAATTTATGTTCAAGAGAACAAATGTTCGCCAAAAGATACCGCAGCTAAAACCCCGCAAACGCCCTATTTGCAGCCCTTTACAGCAAACCACACAACACCCCAATCAACCCTACCTATTTTTTGTAATCAGCAGGTCAACGGTTCGAATCCGTTAATCGGCTCCAAACGATAAGCCTACAGCCTCTAGGGGATGCGGGCTTTTTGTTTGTCTGAAAATGCGAGTTTTTCAGGACAGAACTGTTGTTTCGAGCATAATTTGAGCATAATTTTTGCAAAAAGGTACTTGAAGCCACTATTAATTACTGAAATCTATATGCGCTAATTGACATAAACACCAGAATGAATGACGATGTTTGGGCATTGAATGTAGTGGATAAAATGGATTTATCTTCAGCCATATTCAGATAAAAAGCGGGATATCCGTTACCGCCTTTCTTTCTGTCAGTTCAGATCATCTGACTAATTCTCTTAATCATATCCACCTACGGCTTTGGGCATTGCATTGTACTCCGCTGTGTTGATCATATAGGCCCTCAGGTATTCCATAAAGGCGTGAAGATGCTGCCCCTCCATACTTTCGAGCAGCTCGGTTGTACCATCTCCGAAAACTGTGTATTCATGACCATTTATTTGGTATCGAATAAGGAAAATCTCATTAGGCGTTACCTGAACGGAATCACTGATGAGATTACCAGACAAATCAAAAATGGAGAGTTCCTGCATTTTTGCATAGATAGCCTCCAGGTCTTGTCTTTCACAGCCGAACTCGCTGTGCTGCGTCCCATTCATAACCAGATCCTTCTGGATTCCGCCGCCGGGATATGCATCCAATATGTTCTTCTGCTTTGGATTTATCCAGAATTCAAAGTAGACCGCAAAATCGTCAGGCATCGCATCCGGGATCACAATTACCTCCGGAACCATGGCGAGCCTCACGTCTTCGACGGAAATACCTGATTCAAAAATCTGAGAGACCTTCGACGGGTACACCTTGCCATCCGTTATTTGCATGAGGCCGTCAATAATACTTGAATACTCGTAAGTCATATACTCGTCTGTATTGGCGCTTTCATTAAAGGTAATGAACATGACGTAGCTCGAACCTACATCAGGATATTTTATATAACTGATTGTCTCATTAATATTGTCGACAAACCCGCCCATCTGGTCAATCCGGATTGTCTCGCCGGCGGTGACGTCACCCACATCACTCTTCAAAACTTCATCTACTTGAATCAGCGAGG
>Ga0209429_10002447_pt1 | contig 10960 bp, 8 predicted proteins | sample BarGraNGADG00212_3_FD_184493 | JGI IMG/M metagenome (GOLD analysis project Ga0209429, IMG submission 184493) | Arctic peat soil microbial communities from Barrow, Alaska - Barrow Graham LP Ref core NGADG0004-212 (SPAdes) (version 2) | ecosystem: Environmental > Terrestrial > Soil > Wetlands >... | reverse complement strand
GTCTGCCCTACCTGCTCACCCGTTGCCTGTTGGATGAAAATCTTTATTGCCATCGTATTGCAAACGCTGCTCCTGCTTCTGCTGGCGCCGCTGATGAGCGGCCTCATCAAGAACTGGAAAGCTAAACTGCAAAACCGGCGCGGCCCGCGCATCTGGCAGCCTTATGCGGACATCCTCAAATTCCTGCGCAAAGACATGGTAATTTCCGAGCACGCCTCGTGGGTGTTCTCGTTCGCACCCTACGTTGTGTTCCTCTCCGCGCTGCTCGCGGGTCTGATGGTGCCGATGTTGACCGCGCAAGCGCCATTGAGCTTGTTCGGCGGCGTGCTGGCGGTGGTCGGCCTGCTCGCGCTGGGGCGTTTCTTCCTCGCGCTGGGCGGACTCGACCCCGGCAGCGCCTTTGGTGGCATGGGCAGCAGCCGCGAGATGACCATTGCGGCCATGGCCGAGCCGGCGATGATGCTGGCCATTTTCACCGTGGCCATCGGCGCGGGTTCGACCGACCTCAGCCAGATGGTGCAAGCGAGCCAAGGGCCGGCTTGGAAACTGTTCAATCCAACTCATGTGATGGCGTTTGTCGCCCTGTTTATCGTGCTGCTGGCCGAGACGGGCCGCCTCCCGGTGGACAACCCGGCCACGCACCTGGAGTTGACGATGATTCACGAAGCGATGCTGCTCGAATACTCCGGCCGTTACCTGGCGTTCATGGAATGGGGCGCGTCCATCAAGCAACTGGTGCTGATGACGCTGCTGGCGAATGTTTTTCTTCCGGTGGGCATCGCCACGGACACGTCCCCGGCGGCGCTGGGCCTCAGCGGGCTGGCCTTCGTGGCGAAGTTGCTGGTGCTGGCGGCGGAGGTGGTGCTGGTTGAAACGACCAACGCCAAGCTGCGCCTGTTTCGCGTGCCGGACCTGTTAAGCGCCGCGTTCGTGCTCGCCACGCTGGCGCTGCTGTCCACGTTCCTGTTCGCATAACCATGAACGCTCCCACTGCCACCGAAATCAGTTCGCAACTCATCACGTTTTGCGCCGTCGGCATGCTGGTGTTTCAACTCCTGCTGGTCGTGCAGCGGATGTTGCTCACGAGCATCCGGCTCTTCGCGTTGCAGTCGCTGTTGCTGACGAGTATTGCCGGCCTCATCGCCTACTTTCACAACGCCACGCACGTCTATGTCGTCGCCGGGCTGACGCTCATCGGGAAGGTGATCTTTCTGCCGTGGCTGCTGGACCGGCAGGTGCGCCGCATTGGGATCAGCCAGGAAATCGAGCCGCTGCTCAACGCGCCCACGTCCATGCTGCTGTGTGGCGGGCTGACGCTGCTGAGTTACATCGTCGCGCGCCCGTTCACGGTCCTGGAACGGCTCGGCAACAACACGCTGGGCATCGCCATGACGCTCGTGCTCACCGGGTTTTTCCTCATGTTCAATCGCCGCAAAGCCATCACCCAGGTGCTGGCGCTGCTGACGGTGGAAAACGGGGTGATGCTCGCCGCCGTCGCGCTGACGACTTACGGCATGCCGCTCGTGGTCGAACTCGGCATTTTCTTCGACGTGGTGGTGGCGGTGATGGTGCTGGGCATCCTGGTCTATCGCATTCGCGAAAGCTTCGATTCGATGGACACGAGCAAGCTCAACCAATTGAAAGGCTGAAGGCTGAAGGCTAAAGGCTAAAGGACCATGAGCGAACAAGCGAAAGATTTAAAACCAAGAACCAAGGCATTCGCCTTGCGGGTCATCCGTATGTATTCCAAGCTGCCGAAGAACGACACGGTCGCACAGGTGCTCGGCAAGCAAGTCCTGCGTTCCGGCACATCCGTTGGCGCGAACTACCGCGAGGCGTCGCGCAGTCGATCCAAAGCTGAGTTCACTTCCAAGATTGGCGATGGTCTCAAGGAAATCGAAGAAACCGAGTATTGGCTCGAACTCCTCATGGACAGCGGTTGCATTTCGGCAGCAAAGATGGCCGACTTGCTTGACGAAACCCGTCAACTCATTGCCATATTCACGACCATTGACAAACGCTCAAAAGGAGAACTTTAGCCTTTAGCCTTTAGAATTCAGCCTTTTTAATATGTTGACGTCCATCCTCCTCGTCCCGCTCGTCGCCGGCCTCGCCTGCCTGCTCGTGCCGTCGCGCCGGGTGATGGCCGCCTTGAGCGTGCTCGCGTTTGGCGTCACGCTGGCCCTGGGTATGGTGCTGGTTCACCGGGTGCTGGAGCGCGGGGTGGTCACGGAGTGGGGTGAGTTCCTCTACGCCGACGCCTTGAGTGCGTGGATGGTTTTGGTCATCTCGGTCGTGTCGCTAGCCAGCGCGATTTACGCCGTGGGCTACCTCCGCCGCGACCTGGCCGACGGGGCCGTGACCGAGCGGCGCTTCCGCGAGTTCTATGTGCTCACGCCGCTGTTCGCGGCCGGCATGTTTCTCGTCGTGCTGGCCAACAATCTCGGCGTGATGTGGTTTGCGGTCGAGGCCACCGCGTTGTCATCCGTCCTGCTCGTCGCGCTCTACAACCGCCAGACTTCGCTCGAAGCCGCCTGGAAATACATCATCCTCGGCAGCCTCGGCCTGGCGCTGGCGCTGTTCGGCACGGTGTTCCTTTACGCGGCGGCCGTGGGCCCGCACGCGTCCGAAAAGCTGCCCAGCTTCAACTGGTCGCACCTGATGACGATCGCGCCGCAGTTCGACCACGGCTTCATCAAACTGGCCTTCGTGTTTGCGTTCATCGGCTACGGCACCAAGGCCGGGCTCGCCCCCATGCACACCTGGCTGCCCGACGCGCACAGCGAGGCGCCCTCGCCCACCAGTGCCATGCTCTCCGGGGTGTCGCTCAAAATCGCGCTCTACGCCTTGTTGCGGTTCCACATTCTTACCACGGCCTGCCTCGGGACGGCCTTCAGCCAGCATCTGCTGCTGGGTTTCGGTCTGCTCTCCATGTGCGTGGCGACGCCGTTCATCCTGGCGCAGACCAACCTGAAGCGGTTATTCGCCTACCACAGCCTCGAACATATCGGCATTATGTGCGTGGGTTTTGGTCTGGCTGCCCCGCTGGCCGTTTTCGGCGCCGTGCTGCATATCGGGTATCACGCCCTGGTGAAATCGACAATTTTCTTCGCCGTCGGCAACATCCACCAGATGTACCATTGCCTGGAATTGCCAGCGCTGGGTTCAGGGTTGCTGAAGACGATGCCGGTTTCTTCCACTTTGCTCGCCCTGGCCGTCATCGCCATTGCGGGGCTTCCACCGTTCGGCATTTTCTTGACTGAGTTTAGCATCGTGGCGGGAGGGATGGGAGCGGGCCACATTCTGGCCAGTGTCTTGTTCGTGGCGGCTCTGGCCACGGTTGTTTCCGGCTTGCTCAGCCACGTCGCTCACCTGCTGCTGGGAACGGCGGAAAAGCAAGCGGGAGGCCCCTCAACGCCCCCGAGCTGTGTGGCGGCGATGGCCCTGTTGATCACGGTGCTGACGGTATTCAGCGTCTGGCTGCCCAAGCCGTTGTTCCAATTGATCACGCAAGCCGCGCGCATCGTTCGAGGAATGCCATGACAAAGAACGGGAACTGAACCATGTTGCTTACCTCCATCCTCGGTGTGCCGTTCGTCGTTGGGCTGCTCTGCCTGTTCGCCCGGCCGCGCTGGCTGTTAGAGTTCCTCAATATCGCGGGCTTTGCCACCGGGTTGGTCCTCGGCGTGAAGCTGTTCCAGACCGTGCTGGCGAACCCGGGCAACGCGGCGAGCGAGTGGAACGAATTCCTGCGCGCCGACGCCCTCAGCGCGTGGATGGTGCTGCTCATCTCGGTCGTGTCGCTGGCGACCTCGCTCTACGCCGGGCGCTACTTCCGCCGCGATCTGGCCGCGGGCGTGCTGACGGCCGGCCGCGTGCGGGAATTCTACGTGCTCACGCCGCTGTTCGCGGCCGGCATGTTTCTCGTCGTGCTGGCCAACAATCTCGGCGTGATGTGGTTTGCCGTGGAAGCAACCGCGCTGTCTTCGGTGCTGCTCGTCGCGCTCTACAACCGCCGAACTTCGCTCGAAGCCGCCTGGAAATACATCATCCTCGGCAGCCTCGGCCTGGCGCTGGCGCTGTTCGGCACCGTGTTCCTTTACGCGGCCGCCGTCGGCGCGCACGCGTCCGAAAAGCTGCCCAACTTCAATTGGTCGCACCTGATGACCGTCGCGCCGCAGTTCGACCACGGCCTCATCAAACTGGCCTTCGTGTTTGCGTTCATCGGCTATGCCACCAAGGCCGGGCTCGCGCCCATGCACACCTGGCTGCCCGACGCGCACAGCGAAGCGCCGTCGCCCACCAGCGCGATGCTTTCGGGCGTGTCGCTCAAGATTGCCCTCTACGCCTTGCTGCGGTTTCACATCCTCACCACGGCCTGCCTGCACTCCGACTTCAGCCGCTATTTTCTCCTGGGGTTTGGACTGTTCTCCATGTTCCTGGCCGCGCCCTTCATCCTGGTGCAGAAAAACCTCAAACGGATGCTTGCCTATTCGAGCCTCGAACACATCGGCCTCATCTGCACCGGCATTGCCATGAACACGCCCGTGACCATTTTCGGCGCTCTGCTCCACATGGGCTATCACGCGCTGACCAAACCGGTGCTGTTTTTCGCCGCCGGCAACATCCATCAAACCTTCCACTCGCTCGAATTCCGCGTCATCGGTCCCGGCGTGGTGAAAGTCCTGCCCGTCACGGTGCTCCTGATGGGCCTGGCCGCCATCGCTGCCATCGGCCTGCCGCCGTTCGGGCTGTTTCTGAGTGAGTTGACCATCATCAGTGGCGGCCTGGCGGCGCACCAAACGACCGTTAGCGTGCTGATTCTGGTGGCCCTGCTGGCGTCGTTCTGCGGCATCCTGCAACAACTCGCCCGCATCCTGCTGGGTGCGCGCAAGCACGACCACGTCAGCGACGCGCGCCGGACCGACGGGGTGCCAGCCATGGTCCTGCTGCTGGGCGGGTTGCTGTTGTTCAGCGTGTGGCTGCCAGCACCGCTGTTGGCCTTGATGCACCAGGCGGCGGGCATTATCGGAGGACACCCATGAACCAGTCGCACGTTTCCAACGACCTCCGGCCGGTGGTCGATGAGGTCACCCGCCGCTTCAAAGGCCGGATCGACTTCTGGTACGCCCCGCGGCTCAATGAGATCTATTTTCAAGGGAGGATGGACCTGGTCGCCGGCTTCTGCGCGCACCTTTATCGAAACTGGAAGGCGCGCTTGGTGACCGTGTTTGCCGATGACGCCCGAGTTGGCGACGGGATGTTCCACCTCTATTACATTCTAGCCCTCGATGCGGCGCACGGCTTTCTTATCCTGCGCGTGCCGGTGTCGCCGGAAGCGCCCGAGTTCACCTCGCTTACCAATGCCATTCCCGCCGTGAATTGGCAGGAGCGGGAGATTCAAGACCTGTTCGGGCTGAAACTCATCGGCCATCCGAACCCGCGCCGCTGCGCCCTGCATGACGATTGGCCGGAGGTCTATCCGCTGCGAAAAGATTTTGATCTGCGCACGGTGCTGCCGCCTTTCTCCGGGGAGCGCCACAAGTTTCGGAAGGTCGAAGGCGAAGGGGTGTTTCAGGTGCCCGTCGGTCCCGTCCACGCGGGCATCATCGAGCCCGGCCATTTTCTGTTCAGTGTGGCGGGCGAGCCCGTCTTGTATTTGCAGTTGCGCTTGTTTTACACCCACAAAGGCACCGAAAAACTCTTTGAAAACCTCCCGGTGACCCACGGCGTGAGCTTAGCCGAGAGCGTCTCGGGCGACTCGAGTTTTGCCCATGCCACGGCCTTTTGCCATGCGGTCGAGCGGGTGGCGCAAGTGGAAGCGCCGCCCCGGGCTCGCTTCCTGCGCTCGGTCTGCCTCGAGCTGGAACGGATTTACAATCATATCGCCGACATCGGCGCGATCGCCACCGATGTTGGTTTTATGGTCGCCAGCGCCCATGCCACGCGCCTGAAAGAACGGGTTTTACGGTTAAATGAATACCTGACTGGCAACCGACTGCTCCGGGGCATGGCCTGCCTGGGTGGGGTGCGATGGGATTGGAACAGCGCGCAGGTAACGGCCCTGGCGCGCTTCCTGAATGAGCTCGAGCCCGGGTTCAATGCGCTGACCGAATTGATACGTGATTCCGCCTCGACCCTCGATCGGCTCGAAAAGACGGGCATCTTAACTCCCAAGACCGCGCGGGACCTCGGCGTGGTTGGCGTGGCCGGACGCGCCTCGGGCATCGACCGGGACACCCGCCGGGATTTTCCCCACGCGGCCTACGGTCAAGTCCAATTCACCGTGCCGGTTTTCACCGTGGGTGACGTGCAGCATCGGCTGCTGGTGCGAGAGGCCGAAGTGATCCAATCCTTCGCCATCCTCCGGCAGTTGGTCCAGAGCCTGCCGGGCGGCTCCGTGCGCGTCGTCGTGGGGAAATTGCCCGAAAACGAAACGGCCTTGGGTTACGTGGAAGGCTGGCGCGGCGAGATTTTTCACTGGATCCGCACCCGGCCGGGCAACCGCCTGGCGCGCTGCAAGATCAAAGATCCCTCACTACAGAACTGGCCGGCGATCGTCGAAGCCATGTCCGGCAATATCATCCCGGATTTCCCGGTTATTAACAAGAGCTTCAACCTGTCCTACTCGGGCACCGATCGATGATTATGATTCTGAATTACGACCGGGGCCTGGCCCCGTCATACCCACTCCCTGGTTATGTTTGAAATCCTGCGCAAAAGCCTGACCATCGGCATCGTTACCACCGATTACCCCCCGACCGCCGGGGAGTTGGCCAGCTACGCGCGCGGCCGGCCCGAAATTGATTTCAAGAACTGGACCGATGCCCGGCCCGCCGTCGCCGCCTGTCCCACGGGAGCGCTCAGTTTTGCGGACGAAGGATACACGCGCACGGCCACGCTGGACTTGGGTAAGTGTACTTTTTGCGGACTCTGCGCCGAATCGGATCCGGCGATTTCCATGACGCCGCAATGTGAATTGGCGGCCCGGCATCCGGAAGAACTCCGGACGACCGTTTGCTACCGCGTGAAAGAGGACGGCAGCCACGAAGGCCTGCTGAAAGCGGCTACCGGCGCCGCCACCGCGGCGTCCAACCGGGAAGCCATCGGTCAGCAATTAAAGGCCCAAATCGACCGTATTTTTGGCCGGTCCCTGCACATCCGCCAGGTCGATGCCGGCTCCTGCAACGGTTGCGAAGTTGAAATTCAAGGACTCAATAGCCCCGTTTATGACGTGGAACGGTTCGGTCTTCATTTCGTTGCCTCGCCGCGACACGCGGACCTGCTGCTCGTCACCGGTCCCGTTACCCGCAATATGGAATTGGCCCTGCGGAAAACTTACGCGGCTACGCCCACTCCGCGCCTGGTCGTAGCCGTCGGCGCCTGCGGCTGCAGCGGCGGCGTGTTCGGGGTCAACTACGCCAGCCTGGGCGGCGTGGATCGGATCATTCCGGTGGACGTTTACATCCCCGGCTGTCCGCCCAATCCCTACGCTCTCCTGCACGGCATTTTCATGGCCATCAACCGGTCTTGAAGCGCTCCTCGATTTCCTCCAGCGATTTGCCTTTCGTCTCCGGCACAAACAGCCAGACGACACCCACCAGCACCGCACACAGGGCGGCGTACACGTAAAAAGGGAATCCATGATTGAATTTTTGAACCAACCACGGGTTTTCGTCCATCATGGGAAACGTCTGCGACACCACGAAATTGGAGAGCCACAGGCAGAAGGTGGCCAGTGACAGCGCCCGCCCGCGAATGCGCGTGGGAAATATCTCGGACAGGATCACCCAGGTCACCGGCCCCACCGACAGGGCAAAAAAGGCGATATATCCCAGCACGAACACCAGAATCCAGGCCGCCGTCGAGTGCCACTGCGCTCCCAGGCCCATGATCAAAAGACACATCCCCATGCCGGCCGCCCCAATGATCATCAGCGGTTTACGGCCCACCCGGTCCACCGTCCAGATGGCCACAATCGTGAACAAAAGATTCACCGCCCCCACCACCACCGTTTGCAGCAGCGCGGCGTCCACGCCCAAACCCAGTTGCTTGAAGATTTCCGGCGCGTAATAAAGAAACACGTTGATGCCGGTTACTTGCTGCAGGACGGCCAAGGCCACCCCGATGCCCAGCGCCCAACGCAATCCCGGCCGAAACAGTTGACGGACGGAACCGGTTTCATGCGCCACCGTCTCACGAATCTTGGCCAATTCCGCTGCCGCGTATGAGGCTCCGCCAACCTTCCGTAAAACGTCCAGCGCCTTTTCGGGTTCTCCGTTTTTCACCAGCCAGCGCGGACTTTCCGGAACCGCCAGCAGCAGCAACAGGAATAGGGCCGAAGGCAACACCCCGGAGGCAAACATCCAACGCCAGCCCGTTGACACATTCCAAGCCTCGTCCCCCAGGCGCGACACGAATAAATTAACGAAGTATATCGCCAGCATGCCCGTCACGATGGCAAATTGATTGACTGAAACCATCCGGCCGCGCATGCGCGCCGGCGACACTTCGGCGATATACATGGGCGAAGCCATCGAAGCCACGCCCACCCCGATGCCGCCCAGGATGCGGAAGGCCACGAATTGCCACAACGTCGCGGGCAGAGCCGTGCCGATAGCCGATGCCAGAAAGAGAATACCGGACAGCACCAGCGTTTTCTTGCGCCCCATCCAATCGCTGAACACGCCGGCAAAGGAAACCCCCGCCACGCAGCCCAGCAAGGCGCAGGAAGCCGCCCAACCTTTCATCGCCGCATCCAGCTCGAAGTGCGCTTGGAGGAATCCAATCGCTCCGGCTATGACGGCCGTGTCGTAGCCGAACAGGAGGCCACCCAACGCGGCCACCATGCAGATGGCTGTCACATACCAGGCATTCCCGCGAACTTCAGATGTCATAGGATCATTCATCATAAGAAAGGCGGCTTACGCAAAGGCGCAAAACCAAGGAGTGCCTTTCACTTTTGTCGAACATTGGCAACCTTTGCTCTTTTGGAGCGCGGACATTCTTGTCCGCCTCTTCGTTTTGGCCAACAGCCAAGCGGACAGGAATGTCCGCGCTCCAAACCAAGCGTGATCAGGCGCTGTCCCGGATTGCTCGAAACATGGCCTGCAGGTTCTCCACCGGCGTGTTGCCCTGGATATTATGCACCGAATTGAACACGAATCCGCCGTCTTCGCCCAGGATTTCAATCCGTTCGCGCACCTCGCGGTACACCTCGTCCGCCGTGCCAAACGGCATCGTCTTCTGGGTGTCCACGCCGCCGCCCCAAAACACCAACTGTTTGCCAAACTCCCGCTTCAACATCCGAGCCTCCATCTTGGCCGCCGAACATTGCACCGGATTCAGAATGTCGAAACCGGCCTCGATGAAGTCCGGCAGCAAATTATACACCGACCCGCAGGAATGAATGAACGTCTTCCACTGCGTCTTTTGATGAACCAGCCGGTTGACCCGCTGATGGAAGGGTTGGAACAGATCCCGATAGGCCTTCACCGAAATGAACGTTCCTCGCTGGGTTCCAAAATCCGTCCCCGTCAGAAACACCGCCTGCACGCGATTCCCCAACACCCGAATGAGCGTCTCCAGGTTCTGGAGGGCGATCTCGCACTGTTTCTCGAAGATGCTCCGCACGTATTCCTTGCGCGTAGCCGTGGAGACATACCATTCCTCAATGTCCCGGATGCCCTTGGGATGTTTCATCCAAGGAACCGGCACCAATGCGATGTCGCCAAACGCCGTGCCGGGCATGGTCAGAATAATGCCCTGGTCCGTCCCATCGTATAGTTCTTGGATGCGCCTTTCATACCATGCCACATCGTCGGCGCTGAATAGGCCGAACTCCTCGAGATTGTCCGCGGGATTCAGTTTGCTTTCGTCGATCGGCGGTTGCCGAACGATCGAGTCAAAAAAATAACCGCCTTTCGGCATAACCCCGCTGGGCGGCACCGAGTGGTCGCCTTCCGGATACATCAACAAACGGCCATCGTCACTGGGCTGGACATTGAATTTCTCGGGCACGAGCATTTCCGTGCCATCAAACAACGTGAACGGTTTCCAGCCCTGGTTTTCAAAACCGAACATCGTCCGGCGCGGCGTCAAGCCGATGACGTCAATGCCCAGCGCCTGCCGGAGGACGCCATCAATCTCACCCAGCATCTGATAGGGCTCGACGACCTTAACCCGGTAATGGCGGTCGCCGGTAACGGCCTGACGCAGCCGGGACACCGCCGATACGTGCATGCCGGTGACTGCTGTGCCGCCAAAATCCACGGGTACCCGGTCCGGCGTCTGATGATGCAACGCCGCCGCCAAACGTTCGCGTGAAGTCATAGCCATAATTCGGGATAAAACTGGAACCTCGGCGAATCTAGCAGGCAACTCTTCTCCGTCGAGCGTAAAGCGGATGGTGGGCGGAGTTGACCAGGCAAATTCATGAAGGGTAGCAGCCGACGTGAGTCGGCTCAAACTCTCGGGTCTGGCGCCGTTTTTCGAATGCTCGGCGGAGAAGAATGATCCGGCTCACGCCGGATGCTACAAAAACGTAGCAGACGACGTGAGTCGGCTCAAACTCTCGGGTCTGGCGCCGCTTTTCGAATGCTCGGCGGAGAAAAATGATCCGGCTCACGCCGGATGCTACAAAAACGTAGCAGACGACGTGAGTCGGCTCAAACTCCCGGGTCTGGCACCGCTTTTCGAATGCTCGGCCGAGAAAAGTGATCCGGCTCACGCCGGATGCTACAAAAACGTAGCAGCCGACGTGAGTCGGCTCAAACTCTCGGGTCTGGCGCCGCTTTTTGAATGCTCGGCGGAGAAAAGTGATCCGGCTCACGCCGGATGCTACGCAGAAAGCGAGTCGCACTCTCGTCGACGCCGTTGGCCGCAGATTACCTGTTTTTCAGGAGCTGCTGTTTGCGCTCGTCGGGCAAACTGGTTTTTGCGAGCCAGGCTTCGGCCGCCG
>Ga0209429_10002446_pt1 | contig 10963 bp, 10 predicted proteins | sample BarGraNGADG00212_3_FD_184493 | JGI IMG/M metagenome (GOLD analysis project Ga0209429, IMG submission 184493) | Arctic peat soil microbial communities from Barrow, Alaska - Barrow Graham LP Ref core NGADG0004-212 (SPAdes) (version 2) | ecosystem: Environmental > Terrestrial > Soil > Wetlands >... | reverse complement strand
TAAGGTTGATATTTGGATGGTTTATGATGCTAAAAAGCTAAAGAATGTTGAATATGACCACAGTTATTATAATGTAAAAGCTAATGACGGCTATATTTTTATTAAACCAAAAGATAAGGTAGACGCTTTGCTTGGCGTTTTAGTGATTGAATAATTGATTATAAGGACTCAGGTCGGTGACGTTCGTCATTATGATGTATAAAAGGACATCGGCCTTTGGCCTCCTTCGCTTGCTTATAAAAATATGTAAACACATTTTTATGGCGCTACGCTACGCCAAACCTTCGACTATTTTTGCTTTCAGCAAAAAGCCGAAAGTTTGGGTCCTGCCAGCTCGGGCAAATAAAAATAACCGTCATGAATGACGATTATTTTTATTTGGTCGGGGTGAAAGGACTCAAACCTTCGACCTCTCGGTCCCAAACCGAGCGCGCTATCAACTGCGCCACACCCCGAAAGTGTGATTGGATGGTGTACTCGATGAATTATAACTCACTTTAGAAGCGATTTCTAGTGTTATAATAGAAAAGCAAATTATTATGATGAAAAAATTCTTTAAATCAAAAAAATCTATATTCGGTGTTCAAGTTGCAGATTGGCTATTATTAGCACTTGGCCTGGCGGTGTTTGTGGCTATTGCTCTGTTTACGATTACCAAATCTTCTATTTGGTTTGATGAAGCGTTTAGCTCTTATTTAATTCGATTTAATTTTTGGGATATTGCCAAGTATACAGCAGCTGACGTTCATCCCCCTTTGTATTATTGGATTTTGAAGTTATGGAGCTTAATATTCGGTAATACCGACTTTGCATTACGATCAATGAGTGTGTTTTTTAGTGGTGTGGCTATAATTTTTGGCTATTTATTAATACATCGTTTATTTAATAAAAAAGCTGCGCGAATTAGTTTGATATTTATAGTGTTGTCTCCGATGATAGTTAGATATAGCCAAGAGATGAGAATGTATACATTAGTCGCTGCAATTGCATTAGCGGCAACGTACACACTGACATTTGCAGTTAATAGTAAAAAACGCACTCCATGGATAATTTATGGAATATTAGTGAGTTTAGGCATGTGGACTCACTATTTCTCGGCGCTTATATGGATAACCCATTGGATTTGGCGAGCTGATGTCATTCGTCGAACTATCAAAAAGGGTAAATTTATCAAATCGTTCTTCACGCGCGGATGGATATTGGCTCATGTAATAGCGATTGGTTTATATATACCATGGATACCATTTTTAATATATCAGATCACGACTATACAGGTTAATGGTTTTTGGATTCCAGCGGTTACTCCAGATACGGTTATTAACTTCCTGACTAATACATTTTATTATTTACAGGCCAGTGAAATAACTGGTTGGCTGGCTATGGGTTTTATTGTGACTTTGGCATTGATGTCATGGTTAGCATTTAAGGTTTATAAGCTACAAAATGATCAAGACCGTCAATCTTATAGATTGATTATGATGTTAGCTTTTGTACCACTTGTATTGCTGTTATTGGCATCTATGCCCCCACTTAGACCTTCGTTTGTTGATCGATATCTAATCCCGTCAACGTTTTTTATATATCTATTTATTGGCTTAACTTTAACGCTTAGTTCTAAAATTATTAAAACTAAACTACGAGCTGTAGTTATAGTTATTATTGCACTCTCAATGACGATTGGAGTTGCTAATGTATGGTATTTTGGCAACTATGCTAAAACTGCTAATCCACCTGCATCTAGTAATGCCAAAGAAATAGTTCAGGCGATTGTTAATAAGTCAGGGGATAATCAACCAATAATAGCTGATTCGCCATGGTTATTTTATGAAGCCGTCAGTTATTCGACCGACAAACATCCAGTTTATTTCATTGACGCTAATACGGGATATAGATATGGGTCATTGGACATGTTGAAATACAACGATCAGCATAAAATTAAGGATTTGACTCAATTTACAAAAGAGAACCCAATAGTTTGGTACGTTGGCTTGCCTAGAGGTGCTGATTTTAGCGCGCCATATTCTAATTGGAAAGTTTTACAAAAAGTTTATTATAATGATTCGATAAATGGTAAGCCTGCATATGAGGCTATACAATACGAAATTAATAAATAGTTATTTTACCGGAAAAATTTGGTATTTGAATTCGTAACCAGCAGCTTTAACTAGCTGTTCAATTTGGGACCTTATATCTTTATACTGAAATTTGTAATCAAACTTTTTACCAAAAATATTTGATTTTTCTTCGATAGTGCCTTCACGAGCACCGCTCATAGTATTGTAGCTTTCGGTCTTGAAACCAAAACCACTACTCATTCCGCCGTCAAAGTTGTTACCTGAAGACAGTCCAGATCCAGCTTCAATTAGCATCTCTGAAAATCTAACTGATTTTGAATCTTCTTCAATTTTAATCTTTGCGCTGTATGTCAATTTTTTTGTTGATAAAAATGCTTTGCGCTCAGCAATAGTTGTTGAAAACTCAAATACATCCTTTTTTTCTTTCCATGAGCCGTTATAACTTTCAAGCAACTTTTTAATTTCTTCAATCATTTGCCATCCTTTCAAGTTATTTTGATAATTCTATTATAAATTACCTAGGACGTTTTAGTGCAAAATCACGAGCAAGTTGGGTTAAACTATCATCGATAGGTTTACTATTAAATTTGCCATACTTATTTATAACTGCTTGTCTGATTAAAAAATCTGCAATTTGTGGGTTCTTTGGCAAAAGCGACCCATGTATATAACTGCCGATGACGTTTTTATATCTGGCACCTTCACTAATGTCGGTCGTGTTATTACCTGCACCTAAGCGAACAATACCAAGAGCGGCTACTTTATGTCCTAAGAAAGTCTGGCCACTGTGGTTTTCGTAGCCAACTATATCTCCAAATTGCTCACAATGAGTAATAATGTTGCCAATGAGGCGTTCAGATTTACCGTAGGTTTCGATATTAAATAGCCCAATTCCTTCGATAGTTTCGCCACTGTTGGTTTTAAAGAAATTACCAAATAATTGATATAATCCGCAAATGACTAACATTGGCGTTCCTTTGTCCGCTAATTCTCGTAGCTTTGGTCCAATGGTCAATAGGTCTGCTTGAATTTTATTTTGGCCACTATCTTGACCACCACCACCAATGATAATATCAACATTGTCAGGAAATTTGTCGCCTCGATTATATTCGATAACCTGTGGAGTGTATCCGTACCATTCTAGTCGGCGTTGCAAAGTAAGTACATTGCCATAGTCACCGTAAATATTCATATCGTGAGAATATAAATTTAAAATTGTGATTGTTTTATTGTTCATTTTATAACCTCGACATGAGTTAGTTTAGAAAGCATATGACGTAAAGTTATCATGGCCGTATAAGTACAATAAATTCTTTTTGGCTTACTAGGGGATATTGAAATAAATCTCTTTAAGGCTTTTCTTAGATTAACGTCAACATTTTTAATTGGTACATTGTCATATTTTAACCTTAAAGCCATATCGTAGGCTCGAATTCCTGATACTTGATCGATTCCGTTTGTTGTCAAACTTGAAAAATCTACATCCCATAACCATGACATGTCGCGTCCATCGGCGTAATTGTCATTAATTGCAATCATTGTTGAATATCCGGATGGATCAAACGATTCAAGTCCCAGTCGAAAGCCAGAGGGGTTTTTAATCAAAACTAATTCGAGTGGTTTGCCTTTAACTATTAATGTCTCTCCTCGACCAAAAGCTGGAGCGACTTGAGATAATGATTCGATTAGTTTTGTTTTATCTAAATCTTTGCCCATAATTGCTCGAACCAAAGTAAGTGCCGCAGCGGCGTTAAAAACATTATATACGCCCGTTAATTTTAGTTTGGTCGAGACTATTTTATCATCAATGGTAAAAGTTGCAGAATTACCGGTAAATTTGGATAGTATGACATCAGCTTTGGTTTTGGAATGTGATTTGACTAAAAGGTTATGCAGATTGTCGTCATTTGGAAAAATGTGTAACAGGCTGTCGTCGAGACCAAAGAACTTAACTTCTTGAGATTCAAGTGATTTAGCTATATTTGCAATCCTAGTATCTTCACGATTTAAAACAACAGCTTTAGTTGTTGCATTGGCAATATGGCGTAATAAGTTTGTTGTGTAATCGATTTCGCCAAATCGATCAAGTTGATCACGCATAACGTTCAAAATTAAACTGTAGCTGGGTGCAATTTTATCAACAAAATGAACGGCATGGGCCTCGTCAAGCTCTAGCACTGCAATATCTGCATAAAGATAGCCATAAATATCAACTTCGCCAAGTAGTGCGGCTGCAACGCCACGGGTAAAATTACTTCCGGTTTTATTGGTAAATACCTTTAAGCCTTGACCTTCAAGCAATTCAACAACCATTTTTGTTGTTGTGGTCTTGCCATTAGTTCCACTAATCACGACTACACCGAGCGGTGCGTTTGCTAATGTACGTTTTATAAAATCAGGGTCAATTTTCTCAACAACTAAACCAGGCAAAGCTGACCCGCCGCCGCGAATTTTAGCGATGTTTTTGACGGTTTTACCTATGATGGTTACGAGAGGTTTCGACATAGTTTCTATTATAACGTAAGCGTTTATATTGGGCCAATATATCATGCTATAATAGTGACATGTTTTTGGTGGATATACTTTCTTGGTGGTATAGTGGCGGTTTTGCTGACCGCGTACATATGATGAAAAGCCGTCTAAACGGCTTGGCTGATTTCTTTTCAATTGGGTTATTATTTACAACTTTATTTGCTCCATATCGACAAATTTCGGTTGGCAGCGTTGGTATTTCGCTTAGTGAACAAATGCATGCATTTTTTGATAAATTGTTATCGCGAATTATTGGATCTATTGTTCGAACTTTTATGATAATTGCCGGTTTAGTTGTGATGTTTTTTCAGGTGGTATTTGGAATAACTGTATTGATATTTTGGCTTATTATTCCTATGTTGCCGATAGTGGGTTTGATAATGATGGCGATTGGATGGGTACCGGCATGGATGAACTAAAATTTAATTTTCGAAGTTCTCGTAGTGAAAAGTCACGAACTAGTGTCATATTTAGTTCTGCATGGTTGATGTTTTTATCAGTTTTGACAGTGGCACTTGTAATTATTGGAATTAGTTTACTAATTATTAATCTATCATTAGGCTGGGCACTTGTTGGTCTATCTGTTATTCCGGCTATGATAGTTGAATGGTATGACGGTGAATTACATCATTTACCGGTCGCAAAAAAGCCAAAATCAATTGACGATGTTTTATCTAGCACTGTTTTGGGCCATTTATCTCATAGACCAACACCACGTGAAGTTGCAACAATTGTTAGTGGACTGCCTGGTGGTCAATTTCTTGCTGCCCGTTTTGGTATCGGATCAAGATTCTTGCAAATACTTACTTCAGACTCCGATGCTGACATGCAAAAGGTTTGGCAAGAGGCTTGGCAGTTGCGCGATCAAACTGGTAGTAAAAATATATCGGCAGTTATTTTAGTAGTCGCGCTTGTAAAATGTGCACCAAATTATCAGACGCTACTTAGCCATTTACAATTAGATATAGACGATTTAATCCATGGTATTGAATGGTATAACCACCTGCGTGATTTAATTGATCAACATCGTATGCCTAGAAAAACTGGTGGGATAGCGCGTGATTGGTCTTTTGGCTGGACACCATTACTTGATCATTTTGGTCAGAATATTAGTCAACAAGTCGGTTCGAAAAATGCTTTATTATTAAAGCTAACTGCTCATGATGATTCTTTGAATCAAATTGTAAATATATTTGGAAAAAGGGGCCGTCAAAACGCTGTTTTAGTTGGTCCATCTGGTGTTGGCAAGACTGAAATTGTTCATGCTTTTGCGTCAAAAATAATTGGTGGCGGTGCAGACATTCCGAACAGTCTTAAATTTCGTCAAGTATTTGTTTTGGATTCTTCGGCACTAATTGCAGCCGCTCCTGGCAGAGGCGAAATTGAGCAATTAATTCCAAGGATTTTGAATGAAGCTTATAGGTCAAAAAATGTAATTATTTGTTTGGACAATGCACAATTGTTTTTTGAAGAAGGTATTGGTTCTGTTGATGTTTCAAATATATTCTTGCCAATTTTGGAAGCAGGCAATTTGCGCATGATTCTTACTATGGATGAGCAGCGATTATTGCAAATTGGCCGTCGTAATCCAGAACTTGTAAATGCGCTTAACCGAATTGTTGTTGCACCAGCAACACGCAATGAGACCATTGCTATTATGCAAGACAGGTCAATCTTAATGGAATTTCAACATAGTGTAACTTATATGTATCAGGCACTTGTTGAAGCATACCGTTTAGGAGAGCGTTATGTTCATGATTTAGCTATGCCAGGTAAGGCACTTAATCTGTTGGAATCAGCCGCACATTACAGTGAAGATGGTTTAGTGACAGCTAGGTCCGTTCAACAGGCGATCGAGAGTACTATGGATATAAAAGTTGGGGTTGCTACTGGTGATGATGAGCGTGAAAAGCTTCTGAACCTTGAAGATCTTATTCATAAACGAATGATTAACCAAACAAGGGCCGTAAAAGTTGTCAGTGACGCGCTTAGAAGGGCTAGGGCAGGTGTTCGTAGCCAGAATAGACCTATCGGTACTTTCTTGTTTTTGGGGCCAACTGGCGTCGGTAAAACGGAACTTGCCAAGGCTTTGGCCGATGTTTATTTTGGTGGTGAAAATCGTATGATACGTTTGGATATGAACGAGTACTCAAACAGTAATGATGTTGATCGTTTAATTGCTGACGGTGCCGATAATACGAATAGTCTAACTGCTCGGGCTATGAAACAACCATTTAGTGTAGTTTTGCTTGATGAAATCGAAAAAGCCCATCCTAATGTTTTGTCGACATTACTGCAATTACTTGATGAGGGAATATTACGTGACGTTAAAAATCGTGAAGTAAGTTTTCGTGATGCGATTATTATTGCTACTAGTAATGCCGGTGCTGATACTATTCGTGAATATATTGAACGTGGTTATGATATTGAACAGTTTGAAGATCAATTTGTCGATGGTTTGATTAGCAGTAAACAATTTAGACCAGAATTTTTAAATCGTTTTGATGAAATCGTCTTATTCAGACCTCTCAAGAAAGATGAGTTGATTAAAGTTGTTGATTTGATGATTGCTGGCGTTAATAAGACTCTATCATTACAAAAGGTAAGTGTTGATGTCTCTATGGATGCGAAAAAATATTTGGTAGAAGTTGGTTATGATCCAAGATTAGGTGCTAGGCCAATGCGCAGAGTCGTTCAACGGGCAGTTGAAAATACGGTTGCAAAACAGATGTTGTCCGGGTTAGTTGAGCCTGGCAGTGTGATTGAAATATCGCTTGATCAGGTTAAACAAATAATTAGTTCTAAAAATAATGCTGATCAGATTATTGAATCAAATCAAATTGAGTAGTTTAGTTTAGCTATTGTAATTCTTTTAAAACTTCACGTAGGTCGTTGATTATATAATCGGCGTTTTGGGTCTCTTCATGATTTCGTTTGGGATGTTTGTAAAAATAGGTAATAGCCCCAACCTCTTTTCCTAACTTTAGGTCGCCTTCGGAATCACCAATTGCAACTATTTTCTCAAACTTTTTATCTTTAAGAAAGTCTTTTAAAGCATCAATTTTTGAACCATGTGTTTGATGAGCGTTAACTCCGATTACGTTATTATCGTCAAAATAATCTCTTACACTAATTGCATCTAAAAACCAAAATAGGTCGTTTTGCCTGGTATTTGAAATTACGATTTGTTGACTATTTGATTTGGCAATTTTGGATAATATTTCAACGACGTGATCATTTGGTTTTATGTGGCTTGCTAATATTGTTGGATCCTTTTCTGTAAGATTAAAACAATTAGATTGGAGTCTTAGGCATTCTTCTTTAGATAGGTTTGGCAACAAATGCTCAAAATACTGATACCATTTAAGACCATACAATTTATCATTGTCTTCATTTGTAAAGCGTTCTGAAAAACCAGATTCAGCCAAGACTCTATTTGATATGTCAATAACGGCTTTTTCATTATCTTTTTCAAGTACTCCATGAAAATCCCAGACAAAAAGTGTATTTGGCATTATATCCAAGTCCCGCCATATACTATGGCTCCTACGATTAGTAGAGTGTCGAAAATACAGAATAGTGACTGGTATAATAAGACCATTTTTTGTTTATTAACGATGGCATACCATATCCAAATCATAGTTAACAGATCAAATCCAATCCATGTAAATATCGAAATACCGGAGGCGTTTTTATACCTGAAGATACCGATAATTTGTGGTAACATACAAAGCGGTTCGGCTATAGCTGCAATAACGATAATCTTATCAAGAAAAGACTGTCGTTTTTGTTTTGGTTTTAATTTTGGCATATATGTTTATATTTTATCAGAAATATTTTCATAATTATAATAACTTACTGATATCATTAGCGATTAATGGCCCACTGCCTGTATAGATAGGCCAGTTTTCTTTTATAGCAATCAATTTTAAACCTGGGGTTGGGCAAATACAAAACGGATGTTCTGCGTGTTGGAGCATTTCTATGTCACCTTCGGTGTTTCCAAATGCAATATGAATACCTCGATTTTCTAAAGATATTAACTTTGAACTAAGGTCTGTCAAGGAATTTGCAATTTCGCCCGTAAACCTACCATTTACAACTTCATATTGCGTTGAAATTACACCATCCATTCTGAAGTGTTCTTGGACAATTTCTGCCATGTAGCGTGGTTCGGCCGTTACGATTATTTGATCATGACTATCTCTTAAAAGGTCGATAACTGTTCCGCCAAATTTCCGAAAAATACTATCATGTTGTCGTATAAATTTTTCAGCGTGATTTTTTACTTCAGCTTCTGACTGACCTCTTAACCCAAATGCATGAATTCGAAGTAATTGGTCTAAGGCTTTTTCATAGCAAATATTGCCAAATTTATGTTCTATTACTAATTTTGCAAGCTCTATACAGGTAGTGGTGTTAACAAAATCGCTTTGATATTCGCTTATAACAAGTGGTGTAGCTAGCATACCCTTTGCAAGGGTTCCGTCAATGTCATAACATGCTAACTTTTTTTCCATTGGTCAATTATAACAAATTAAAGATATCTTAGCTGAGGCTATCCAGATAGTTAATATAATAGGGTTGTCAGGCGGTCGCTTTGCTCCCTATTTCCGCTTGTTTGTAAAATGAGTAAACTAATTTTATTTTAGTACAGCGTAATGCGTGAAATTATAACGATACTTGCTTATACCGGAACTCTCAACGTCTAAACTTTGCAATTAGCACTGTTCTGTCGTCTGAAGTTTTGGTTGATGCAAATGGACCAATTTTATATGGGTCAACACTCTCGATATGCCTATGCAGCTTTTCGTAAGATTCAATGTTTAGTTCTGACGGAAAGGCTCCAAAGTAACCATCTGTTACAAGCTCTAAGGTCTTCACTTCTGACATTGGGAACGAGAAGGTACGTATAAATTCTGCTGGAATCGGACTTCCATCTAAGACACCGTATCCCAGTCTATCCTCGCTATTGTTCTGTAGTTTGTATTGTTCCTTTAAACGTGGAAGTATATGCTCACGTCCGCCCGGTACATCTCCAGTTTCTTCGATATATGTTTTGCGAAGATTGACATTTATAATATCAATTTCTTTATCGTTCTTGTATTCATCTTGACCATTAATACGAAAAGCTGTATCGCCAACTTGCGTGACTACAAGCTGGGTATCTACAATGCGCGCTACTACCATAGTAGCGGCAAAACGATACATAGAATCTTTGAGAGCCTGAGGAGCATTGTGAATATAATATTGCTTCATATGCTCAGTAATTTCATCAACAAGTTCTTGACCGTTTAGATTTGATTTCAAAGCCGTCTGTACGACAAGACGAGAAGCAACTTCTCCACCAGTTTTGTATGTATTCTTCTGCTCGTCCTGCTCGTATAAAGTGCCTACTTTGTCGGTTACTCCATCGCTTAGTACAATTGTGGTTGCATTATACCCAAAAGCATCTTCGTTTCTATCGATGATTTTACCTAAAGAAAAAGACGTAAGTGTGAAGATTGGCGTAGAATCTATGCTATTCATTACATTAGTATATCAAAAGGTGGGCTCAAGTGTAGACGGAAAAAACATCAATATATGAAGCATCCATACCAAGTTCTAACCTATCAAAACAGTTTATAAAATTAGAACTAGCTAACAGATTGAAATAATTTCCATGTATAACTAAAATTAGTACTCCGGGTTGTCTAGCGGTCGCTTCGGGTTGGAATAAATTTTATTGAATAATTAGTAGCAGTTTTATATATAACGTAGATAGAGTTCCGGGTTGTCAGGCGGTCGCTTTGCTCCCTATTTCCGCTCAGTTACAAAAATGAGTAAACTAATTTTTGTGCCTGTCGCTTCATGAACCAACGACTATTTTTGCTACGCAAAAAGTCCTTGGCTCAATTCCAAATCCGGAAATAACCAAAATAAATAAGCCAATCCTACGGATGGCTTATTTATTTTGGTACCCCGGGTTGGAATTGAACCAACGACCTTAGGCTTAGAAGTCCTCTGCTCTATCCACTGAGCTACCGGGGCAAAATTGGATATATTTTGAATACGTTTACCTCCGATAGATAGTTTCTCAGTGGATAGAGCTTGCTGATTGTTTATATCGCTTCGCTTGGCACTGAGCTACCGGGGCATACCTTAGGTTATTATACCAAAGATTAAACATATTTGAGTATGTCTTTGTTTTGCGGGTCCTGCCGCTTTGGTCTCCCCTAGAATTTTTTATTGGTTACAATAAAACAATTAAAGGGTTGTCACGTTTCGCGGTCACTTTCAGCGACCCCGCTAGTTTCATACTTTAAACATAGTTTAAAATCTGAAACATAGCCTTGCGAAAAGCCACTGGCTTTTCT
>Ga0209429_10002445_pt1 | contig 10964 bp, 7 predicted proteins | sample BarGraNGADG00212_3_FD_184493 | JGI IMG/M metagenome (GOLD analysis project Ga0209429, IMG submission 184493) | Arctic peat soil microbial communities from Barrow, Alaska - Barrow Graham LP Ref core NGADG0004-212 (SPAdes) (version 2) | ecosystem: Environmental > Terrestrial > Soil > Wetlands >... | reverse complement strand
GTGGCACCACATCTTTAAAATGCAAAACCCGTAAGATCAACGTCTTGCGGGGTTTTGTTTTTTAAGAGGTGACGGAATTGGTGACGGATTTTTCAACGCACACATAGTCAAGTAAATACGAAATCAAAATCAATTACTTGGTTTAAAAGATCATAATTTCAATGAATCATTTGCCAAAAAATTCTCTTTGCAAAACAGGAGCGGTAATTTTGCTGCTTGGACCATCACCTCGAGAAACACAAACAGCGACTTTACTTTCGAGTGCTTCGAAGATTTCGGCTACATCTTTATGAGTGAAGCCTGGACAAAGCAGTACCGACTCAATATTTTCTTTTTTATAAAGATCTTTACAAACTTTAATCGCTTCGCTCTGGTTTTTTACAACATAAGTAAAAAGTTTGTATTTACCTGTCTCTATCAGATTATGATGTTTTTCAGGATCTGCATCAGGTGCATGTGCAATAAACACTGTTTTAAAAGCCATTATTACCTCCTTTTTCAATAATAATTAAGTATAGATTGATGGAATTGATGACAGATTTTGTAACGTGCACATAATCAATTACATTAACATTATATAAGATTGCATACCTAATTGTCGGTGAAAATGATCAACATCAGTTTCATCCTGCTTTTAGAAATGCTGAATATCTTCTCTCAAGCGATCTATATGCGGAATATTCAATTGTCAATCCCGATTTCAACTTTCACCAGTTCCGCTCTAACCTTGTTGCCAAATGGGAATACCGCCTTGGATCTTTCATCTATCTTGTCTGGTCAAGCGAACGGACAGGAAGAACCGGTTCCTCTGAAGCTTCCATAGGGGATTCTTACCGGCAACTCCGCAGTGTCTTCCCAAATAATATTTTTCTTATTAAATTGAATTATTGGTTCTCATTGTAAGTTGAATTTCAATCAGGATTTAAACCGCGAACTTCAGTCGGATTGGAGCTAATACATACAACTGCAGGTGAATGTTAATTAACCTTTATAAGAGAACTCCACTAACGGTTAATCGATCAATAGTATGCTTTTTATCCCTGAATTACCTTTCTTAATCAAAATAACACCTTTTTCTTTGGTAGACCTGCCAAAAATTCCCACTTTTGAAGGATAAATCTGTCGGAAGGTTGTGTTTATCATTTAGATAATAATCAGCAACTTTATCAATTAAAAAATGAGGATACTTATTTGCGAAGATAATAAGCTGGCCATGAAGTTCCTTTCAGTCGTTCTGGAAAGGGAAGGATATAAAGTAGATTCTGCAGAAGACGGGAATATAGCTATAGCTTTTCTACAAAAAATTATTTACGATCTAGTAGTGGTAGATATACATCTTCCTTTTCTTAGCGGACTGGAGCTGGTTAAATTTCTCCGGTCTGATCTGAAGCAAAAAACACCAGTACTGATTGTAACTGCTTTCAGTGATCCTCAAATGCAACGCCAGGCAGCTGAATTAGGGATTGATGGTTATATTGTCAAGCCATTTAACCCCTCTGATCTTATTCAACAGGTCAAGTCAATTCTCAAAAAGTGACTTATGAACAGATATTTTGTTCTGATTATCGTTGTCCTGACTTTAGTCGGACTTTTTAATACCAGACCGGTACTTTCACAGGAAGCCCCTGATCCTGAAGTTGAGTACCTGCGGATTAAAACAATAGCATTTGAGGGCGATTATGCCACTGCTGCCGATGCTGCCCGTGAACTTGTCAATACTTTTCCATCTTATGGTGATGCTCGGATACTTCTCGGTCGCATACTGGCATGGCAGAAGGATTATTTTAATGCCGCGGCCGTCATTGACACTCTGCTTCTTTCTGACCCTGATAATGCTGATGCCCTTTCTGCCAGAAGGGATATATTGATATGGTCGAAAGATAATGCTCCAGTTTCAACGGACATCAGAGCCGGTTACTCTTTTGACAGTTTCAGGGAACCTTATCCCCGCTTTTGGCAGCTCTTTAAAGCCGGTGCCGGGCACAGGTTTAACTGGGGACCAGCATCTGCAGGACTGAATATTGGAAATATAAAAATTGGAGATCCATATCCAGCTAATACTACAGAGTTGCAGATAGAAGCTGAGGCGTGGCCCCGTATTACAGATAAAAATTATGCATATCTGGCATACGCTTATAGTCCTGGTTCATATTTTCCGCGACACAGGGCTGCGGTTGAAGTATGGCAGATTTTGCCAGCAGGCTGGGCTCTTTCTGCCGGATTAAACTTTTATTATTTTGACCGTAGTGCTTTCATAGCAGGAGCATCAGTTGAAAAGTATTTTGGCAAATACTGGCTATCTGCAAAAGGATTTATCTATTTTAAGGATGGTGGCCCTACAACCTCATTCTACCTCAATGCCAGAAGATATTTCAATGATACTGATTACGTGCAGGTTACTCTGGGTACTGGAACTGCGCCTGATGAATCTTTTGACGTAAAAACAGATCTGATGCGACTAAGTGCCAACAGCATAAGGCTGGCTTATAACGTATCGCTGACTCATAAATTGATAATGCGCATAGGAGCAGGGTACTCCCGTGAGGAGTATGCAGAAGCTATCTGGCGAAACAGGTTTGAGGGTGGTGTTAATTTAATCTATGCCATTAAAATGAAATGATGAGGTATAGACTGTTGTTAATATTATCCCTTTTATCAGCTTTTATGGTACAGACTTACGCATCAATTACAAGGTCTGTCGACTACCGTTTATACGATTCATATTTTGCGGAAGAATCAGGTGCAGAATCAGAACCAGCTGCAGCTTCAGATCTCTCTTTTAACTATCAACCGACAAAGGTAGCTTTAAAGGGATTTGAAACATCCTCAAAAGACAATTATCCAATTCAACTTGGAGCGTTCAGGGTTAAGTCAAATGCTGAAGCATTTTTAAAAAAAGTTAAGGCACTTATCGGTAATGATGCCAAAATAATAAATGAGGATGGTTATTACAAAGTGCGGATAACCAGGTTTTCTTACCGCAAAGAAACTGATTATTATAAAACTGAAGAGTTCTATGGTCAGGAGATGATGGAACCTCCGGATTCTATTAATAATTACGACACGATACAGATATCTTCTGTCATCCCTGATACCACCCAAACAACAACTTTCGTCTCCGACACAACGTATATCACCGAAAAAGCAGCAACCTCAGTCCGCAACATCCTTTTCATCAAAGGGGATAGTCCCTGGTTAAAAAGAATAAACTATTTCGGAAAATCCTTTGCCTTTGTCAATGCCTTAATTGTAACTATTATGGTATCTATCGCCACAATGATAATCTTACTGATAATAATTCTTCTGAACAGACTAAGGATGGAAAAGAAAGAGCGGTTACAACAGTATTTGATGGAGAAATATCAAAGTCTTATCATCGACTATCTATTTGGGAATGCCAATCCTGATGAATTCCGTTCAATTGCTTCTGATACGTACCGGCGTCAGGTTCTTATAGACCAGATGATAGATGTCAGTGTCAACCTGAAGGGAGATGAAACCAAAAAACTTCTTAGTCTTTATAAGCATCTTGGTTTGGACAGGGATTCAATAACCAGAGCTTACGACCGCCGCTGGCATAAAAAAATTAAAGGATTCCGCGAGTTGGCTTTTATGAATATTAAAGACGCTAATGAGGCTATATATAAAGCTCTTAATTCATCGAATGAAATACTTAGAATGGAAGCCCAGATTGCTCTTGTTATGCTCAGTGATGATAATCCGTTCGAGTTTCTGTCACATTTAACAAGGCCTTTTTCTTTGTGGGAACAGATTACCCTTCATGAGCTTATTGTTCAGCATGAAATCCTGGTACCTTCATTTAAAAAATGGCTCACATCACCAAACGACACTGTGGTTATGTTTGCCCTTCGGATGATAAGAGAATTCAAGCAATCACAAGCGGAAGCAGATATTAAAAATTCACTTTTGCATCCATCATCCTCAATAAGATGCCTGGCAGTCCAGGTAGCAGGCGATCTCGGTATGTCATCAACCCTTGAAACATTAAAACATATGTATAAAAACCAGGACTACAATATCTGCCTTGAGATAGTCAGGTCGATGGGAAAGATGCCGGATGTTTCCATGATGGGATTCCTTAAGCTTGTTCTAGACAAGGAAGATGATGTACAGTTGCAGATTGAAGCAACCAAAGCAATAGAAAATATGGGAGAGGAGGGTGTCAAAGCCTTGGTCAAACTAATGAAATCAGAATATAAAAACTATAATATTATTGTGAGACACGTTCTTGATCGCAGAATTTACTAAAGAGACGATGGGGTTTATTTTTGCAAATATTATCTTTATACTTACACTGGTCATCTTTGGATCATATCTGATTCTGGGTATATTCTCTGCCCTAGCACTTTGTAAGTACCTGAGGAAAAACAGCTATGTAAACTATAATTCCCTGGTGTTATCGCCATTAAGCCCTAAAGTATCAATCATCGCACCAGCTTTTAATGAAAGTAAAACTATTATTGATAACGTCCGCACACTTCTTTCGCTCTATTACAATAATTTTGAGGTGATTCTGGTAAATGATTGCTCAACCGACAATACTTTTGAAAAAGTAAAGGAGGCATATGAACTAACCAGGGTTAATTATTATTTTGATTATCGCATTCCCTGTGAAAGAATTAGAGGGGTATATAAGTCTAAAAATCCTTCTTATAACAGGCTGACTGTAATTGACAAAAACAATGGAGGAAAAGCTGACTCACTCAATGCAGGAATAAATATTTGCCACAGCAGCCTTTTTGTTTCAATCGATGCTGATTCGATCATCGAGGCTGACTCAATACTTAAACTTGTCAAACCTTTTCTTGAAGAAAAAGATCGAAAGGTTATAGGAACCGGTGGTGTTATAAGGATTGTTAATTCATGCGATGTTGAACGTGGTCATATCCGTGAAATTCGCCTTCCTGACTCGATACTGCCCCGTCTTCAGGTTCTTGAATATACACGTGCCTTTCTTCTTGGGAGGATGGCCTGGAGCCAGCTTGATGGATTGATGCTTATCTCCGGGGCTATGGGTATGTTTGACCGTGAAACAGTTATTAAAGCTGGCGGTTACAGCATCAAGACTGTAGGTGAAGACATGGAACTGGTTCTCCGGATGAGACGGTACATGGCTGAGAAGGAAGTAAAGGATGAAGTGACATATATACCCGATCCTCTTTGCTGGACAGAAGTACCATCTGACCTGAAATCATTGCGAAAGCAACGTACCCGCTGGACCCGCGGTCTTGTGGAATCTCTCAAAACACATCGTAAAATATTTTTTAACAGAACTTACGGCCGTTTGGGTATTCTTGGGTACCCGTACTGGTTTTTCTTTGAATGGTTAGCACCACTGATTGCTTTTTCGGGGTTTGTTTATACTATTTATCTTATTATTACAAATGCAGTTAACTGGCCGTTTTACCTGCTTCTCTTCCTTTTTGTTTACACTTTTGCAGTATCTCTTTCGATATGGGCAATACTTTTTGAAGAGATAACTTTTCATAAGTACAAGAAAAAAAGGGATGTTCTTAAACTCCTGTCGGCTGCACTTTTAGAGCCCTTCTTTTATCCTATGCATACCTATTTTGCCATCAGGGGGAATATTGAAGCAGTGAGAGGCAAAAAAGAATGGGGCACAGCAGAAAGGACTGGCTTTGCAAAGAAAAAGAAACCACCACATCAGCCCTCAGTACGTCAGTTAGCAAAGTCTGGAAACGCCGGCAACTCCGACTCAACCACCTGAAGTGATTTTTTCTCTCTTTCAACAGTTCCTGGTACTACTAACCATGGTAACCAGCTATACCTGCTGGTGGTAGAAGTAACTACACCTTTATAATATACCGAAAGGGCAATCCCATCTGATAGATTTGACAGTATATCAAATGTATAGCCACCATCATAAGAGACAGCACCATCAATTACTTTCATTTGTGTGGGATCATAGAAATAAAGCATAGTCCAGGGCATCCTCACTTTTATTTTATTACCATACCAGGCTACTGCAGTGCGCTGCCCCGGAGTGAAATCAGTTGCATTTTCCATCGGAAGCCGGCCAATATAAGATTTAGTCAGCTCAGCACCGTCATTATACCATTGCATCTCATTCCATGGCGCCCCGTCAGTTACTGTACTTTTATATTTTTGGATTGCGGGATCAGTAAGGTTGAATCTCGGAGTAAGACCATTCATATCATAAGCCTCAGTAACATGGTGGAGAGCTGTATCATTACCAAAAACCATAGTTAAAAGGAACTCCGATCTGTTGCTGAGATGCTTCCCGTTTGGAAGCTTAGATTCGCCGGTACTGCTCAGGTAAGTATCAAATGCAATCATCATAGTGTCCCCGGGGATTATATCTCCTGAGGATTCTATATTGAGAAAAAAACAACTGTTATCATTTGTAACTTCTATCCTGTCGCATGGACCCGAAGGGTTATCAGTCTGGTAAGAGATAAAGGGATCAGGATCAAGCTGTTCGAAAGCGACCATTCCGAAGTTTTGTTCAGGTGATGTTAAATTCTGCCATAATTGTCTGGTTGGGATGATAGCATTTCCTGAGAGGAAACCATATGCCTCCAGGTATGAGACTATCCAAGTCGGTTTGAACCATTCATCCATCCATGAGAACATGAATCCCCCGGCACATCCGGCATCAATAATATTGTGCAGCATTCTAATGTCTTTTTCACCCTGCTGTTGTTCAGAGTATCCACCGTGATTCATATTACTGAATGACTGGTGAGCGCTGCCCCAGCTCGAAGGCACTCCAAATTCACCGATTACAAGCGGAATATCGGAATAATGATTTTTCAGATCAGTTAAATAACCAAGGTAACTATCTGGACCCTGTTCGTCGCTGAAAGACTGATATGATGGTTGCTGACTGATAAAATTGGGATAGTATGGATAGGCATGATAGCTGGCGAACAGACCTGCCTGAAGGTTTTTACCGCTTATTTTTTCAATATCAAACGATGCTTTGTCTTCATCGGTAAATACCTCTGTAGGATGGTTCAGCGGATCAAGGGTAGGCCAGCTTGAAATACTTACGGGTCGTCTTACGGAATAATTCTGTGCTTCAAATGATACTGTCTCATCGAGCATACTGGTGACAAACACCTCGGTTGGTGAACCTCCGGTTATGCTGAACTGATTGCCGGCGTAAGAATTAATTGCCCGATGAAAAGAATTTGTAGAGTCAACCTCTTGCGGGCTAATCTCCCTGCCAATTATATAGCCGGCTGTCCATCTGGAAACATCTGTAACGTATCTGCCATAAGCTTTACCTAATCTGAATGCAATATCGTTATTACCGTGAATGCAATTGATTGCTTCATGAATCTCCTGAGTAAAGGCAGTAGTGCGATCTATCAGATCGTATGAAACAGGATTAAGAGGATCTTCCACCTCATCGAGCCATATACCCTGAAAAAGGAAAAGAGGATTATTTGGATTACGCTCATTATATTCAGCCAGCTTCTCATAAAAAACCGGTGGATGGAGGGTGTAAACCCTTATGCAGTTGAATCCTGCCTTTGCCATCATGTTGATCCACTTTTCGTACATCTCAGGAGTAATAGCGTAAGCAATTTCGCCGGGGAAATAACCGGGAGGTGATGACCCAAGGTTGATCCCTTTAAGAACCAGCGGCCTGTAATCTGTCCCGGTATACATTGCAATGTGATTGCCTGAGGTTTTAAACGGAAGAGCTTGTTTCTGCATAAGTTCAAAATTGATGGCAGTATCACGTCCAATGATTATATCCGTGAGCCTGACAGGGTAGTAATCCTGACATGTAACACCTGTAATGACCGGAATACGAATCTTGCCTTGTATGACGGGGGTAACCGGTGGCATCATTACAGGTTCAAGAGAGGTGCCGGATGAACCTTTCGAAAACCATGTAACCTTTATCAGTTTTCCTGACTTGGTGTTCCCTTTGAAAGTGATAGCATATATATAGATCCCGGCACGTTGTGGTGAACCGCCCTGGTTGCAGCCATCCCAGATGATGCGATAGCTTCCTGCATCAACACCATTGAAAAATACCTCTTTTATTTTCTGCCCTGATAAGTTGTAGATTGTCAAACGGACATCGCCGGAACTGTTAATGATAAAAGGAATATTTACGGAATTTGAGAATGGGTTAGGAAATGGAACACCCACCTCAAGCAAACCGGAAATATTATCATAAATACCTGAAATCCTTATGAAATAGGTACCGTCTGACCTGGTAAAGGCAGCAAATTCTGTCGTACCGGCAATCATTGAGACTTTTGCATTGGCAACAACTCTACCTGTTGCATCTGTTACCTTTCCGGTTACATTATAATCTCTTGCATCAATGTACTCTAAAGTTGAAGCGATAAGACAAGCTGATAATAAAAATATTTTCAAGTGTAGTTTTAGAGCAGGTTTCATATTGTCCGGGGAAATACAGTTTTATTTAATAATCAAATGTAGCAAAAAGTTGAAAGACATTCTTCTCAGATTATTATTTGTAAAGATGTGCCCATATCCATATATGAGCAGGTAAAAGAAGATTACGAGGTGATGTGGTATATACGTTGAGAATAACTCAACATGTTGTGAATTTTAATAGATAGAAATATGGCGAGAGGGGATTAAGTTACAAAAACTACTGAGAGTCGATCACCATAATTGCGATAATATAAAGTGCTGTTCTGTTTGCTGTTACAAATCTTCTTGTGCTTATAGGTGTTTCCGCTTACCCAAATCCAACTACCGATAAGCTCTATAAGAACCTGGTCCAGGACAATAAGCTTGCTGATTACTTCAGGGTAAATGATGAAATCTTTCTCCTGCTCCTCATTATCAAAGGAGAAGCCTCTTATCCTTAAGGATCTGTTGGTACTCGGCGTTAATTTGCTGCATGGTCAGTGTGTCGCCTCCTTTATCGGGGTGATACTGCATAGCGAGCTTCTTGTAGAGTTGTTTAACGTCCTCTATCGAAGTGCAATTAATAAAAAAGTTAGGTTTCATAAGAAAAAACAGTTTTTACGGTGTGGCCTCATAATCAACAAATAAACTTCTGCTTGACAAACATACTATCAACAGATTAGGAAATTTTGAAAAACAACGTAATTCGTTGCCGACTCGATAGCTACATAAAAATCAAACCATTATAAAAAGATTTCCGCCCGATTCTCTCAATTTCATGTGGGGCTGGTGGCACCACAACCTTAAATCGCAGACCCCGTAAGATCAACGTCTTGCGGGTTTTTGTTTTGAAGGGGGTGATGGATTCGGTGATGGATTTTGTAAAATATTTGCTATTAACATATTAACGCGACATTGTTACACCTTCGTTTCTCATAATCAATAAAATTAATATAAGTTAAGTACAAACGTCTCTGAAAAGAGGCATGGCATCAATAATAATTACCAGAGAACAATTTGGTGTGAATTATGTAACTTATATCATAAATTGTATAACATCGGAATCTTAACACGGTTTATCTTTCCATTAATTTACAATTACCATAAAACAAAGGAGGAATCAGCATGAAAACCGATGAAAACAACACAACTAATGCCGCAAGTGAAAATGCTGAGATCAGGAGAAAAGAAAAAGTTAAAAATGATCTTGAAAAAGACGTGGCAAGGGATGAGGGGATGAAAAAAGGGGTTGTAACAACTTCTGTTATCGCGTTTATTATATTGTTGGTTGCGGGAATTATCGTTTTTTCACTTTATAGAAGCGAACATAATAAGCTTTTAAGTCTGATGGAAACACAGAAGACGTCCCTTACTGACAAAGTAACTTCACGCGATTCTGTCATCAGCCAATGGATAACGACTTTTGATGATATTCAAAAAAATATCATATTGATAAAAGAGAAAGAGAAATTAATTACTGTCAATTCTTCGAATGCTGAAATATCCAATGACAAAAAACGCCAGGTTCTGGAGGATATAAAAACGATAAACACCCTCCTAGAACAGAACAAAAAGAAAATTGCCTCCCTTAATGCTCAATTAAAGAAGTCTGGCGGAACAATACAGGTTCTTCAAACTAAAATTTCTGAACTGGAAGCAACGATGAAACAGAATGAAAATGAGATTTCGGAATTAAAGACCTCGCTGGTCAACAAAAAATTTGAGGTTGAACAGCTCAATACCCAGGTGATAGTTATGCAGGATACTATTGCAAAAAAGGATGAGAAAATCAGTACCCAGACTTATGAAATGAATAAGGCGTTTTATACCTGTGGTACTTATAAAGAATTGAAAGCTAAGGGTCTTTTAACTAAAGAAGGTGGATTTATAGGACTTGGTAAAACGGAATCTTTGACTGGAAATTTCCCCAATAATTCGTTTGTACAGATCGATTTAACTCAAATGAAATTGATTCCTGTCAACTCAAAAAGCGCTAAACTTATCTCTGATCATCCTGCTGGTTCGTATGAGTTTATACGTGACAAAGACAAGGGAATTGAATCTATCGAGATAAAAGATCCTGCACTTTTCTGGAAAGCTTCAAAATATGCAGTAGTAGAGATAACTAAATAAAGTTATAATACATTCCAGGAATAATTGTTTCCCGGATAATTAACCCGGAAACCCTGCAAGATCAGTGATCTGCGGGTTTTTGAGTTTTAAGAGATGACGGAATTGGTGATGGATTTTCTATTGGAAACGAACAGTTTAGCTTCTTTCAACTAAAAATATCTTTTTTAATAATATTATTAATAAGTTTTTGTGCCTGGTGGCACCACAACCTCCAAACGCAGACCCCTGTAGATCAATGATTTACAGGGGTCTTTAAATTTCTTGTTGACGCCTGCCTGCCGGTAGGCAGGGAATTGTTGACGGTTTTTATAACGCACTCATAATCAGACAAATACTATATTGACTACAAATTCCGGTTATATTAAACACCATGTTCCTATTCCAGATGATTCCAGTACATTTCGTATATTTACAATACAACAAAG
>Ga0209429_10002444_pt1 | contig 10965 bp, 9 predicted proteins | sample BarGraNGADG00212_3_FD_184493 | JGI IMG/M metagenome (GOLD analysis project Ga0209429, IMG submission 184493) | Arctic peat soil microbial communities from Barrow, Alaska - Barrow Graham LP Ref core NGADG0004-212 (SPAdes) (version 2) | ecosystem: Environmental > Terrestrial > Soil > Wetlands >... | reverse complement strand
GCAGCGATTCTCCGATGACAGGCCTGACCTTGCCCTCGGCCGCCATCTGCGCGATCTCCGCGGCGATGGCGGCCACGCCGGCGCGCTTGGCGTTGTTGAGGTTCATGAACAGCAGCGTGACGTCCTTGGCGAGCGCCTCGCCGATGGGCACCGTGGCCTCCGGCGAGGGGCCCTGCCCGGTGCAGACGATGCGTCCGCCGGTGGCTACCAGTCTCACGTCGGCGGGCAGGTTCACGCTGACGACGAGCTCGTGCACCAGATCGACGCCCTTGCCGTCGGTCAGTTCAAGGGTGCGGGCGACGACGTCCTCCGTCTTGTAGTCGATGACCTCGTCGGCGCCGAGGCTGCGGACGAGGTCCGCCTCGGCGGCGCCGGCCACGGTGGCGAGCACCCGCGCGCCGAGAGCCTTGGCCAGCTGCACGGAGGCGGAGCCAACGCCGCCGGCCGCGCCCTGCACGAGGACGGTCTCGCCGGCCTGCACGGCGCCGCGCCGCACGAGGCCGTAGTAGGCGGCGGGGAAGACCATGCCCAGGGCGGCCGCCTCGGCGAACGAGAGACCGTCGGGTATCGGCACGGCCTGGGCCTCGGCCAGCACGACGTACTCGGCATAGCTGCCCTCGCTGCCCACGCCAAGGCCGCTGAAGAAGACCTCGTCGCCCGGCTGGACACCGGTGATCTCGGCGCCGACCGCCTCCACGACGCCCGCTCCGTCCGAGCCGATGATCTTGGGCGGCTGCTTGGGCGTGGGGAAGCGGTTCTCGCGTACCGAGACGTCCATGGGGTTCACGGTAGCAGCCTCGACGCGCACGAGGACCTGGCCTGCCTTCGGTTCGGGCTTCGGGACCTCTTCGTACACCAGGACCTCGGGACCGCCGTACTCGTGGATACGCACCGCTTTCATCGCCGCCTCCTCGCGCCTCCTCGTTGTCGCCTGGCGCCCAGACTCTACCCGGCCGGCGGCGATGGCTACCCGAGATGCCGCGCTCAGGCCGGCAGCGACGGCTGCGCCGGCTGCCGGCGGCCGCGCCGCACCCTGTGCACCACGTACCACAGGACGAGGCCGATGCCGCCGAACACGACCACGAAGGGCAGCAGGGCGGTGAGGACCAGGCCCGTGACGCGGGCGCCGTGGCCGAGCACCTTGATGGAGTGCAGAAGGGTCCCCGTGAACGTGTCGGACGGGTCGATGGCGCCGGCCTGCGGCACGCCCTTCTCGCGCAGGAAGATCGACAGAGTGCCGTAGGTCGTGGTCTCGCGCAGCGACTTGAGCTGGGCGCTCAGCTGCTCGATGGTCAGCTGCACGTTGTCGATGCGATCCTGCACGGCGAGCATCTGGTTGACGTTGTCGGTGGCGGCCAGGAAGCGGACCAGCCGGCGCTCCACGGCGCGGTAGTGGCGCAGACGCGCCTGGAGGTCGACGTACTGGGAGGTGACGTCGTCGCTCGAGGTGGACACGCTTTGCACGTCGCCGAGGGCGGCGAACCGCTTTACGGCGGCGTCGAAGCTGCTCTCAGGCACTCGCACGGTGAGCGTGGCGTACGGGTCCGTACCGATGGTCGTCGCCGGCTTGTCGTTGGCGGAGGGGGCCGTGCCGGAGTTGAGCGGGAGTGGCTCGATAGGACCCGGCATGCCCGGCGACTCGCTGCCGAGGGCGCTGGACATCACGTAGCCGCCCATGCCCCGGGTCATCGCGTTGATGCGGTCGACGCTGGACAGAAGCGTACCGCGGGCGACCAGCAGGGAAAGGTCGCCGGTGCGCAGCAGGTGGTGCGTGGAGAGCACGGATGCCGGCGGCACGGCTGCGGCGACGTCGCCGCCGGCGCTCTTTGAGGCGGTGCCCGCGTCGACGCCCTGCACCGTCTCGCCCGTCACGGGACCGCCGGCGGTGTCGAGGGTGGCGGACGCGCGCTCGGCGGTCGGCCGGTCGGAGATGCCCGGCAGTTCGCCGCGGCTGAGCACGCCGACGACGGCGAACACCACCAGGAGCCCGATGGCGACGGCGGGGATAAGGATTCTGAGTCTCGGTCTGCGCCCCATGGTCTTCCTCCTCCTCGGGCCGCGACGGCCGCGGCCGGTGTACCATGCGGTGAGACGCGGCCGTCGCCGCCGGGGTTCGCCGGCGCGCCGCGACCGTGCGCCGGCTCAAAGGGCAGCGAAGGAGGCATGGTGCTGCCGGTCGTGAGTCACGAGGTCCAGACCAGACGGTGGCCCTACGTCACTGTCTGCCTCATCGGTCTCAACGTCATCGCCTTCGCCTTCGAAGCGTCGGTGGGGACGCGATTCGTGCCGTTCCTGCAGGAGTGGGGCGTGGTGCCGGGGCGCATCCAGGCGGAGATCACGATCCACAACCTGTTCACGGTGGGCTCGTCGATGTTCCTGCACGTGGGGTTCGTGCATCTGCTGGGGAACATGTGGTTCCTGTACGTTTTCGGCGACGCCGTCGAGGATGCGTTCGGGCCGTGGTGGTATCTGGGTCTCTATCTTGCGAGCGGGTTCTTCGGCACCATGGCGTTCGTGGCGACGGCGGGCGCGTCGCCGCTGCCGGTCATCGGCGCCAGCGGCGCCGTCTCGGGCGTCATGGCCGCCAGTCTGGTGCTGTGGCCCAAGGCGCGGCTCAAGACCCCGGGGATCTTCCTGTTGCTCTTCATCCTGGGCCTCTTCTACGAACTCCTCATCGCCGCGGGGATCCCCTCCTTCCTTCTGGGCGGGCCGTTCCTCTTCATCGTCGGCGTCATCGGCACCGTGCTGCTGACGCGCAACGCCGGCAGCTTCTTCGCCGGGCTGTTCCATCTCGTGGCCATCCCGGCGTGGGCGGTCCTCGGCTTGTACGTGAGCCTGCAGCTGTTCAGTGGGCTGCTCGTCGTCGTGAACCCCGCCTATGCGGGGGCGGTGGGCTACTGGGCGCACATCGCCGGCTTCACCGGCGGCGCCATCCTCGCCTGGGTGTTCCCCAAACACCCGCACCTGCTGGCCGACAGACCCTTGCTCGGGTGAGATCGTGAGTACCCCACTCCGCTGCCCACACTGCGGCGCCGAAATCGACTTCGCGGCGTGGCGCGAGACGGCCTCGTGCGCGAGCTGCGGCGAGCGCGTGCGCTTCGAGGCCGCGGCCGCGGCGGGCGCCGCAGCCGCGGCCGGTGCCGCACACGTGCCGCCACAGCCGGCGCCGGCGCGCGCGTTCTTCGGCAAGCCGCTGCGCTTCACCGCCGCCTGGGCCGCGGTCTTCCTCATCTGGGCCGGGGCGACCGGCGGCCTGGCGGCGGTCCGTCTCGACATGGGCCATTTGACGGCGCTCAGCCAGCGGGAGCGTACGGCGATCGTCGAGGTGCAGGAGGCTGAGCTGGAGCGCGACGTCACCAACGGTGAGGCGCTGGCGATGGTGCTGGCCAGGTTCAGCGAGGTCTTCGGGACCGCGCCGCAATGGTACGTGCAGGACCGCCCGTGGGAAGACATGGTGTACGTGACCTGGGAGCTGGGCGCCGACCTGCGGCTCGGCTGGACGGTCGCCTACGACGGGGCGGTCGCCCCCGGCGCGGAGACCGAGCTGTTCCTCAAGCAGATCGTGCGCGCCGGCGAACCGCAGTCGGGGCCGGCGCTGCCGCCGGGTCTCTAGTCCGGCCCGCGACGGCGCCCTTCGGGCTGGCGGCATTCAATAGCGCTGCGCCGATTAGTCGTCCTCGAGGAGCTCGTCGGGCGGCGCGAACCCGCGGCGCATCGTGTTCTCCGTCGTCACGCGCGGCTCGAGGAACTGCAGCAGGTAGTCCGGCCCGCCCGCCTTCGAGCCGACGCCGCTCATCTTGAAGCCGCCGAACGCCTGGCGCTCGACGAGCGCTCCGGTGATGCCGCGGTTGATGTAGAGATTGCCGACGCGGAACTCGCGGCGGATCCGCTCGATGGCAGCCGGGCTGCGGCTGATGAGGCCGCCGGTGAGGGCGTACTTGACGCCGTTGGCGATGGCCAGCGCCTCGTCCATGTCGGCGGCCTTCAGAACGGCGACCACGGGACCGAAGATCTCCTCTTGCGCGATGACCGCGTCCGGCCGCACGTCGACGAAGACGTGGGGCGCGACGAAATAGCCGCCGCCGGGCCAGCCGCCCTCGGGCGGCTCGACGACGGCGGCCAGCGTCGCCTCGCGCTTGCCCTGCTCGATGTAGCCCTCGATCTTGACCATCGCGTCGGCGGTGATGACCGGGCCGACGCGGACGTGGGCGTCCTCGGGCGGCCCGACCGCGAGGCTGCGGGTCGCCTCGACGAGCCTGCCCACGAAGTCGTCGTAGGCCGGCTCGAGCACGATCACCCGCGAGGCGGCCGAGCACTTCTGCCCCGAGTAGTGGAAGGCCGAGACGACGACCTCGCCGACGGCCACATCGAGATCGGCGTCCGCGTCGACGATGATCGCGTTCTTGCCGCCCATCTCGGCGATGACCTTCTTGACGCCGTCGGCGGCGGGGTGCTGGGCCGCTTGGCTGATGATGCGCAGCCCGACATCCATGGAGCCGGTGAAGGCGATGAGGTCCACGCGCGGGTGACGCACGAGGAAGTCGCCGACCTCGTCGCCGGGGCTGGGGAGGAAGTTGACCGTCCCCGGCGGTGCGCCGGCCGCCTCGAGGAGGCGCGTCATCTGCGCGGCGATCACGGGCGTGGGGCCGGCCGGCTTGACGATCACCGGGTCGCCGGCGACCAGCGCCGCGCTGGTCATGCCGGTGAGGATCGCGAGTGGGTAGTTCCACGGCGCGATGACGAGCGCGACGCCGCGCGGCTGATAGAAGTAGACGTTGTGCTCGCCGGGTACGCGGCCCATACGCCGCGGCCTGCCCAGGCGCAGCATCTCGCGCCCGTAGTACTCGAGGAAGTCGATCGCCTCGTCGACGTCCGCGTTCGCCTCGCGGCGCGTCTTGCCGGCCTCGAGCGTCATGAGCGCGGCGAGCTCGAACGACTCGGCGCGCATGAGCTCGGCCGCCCTGAACAGCACGGCCGCGCGCTCCTTGGGCGGGGCGTCGCGCCAGGCCGGGAGCGTCGCTTGGGCAGCGGCCACGGCGGCTTCGGCCTCGGCACGGCCGCCGTAGGCGACCGTGCCGACCACCTCGTCCGGGGCCGCCGGATTCACCGACGCCAGGGTCTTCGCGGTCTCGATGTCGCGGCCGCCGATGCGCAGCGGGTGGTGCGTTCCGAGGCGGCCGCGCACCGCCGCGAGCGCGGCGTCGTAGGCCTCACGGTTCTCGCGGCGCGAGAAGTCGGCGTGCGGCTGGTTGACGAACGGCGCCGGATCGTCCGGGTCGGTGGCGTCGACGCGGGGAAGGCGCGCCGCCTCGGCGCGGAAGTCCGGTGACGTCTTCGGGGCCTGGATGAGCTCCTCCACGGCGGCGCCTTCGACGAACGTTTGCCGCAGAAAGGATTCGTTGGCTGTGTTCTCGAGCAGCCGCCGCACCAGGTAGGCCATGCCGGGGATGAGCTCGCCGACCGGGGCGTACTCGCGAAGACGCAGGCCCCTGCCACGAATGGCCTGTTTGATGGGCTCGCCCATGCCGTGCAGCATCTGGATCTCGAAGGCGTTGTCGGCGAGCCCGAGCTCGCGCGCCGTCTCGATGACGGCGGCCAGCGAGCGCACGTTGTGGGTGGCGAAGGCCGGTCGGACGTACGCGGGTTCCTGCAGCATCGCCCGCGCCAGCTTCTCGTACATGGCGTCGGTGTCGGGCTTGTGCGTGAAGACCGGCACCGGCCAGCCTTCCTGCGCGGCGAGCACCGTCTCGTAGTCCCAGTACGCGCCCTTGACGAGCCTGAGGTTGAAGTCGCGGTCGCGCTCTCTGGCCCACGAAAGGAGCTCGTCGAGGTCGCGCTCGGCGTCGCGAAGATAGGCCTGCAGCACGACGCCGGCATCGTGGTAGCCGCGGAACTCCTCTTCGTCGAGCAGGGACGTGAACACGCTGAACGTGAGGTCGCGGTAGCGGAACTGCTCGAGGTCGAGGGTGAGGGCCGCGCCCGTCTCGATGGCCTTGCGGAAGATGGGGCGCAGGCGCTCCTTCACTGCCGTCACGCTGCCGGCGAAGTCCACCGGGTCGATCTGCGAGTACAGCGAGGTGATCTTGACACTCAGGTTGACCCGCGGCAGGGGGCCCCAGGCGCTGTCGTCGACCACGGGCTGCGGCGTCCAGCCCGCAGCCGTGCCGGCGAGGCCGTCGAGCAGGGCCAGGTACGTCTGCTGGTAGGCGTGAGCCTCGGCTTCGCTGACTGAGGCCTCGCCGAGCACGTCGAGGGTGAAGCCCGTGCCGTGGTCGCGCAGCGCCTTGAGGGCCGGGATGGCGCTGCGCGCGTCCCGGCCCACGATGAACCGCTGCGCGAAGCCCTTCAGCTGCCGCTTGATCACGCCGCTCGCCAGCGGAGCCACCGGCGAGCGGTCTCCTGCGAGGCTGATGCCCCAGCGCAGGACCTTGGGCACCGCGACGCCCTGACGGGCGAAGTACTCGCGCAGGTGACGGCTCATCTCGCGGCGGCTGCGCAGCGTGGGGAAGACGTCGACGAAGCGCAGCATCTCGACCTTGAGGCGCTCGTCCGCCATGGCCCACTCCATCATCTCGCCCTGCCAGCGTTCGGGCGAGAGCAGCGACGGCTTGTCCTCGCGGGTGGCCGCGAAGATCTGCCGGGCGGTGGCCTGGATGCGCTCCTCGCGCGTCTTGCCCGCTTCCATGGCGTCGGCCTCCCCTTCAGCGTGAGCGCTTGCCGAAGCGCTCGTAGCTGACCTTGCTCACCTGGCGCTGCGTGCGCGGTTTCTTCTTCTCGCCGGGGTGGCCGATGCCGATGAGCGCCAGCACGCGCCACTTGCCCGGAGGGATGCCCAGCACCTCGCTGCAGGCTCTTTCGCAGCCGACCACCTCGGTGGCGTCCTCGCGCATGCCGCACCAGACGCTGCCCAGGCCGAGGGCGGTGGCCTCGAGCAGGATGTTCTCGGCGGCGGCGGCGCAGTCTTCGATCCACCAGGGGTTGTCCTCGTCGTTGCCGAGGACCGCGACCACGAGCGGGGCCTTGTCGAGCATCCAGGTCCACTCGTGCATGTCCTTGAGCCTTGCTCGGGTGGCGGGGTCGCGCACGAAGACGAAGTGCCAGGGGCGCGCGTTGTCGCCGCTGGGGGCGGCGAAGGCGGCGTCGATGAGCTTCTGCTCATCTTCGAGCGCAACGTCCTGGGCGGTGAAGCGACGGATACTGCGTCGCGCCAGCATGAGATCGAGTGCGTCCACGCGCTTGCCTCCGGGCTCCGGGTGGGGCTGTGCCGATTGTACCGCCGGGGGGCGTCCGATCCAATCACGGGCGCGATGCCGGTAGAATCGGCACAGCCCAAAAGGAGCCCGATGCCCGCAGTCCGCGATGACATCACCATCGCCGAGTTCACCATGGACGACTACCCCGTGGTCCACGTCCTCTGGCAGCGCGGCGACCTGTGGATGCGGCCCTCGGACGGGCCGGAGGCGACGCTGCTGAAGCTCACGCGCGACCCCGAGCTGTTCCTGGTCGCGCGCGACGCCGGCGGGCGCGTCGTCGGCACGGTGATGGGCGGCTGGGACGGCCGCCGCGCCTACGTGTACCACCTCGCGGTGCTGCCCAAACGGCGGCGGCAGGGTATCGCCGACGCCCTCATGGACGAGCTCGAGGAGCGCTTCCGCCGGCTCGGCGCGCTCAAGGCCAAGACGCAGATCCTCAGGGACAACGAGGCCTCGCGCGCCTTCGTCAGCCGCCGCTGCTACCTGCGCGAGGACGACTGCGAGCCCTGGGGCAAGGAGCTCGTGGAGGGCGGGGCGCCGCCCTGCAGGTGATGAGCTCCGGCGCCCCCGTGCGGGCGCGAGCGAGTCGCGGCCGAGCCGCCGCGAGGGGTGACTCAGCCGCTGCCCCTCAGCCCCGCGGCTGCTGCTGCGTGATGCAGTGCACGTTGCCGCCGCCGAGCACGATCTCGCGGCCGGGCACCGTGACCACTTTGCGGTCGGGGAACAGGCGCTGCAGCGTGCCCAGTGCGACGGCGTCGTTGGGATCGTCGAAGACCGGCATGATCACGCCGCCGTTGACGATGAGGAAGTTCAGGTACGAGGCGGCCGTCTTGTCGCCGGGCGCCCGCGGGATGCTGCCCTCGGCGGAGTCCACGCCCCAGGCCTCATCCTCGGTGATCACCATGATCGCCGGCATCGGCATGGTGTGCACCTCGAGCTTGCGCCCCTTGGCGTCCGTGGCCGTCTGAAGGCGCCGCAGGTTGTCCTGCAGGAGGTCGCTGCGCCAGTCATCCTTGTCTTCGGTGATCGCGGCCAGCACGACGCCGGGTCTCACGAAGCAGGCGACGTCGTCCACGTGGCCGTTGGTCTCTTCGGGGTCGATGCCTTTGGCCAGCCAGATGACCTTGTCCACGCTCAGGTAGTCGCGAAGGTTCTCCTCGATCTCCTCGCGGCTGAGCTGCGGGTTGCGCCCGGGGGAGAGCAGGCACTCCTCGGTGGTGATCACGGCGCCTTCTCCGTCGACGTGGATCGAGCCACCCTCCATGACCAGGTGCGCCTTGTAGCGGTCCACGCGCTCGAGCTCGGAGATCTTGAGCGGGACCATCTGGTCCTTGTCCCAGGGGAAGTAGAGGCCGTCGTAGAGGCCGCCCCAGGCGTTGAAGGCCCAGTCGACCAGGCGCACGTCGCCCTTGTCGTTGACGACGAAGGTGGGTCCGCAGTCGCGCATCCAGGCGTCGTTGCTGGAGATCTCGACGACGCGCACGCGCGCCGGCAGCAGGTTGCGGGCGTTCTCGTACTGGTCGTTGTTCACGCCTACCGTCACCGGCTCGAACTGCGAGATGGCGGTCGCCACCTGGACCCAGGCGCGCTGCGCCGGTTTGGCGCCCAGGCGCCAGTTGTCGGGGCGCTGCGGCCAGAGCATCCAGAGCTGCGCGTGCGGCTCGAACTCGCCGGGCATGCGGAAGCCGTCGGCGCGGGGCGTGCTGTCGATGGTGGTGCTCATGCTCTCCCTCCGGAGGCTCGCTTGCGCGCCTCGCTGATGTCGATCACGGTGGCGCCGGGCTGCGCCGCCTTCCTGGCGGCCGCCTATTTCGCCGGCGCCTTCTTGAAGTCGGCCTTCTTGGCGTGCGTCTTGCCGGCGGACTTCTTCGCGGAATGGCCTGCCGCGCGCTCCGGCTTCTTCCCCGTGCCAGCCTCGGGCACGATCCGCGTCCCGGCCTCACCGGCCATCGCCTGCACCACTTCTGTGAGGCTGGCGATGACGGCCGTGCCGCCGCCGGCCACGAAGCGCATGCAGGCCGCCACCTTGGGGCCCATCGAGCCCGCCTTGAAGTGGCCCTCGGCGGCGTAGGCCTGCATCTCGGCGAGGGTCACGCTGCCGAGCGCCTGCTGCTCGGGGGTGTTGTAGTGGATGTAGGCCTGGGGCACGTCGGTGAGGATCAGGAGCGCGTCGGCGGCCACCTTCTTGGCGAGGAGGGCGGCGGCGAGGTCCTTGTCGATGACCGCGTCGATGCCCGAGAGGGCGCCGCCCTTGCCGCGCACCACGGGGATGCCGCCGCCGCCCGAGCAGATCACGCAGATGCCGTCGCGGACCATGTCGACGATCGCCTCGCGGGGCACGATCTCGACGGGCTCGGGGCTGGGCACGACGCGGCGCCAGCCCCGCCCGGCGTCCTCGCGCATGGCGTGGCCCTCCTCGAGCATCATCTTCTTCGCCTGGGCCTCCGAGTGGAAGGGGCCGACGGGCTTGCTCGGGTTGGCGAAGGCCTTGTCAGCGGGGTCCACCGCGACCTGGGTGAGCACCGTGACGACGGGCGCCTCGAGGCGCCGCAAGCGCAGGTGGTTCTGCAGGGTCTGCTCGAGCATGTAGCCGATCTGACCCTGGCTCATCGCGCCGCAGACGTCCATGGGCATCGGCGCCACGGTCTTGGCGGCGAGCGCGTTCTGGATGAGGAGGTTGCCGACCTGGGGGCCGTTACCGTGGGTGAGCACGACGCGCCAGCCGCCCTCGACGAGCTCGGCGATGCGGCGCATGGCGCCGTCGACGTTGAAGAGCTGCTCCTCGAAGGTGCCCACCTGCCCGGGCTGCAGGATGGCGTTGCCGCCGAGAGCGACGACGACGGTCTTTCCGGTCTTCTTGCGGGTCGCTGGCATCAGTTACCTCACGCGTCGGTCGGTGCGAGTCGGGGTCGGGCCGTCGGCTTGCGGCTCGCCTGCCAGTAGAGCCACTCAGGCGCTGCCGAGCTCGGCGGTGACGAAGCCGTAGGGGATGAAGAAGAGCAGCCCCAAGATGATCCAGAAACCGAGCCCCTGGACGCCCATCGCGGCCAAGCTGGCGACCGTGTCCGCGACGAGGATGGCCGAGACGCTGAACAGCACCATGCCGAACAGGCCGAAGGTCTTCGGTCTGAGGGCGAGCGTCCCTCCAGACGCCGCGCCGTCGTTCTGAGTGGCCACTGTGATTCCTTTCGCTGACGCTGTGATGCCTAGCCGAGCAGGGCCACGCCGATGGGCTGCAGGTCGGGGTCGGAGGGCAGCTCGTCGATGCCGATCAGTGCCAGCATGAGTGCCTTCTGGAAGTGCATGCGGTTCTGCGCCTGCGGGAAGATGATCGAGGCGTCGCTGTCGGCGACCTCGTCGGTGACCTCCTCGCCGCGCATGGCCGGCAGGCAGTGCATGAACCTGGCGCCGGGCTTCGTGTGGCTCCAGAACTCCTTGTTGACCTGGAAGGGCTGGAAAGCGGCGATGCGATCCTTGTACTCGTCCTCCTGGCCGGTCCACCACCAGCAGTCGGTGTAGATGAAGTCGGCGCCGGCGATGGCCTCCAGGGGGTCGTTCGTCAGCAGGAACGAGCCGCCGCTCTCGGCGGCGAACCCGGCAGCCAGCTCGGCCAGCTCCGGGGCCATCTCGTAGCCCGCGGCGTTGCCGATGCGCACGTTGAGACCCAGCTTGGTGAGCGTGGTCGAGAGGGAGTTGCAGGGGTGGGCGGCGT
>Ga0209429_10002443_pt1 | contig 10966 bp, 9 predicted proteins | sample BarGraNGADG00212_3_FD_184493 | JGI IMG/M metagenome (GOLD analysis project Ga0209429, IMG submission 184493) | Arctic peat soil microbial communities from Barrow, Alaska - Barrow Graham LP Ref core NGADG0004-212 (SPAdes) (version 2) | ecosystem: Environmental > Terrestrial > Soil > Wetlands >... | reverse complement strand
TAAACAATTTATTGCCATGGACTTGAACGGCTTTAAACCGGATTTGACAGTTACGGCCACGCGCACCGCCTATATGTGGAAAGCGCAGCGCTTGTTGGAAAAAAAGCGTAAGATTTTTAGAAATTACGTTAAACGCGACAGTACGGCCGGACGCAAAATGTGTATTTTAGATATTGAGGAATTGGCCACTCTTTGGCATTTTCCGGTGGAGGCGAACGTCAAGATGGCCATGATCCAGAAGGCGCCGGGCCGCAAAGCCGACGCCCCCGCCGAATTGCCCTTGGCGCCGGAAGATGTGAAAGAACTGCCGGATATTTTTAATCTTAAAGGTAATAGTGTAAATAACCAATCCGCTCAGTCCGCGGAAGGAGATTTAAATAAAGAAGCGGCGCCGCCGCCTAATTTACCGACACTCTAATGACCATCGGTTTTGACGCCCGCTTCTACGGTCCCTTAGGCAAAGGTTTGGGCCGTTATACCCAAGAAGTGGTGGACAATTTAATTAAAATTTCCAGCGCCGAGCCGGGCGCCGGTTTTAATTATGTAATCTTTTTAAGTCCGGAAAATTTCGATGAATTTACTTCCCCTAGCCCTAAGGTCAAAAAAGTTCTACTGCCGGTTCGCTGGTATTCTTGGTCGGAGCAGTTTCTAATGCCTTTTTATATCTGGCGGGAGAAAATAGATTTGATGCATTTTCCGCATTTTAACGTCCCGGTTTTGACGCCGGTTAAATTCGTGGTCACCATCCATGATTTAATCCTGACGAATTTTCCGACCCGGCGCGCCACGACGCTCAGTCCCTGGTTTTACCGTTTGAAAAATTTTGCCTATCGTTTGGTTATTTTTTCCGCGGTGTGGCGGGCCAAAAAAATAATCACCGTTTCCGAATTTACCAAAAAAGATTTAATCGTCAAGTTCCGTGTTCGGCCGGAAAAAGTGGCGGTGACCTATGAAGGGGTGGCGAACCTGGCCAAGGGCCGGGATTCCTTATTTGCGGCTAAGCTCGATCACCAGGAAATCCTCACCGAATACCATATCGCCAAGAATTTTTTACTCTATGTCGGTAATGCTTATCCGCACAAGAATTTGGAATGGCTGCTCCGGGTTTTTAGCCGTTTACATACCGCCCAGCCCGGCTTGCGCTTGGTTTTGGTCGGTAAGGAAGATTATTTCTACCGGCGGGTCCAAGCTGAAGCTCGGGTCCTGAATCTGTGGCAGGCGGAGAATAAAAACAGCCCGGTAATTTTTTCCGGCTATGTGCCGGACGCCCAACTGGAAGTCTTGTATCAAGAAGCGCGCGGCTATGTATTTCCGTCTTTGTATGAGGGTTTCGGTTTGCCGCCTCTGGAAGCGATGGCCAAAGGCTGCCCGGTCTTATGTTCCGAACGCGCCAGCTTGCCGGAAGTGCTGGCCGAGGCCGCTTTGTATTTTAATCCGGAGGACGCCGAAGATTTTTTGGCCAAAGCCCGGCGCTTATTGAACGATGCCGATTTACGAGCCGATTTAATCGCCCGCGGTTTGCGGCAAGCCAAGAAGTATTCCTGGTGGCAATGCGCGCAAGAAACCTTAACCATTTATCGCCAAGTTTTGCGAGTCTAATATCTTATGTCCGATCGTCAAGAGCCGGAATTGAATATCTGGGAAAGGGAACGGGAGCGCCGCTCCAGTTTTGTCGTGGATTTGCGGCCGGCGGCGAAAATAAAAGCCGCCGCGCAGCAGGCTATGCAAGAAGCGGAACAAGAGGCGATAAAAATAGAAAAAGAAGCCAGCGCGGTTTTTAAAAAAGCGGCCAAAGGCATCAAACGGGAAGCGCGGCATGAACAAAAAAAGATCAAGCAAGATTTTTCGGCGGTGACCGAAGAGATTAAAGATCAGTTGGCCGGACCCCGGCGCTTTAAATTATTCGGGCGCAAAACAAATCCTTGGCCGCACTTAGTTTCGGCCCAAGCCAAATTTTTTCAGACGCCGTTTAAAATGTCTAAAGCCCAGCGTCAGGCGACGCTGCAGCGCGCCGAGCGCGCGGAAGGGCAAATTAGATGGTATCGCTCACTTGTGTCTTTCGCGATTATTCTGCTGATAATTATTCTGCCTTTAAAACTGCTTTCCTATTTCCCCTTGCTGAATTTGAAAAGTTTGGAAAATAAGATTCTTGGCCATTCCAATTTGGCTTTGAACGACCTAATGGCGGCGTCTTCCGCCGTGGCCGGTTTAAATTTCCAGCAAGCTGATTCGCGCTTCCAAGAAGCGGGCGCCAATTTTTTAGCGGCGCAAAATGATTTAAATAACATTAACGATTCCGTACTGGCTTTAGCGGCCTTGTCCAATAATCCAAAATTGAAGCTGGCGGCCGAAAGCAAAAAATTCTTGACAGCCGGCACTCTGGCCGCGTCTTTAGGGCGGAATTTAGTTTTGGCGACCGATAGTTTGTTCAACGGCGATAAAAATAATTTTTCTGCGACCCTGGATAATTTTATCGTCCATGGCCAGGCCGCCGTCAGGGATGCGAAAGATCTAAAAACGGTTTTGGCGCAGATTAACCCCGCCAATTTACCGGATGACTATCGCGCTAAATTTAATTCATTAAGCACGGAGGCGGGGCTCTTGGCGGATAATTTGGATAACTTTATTTCCGCGGCCGATAAGCTGAAAGAAGTTTTGGGTTTTAGCCGCGACAAACGTTATTTATTGGTTTTTCAAAATAATACCGAGCTGCGCGCTTCGGGCGGTTTCTTAGGCAGCTATGCCCTGATGGATTTAAGCGGCGGAAAAATTCGCAATTTAGAAGTGCCGGGCGGCGGTTCCTATGATACGGAAGCCGGCCTGAAAGTTTTGGTGACCGCGCCCCAGCCGCTCTGGCTGGTTAATCCGCTCTGGCATTTCTGGGATGCTAATTGGTGGCCGGATTGGCCGACCACGGCCAAAAATTTAATGTGGTTTTATTATAAAAGCAGCGGTCCGAGCGTGGACGGCGTAATTAGCGTGACGCCCACCGTCGTGGAAGGACTTTTGAATATTACCGGTCCGATTGAACTGCCGGAATATAAATTAACCATCAGCGCCGATAATTTTTGGGATACCGTTCAGACGATTGTCGAAGCGAAAAACCTGGCTAAAATCAATCCCGCTTTGGTCGCTGATTTGCCGACTTCCACCGCGCCGATTATCGCCAGCGTGCCTTTGCAGCAAGGACTGGAGGTTAATGGCGATAATAAACCGAAAAAAATCATTGGTGATTTAATGGCCAAGATTTTGGAAGTTTTGCCGCAGAAACTCAATCAGGATAACCTGCTGAAAATTTTGTCGCTGCTGCAAGATAATCTCGAACAGAAGCAAGTCCTTTTCTATTTTAACGACCCGTCTTTGGAGCAGGAAGTTTTGAGCCGCAATTGGGGCGGGGCGGTGCAGGATGCGGATCGTGATTATTTGCTGGTCGTGGATACGAATATCGCCGGCCAGAAATCGGACGCCAAAATGGTGGAGAAGATTGCTTTAAATTCGCAAGTGTCGCCGGACGGTTCAATTATCAACACGGTGACCATTTCCCGCGCTCATACCGGAGTGAAGAGCGAGCTGATGACTGGCGTGCGTAATGTCGATTGGCTGCGCGTTTATGTGCCGCAAGGCAGCACGCTTCTGTCCGCGACCGGCTGGCGCGCCCCGGACGCTAAATATTTGACCCAGCGGCCGGAGGCCGGCTGGCAGAGAGATCCGCTCTTAATTAATGAAGAAGCGGCTTCGACCGACGCGGTCAGCGGCACGAAAATTTATACGGAGAATGATAAAACGGTATTCGCCAATTGGCTGATGGTTGATCCCGGCCAAACCGGCGTCATAACCATCAGTTATCGCTTGCCTTTTAATTTTTTTGACAAACCGGATAAGCCCGACGGCTGGCTAGCCAAAGTAAACGCCTTGCTCAATCCGGACACGAAGATTTTTTACCCCTATTCTTTACGGGTGCAGAAACAGCCCGGCACCAAGGTCGGCGATTTAACCGCTCATTTGGCTTTGCCGCCCGGCTATAATATTTTATGGCGCTATCCGGATGATCTGAGCGGCCAAAGCGGCTGGGATATCGCGACGCCCTTAAGCGGCGACAAGTATTGGTCTATTCTCACGCAAACGAATTAAAGCATAAATTAATTTTTATAATATGCCTGACGCAAAAAACGGGAAAAAAAATAAGAAAAGTGTGCGGGTTAACCAGCAAAATTTTTCGGGTCTGTCTTCTTTTATCGAGCGGCCGGTGCCGACTGAAAAAGAAGTCACCGGTTTTGAACGGGCGATAAATCGAGAAGCGCGCCAGCAGGAAATTGAGTCGCATTTATCCGAAATTTACCGCGATCAGAACGGCGATCTGATTGATGTCCAAAAAATGGCTGTGCGCCGTAAGCATTTTTGGCGTCGTTTCAGCCGTTGGTTTTTTCTGAGCGCGATTTTGGTGGCGATCGCTTATGCCGCCTATGCCTATTTAATGCCGACGAGCGACATCAGTGCCTTGTCGATTACAATCAGTGCACCGGATAATATCCAGACCGGCCAGCCTTTTTCCTATCAGGTGACTTATCATAATCCGACCAAGTTTACCCTATCGCAAGTTGATTTGGAAATACAATATCCGACGAACTTTGTTTTTGCCGGCTCTTCGCTGGCCCCGACGGGCGGCAATTACAGCTGGAAACTGCCGAATTTAGCGCCGGGTGCGAGCGTCACTCTCGCTATCAACGGCCAGCTGATTGCTTTGCCCGGTTCCATCAATACGATATCCGCCCGCCTTAGTTATTTGCCCGGCAGCTTTTCGACGCAATATACCAAAGAAGCCACGGCGTCCACAATTGTCAGCGGACCGGGATTTGATATCGACTTGCAATCCAACGACACGGCTTTTCTTAAACAGTCCAATAATTTGAGCTTAATTATTTCCAATGTCCAGATGAATTATTTGGGCGATTTCAATTTGAGTTTCAATTTGCCGGCGGAAGCAGTCGCGGGCGTCGCCTCCACGACCATTGTCTCCACCTCCACGCCCGGTAGTCTGGGCACAAGCACCCCGAACGTAACAGTGACGAAAATCGGCGGGCAAAGTTGGCAGATTGTCGGCGTCAGCCCCGGATTGAATCGCCAAGAAATTCCGCTTTTTTATACCATCAATCAAAAAAGCGCCAGTTCGACCGTCACCGTGCGTTTAGCTAAGCAGTTGGCCGATGGCCAGTCTTACGTCTTTTGGGAAAAATCAATCAATCCCGAAGTGGTCAGTAGCGACTTGAATCTCACTTTGTCTTTGAACGGTTCGCCGGATAACGGCGCCCTGAATTTTGGGCAAGCTTTGAACTACACTTTGCAGTATGACAACAAAGGCACTAATACCTTTAGAGACGTGGCTATTATGGCTTCGCTGAGCGGTGATTTTTTGGACTGGGGATCTTTGAAGACCGATAGCGGCGGCCTGACCAATAATCATACTTTGATTTGGACCAAACAAGATCTGTCGGCTTTGGCGCAAATTGCCCCGGGCCAAAATGGTACGATAAATTTCAATATTAATCTCAAGCCGTTTAAATCCGGTGATTTGGGTAATAGTCTGAATATCACTTCCTACGCGCAATATAGCGTCAATAACCAGGCGGTGCAGGGCAGTAATAATAAAAGCAATACGATCAACAGTTTGCTCAACAGCGACTTGTCCTTGATTGAACAGATCCGCTATTTTGACGAGAACAATACGCCGGTCGGTTCCGGTCCTTTGCCGCCGAAAGTGGGCGAGACCACCAGCGTTCGGGTTTTTTGGACGGTCCGAAACAATCTGCACGAACTTTCCGACGCCAGCGTGACTATGATCTTGCCGCCCTATGTGGCTTTTGATAATAAGGTGAACGCCGGTGCCGGCAGCCTCAGTTATGATCCGACCAGCCGCCAGGTGACCTGGTATGTTGGCCGCTTACCGGTCTCAGTTTATCAAACGGATGCCGCGTTCAATATTACAATTACGCCCACGGAAAATGATCGCAATAAGATTTTGGTTCTGTCGCCCGGTTCGGTCGTGACCGCCGTGGACACGGAAACGAAAGCGGCCATCACCCAAAAGACCGCACCGAAAACGACTAAACTGGAAGACGACGATATCGCCGGCTTGAATAATTCGGGCATCGTGCAGTAATTTCCCGGACGCTAATTAAAAGTAATTTTACCAGTCAGACGTATAAATGGTTGAACGACCGCGGCTTTATGTTTAAACTTCTCACCACTAAAAAAACCGGCCTCCGCCGCGGTTGTCTCACAACCGCGCACGGCTCTTTAGAGTCGCCTTTTTTTATGCCGGACGCGACGCGCGGCTTCGTTAAATTAACCGACAACCAAGAAACAGCGGCCACCGGCACCAAGGCCCTGGTCGTCAATACTTTTCATTTGTACCTCCAACCCGGCCTTAAAGTTATTGCCCGGGCCGGCGGTTTGCATAAATTTATGAGTTGGTCCGGTCCGCTTCTGTCCGACTCCGGCGGCTTTCAAGTTTTTTCTTTGATCCATAAGAATCCGCAGGCCGGCAAAATTACGGACGACAAAGTTATTTTTAAGTCTCCGCTGGACGGCTCGCGCCATGAGCTGACCCCGGAAAAATCAATCCGCATCCAATTTATTCTGGGCACGGATATGATGGTCTGTTTGGACGACTGTCCGCCTAATGATTTCTCCCGTCCGGATTTGGAGCGGGCCGTGGCCCGGACTATTGCTTGGGCCAAGCGCTGTAAGACAGAGTATCAAAAACAGATTACCAAAAGAAAGCTCAGCGGGGCCAAGCGGCCGCTCTTGTTCGCGGTTATTCAAGGCGGTGCGGAAATTGATTTGCGCGAGCAGTGCGCCCGCGAATTGGCCAAAATTGGTTTTGACGGCTACGGCTTCGGCGCGCGGCCGGTGGATAAAGACGGGAAGTTCTTGGGTGAAGTTCTAAAAAAAACCGCCGCCTTTATTCCAGTTAAAGCCTTACGTTTTGCCCTGGGCATCGGCACGCCGGAAGATATCAAGCGCTGCGCGGCGATGGGCTGGGACATGTTTGATTGCGTTATTCCGACGCGCGAAGGACGGCACGGCAAATTATTTTTACTGGGTTCGGGTTTGAAATATCAAACGCTTAACATTAATAATGCTCGTTTTGCCACGGATTTCTCCGCGCTTAACCAGAAAAGCCGGCTAACTGTCATCAGAAGCAGCAGTCGGGCTTATTTGCACCATCTTTTTAAAATGAACGATCCCTTAGGTCAGAAATTGGCCAGCTTGAATAATTTGGAGTTTTATCAGACTTGGCTGAAAAGACAAATTTAAATCAGCGCCTGGCCAAAACCGGTTAAAAAAGTTAAACTTATATTTTGTATTCAATTAGTCCATATATCATATGATGCAACTCGTTTTCTTTGCCGCTTCCATTATCGTCCTGCTCGGCGGTCACGCCGCCTTGTGGTTATTTTTGGTTAAATTTTTAAGCATCACCACCCTCTATGGCCAGGTAATGGTGGCGCTTATTCTCTTGGCGCTGTTTTCCAGCTCGATTTTAGCGTCTTATCTCATCCATCACCGTGATAATTTTTTTAGCCGCTGGTATTATATGATAACCGGTTTTTGGATCGGTTTGCTGCTGAACTTGGCCTTAGCTCTGGCCATCATCGGCCTGTTGAAATTATCGGCCTTAGGTTTTCACTTTATTTGGCCGCACACATTTTTGGAAATTTTCTTTTTCGGGGCCGCTTTCCTTTTCTCGCTCTGGGGCGTCTATAACGCGATGAGTCCGCGCGTCACGAACTATACGGCCGTCATCAAAGATTTGCCGGAAGCCTGGAATAATAAGACAATCGTGCAGATTTCCGACGTGCATCTCGGTCCGGTTTATCGCCAGCACTTTTTCAGCCGCCTGGTTAATCAAATTCAAGAGCTTAATCCCGAGGCTTTGTTTATTACCGGCGATTTGTTCGATGGCATGGAAGCGGATTTTACCTGGTTTGATCACGACTTGAACCGCCTCAGCTTGCCCAAGGGAATCTATTATTCTTTCGGCAATCATGATTTGTATCTGGGTTTTAATCGGGTGATGGAACTCCTGAAAGATAAGCCGCTCCGGATTATGGATAATAAGATGGTCGTCGTGGACGGTTTGCAGATTATCGGCATCAATTATGCTTTTGAAAATGATTTCGCCCTGGATAAAGCAATTCTGAAACAAGTGGATTACGATCAAAATAAGCCGAGCCTTTTGATGTTCCATGACCCGAATGACATTCCGCTAGCCAAAAGCGTCGGCATTGATTTGCAGCTTTCCGGCCATACTCATAACGGACAGCTGGTCCCGATTAATTGGTTTGAAAAACTATATTTTCACGGTTATAATTACGGCTACTTTAGGGAAGGCGATTTTAATTTGGTGGTCTGTTCCGGCACCGGCACTTGGGGGCCGCCCATGAAAACCGTGGGGCATAGTGAAATCGTGCAGATTAAGCTGCTGCGCAAATAAAAAAAGCTCCGCTTGAGACGAAGCTTTGTGAGGCGCAGGCGATTTTAATTAACGAGCGCTAAATTTACCCAGTCGATGATTTCCAAATCCGCAATCTCGGCGCGAGAAACATCATGAGCGCGCGAATCTTGGGTAAGTTGGCTAAGCCAGAAGGTACAAGTCAGACGGTCGCCGGGTAAAGTCTTAACGACAAATTTTCCGGTGGCGTCATAATAGCCGTGGGCAAAAAATACTTTGAAATTTACCCCTGCAGTCTGTAAAATGATGGCAATTTTCGTGCCGGCGAGGTTGTCGCGCAGGTCAACCCTTTCACCAGTCTCATCAACGGCATCAATGGTACAGCGCACCGGCCGGGTAAAAAAGCCGGATTCCAAAATTAGCTTCAAGAGTGTTTTTTTGACCACAACATGAGATTTGGAAAGCACGAGCAGACTCATGATTCCTTTTAATTGGGCTTCGGGCAATTTGGGACATTCTAGCATCTTTTTCTTTTTAGGTACGGTTTAAACATGTGGGATAATATAGTGGCTTTATTATTGTTAAAGGAATATACTAATTTAGCATAAGAAACGAATTTTAGTCAATAACGAATTTTAGTCAATTATGAACTTAAGCCAACTCCCGGATATTCTTAAAGACGAGCCGAAATATCGGTATACGCAGATTAATAAGGCCTTATATCAAGACTTTGTTTCGAGTTGGGAAGAGATTTCCAGCCTGCCCAAGACTTTGCGCGAGAAATTAAACACGGCTTGTGACTTGGAAATAAAGGCGGAACTCTTCAAAGGACGCGGCGGAAAAGGCGCGCTGAAAGCGCTGCTGACTATGGAGGACGAACGGAAAATTGAAACCGTGCTAATCCGCCAAAAAGGACGGCGCAACACCGTCTGCGTTTCTTCCCAAATCGGCTGTCCTTTGAACTGCGCTTTTTGCGCCACCGGCCGCTTCGGTTTTGAACGTAATTTGACCGCCGAGGAAATTGTGGAGCAAGTAATTTTTTGGGCCCGCTATTTAAGCCAGGAGGAGAAGAAAAAATCCACGCCGCGGACCAGTACGGAACCGGACAAGATTGATAATTTGGTCTTCATGGGCATGGGCGAACCGTTCTTGAATTACACCGAGTTTATCAAAGCGGTAAAATTTTTAAATAATCCGGAAACACTGAATATCGGCGCGCGCCGTTTGTCTGTGTCCACGGCCGGGGAAGTGGAGGGCATTAAGCGTTTAACCGGCGAGAAATTGCAGATTAATCTGGCTATCTCTCTCCATGCGGCCAATGATAATCTGCGCCGCGATCTAATGCCGATCGCCAAGAAATATTCCTTGCGCGAACTCTTTCGGGCGGTGGACAATTATATTGAGAAAACCGGACGGCGGGTGATGTTTGAATATTTGATGATTAAAAATATTAATGATACGGATAAGGACGCGATGGAATTGGCGAAACTGATGAAGAAGCCCTTGTATATGGTTAATTTGATTCCGTATAATCCGACCGGTCAGTTTAAAGCTTCTTCTAACGAGAGAATAGAGAAGTTCAAGGAGATTCTGGAGAAGAACGGCGTCCCGGCCACTATCCGTCTCAGCTTCGGCGGCGATATCCTGGCTGCTTGCGGCCAACTGCGCGGTCGGAAGAAAGAGCTAACAGTTTAAAGCAATAAAACAGTTTAGAATAAAAAGAACAGTCTGATCAAAATTGAACAGACTGTTTTTGTGTTTTGGCGATTCGCATTTTTTAGGCGAAGGCGACATCATCCTTCTTATCAGTAGCGATAGGATCGTTCACGTCATAGAGGTGAAGGATTGGACGGTCATGGTTCAGAAATTTTTGAAGCGGCTCCGGCCACTCATTCAAACCTTCCTTGTCATACCAGGCAATAATCCGGTCCCGGTAGGCGGTAATCACCTGGCTGACATCAGCGGCTTCCGCGGCGTCTTTCGGTCCCAGGTTAAGGACAATAATTTTTTCATCCTCTTTCGGCGGCTCAGACTTCAGATACCGAATACTGGAGAGGATCACTGTCCGGTAACGGCTGCGGTTCAGGCGGCCGAGGATAAATCTTAGGCCGATGGCAGTGAATGGACCGTCATCTCGGTAGACAACGATTTTTTCTATTTCCACTTCGCTCAGGGCCTTCTCTTTTCCAGCTTCGCCGACCACGACGCCGCGGTGATTTCCTTCATAATAGTCCATGTTTTCCTTTTTTTTAAGAGTGAATAACAGTGAATAACTGGGGTTTATAAGTAATTGATAAATGAACTTTTCCTTAAGTTAACATAATTATAAAATAAAGTCAACGGAAAATAGGGCCGGAAAACCCAAATGTCAGTCGGGAAGGCCCAAATGTCAGTCGGGAAAGCCCAAAAATTTCTATTATTCCTGTCTTTTTGCTATAATTAAATGAAAGATAAGCCCCATATATTAACTGATTTTTTTAAAAATGGTAATATAATAACATAAAATACTCA
>Ga0209429_10002442_pt1 | contig 10969 bp, 11 predicted proteins | sample BarGraNGADG00212_3_FD_184493 | JGI IMG/M metagenome (GOLD analysis project Ga0209429, IMG submission 184493) | Arctic peat soil microbial communities from Barrow, Alaska - Barrow Graham LP Ref core NGADG0004-212 (SPAdes) (version 2) | ecosystem: Environmental > Terrestrial > Soil > Wetlands >... | reverse complement strand
GCCAAAGAAGCTAAAATATTAGCTGACACCGGTTTAAAAGTTACTTTTCATGCTCCCTTCATGGATTTGCGTCCCGCGGCGCTGGATGCTAAAATTCGGCAGACAAGCCTTGATCGAATTAAACAGGTATTCGAAGTTGCTTCTTATTTTCATCCGTTAAAAATCGTCTGCCATCCATCCTTTGATGATCGTTACTATGTTTCCTGCGATGATCTGTGGCTGGAAAACAGCGTTAAAACATGGACGCAATTAATTGCATTGGCCAGGGACACAGGGACAATGATCGCGCTGGAAAATGTTTATGAAAAAGAGCCGAATATTTTGCGTCGTCTTTTCGAGCTTCTTTCTTCCGATCATATATGTTTTTGTTTTGATACGGGGCACTTTAATGTTTTTTCTTACGCGCCGCTCAGTGTCTGGCTTGCCGATATGGGAAAATATCTGGGACATTTGCACCTGCACGATAATCATGGCCGGACAGATGAACATCTTCCGGTAGGTTGTGGCACTTTTCCTTTTATCGAGCTTTTTGAGACTCTCCAGGCGGTCAAAGCGAAACCCACACTGACACTGGAGGCGCATTCCCAGAATGGCCTCTGGCAGTCAATAAATAATATTAAAGATATGGCTCTTTTAGATTTTCTTGATTGAAATGATTTAAAATTAGTTTAGGGAGACAGCGTGCTCGGATATATCTTAAAAAGAATTTTATTTATGATTCCGCTACTTTTGGGAATTACCATTGTTTGTTTTTTCGTGATGCATCTCGCGCCGGGATTGCCAACCGATTTGCAGACCCAGATGAATCCGAAATCTACTGTAGAGATGAAAGAACGGCTCAAAACTTTGTATGAGCTGGATAAGCCGGTTCATGAACAATATTGGTCCTGGCTCAAAAAACTCAGTCACGGAGATTTGGGTATCTCCTTTTCCTCCGATCACCGGCCTGTTGCCGCCAAAATTATGGAACGGCTGTCGATAACCATTATTTTAGAATTTTTATCACTGATAATTATTATTGCCATTGCTGTGCCCATAGGCGTGCTTTCCGCTGTCCATCAGGATTCTATTTTTGACAAGATTACCGGTGTGCTGGTTTTTATCGGTTTTGCCGTTCCCACTTTCTGGCTGGCTTTGCTGCTGATGATATTTTTTGGCATTCATCTTGGTTGGCTGCCTATCTCAGGTCTGCGGTCTTTAAATTATGAATATCTCGCTCCTTGGGCGCAATTTGTTGATCTGGCCAAACATCTGGTTTTGCCGGTATTTATTTCCGCCTTTGGCGGTCTGGCCGGGCTTTCCCGCTACATGCGGGCGAATATGCTGGAAGTGATCAGACAAGATTATATAATGACGGCGCGCGCCAAAGGTTTGAGTGAAAGAGATGTCATCTATAAACACGCCCTGCGGAATGCATTGTTACCGGCTATCACAATTCTGGGGCTTTCCATTCCCGGTCTGATCGGCGGTAGTGTTATATTTGAAACGATATTTGCTATACCAGGTATGGGGCAGCTTTTTTATATGTCGGTTATGGCGCGGGACTATCCAACGGTAATGGGGATTTTGCTCATTGGCGCGATTTTGACTCTGCTGGGCAATTTAATTGCCGATGTGTCTTATGCGCTGGCGGACCCGCGCATCAGAATTTCTTGAAGGTGTAATATGAACTTCTGGGGAACATTTTGTAAAAACAAATTGGCACTTACCGGCAGCGGTATAGTTTTGCTACTTTTTATTGTTTCCCTTTTGGCTCCCTGGCTTGCTCCTTACGACCCAGGTCAGATTGACTTGAAGAAGGTGCTTGAGTCTCCTTCCTGGAACAATTTATTCGGTACCGATCAGCTGGGTAGGGATGTGCTCTCCCGGATGATCTGGGGCGCAAGAATTTCTCTCAAGGTTGGTTTTGCGGCCACAGGTTTAGCCATTATTATTGGAGTGATTTTAGGCGCGACAGCAGGTTATTATAGTGGTTGGGTCGATGCGGTGATCATGCGTTTTGTGGATATCATGCTTTGTTTCCCCACATTTTTTCTGATTCTTGCTGTAATCGCTTTTTTAGAGCCTTCTATCTGGAATATAATGATCATTATCGGTCTTACCGGCTGGATGGGGGTGACAAGGCTGGTGCGAGCTGATTTTATTTCCTTGCGGGAAAGAGATTTTGTGAAGGCAGCAAAAACGATAGGCGCAAGTGATTTGCGGATTATCTTTATTCATATACTACCTAATGCCATGGCCTCAATATTAGTCGCGGCGACATTGGGTATTGCCGGTGCGATTCTGACCGAATCGGCCTTGAGTTTTCTGGGTATCGGTGTGCAGCCGCCAACGCCCAGTTGGGGCAATATTTTGACTTCCGGTTACGCGAATATTGATATTGCCTGGTGGCTGTCACTTTATCCGGGAATGGCTATACTGATTACGGTTGTCGGGTATAATTTGCTGGGAGAAGGGATCAGGGATTCACTTGATCCGCGTCTGAAAAAATGACAATTCGCACAACCTATACCATTTAAATTTGCCACCGCCTCTATTCCTCTTTTAGCCTTATTTCAAGATAGAAAAGGAAAAAACATGCTTGTTCTTTTCATATATATGGCATAATCCCGCCCAAACTTAAGTATGTTTTCTTTTTCTTCAGTTCGCGCTGTGGCGTAAAGAAAAACCGTAGCCACACTAAACAGACTTGTCGCCAGAAGTGAAGGGTTTTTAATTAATGTTACCGCACCCAAAAGTATCAGTGAAGTGTAAAGAGGGTGGCGGATGTATTTGTAGATTCCGGATGTTACCAGGTTGGTGGTCGTCTCAATACCCAAAAGTATCCTTGAACTGTAAAGAGGGTGGCGGATGTATTTGTAGATTCCGGATGTTTTCATGTTAGTGTTCGTCTCAATATTGCCGCCGCTCCTTGGCTTTCCGCCCTGAAGCAAAAGATAGATGCCATAACCGGCCAGAAGGAATGAACCGCCTAGAATTATCCAGGTTATCATTCTAAAGATGGTAAAGGGATTTTTTAGCCAGTAGCCGCAATTGACGAGAATTAAAAGAAATAAAAATTCAATAGCAAAAAAACGGTAAAATTTGCGGCTGTGAATATTAAGAATATCGGGCCAGGAAATCTTGACAATTATCAGCGAAAATATAAAAAAAATTACAATTTTGAGCATGGTTATTCCTACTTTCAATAATAAAAAAGTAAAGTTGTGTATTATTTATAACGGCAAAATGTGCATAATCTTTAGCTAAAACACCCTACAGTGTCAAGTTCTTTTAAATTAAAGGCATGTTAGATCAGGTTTCTGGCAGGTGTTATTCCAATTCTAAATCAAAGCGCTATCTTTAGTTGGCAGCGTCGTCGGCTTCCTCAACGTATGTACAATACGCTTTGTCGCCTCCTCCTTGCCGCCTCGATATCATCTTTGATTTAGAAATGGTATTAGTTGAATAATGGATGGTTTGAAGGCAGATTAACTCTTCGGGCTTGATTATGTTTGAAAAATATAATAGTAGTCCGCGACAGCAATACAAAATAAATATGTCTTCCGGTAAGGGATTAACCGGTCGGATTTTATAATATTGCATTCCATTTTTTAATAATGATTGCCCTGATTTCAGTGAAGGAGGAATTTTTAAAAATGCCCAGAAAAGTCAATTCAGAATCGTTAAATATCGACAGACGAATAATTTCCCGTAAATTGTTATCCGGTGAAATTACCGAAAAGGATTTGCAGAGTTTATTCAAGAAGCTTCCTGATGTTGCTGATAATGTCGCGGAAGAGATTGAGAGCCCTGACGAAAAATAGGTTCTTATGCTGATAGATTCCCATGCCCACCTGGAAATGAAAGAGTTTAATCCTGATCGTGAGGAGGTCATCGAACGTGCGCGGCAGGCGGGAGTTAGTTATATTGTTACCGTGGGAACAAATCTGGCGCAAAGCAGGAAAGCATTGTCTCTTGCCCGTCAACATGAAAATATTTATGCGACCGTTGGTGTCCATCCCCATGATGTGGCCAGGGCCGATAGTAAAACTTTTGATGACCTGTGCGAAATTGCCCGCGATCCGAAAGTTGTTGCCTATGGTGAAATTGGTCTTGATTTTTTCCGTAATATTTCGCCGCGCGAAAAACAAATCGAGATGTTTAACCTTCAGCTGGAACTGGCTGTGCAGCTGAAATTACCGGTGATTATCCATGATCGTGACGCGCATGAGCAAACATTGAGAATGGTTAAGGCATCCGGTGTTCGGCGCGGCGTGTTTCATTGCTTTTCAGGTGATTATTCTATGGCCAGGCAATGTATTGACCTGGGTTTTTATATTTCCATCCCCGGTGTAGTGACTTTTGATAATGCCAAAACTATTCAGGATGTCGCACAGCGCGTCCCGCTTTCTTCACTGCTTCTGGAAACAGACGCACCTTACCTCACTCCTGCACCGCACCGCGGCAAAAGAAATGAGCCTTCTTTCATTATTAATACTGCAAAAAAAGTTGCTCAAATCAAAGGTCTGCCCTGGGAAGAAGTGGCAGATGTCACGGCTCGCAATACCATGAATCTTTTTGGCATTGAAGTTTCCAGCAATATTAAATAAAACATATCAAAAAAGAGTTGCGAGATGACGGATCGTAAAAAAAAAGCTGTTGTCCTCTTGAGTGGCGGAATCGACTCCACCACAACGTTGGCTATTGCCCAAAAGATGGGATTTACAACCTATGCGTTGAGTTTTCGTTACGGGCAGCGCCATGAGGTGGAATTAGAAGCAGCCTTGCGCATTGCCCAGCATTTTAACATAGCCGAGCATCTGATTCTCGATATTGATCTGCGTCTTATCGGCGGTTCGGCTTTAACCGGAAATATTGATGTGCCGAAAAGCCGCAGCGTTGAACAGATGGGAAAAGATATCCCGGTTACATATGTTCCGGCGCGCAATACCATCTTCCTTTCTTATGCTTTGGCCTGGGCGGAAGTAATAGGTTTCTTCGATATTTTTATCGGCGTGAATGCTCTGGACTACAGCGGGTATCCCGATTGCCGCAAGGAATATATAGCCGCTTATGAGAAAATGGCCAATCTGGCGACAAAGGCCGGTGTGGAAGGCCATCAGAAATTAACAATTCATACGCCGCTTATTGAGATGAGCAAAGCGGATATTATTCGCAAAGGGATAGAACTGGGAGTTGATTATTCTCTTACGCATAGTTGTTATGATCCATCGGCCGCAGGACTGGCCTGCGGTGAGTGCGACTCTTGTCTGTTGCGTTTGAAAGGTTTTAGAGATGCCGGTGTAAGTGATCCGGGAAGATATAAGGTGTGAAGCGTGAAACGTGAAAAGTAAAGGCTAATAGACTAATGTATCGCATCCCTCATTTGTCATTGCGAGGCATCCCTCGGATGCCGTGGCAATCTAAATATATTCTGATAATTATGAGATTGCTTCGCTCATTATATTCGCTAAAGACATTACGACACAGTCTTGAAGGTAGGAATCCGATACTGATTAGGTATTTGCAGGTATGATAAATATTTTTGAGTTTTCAGGAGTTAAATTTGAGCTATTTAGTCAAAGAAATATTTTACTCGATACAGGGTGAGGGCTACTATGCCGGACGTCCGGCGGTATTTTGCCGGTTTGCCGGATGCAATTTATGGTCGGGGAAAGAGGAAGACCGGGAAGATGCTCTCTGCAAATATTGTGATACTGATTTTGTGGGCTTTGATGGACCGGAAGGTGGAAAGTATCAAAGTGTGCCACAACTGGCAAAAAAGATCAGACAATCATGGCCGCAAAGAGATGTAAAATCAGCAAAGCCTTTTGTAGTCTGCACCGGCGGTGAGCCGCTTTTGCAACTGGATGCTGAATTGATCAACTCATTACATGAAGAAGGATTTGAAATTGCCGTGGAAACCAACGGCACCATCATGCTGCCGCCGGGCATTGATTGGGTTTGTGTCAGTCCCAAAGGCGGAGTTGAATTGTTGCAGCTTTGCGGGCATGAGTTGAAGTTGGTTTTTCCGCAGCCGGGGGCACAGCCGGAGAAATATGCCAATCTCGATTTTAGGCACTTTTTTTTGCAACCGCTGGATGGGCCACAGCGGGATTTAAACACCAGGCTGGCGTTGGAATACTGTCTTGCCCATCCACAATGGCGGATCAGTCTCCAGTTGCATAAAATATTGGGGGTGCGATAAGGAATAAAAATGGAAATATATAAAGTGTTCAAATTTGACGCGGCACATCGCCTGCCCAATGTCCCTCACGGACATAAGTGTGCCCAGTTGCATGGGCATTCTTTCCGAGTTGAAATTCATGTGCGGGGGAAGGCCGATCCACACACCGGCTGGGTGATGGATTTTGCCGATATTGCCGTCGCCTGCCAACCCATCATAGATCAACTGGATCATAAATATTTAAACGACATCGCCGGACTTCCTAATCCAACATCGGAAAATTTAGCCAAATGGATCTGGCAACGCCTTCAGCTCACTCTTCCGCAACTAAGCAGAATAGTCGTTCAGGAAAGCCCGGAGTCGGGATGCATTTTTGAAGGGGGAAAGTAGTGTTGATCATCTCAGAAGGAATGGCAAATTGAATGATGAAGCACCGTTTGATAAGCTCACAAAAGTTTCCGAATTAGTGAGCTAGTAAAACTGTACTAGCTCACTAATTCGATAACCATTCCCATTATTATGATTAAACAGATTGCTTTTTGGGGGCTAATGTAATAAATTTTATGACAGGGGTGCCGAATAGGGCTGAGAGTATACCCTTTGAACCTGACCTGGATAATGCCGGCGTAGGGAGTGGTGACACAAAAACTATTATCAGAGCCATATCCTATGTAGGCAGAAGGGTATGGCTTTTTTATATAAAGTATTTGAAGAGTGTTGATAAATCGGTTTATTCGAACTCAGAGTTTTTTTTCGGTTATGTCAAAGAGAAGTTTGCAAGGTGGGGTGTCCGAAAAAATCCTCGATTCACTCTTAATGCCCCGATTTCTCAACAACTCAAAATATTCTAGTTGAGTAGACGATAGTTGTTGACACTAAAGATTAATACATCGATCCAAATATAAGGTTGATTTAGAGAAGTGAGTATGTCGCAAATAATAAACATAGTCAGTGGCGGGCGCTTGGGTGATCAGTCTTTTTTTCAGAAAAAAATTGCCCGGATGGAAAATTGTCTGATCATTTGCTGTGATGGCGGTGTGCGTCACCTGCAACAAACAGGGATTAAACCGGATGTGATCATCGGCGATATGGATTCCATTGATCCTGCCCAACTGGAAAGTTATTCCCGTCAGGGTATAAAGATAATAAAATATCCGGCCAATAAAGATTTTACCGATACGGAACTGGCGCTCAATTATGCCATAAACCTTAAGCCTGCGGCAATATACATCTGGGCTGCGTTGGGTGGCAGACTCGATCATACGCTGGCCAATGTGTTTTTACTTATAAAAGGCAAGGATGCATCCATTGAAACTTATCTGATTGATGAATATTGTGAGGCTTTTATTCTTAATGGAAGTAACGAGTTTAGTAGTGCTGTGGGTCAAACCGTTTCCCTGATCGCATTGAGTCCGCAAGTTGAGGGGATAACTCTCCAGGGTTTTCTATATCCTTTAGATTATGCAACATTAAGGATGGGCGAGTTACGCACAGTGAGCAACATTATTAATGAAGATGATGCGAAAATCAGTGTGCGGTCGGGAAATCTTCTGGTGATCCGTTATTGGCAAAAGGATATTTTCCCGGAGGCGTTATAGTTTATGAAGCCGGTTAAGGTATTATGCGTGGGTGGTTCCGATTCCAGCGGCGGCGCAGGTATTCAGGCTGATTTGAAGGCTGTGAGCGCCTGCGGCTGTTACGGGATGAGCGTGATCACCGCCCTGACTGCTCAAAACACCCGCGGGGTTCAGGATATTTTCCCTGTGCCGAAAAAATTTATTTTGGCGCAATTGGATTCGGTATTGGGCGATATAGGCGCTGATGCGGTTAAAACCGGTATGCTTCTAACCGCAGGTGCTGTCGAATCTGTTGTTAAGAAGGTTAAAGAATATAGTCTGGAGAAATTAATAGTTGATCCGGTGATGATCGCCAAGGGTGGCCGCACGATGATGCAGGAAAAGGCGCGACAGGCGCTTGTCAAAAAGCTGCTGCCGCTGACATTTGTTGTCACGCCGAATATCCTGGAAGCGGAATCTTTAACGCACATGAAAATCCGGTCGATTTCGGCGATGAAGAACGCCGCAGCCGTCATTTTGGGGCTTGGTGTAAAAAATGTTGTGATTAAAGGAGGGCATTTGCCCGGCAACCGGAAATCAGGCAGCATCGATATCCTTTATGATGGGAAACAATATTACGAGTTTTCAGCAGACTGGATCGAAACAAAAGACACGCACGGCACCGGCTGCACATACGCCTCGGTGCTTGCTGCCGGCCTTGCGCAGGGCAAAAATATTCTTCACGCCGTAGAACAAGCGAAGATAATGGTAACGCGGGCGATTGAAAATTCGCTTAGCCTGGGGAAAGGACACGGGCCGGTTCATGCGGGCATTGCGCTCTACCCACGGGGAAAAAGACACGAATGCCTGCTGGAGCTTCGAGCGGCGAGCCATCAATTGGCCGCATTCAGAAGCGGTCGGTTGATCCCGGAGGTTCAATCCAATCTGGTCTATGCGATAGCGGGCGCCGAGGATGAACGTCATGTCGCGGGATTTCCCGGAAGGATCATTTGTTTGCGCGATAAGGCGCACGCCGTGGCCGATCCGGAATTTGGCGCTTCCAGACATATTGCCAATATCGTTCTGACTGTTTTGAGGTATGACCCGTCATACCGCAGCGCGATGAATATTAAATACTCGGAACAAATTATCGAGGCCTGCAGAAGGCTCGGTTTTTCAGTGGAAAGTTTCGCTCGGGTGAATGAGCCTTCCGAAACGAAAGACACAGAAGGGGCATCCTTGGAATGGGGAGTCAATGAAGTACTGAAGCGAACCAAAACGGTTCCGGATATTATCTTTGATAAAGGGGGGTGGGGCAAAGAACCGATGGTTCGCGTTTTGGGCAAAAACCCACTGGATGTGGTGAACAAGGTGCAAAGCATCTTAAGACAAATATGAATACATTGGGAGGAGAAAGAAGCATGGCATTGGATGAAGTGGTGATTACTCGAGCAATTATGGAGAGGTTTACGCAGAAGTTTTTGGAATGTACCAGTGTGGATGTGGCCATTGTCGGCGGTGGTCCGTCGGGTTTGGTGGCCGCTTACTATCTGGCTTCTTCAGGAAGAAAAGTCGTTATTTTTGAGCGGAAGTTGAGTCCGGGCGGCGGCATGTGGGGCGGCGGCATGATGTTCAATGAAATCGTTATTCAATCCGAAGCCAAAGAAATTCTTGATCTGTTCGGCGTCCGCACCAGAGAATATCGTGAAGGTTACTATACCGCCGACGCGATTGAAGCGGTTACAACGATTTGTTCGCGATCTTTGCGTGCCGGCGCGACTATTTTCAATTGTATGAGTGTGGAAGATGTCATGATTCGTGAGGGGAGGGTCACAGGCTTGGTGATAAACTGGTCGCCCGTGGAAATGGCGGGGCTGCATGTAGATCCCCTGACGATTGCGGCGCGCGATATCATCGACACAACCGGCCATGCTACTGAAGTCCTGAAGGTGATCGAGAGGAAAACTGATATGCGGCTGGCCACACCGTCGGGAAAATTGATGGGCGAACGCTCCATGTGGGCTGAAGAAGCAGAGCGGCAGACCCTGGAAAATACCCGTCAAATCTGTCCGGGCGTATATGTGGCCGGCATGTCGGCTAACGCGGCTTTCGGCGGGCCAAGAATGGGGCCGATCTTCGGAGGCATGCTTCTGTCCGGTCGGAAGGTTGCCGAATTGATCATTGCATCATCCTGAAGACGGGAATAATGCATAAATATGTTTTGGAGGAAGAAATGACACAATTGGAAAAAGCCCGCAAAGGCATGATTACTGTAGAGATGAAAATTTGCGCTGGTGATGAAGGCGTCGAGCCTGAGTATATACGTCAGGGTGTTGCTGATGGAACCATCGTCATTGTCCGTAATGTAAATCATGCAACAATAAAGCCGCTGGCGATCGGCAGGGGCTTGCGCACTAAAGTCAACGCCAATATCGGCACGTCCAAAGACAATAATGATTTGACTCTGGAGTTGGAAAAATTAAAAATCGCCACAGCAGTGGGCGCCGACGCCGTAATGGATCTTTCCACCGGCGGCGATCTGGCGCAAATCCGCAAAGCGGTCATGGAAAAATCCACTGTGGCTATTGGGACGGTGCCGATTTATCAGGCTGCGGTAAAGATTTTGCAGGAAAAGAAAGCGATATCGGAAATGACCGCGGAAGATATGTTTGCCGTCATTGAAGAAAACGGCAGAGACGGAGTCGATTTCATTACGGTGCATTGCGGCGTCAATAAAAGAAGCGTAGCTGTGGTGGAGCAGCAGGGAAGAGTGCTGGGTATTGTAAGCCGGGGAGGTTCGATGACGGCCAATTGGATGTACTGCAATAACCGTGAAAATCCCCTTTATGAAGATTATGACCGGCTTGTGGAAATTGCGCATCGCTACGATATGGTTTTGAGTCTGGGCGACGGACTGCGTCCCGGAGCCATCGACGATGCAACTGATCAGGGACAACTGCAGGAACTGATCATTCTGGGCGAACTTGCTTCACGGGCGCGAGCTGCCGGGGTGCAAGTGATGATCGAAGGTCCCGGGCATGTGCCGATTACCGAAATTGAGGCCAATATCAAACTGCAAAAGAAAATCTGCCAGGGCGCTCCATTTTATGTCTTGGGACCACTGCCCACGGATATCGCGCCGGGTTACGATCATATAACCTCTGCCATTGGCGGAGCTATTGCCGGAGCAGCCGGTGCCGATTTCCTCTGCTATGTTACTCCCGCCGAACATTTACGGCTGCCG
>Ga0209429_10002441_pt1 | contig 10971 bp, 12 predicted proteins | sample BarGraNGADG00212_3_FD_184493 | JGI IMG/M metagenome (GOLD analysis project Ga0209429, IMG submission 184493) | Arctic peat soil microbial communities from Barrow, Alaska - Barrow Graham LP Ref core NGADG0004-212 (SPAdes) (version 2) | ecosystem: Environmental > Terrestrial > Soil > Wetlands >... | reverse complement strand
CCCACAACCCGATCGGCGCGCTGTACGGAAGCAACGGCTACTTCAGGGAGGCGCTGTACGAGACCCACAAGCCGTCGTGAGCTATGTGGGGTCGCGCCATGGATGGTTGAGTCGCGAGCGAGGATGAATTGCTCGGGTTACGTCTCAATCCGCGTCGATCTGCAATACGCTCCCCATTGAACTTAACCGAGACCTGGCCATAATTCCTGCCAACTGATGAACGGCAGAGGCGGTTGAAGCTGCAGCTGACGCCGCGTGGGCCGCCGATGGCCGGGCTACGGAATGCCCGGCCATCGGCCGACTTCTGGACCCTGGTTTCCCGACATTATCTACCAGGAGCGTAGCGAGTGGCACAATTCGCTTATATGCCTATCCAAGCGGCAGCGAACGGGATTGCGTTCATTGGCAGGCAGTCGCGCGACTGGATGGTCACGGTCGCGCGGACCTCGCTGGACAGGCTCGTGTACCAGATGGTCTTCCCCTACCTGTCTATCTACATCGTTGCCCTGGGAGCCACCGCTACCCAATTGGGGGCCATAAACAGCGCGGGGATGGTGGCGGCCGCCATCTTGGGCCCTTCAACCGGCTGGCTCATAGATAGGATCGGTGCGAAGAAGGTCTACCTGGCCGGTATTGTCATGTTGGTGCTTTCCTACCTGACCTACTCGCTGGCCCAGAACTGGCCGATGACTTTGGTGGCGATGGTAGGATACTGGCTGGGATACTCGACCAGCATCCTCGGCTGTGCCACGGTATGCGGGAACTGCCTGTCGAGCCGTGACCGCGCCACGGGGATGATGATCTGTGAGACTGTAGCGGCAGGGTTGCTCGGGATGGCCGGTCCCCTGATCGGGGCCTGGCTGGTAGCTAGCTCCGGTGGAGTGGGGGTGAGCGGCATTCGCCCTTTGTTCTTTGTAGCCACCGTGGTGACTTTGGGAAGTTTCGCGCTTGTGCGGACCCAACTGTCCGACCGCCGGTGGGTGAACGTCCGCGCCATGCCTAACCGCATGTTCAGGGACCTGCATCAGGTGTTGAAGGAGGGCAAGCACCTCAAGAAGTGGCTGGTTGTCACCTCAGTTAGCCAACTGCCTATAGCCATGGTTTTCCCCTTCGCTCAGGTCTATGCGCACTCGGTGAAAGGCGCCGATGCGTACGTATTGGGAGCGATGGTCACAGGCTGTGCCGTGACGTCCATCCTCTTTGCCATTCCTTTGGGTCGACTTGCCGATCGATCTGGTAGGAAGACGATCTTGTATATGACAATGCCTCTGTTCTGGGTTTCCAACCTCGTCCTGGTGTGGGCACCCGATTCGACATTCCTGATCATAGCTGGCGTTCTTCAGGGCTTCTACTTCATAGCTAGCCCTATTGGAGGAGCCATGGAGAGGGAGTTGGTGCCGGCGGAGCAAATGGGCCGCTGGCTGGGCATCACTCGCTTCTTTCGGATGCTTCTTAGCGCCTTGATGGCAGTGGTGGCAGGCATTATGTGGGACAGAGTGGGCCCGCAATACGTGTTCTTGGGATTTGTGGCTATCGACCTCTTGCTGCGCTTGCCATTGCTCGTGGGAATGCCGGAGACCCTGCGGAGCAGGGTCGCCGGGGAAGCGATTTCCTGAGAAATTAGAATCTCAAGAGAGGCTCGGCCGGCAGAATTCCCGGAAGCAGTGTAGGAGGGTGGGGCGGATCAGATTCGTGGACTCAAAGATGAATGCGCCGGAAACCATCAGCCTTCGGCTCTCGCCTTGCAGGCTAATAGTCAGCTACTCGACCTGGTCGGTTCCATGGATGGACTCTGCGATGGTGGGGAGTATGGTCCCAATGTTGGGGTTGGCCATTGCCCTCCCTACCACCACGCTCTGAGCACTGAACTCGCTTCGACGCTGCAGAGAGTATGCCTTGCTGGCGAACCGAGTCAGGAATACCGCCTCCTCGACCGCGGAAACGCCGCCCCCGACACCTGCGACCTCCATGTCCTGGAAGAAGGCCCAATCGCAGATCGCGCAGAAAGTGACGCTCCTGGATGAACACTGCCGGCTTGGCTCGGTCGATGTAGGAGCCCTCGGCCAGCCGCAGACACTGTCCGGCAATTGTTGGCAGGTGTAGCCCGTTTCTCGTGGGCCTCGCCGGGGTTGCAGAGCTCCGACTTGCAGCGCCAGTGGGAGCGGACCCGCTCCCCTGGCCGCATCTTGCATTGCTCAGCATGAGACTCCCTACTCCGACGCCCGCCTTTCCTTGGGCAGTATGGCCGTGAAGGCGACCACCACCAGCGGCACGAAGACGAGCAGTGTCAGCACCGCTTGAATCCCATGGGCGTCGCCAACTGCCCCAAGAAGCGGCGCTGCCAGCCCGCCCACGCTCACCGCCAATCCCTGGGTGACTCCCGAGGCCGTGCCTATTCGGTTCGGCAGGTACTCTTGTGCCATCACCACCATGACGCTCATTGGAGCGAACATCGTCAGCCCTATCGGCACCAGCAGCGCGGTCGCTAGCGCAGCATCCTGTAGCGACACGAAAACCGCGAGCAGCGCACTGAGCGCGACCATCGACGTCAAGACCACGAGGCGCTTTCCGAAGCGATCTGCCAGCAAGCCGCCTGAGAAGGTGCCGGCTGCCCCGAAGGCGAAAAGAATGGTGAGTGCGAGACCCCCATTCGCTATGGGCTGCTGTAGTACGTCGCGCCAGTAGAGGGGCATGAAGGTGATCAGCCCCTGGAAGATGATGGACCTCCCGATGACTGCTCCGGTGAGGAGGGCAAATGGGCCCCAGGCGTCGGCGCGATGGGGGCGTGAGGGGGCCACTTTTCCGGCCGCGGTTCGGGGGTGTGCGCCGAACACTCGGAGTTGCCGGGCCAAGACGATGGCCATCACGGTAGACGGTACGGCGATGAACAGCCCACCTGGAAGGCCGAACGCCAGCATGAGAGGGGTAGCCAGCAGCGGACCCACCGCGAAGCCGAGGTTGCCGCCGAGCGAGAAGATGCTCATTCCGGTCGCTCGCCGCGCACCCGACGCGTAGTTGGCTAAACGTGCCGCCTCCGGGTGAAAGGCCGCCACTCCGATGCCGCTGAGCCCAACGGCTAATGTTATGAGCAGGTAATTTGGCATGATGGTCGCCAACGCCACACCGGCCCCAGCCACGAAGAGCCCCGCCGGCACGAGCCACGGCGAGGAGCGCCGGTCGGAGAACTGTCCGAGCAACGGTTGTAGCACCGAAGAGCTGACCGTCACCGCGAACACAAGTCCGGCCGCAGCCGAGTAGGAGAGGTTATGGGCAATAATAAAGAACGGGAGCATGGCCGGGAGCGCTCCCTGGCTGATGTCGTCGAACAGGTGGCTCATGCCGAGGTAGACCAGAGCCCTCCGGTCCATCTCCTTCTCTTTGCGGCCGTAAGCCCTCGGGGCGTCAACTGTCGGTTGGCTGCTCACTGTCATTGGTGTCTCCCCAAGCCATTTTTGCCATTCTAGCAGCCTCGTGCAAGACCACGTGTGCCAGGCCCTGAGGATTTCTGTCCCTTGATAGGCGGAGGCCGAAGCTGGTGAACTGTTGCATCGTGGCTAGCCGGTTGCGCCAATCAGGAAACCGGCGAGTAGCACCAGCAGGACGTAGAGGGTTATGGCCAGGTAGGGCAAATCTCGCTTTATGAGGAAGAAGGCGACGGTGGACGCCACACGGGTGATCGGCGTGGCAATCAGGACTAGGATGCCCAGGTTGATCATAGACTCGGGATTGATGGTCGCCAGAAGCCGCAGTATCCAGTCCGGAGACGCGGTTAAGAGGGGGTATGCACCCGTTGTCCCTGAAAAGGGTTGCCAGCCGCCGAGTCGTCCGTCAAGGACCGTTAGGGCCAGCCCGACCAGGATCAGTGTGGAGCTGATGATTGAGCCGTAGCGCAGGACCGGGCCGATCACATGTACCAGCCTCGGCGGCATAACCTCGTTCGAGCGAGCCAGCGAGCCATGGCTTTGATCGTGGCCGTCCATGGCACTGACATGCGCACTCAACTTATCAGCAGCTGGTTGGACAGGCTCGCGTCCTTTCGCGTGTGCCACCTCATGACCCCCCTACTAGATCTGAATCCCCAAGCCCCTGGCGGCCATTTGGATCGAAACCGCCATCAGGACCAGGACGAACAGCGTCCGGACTGAGCTACTCCGCAATCGGCCGAGCAGGCGTGCACCGACAACCGCTCCGACCAAGACTCCGATTGCCACGGGGGCCGCAATCATCGGAAGGATGTCGCCCCGTGTGAAATGAACAGCAGCCCCAGCCGCGGCGGTCACCCCAATCATGAAGTTGCTCGTTGCGGTGGATACCTTCATGGGCAGCCGCATCGCCACGTCCATCGCGGGCACCTTGAGGGTGCCACTGCCGACGCCCAGCAGCCCCGAGACGATGCCGGCCACCAGCATCAGCCCAAGCGCCACCGGCACGCCCGCAACTCCATAGTGGAGGGTTTGACCGGTCGCACGATCCTGGAAACTGCTCCCCAGTCCAAGTCTGGCTGCCCATCGATGATTGGAGAGGTTGGGAGTCTCGTCCGTATTGCGCCGCAGAAACATGATTACGCTGGATGTGGCCAGCACCACAGAGAAGATGAGATAGAGTGGCCGGCCGCCAATCGCCGCGGTCGCCAGGGCACCGATCAAGGCCCCAGTGGTGGTGGCTGTCTCAAGCAGCATCCCAACCTTGAGGTTTGCGATTCCATCTTTGAGATGTGAGGCGGTTGCCCCGTTGGAGGTGGCGATTACCGATACTATGCTGGCCCCGACGGCGTACCTGATGTCCACTCCGAGGAGCAGGGTGAGGACTGGAATTACGATGATGCCGCCGCCCAGTCCGAGCAGCGAGCCCAGCATTCCAGCCGCCACCGAGGAGGCGAAGAGTGCCGCGAAGAGTTGCGTTTGGTCCATGTTACGCGATCCTATCTCGTCGACTGTCTTGGGGCCCGCCCGATTGGGTGAGCAGCCATCCTACTATCAGTTCGGAATCCCGCAGGTAGATCTTCCACGAAAACAGTCCGAGGTCCACAGCGGGGCCGACTTCCCCAAAATCGAGCCGATAGAGCAATTCCGAAACAAGGCGGACAATCTGCTGGCGGGTCAGGCCGGCCGCGACTCCTTGCGCCACCAGACGCTCCACCCGGGCTCGCCAATCGTCCCATTCCCGGCCCTGCTCGCCATTCCATTCGCCTGGCGTCGCACCATCTGCGGCCATGTTCCAAAGCCCCGATCGAGTGAAGTCAGGGGGACCTCTCCCCTTGCAGGAATGGTAGGCGAGGTTGTACGATCGAGCAAGCTAATATATATGGTTATTAGCATCCAATTAATCGATGGGAGCCGGAGGATGAACCTCGATCAGTTGAGGTCGTTCCGAGCAGTGGCCGAGGAAGGCGGATTCAGCCGGGCCGCTGAGGCCCTTTTTCTTACGCAGTCCACTATTAGCATGCAGGTGGCCGCTCTGGAGCGGGAGTTGGGGGTGCGACTGTTTGAACGACTGGGCAGGAGGGTGGTGTTGACTCATGCAGGGGACGCCATGCTGGGTTACGCCGTCCGGATCTTGTCGCAGGTGGATGAGTCGCGCAGGACCATGACCTCCTTCAGGGGGCTCGAGGCGGGCGAGCTGGTGGTAGGAGCCAGCCTCACCATCGGGAGCTACCTGGTGCCAGAGCTGTTCGGGCTTTTCCACAGGCAGCACCCGGGCATTCGCCTGCTTCTGGAAATCGCTCCCACCCCCCGACAGGTGGGGCAGATTGCCTCGGGAAAGTTGGATCTTGGGCTGGTGGAGGGGCCGATCCACGGGCCGGAGTTTATGGTGGAGCCGTTTCGAACCGACCAGTTGGCCCTCATCGTCCCTCCCGGCCACCGATGGGCCGCGCGGGAGTCCGTGGCCGCCGGTGAGTTGGAGGGGGAGCCGTTTCTGGAGCGTGAGCCGACTTCGGGCACCCGGGAGATAGTGCAGGGGCGGCTGGCGGCGCTGGGTATCAGGCTGACCCCAGTGCTGGAGATGGGGAGCCCGGAGGCGCTGAAGCGCGCGGTGCGGGCCGGCCTTGGCGTCGCCATAGTTTCCAGCGCCACGGTGGAGCTGGAGCTGAAGGCAGGGCTGCTGATCGCTTTGCCAGTCACCGGCGTGGAGCTGTCCCGCCCGTTCTATATAGTCATCCACCGGGACCGGTACATCTCGGCGCCCCTTTCCGCCTTCGTGGATCTACTGCACGCCACCTACAGCGTGTATTGCGGGATCGAGCCGGCATTTAGATGGCCGGCCGGGGCGCCTTGAGGGACATGGCGGTGAAAGTGAGGGAGGACACGGAGGGTCTAGCCTCCTTTCGGGAGGTGATGATCAGCTCCCGCTCCAGGGTCAGCCCGTCCAGGGGAAGGGCGCGGAGGGAGCCGTTCTGAAGCTCCGCCTGTATGCTGTAGCCGGAGACCACCGCCACCCCCATCCCAGCGGCCACGCCTCGCTTCACCGCCTCGCACCCCCTCAGCTCGATCGTTCGGCGAAGAGTGATCCCTGCCTCCCCCAGGGTCTCCTCAAAAAGCCTCCGAGTGCCCGAGCCCGGTTCGCGAAGGAGGAGAGTCTCCTTCTCCAACTCCCCGGGCGCCACCTTCTCTTCGCCGGCGAAGGGGTGACCGGGCGCCACAATCAGCAGTAACCTGTCGACGGCGTAGGGCCTGGCCTGGATCCCAGGCCGCTCCGTGATGCTGACAAACCCCAGGTCCAGGTCGTTGGCCAGCAGCATCTCTTCGACCTCCCCATCGTGGGCGATGGACAGACTCACCTCCACACCGGGGTAGCGCTGCTGAAAGGCGGCGACCACGGGGGGCAGCAGGTAGATCCCCGCCGTGTCAGTGGCGCCCAGCCTCATGGCGCCGCGTCCCATCTCCTCCAGTTCCTGCAACGCCCGCGTCATCTCCGCCTCAACGTCGAACAGCTTCTGGGCGTAGGCGTGGACCAGCCTGCCTGCCTCGGTGAGGTAGACCCGGTTGCCGGTCTGGCCGAAGAGGCGGGCGCCCACCTCCTTTTCCAGGTCGTGGACGTGGTGAGAGACGGCGGGTTGGCTGATGAACAGCTCGCCGGCCGCCTTGGAGAAGGAGAGCTTCTCGGCAACGGCCAGGAACACCCGGAGGTGGTACAAGTTCAAAGCTATAATGACTTTCGCATAGGCTTTATCATGAATCTATATTGGCATTATAGCATTGGCAGTGATAGCCTTGCGGCATGGCAAACAGGGGGATCGGACACGTGAAGACAGCGACGGTGAAGTTAACATCCCTATCCCACGGGGCGGGTTGAGCTTGCAGGATAGGTCCGGAGGACCTGACTCAGTTGGTGCGATACCTGCCGCAGAGCTCCGACCCCAGGTTGCTGGCAGGTCGGGGCACCTTGGACGGTGGGGTGGCACTCCAGATCCGCGACGACCTGGCCCTGGTGCAGAGCGTCGCTTTCATCACACCTGTCGTGGATGATCCCTACAGCTTCGGGGCAGTCGCCGCGGCCGACGCTCTGTCCGGCCTGTACGCTAAGGGTGCGAAGCCGGTGCTGGCGCTGAACCTGGTCGGCTTTCCTTCTCGGACCCTGCCGATGTCGACCCTCGGAGAGATCCTTCGGGGCGGTGGCGACAAGGCGACCGAGGCCGGAGCACTGGTGCTGGGCGGGCACTCGCTGGATGACCCGGAGCCCAAATACGGCATGGCGGTGACCGGCCTGGTCGATCCGCGAGGGTTGGTGACCAACGCCGGGGGCAAGGACGGCGATCTTCTGTTGCTTACAAAGCCGTTGGGGAGCGGGATCGCGGCCACGGCCATCGATCAGAGGCTGGCCTCACCGGGCTTGGTTGATCTGGTGGTGGCCCTGATGTCGGAGCTGAACCGTAAGACTTCGGAGGCCATGGTAGAGATAGGGGTGGACGGCTGCACCGAAGTGTCCGGTTTTGGGCTGTTGGGCCACCTCCACGAGATGGCCAGGGCCTCCGGGCTATCGGCGGTCGTAGACCTTGAGAGGGTTCCCGTGCTGGATGAGGTATGGGACCTGGTTCGCCAGGGTACGGTGCCCGAGGGCACTTACAACAACCATCGATATCTGCAGGGCAGGGTCGATTGGGGGAAGGCATCTCGGGACGAGCAGTTGGTGTTGAGCGACTCCCAGGTCTCCGGCGGGCTGTTGATCGCTTGCCCGCGGGAACGAGGGCAGGCGCTGCTGGACAGGCTGGATGCCGCTGGGGTCCTGGGTGCCGTTCTGGGCCACCTGGAAACGGGTGCGGCCGGACGCATCGTTGTGAAGAGGGGGCGCTAGAGATGGCATCGTGCCCCATATTGAGTCTGATCGCGAGTATCAGCGGCAGCCGCTCAAGCGGTGCGGCCTGCATCACAAAAGGAGACATGAAGATGAAATCCAACGTCGGCGGGATAGACAGACTGGCGAGGATCGTCCTCGGCTTCGTAATTATTGGAGCTGGGATTGTCACGGGTTCCTGGCTGGGGGCAATTGGCCTGGTGCCATTAGTCACCGGCGCGGCTAGCCGTTGTCCGCTTTACGTGCCTTTCCGGGCTTCCACCAGCGGGTCGGAGGCCGGGAGCAAGGGCGCAGCGACCGAGCGGTAGGAACCATTGAGCTGGCTGAGAGAAGAAAAAGGAGGTTTATCTGAATGTCGTTGATCTCTAAAGAGGACCGCGAGGTCCTCATCAACCGTTTCGCCAAGGAGCTGACTGCTCCCGTTAAGATGGTCTACTTCACCAAGACCGCGTCGAAGCTGGTAGTCCCTGGTGGAGACAGCAATGGATGCGAGTACTGCGAGGACACCCGAGGACTGCTGGAGGAGGTAGCCTCCATGTCGGGTAAGATCGCCCTTGAGGTTCACGATTTCGCCACTGAGGGTGAGCTCGCCGCGCAGTACGGGGTGGACAAGGTCCCCGCCACGGTGATCGTCGGTGCTGCCAAGGGAAAGGTTCGCTTCTTCGGCATACCCTCGGGCTACGAGTTCACATCGCTGATCGAGGGGATCGTGGACATTTCCAAGGGCACCACCGACCTCAGCGATGCTACCAGGGAGTCGTTGGCCTCTTTGACGGAGGACGTGCACATTCAGGTGTTCGTGACCCCCAACTGCCCCTACTGCCCCAGCGCAGCCCGCATGGCGCAGAAGATGGCCATCGAGAACGAGCACATCATCGCGGACACCGTCGAGGCCACTGAGTTCCCCCAGATGTCGCAGAAGTATCGGGTGCAGGGGGTTCCCAAGATCGTGGTGAACGAGACCACCCAGTTCGTGGGCGCCCTGCCGGAGCCTCGCTACCTGGGCGAGGTGATGAAGGCCGTCACCGCGGGAAGCGCGAAGCGATAGCGGAGGGCCGTTCATCGGCAGGCACTAGCCCACAATAGGGGCGGGTGGCGGGCTCACATGGAGCCCGCCACCCGCTTTTCTAACCCAGCTTTCGAATGACTCTCTCCAGCCTTGGACGTACTTCGTTGGCTACCTGTTTGAGGGTGGCATTCGGAAGATCACCCATCATTCCGATTGGATCGATAGCCGAAACCACCGACATGCCATCTTCTTCGTAGACGATCACGTTGCACGGCAGGAGAAGCCCCACGAGGGGGTCCGCCGAAAGGGCTCGATGTGCCATCACAGGGTTGCAGGCGCCGAGGATAACGTACTTCTTGAAGTCGAGCCCAAGTTTCTCCTTGATGGTTTCCCTGACGTTGATCTCGGTCAGGACCCCGAATCCCTCCTCCTTCAGTCCAGCCCTGACCCTCTCGACCGTTTCCTCGTAAGGAGCCTTCAGCTTGGTGGTGATGCCGTAGTCTGTAAGTTCCACGATTCCCCTTCCTTCCGCCGTCACTCTGAGCGGCGGTTCCATACTAGAGCTGGCATGCAAGGATGGTGCCATCAACAACATTCAGCGACTCGACTGCGCCCAGGAATTTGCTATTGCTTTACTATACGGGGGTATAGTATAATGCGCCAATCAAGGGCTTGGCTGATGGTTGGTCGAGCCTGCCCACCAACGCGTGGGCGGGTTTCGGTTTGCCTGAAGCCAGGTCATTTTTTTGTGGGTGGGGGTGGAAAGTGGTTGTTGACGAAGTTGTCGAGGCCGTGGCCCCGGCTAAGGAGGGGCCTACTCCCGAAGATGGGCTGGCCATGATCGTCTTCTCCGGCGATCTGGACAAGGTGCTGGCGGCGTTCATCATCGCCAACGGCGCCGCCGCCATGGACACTCCAGTCACCATGTTCTTCACCTTCTGGGGGCTCAACGCCCTCAGGCGACCGGAGTCGGTCAAGGTGAAGAAGAGCCTCATCGAGTCCATGTTTGGCTGGATGATGCCCAAAGGGCCGGACAAGCTGACGCTGTCCAAGATGAACATGGGCGGCATGGGCACCATGATGATGAAACAGGTGATGCGACAGAAGAATGTTTACAGCCTGCCCAGACTCATGGAGAGCGCCAAGGAGCAGGGTGTTCGCATCGTCGTGTGCACCATGTCCATGGACGTCATGGGGATCGGGGCCGAGGAGTTGATCGACGGCGTGGAGTACGGCGGGGTCGCCAGTTTCCTGGCCGCCGCGAACGAGAGCAAGACGTCTCTGTTCATTTAGATTGTGGAGGTAGGGATCAATGTCTCAGATGGATCTGTCGAGCGTACAGGCGGCCAAGGTGATTGATGCGCGGGGTAGCGCCTGCCCGGGCCCGCTACTGGAGGCCAAGAAGGCCATCGGTGCCGTGCCGGTGGGGGGCGTTCTGGAGATCTGGTCCAACGACCTCGGCACCAAGAAGGACATACCCCTCTGGGCGAAGAAGGTGGGTCACGAGTACATCGGCGTCGTGGCGGGCGAGGGCTACGAACGCATCTTCGTAACCCGAAAGAAGTAGGGGAAAAAGGCAGTGGAAACCGCCGTCAAAGCCCCGGCTACAAACAAGATACTGGTCCTGGCCACACTCTCCTGCGCGTACCCCGGGGCGGACACGGTCGGCC
>Ga0209429_10002440_pt1 | contig 10972 bp, 6 predicted proteins | sample BarGraNGADG00212_3_FD_184493 | JGI IMG/M metagenome (GOLD analysis project Ga0209429, IMG submission 184493) | Arctic peat soil microbial communities from Barrow, Alaska - Barrow Graham LP Ref core NGADG0004-212 (SPAdes) (version 2) | ecosystem: Environmental > Terrestrial > Soil > Wetlands >... | reverse complement strand
CATGCCCTCGGTCAGGTTAAAAAAAACAAAATTCTCAGAATTGAGACCCTGTTTCTCCCAATCGGGATTAATTGCTTTGGAGGCATTCAGCACAACAAACTGAGGTTTGAAATCATTCAACTCTTCGGGTGTGGGCCTGATAAACATATTCTTTACAAAGTGAGCCTGCCATGCCACTTCAAGAATAAATCTGACTCTCAATCGTGTATTCTCATTTGCTCCGCTGAAACAATCAACAATAAATAGTTTCTTTCCTGATAACTGTTTAGCTGATATATTTTTGCAATGATTCCATATCTCATTGGAAATGGGTTTGTTATCAGATACTTTTGCAACGTCCGATTTCCACCAAACGGTGTTCCTGGTTTTGTCATCAAGGACAACATATTTGTCTTTTGGAGATCGTCCTGTAAAAATACCTGTATCAACTGAAACTGCTCCGGTCCTGGTAATTATTCCTTTTTCATAATTACTTAATCCTGGCTTTGTTTCTTCAGCAAAAAGTTGATTATATGAAGGATTATAGTCAATCTCTTTAACGTCTGTGATGCCATATTCTATTAAATCCTGAGGGGTTATCATTATTAGGAATATTGAATTAAAAATAAAAGATACAAAGTTATGAAACTCTTAAACAGATTTAAGACTAAATATAGTTTAAATTATTTTAAATATTAATGAAATTTCATGATAGGGGAAAACAACTTTGTAACGGTCTTTGTTATATCATAAGGTTTTTAGAATTATTTGGCTCAGCCAGGGCAGACATGAAAAGAAAAAGGGCATCTGTAAGGATACCCTTTTCTATTATAAATAATTATATGGCTATTTACTGAATTTAATTGAAGCCTGTGCAGCTGCCAGTCTGGCGATAGGAACCCTGAATGGAGAACAGCTGACATATGTCAAACCAGTCTTGAAACAGAATTCAACAGAAGCAGGATCGCCACCCTGTTCACCGCATATACCAACTTTAAGGTTAGGCCTTGTAGAACGACCTTTCTCGACCGACATTTTTATGAGCTGGCCAACGCCGTCCTGGTCAATAGTCTGGAATGGGTCTGCTGCAAGCATTTTCTTATCGAGATAATCATTCATGAATGCGCCGATATCATCACGGCTGAAACCAAACGTCATCTGGGAGAGGTCGTTTGTACCGAATGAGAAGAATTCAGCAGATTTTGCCATCTTGTCAGCAAGAAGACATGCACGTGGTATTTCGATCATTGTACCATATTTATAATCGATCTTCTTAACTCCGAATTTTTTGCAGACTTCATCATAAATTTTGTCGACAATTTTTTTAGTATAATCAAGCTCTGATACATCGCAGGTGACAGGTACCATTATTTCCGGTATTGGTTTTTTACCTTCTTTGATAAGCTCAACGGCGGACTCGAATATTGATCGTACCTGCATTTCGGTGATCTCAGGATAGGTGACTCCCAGACGAATACCGCGATGCCCCATCATTGGGTTTGATTCATGCAAAGCTTCTCCGCGTTTTGCAATGTCTTCTTTTTTAATACCTAAAGATTTTGCCAGTTCTTCCTGTTTTTCTGCACCTTGTGGTACAAACTCATGGAGAGGAGGATCAAGAAGCCTGAAGGTAACAGGAAGTCCATCCATAGCGATCAGGGTAGCTTTCATATTCTCCTTGGAATATTTGAATAGTTCGTCCAGCGCTTTGCGGCGTTCTGTTTCGTTTGCACTTAAGATCATTTTCCTGAGAAGGAATAATGGTTTTTCTGAACCTTTGCCATAGAACATGTGTTCCGTACGGAAAAGACCGATACCTTCAGCTCCGAAATCGCGTGCTATTTTAGCATCAGAAGGAGTATCAGCATTAGTACGGACACCCATCTTGCGGTATTTATCAACGATTTTCATGAACTCCTGAAATCTTGGATTTTCAGATGCATCCATAAGTTTCAAAGCACCAGTGTAAACAGTTCCTTTTGTACCGTTTAATGTAAGAACATCTCCTTCTTTAATAACAATATCTGTACCTGCTACTTTTGCTATTTTTTTTGCAGTTTCAACATGGAGTCCTCCTGCACCAACGATGCAGCATTTACCCCAACCGCGGGCCACAAGGGCTGCATGAGAGGTCATACCTCCACGTGCTGTGAGGATACCCTCAGCAGCACGCATTCCTTCAACATCCTCAGGATTAGTCTCTTCGCGAAGTAGAATAACTTTTTCGCCTCTACGGAACCATGCAACAGCATCTTCTGCATTGAATACAACTTTTCCAACAGCTGCTCCGGGTCCTGCAGGTAATCCTTTTACAATAGTTTTAGCATTCTTTTCAACACCCGGATCACATATAGGGTGAAGTAACTCATCGAGCTGTGCCGGATTAACACGCAAAACAACTGTCTTCTCATCAATTAGTTTTTCCTTCAGCATGTCCATTGCCATATTCAGTGCAGCTGTACCCGTCCTTTTACCTACACGACATTGCAACATATAAAGTATACCCTCCTGAATAGTAAATTCAATATCAAGCATATCGTGGAACGACTTTTCAAGAATATTGCGGATATCCCAGAGTTCCTTATATGTGCCCGGCATTGCTTCCTGCATACTGTGAAGATGCTTATTCTGATCATTTTTTGTGTCATCGTTAAGCGGGCTGGGAGTACGGATTCCGGCAACAACATCTTCTCCCTGAGCGTTTACAAGCCACTCGCCATAGAAAAGGTTTTCACCAGTTGCAGGGTTACGGGTAAATGCCACACCAGTTGCAGATGTATCACCCATGTTTCCAAATACCATAGCCTGTACGTTTACAGCTGTACCCCAATCATCAGGAATACCTTCTATACGACGATATGAAACAGCTTTCTTCCCATTCCAGCTTTTGAATACAGCTTTAATACTGCCTTCAAGTTGTTCTTTTGCATCATCAGGGAAAGGTTTTCCCAGAACTTTTTTTACTATTACCTTAAAGTCTTCGGAGAGAACTTTAAGTTCATCAGCAGATATTTCAGTATCTGATTTATATCCTTTGTGTTTCTTAAACTCATTAAGCTTTTCATCAAGCTGCTTGCGGATTCCTTTACCTTCGCCAAGGTCAATTCCTTCAGCTTTCTCCATGACAACGTCTGCATACATCATGATGAGACGACGATATGAATCCCAAACAAAACGCGGATTGTTGGTTTTCTTCAGGAAACCGGGGATTGTTGCTGAGCAAAGTCCTAAATTGAGTACTGTGTCCATCATACCAGGCATTGAACTGCGGGCACCTGAGCGGCATGAAACCAGTAATGCGTTATTGGCATCACCATACTTCATATTCATAGTCTCTTCTGTCTTCTTCATTGCTGCCCATACTTCAGGCATCAGTTCTGTCGGAAGAGTACAATTGTTATTATAGTACTCATTACAAGCTTCTGTAGTGATAGTAAAACCAGCAGGAACGGGCAGTCCGAGCAGACACATTTCTGCAAGGTTAGCACCTTTACCTCCAAGAAGGTTTTTCATGTCCGTTTTACCCTCTGCAGTTTTCTTTCCAAAGGAGTAGACTCTTTTAACGTGTGACATAATTTTATTGATTTGAGATAAGTTAAATTATAGATTTTGCAAAATTAGCCGCAAAGTTAATATTTAAAATTGAATTTTTGAAACTAGCGGGATTGATAACATTTTCTAAGTCTTTTTAGTTTCAGGTAGATATTGAAAGAAGACTGTTAACCACCCTGTCATTCGCCAGATGGCGAATGACACCCCCTTTTGAAAGGAAGGGAAAATGCAGATATACAGTATCTTAAGTTTCTCCTCCTTTTGAAGGAGGAGTACCCTGACCGAAGCGTCAGGGGGAGGTGGTTGGTTTATAAATAAGATAATAAATCAATATATTTATTCTTTAATTATCTTATAGCCAATGCTCTCAATACCAGATTTGATTTTGGCAAGGTCGAAATAATTTCCTGTAATTTTCACCTTACCTGTAGTAAGATCGACACTTACATCTTTTACTCCTTCAGCCGATTTAATACTATTCTCAACATTAGCTTTACAATGGTTGCAGGTCATGCCTCCAACATGAATTGTCTGAATGTTTTCGGTTGCAAAACCGGAAGGAGTTACATCAGTTGTACTTATTTTTCTTGAGTTAAGATATTTCTGCAAATACCCGTTGATAATCAGAAGTGTCAGAATTACAGCTGATCCGATTTTAAGCCAGAAAGGCAGCATACCGCTATGATCGTGACCCATGTGGCTGAAATGTTCAGAAACCCTGAACCATTCTGCCGGAAGAAAATAATCAATTATAAGGCCTGAAAGCAATGCTCCGGTTATTATAGCTCCCAGATAACCTATTAACGATTTTTTCCCAAGCACTTTTCCTATCATTGTTATTGTTGCAGCATTGGTGGCAGGGCCTGCCATCAGGAGCACAAGTGCAGCGCCCGGAGAAAGACCCTTGAGCATTAGTACAGCTGCCACAGGGACGGATGCGGTTGCACATATATATACTGGAATTGAGATTACAAGTATTACCAGCATTCCCAGAAAATCATTAGGTATTTTGTCAGCAAAAAAATCATCCGGAACCAGAACTGATATAAAAGCAGCGATCAACAGACCAATTATCAGCCAGTTGGAGATGTCCTGTAAAAAATCTATAAATGAATACCTGAACATCTCTTTAACCCGTGGGAAAAATCCTTTGGGCAGCTCATCACCATTTTCATTGTTCTGGAGAATTTTTTCTTCTTTTTCAGGGTCAATTTTTTTTGTTATCAAACCTCCAAAAAGACCTGTAACAAAAGCTACAACCGGTCGGATTGCGGCAAAAGGCAGACCAAGCATCGAATATGTAACAAATATGGAATCAACTCCGGTCTGTGGTGTGGATATCAGAAAAGAAACTGTTGAAGCTTTTGATGCACCATGTTTATAGAAGGAGATACCTGTGGGAATAACGCCACATGAACATAAGGGCAGCGGAACTCCGAGTAAAGATGCGTTAAAAATTGATTTGAAATTGTTCTGCCCCATATACTTTCTTACTCTCTTCTTGGGAAATAGCAGATGCAGCAACCCTGCAAATATAAATCCAAGTATAAGATATGGAGCCATTTCGGTAAGTATAAAGAAAAGCTCCTTTCCGAAAACTTTTATATAGTCCATTCTATAGTAATTCAGATTAAATAAAAAACTGTTCAAATATAACCGGACTGAAGAGATATTGTTCGAAAAGATGACTTTTATGACCTGGGGTGGAACATGATGAGAGTATCACGTAAAAAACTTCTGTCAATATGAGTATATATCTCGGTAGTAAGAATTGATTCATGTCCAAGCATCTCCTGAACTGCTCTGAGATCGGCTCCTGCTTCAATCATATGAGTGGCGAAAGAGTGTCTGAAGGTATGAGGACTAATGTTTTTAATTATTCCGGCTTTAGCTCCAAGATCTTTGATAATAGTAAAGATCATTGCTCTTGTAAGTTTTGACCCGCGACGGTTAAGAAACAGGACATTCTGATCATGAATCACGGGAAGCCTGTTCCTGTCCTGTTTATATAAATCTATCTCCTTAAGTGCTTTGCCACTGATAGGTACCAGCCTCTGTTTATTACCTTTTCCTGTTACAACAACAAACTCCTCGCTATAATGAATATCCGTGAGACGGAGATTGACAAGTTCCGAAACTCGCAAACCGCATCCATACAGTGTTTCAATAATTGCTTTATTCCTGTGTCCTTCTGGTTTGCTCAGGTCAATTTCTTCGATCATCCTGTCGATCTCAATTATTGATAATACTTCCGGAAGCTTAAGACCTATTTTCGGAGACTCAATAAGGGAGGCGGGATTCTCCTCAATCTCTCCTTCAATAAGCAGAAATCTGAAATATGCCCTTACTCCGGAAAGTACTCTTGATTGTGTTCGTGAATTTTTATTATCAGTTCCGTACCATGCCAGAAATGCTTTCAGGTCGGAATATGTTACCATAGGAGGTGTAATATCACTTCCGGTTTCTGTAAAATATCTTTCAAGTTTTAAAACATCATTCAGATAGGCTTCTATACTATTCTCTGACAATGACTTCTCTAGCCTGAGATATGTTTCGAAGTTTCTGAATGATTGTTTCCAGCTTATACTCATCGGACACTAATGCAAAGTTTCACTAAGTACTTCGCAAAGTAACACAAAGAAAGACAACAATATTAAGTTGGTAACCTTAAATATTTTTTAGCTATTTTTACCGTTATATTAATAGTAATCTAACATACAATTATTATCCCAGGAATAAACTCAATATCAGATGCAAATAGAAATTATTAATGGTCCGAATCTGAATCTTCTCGGAAGGAGAGAACCTGAGAAATATGGGCATTCTTCCTTTGAAGATTATCTTGTTGAACTAAAATCCCGCTATCGGGAAATCATTTTTGAATATTTCCAGTCGAACATAGAAGGTGAGATTATTAATGAAATTCAGAGGACGGGTTTTTTGGCAGATGGAATAATTCTCAATGCCGGCGGTTACACTCATACTTCTGTAGCAATAACGGATGCCATTGCCGCCGTAAAGACCCCTGTCATTGAAGTTCATATTACAAATATTTCAGCACGTGAAGATTTCCGGCATACAAGTCTTATTGGCAGAACCTGTGCCGGAAGCATATCAGGTTTTGGTATGGATAGTTACAGGCTTGCTGTAGAGGCTCTTGTCGGACTGAATAATTCAAAGAAAAAGTAATTTATGGACAGGAAAAGAACAAAGATTGTAGCTACTATATCCGATAAAAATTGTGAGCCGGGTTTCATAAGAGAGCTTTATGAAGCCGGGATGGATGTCATCAGGATTAACTCGGCACACCTTAACACTGATGGTGCTCTTAAAATAATAAAAAATACACGTGAAGTATCAGATAAAATTGCAATACTTCTTGATACCAAGGGCCCTGAAATTCGCACAACTATATGCGATGCTCCAATTCAACTTAAAAAAGGAAATAGCATCAATATTATTGGCGACCCGGGGAAAAAGAGCACAAATGATTCCATCTATGTGAGTTATGAAGCCTTCTCTTCAGTTATCCCGCTCGGATCCGCCATTCTGATTGATGACGGAGACCTGGCACTCACAGCTGTAAGAAAAAAAGGAAATGCGATTGAATGTATTATTGAGAATGACGGTATACTGGGATCAAGAAAGAGTGTCAACATTCCAAGCGTTAATATTTCCCTTCCTTCGCTGACAGATAAGGATAAAGCTTTTATTGAAATGGCTTCGGGGAATAAGGTTGATTTTATTGCCCATTCATTTGTAAGGTCACGGCAGGATGTTCTCGATGTTCAGGCTGTGCTTGATTCATTCAAGAGCAGTATCAAGATTATAGCCAAGATTGAGAATCAGGAAGGGGTCGATAATATAGATGATATACTTGAAAATGTTTATGGGATTATGGTTGCCAGGGGGGATCTTGGGATTGAGATCCCGTATGAGAAAATTCCCGGAGTCCAGAAAATGATCATTACAAAATGTATTATAAGCAGGAAACCTGTTATTGTTGCAACGCAAATGCTTCAGTCGATGATAACCAACCCAAGACCCACACGGGCTGAAGTGAGCGACATTGCAAATGCTATTTATTCACAGACCGATGCCATAATGTTAAGCGGGGAAACTGCTAATGGAAAATATCCAGTGGAAGCTGTAAAGACAATGACTAAGGTGGCACTGGAGGTAGAGAAGAACAAGGAAAAATTTATGGAGATTCCTTACCTGAATGTAACAGGTGATATATCAGCATACCTTGCAAAAGTTGCGGTCAAAACTGCCTTCAGGTTAGGAGCGAGGGGAATCATTGCTGATACTACCGGCGGTAGAACAATAAGAGACATGGCTTCATACAGAGGAATCAATCTTATTCTTGCACAATGCTACTCAGAAAGTACTATGAGAGAATTAGCTCTGTCTTACGGAGTTTATACAAGTTACCAGGAAAGGAGAAAATCAGTTGATGAATTTATTCATATTGCCTTAAAAAATCTGGTTAAAGCTCATAATCTTAAAAGCGATGATATAATTGTTGTACTCGCCGGAAATTTTTCCGGAGGATCTGGCTTTTCATTTATTGAGGTTGGTTCGGTCCAGTATCTTAACGACCGGGTAAGCATAAAAGACTGATCAATAATTGGTCTGATTTTTGATGTTTAAATAAGGCGTGAAACTGACGAATAATGTCGAATATAATACTTATGGAGATTGAGGATTTTGAAGAAGGAGTTAAATTAACATCTTATAAGACAGAACGATCTTTTAAAATAAAATAATCTCAGAAGTGAAAAAACTATTTAGTAAGAAGCTCTTTCTACTGGTACTGGTATCATTTTGTTTTGCCAGGCTGAATGCTACTCACAACCGGGCAGGTGAAATCACGTACATACAATTGTCTGATCTTACCTATGAGATAACACTCACAACTTATACCTATACATTAAGCTTTGCTGACAGACCCACTCTGGATGTTGAATGGGGCGATAATTCGATATCAACTGCACCTCGTATTGAGATGCTTACGCTTCCGAACTATTACCGCAGGAATATCTATAAAATTGTACATACTTATCCTGGTCCTGGTATTTACAAGATTGTAGTGCAGGATCCAAACAGGAATTTAGGTGTGAAAAATATTCCAAATTCAGTTAATGTTATCTTTTCTATTTGGACAATTCTGACTGTTAATCCTTCAATGGGACGGGACAACAGCCCCGTTCTGCTGAACCCGCCGTATGACAAGGCAGCATATCATTATTTGTTTATTCATAACCCGTCTGCTTATGATCCCGACGGAGACAGCCTTTCCTACAAGATGTCCGTATGTACACGCGAAGATGCCAAACCTATTGCAGGTTATACATTACCACCAGCAACGAATTCAATCAGAGTTGATTCCATTACAGGAGACCTTATCTGGGATACTCCTGCTGACACCGGCAAATTCAATGTCGCAATGGAGATTCAGGAATGGCGGAATGGGAAAAAGATTGGCGTAGTGGAACGCGATATGCAGATCGAGGTTTACAATACAAATAATAAACCTCCTGTAAACAGTGCACTTAAGGATTATTGTGTTGAGGTAGGCGACTCTATTGATTTTATTTTTTCCGCAACCGATATCAATAATGATCATCTGACTCTAAAAGCAACTTCCGGAGTGTTTACTCTTGTTTCATGTCCTGCACAGTTTATCAAAATTGATTCTACCGCAGGATTTGCCTCTGCAAGATTCAGGTGGAAACCTTGCCACGAGGCAGTAAGGAATCAACCCTACGATGTATTATTTAAATCAGATGACGATAATCCCGATGTTAAGCTGTCTGATGTAGATCATATGAAAATTAAAGTTCTTGGTCCGTCACCCTCTCTCATTAATGCGATACCCCAGGGTAAATTAATCAGCTTAACCTGGGCAGGTTACGGTACAAGTGTAATAACAGGGTTCAACATCTACAGACGGGAAGGAGCCTCTAGCTTCAAGCCCGATTCATGTACATCCGGAATACCATCCTCTGCTGGTTTTGTCAAAGTGGGTTTTATAGGAGGCAGTTCAACAACTTCTTATCCGGATAATGATAACGGACTGGGGCTGCAGTTCGGGAAGGAATATACCTACAGGATTGTTGCCGTATACCCTAATGGAACTGAAAGTAAAGCCTCAAATGAGATTACTTCCACACTGGTATCAGGTGTGCCGGTAATAACACATGTAAGTGTAAGAAATACCGATCCGGTACATGGGTCAATTTTTGTTTCCTGGAAAAAACCAGATAAACTCGATACCATACCTGCAACAGGTCCTTATATATATCTGATTTACAGGGCAACCGGAGTAAGCGGAACAAACTATACCAGGATTGATTCCATACCGACAATTGATCTTAATGATACTACAATGATTGATACGCTTCTAAATACTCAGTTAAACGGTTATATCTATAAGATTGAGCTATGGAATAATGCCCCAGGTAATAGATTTCTGATAGGAGAACCCGGTTACTCTTCATCTTTATTTCTGGAAATAAATCCCGGAGACAAAAAGGCAAGGTTCGTTATTACCAGGAATGTTCCATGGATCAATACCAGATATGATTTCTTCCGGTTGAATGAAACATCAATGGTTTACGATTCAGTAGGCTCAACGAATCAGCTGACTTTCACTGACACAGGATTGGAAAATGGTAAACAGTATTGTTATTATGTCAGATCAACAGGCGGGTATCTTGCGGATAGTATGCCTAAGAATCTGATTAATCTTTCAGAGATTATTTGTACTACCCCTGTAGATAATGAACCACCATGTCCACCTTCAATAGTTGTTACTACTCAATGCGATAGCTTATATAATACGATTACATGGAGAATATCTGATCCGACATGTTTTGCGGATGTTGCCGGTTATAAGATATACTCTAAAATGAAATCAGAAGAAAACCTTACTTTACTTACCACTATCAATGATAAAAATGTCTTTTCATATAAGCATTACCCGGATGAGATAATAGCAGGATGTTATGCAGTTTCCGCATTTGACTCAACAGGCAATGAGGGTGAAAAATCTGTAATGGTGTGTATTGACTCCTGCAACTTTTATGAGATTCCCAATGTTTTTACTCCAAATGGAGACAATATAAATGAAAAACTTGTTGCAAAAACTTCAGGACTTGTTGAAAAGATTGATTTCAAGCTTTTTAACAGGAATGGTTTACTGCTATTCCGGACTGAAGAGCCTCGAATCGATTGGGATGGGACATATAAAGGAAAAATTGTATCTCCCGGAGTATATTTCTATCAATGCGACGTTTATGAAAGACGGATCTCAGGTCTTGAATTATTCCATCTTTCAGGCTTTGTTCATGTTATAACCGAAGAAAATGCAAAATTGAAAATAGAGACAACAAAATGATTTTGAAGAACCAATTAAGATGAAGAAGATAATAATCCT
>Ga0209429_10002438_pt1 | contig 10976 bp, 8 predicted proteins | sample BarGraNGADG00212_3_FD_184493 | JGI IMG/M metagenome (GOLD analysis project Ga0209429, IMG submission 184493) | Arctic peat soil microbial communities from Barrow, Alaska - Barrow Graham LP Ref core NGADG0004-212 (SPAdes) (version 2) | ecosystem: Environmental > Terrestrial > Soil > Wetlands >... | reverse complement strand
AATACTTACCACCTTGCTTTAGTTCATCTGAGTTGACATACTTGCAAAGTCCGTCTTGAGTACCTGTTGTGCTAAAGAAGGCTAAAGGTTTGTGTTTGTTTTCAGGAAGATAAATGTTCCAATTGGCCGGAGAATAACAAGCTACAGCACGAAGATCTTTCTGAAAATCTAATGATAACGAGTATGTAAACATTGCACCAAAGCTAAAGCCACAGCAAAATATGCGAGAGGTGTCAATGCTCAATTTATCTTTAAACAATTTAAGCATATCGGCAAAGAAGATATGATCTTTGTCGTCACCTGCACGCCAGGGAGTTTGGTCGGTGTATCCCTCAGGTGCAACGAAAATAACAGGAGTTTTATCTCTTTCGGCATAAGTTTTAAGACCATAATAGTTTTGATCAATCATTGATTGCATATGCCCCCCCATCATGTGCATTGTGAAAATCAAACGGTAAGCTATGCTTTTGTCGTAGTTTTTGGGGATATCAATTGTATATTGGCGAGTTAGTTCTGCACTTGTGATGGTATAAGTCCCGCTCTTAAAATCTCCAAGGTCTTTACCGTAACCGGCACTGGGAGTTGGAGCATTTTTCAATTTATGGGCAACTTCGACTGATTTACCTGATTGTGCATTGAGCGCAAAAAATGAAGCTAAAAGGATAAAGATTACAACTGTTTTTTTCATCGTTCATGATTTTAAAATGATTCTTGGTTATTTCTTGCTACTTTCTATGCGTCAGACTACAGGGCAAGGGGGGGGGATGTGGCGAATATGCCGCTGGGTTAACGATAGTAATGTTAAGGTTAGTGCTGTTAACTGGCTGATGAATAAAAAATAAAATTTCGCAACCATGGAGCATAATCTCATTAATAAACAACCCCGGGGCAAGCCCCGAGGAATTCTCCTGATTAATTTAGGATATTGCATAAAGTCGTTTGATTCATTCGATCGTTAAACCGGAGTACGGAAACTAATCCGTTCAAGACTGATAATTACACCGTTCAAGTTATGTTTTTAATACATTCAATTACAAAACCTATCCCGGTGAGTGATAGCGTTCGGTCAGAAGAACTATAGCACTATACATAAGGAGATACGTTATTTACCACAAGGAAATATTTCATTTTCACGGAATATACCGTGGGTATTAGAATGACGATCAGAGGGGGTCAGTGAACAAGGCATTCAACAGATTCCCATCCGTCGTTTTCTTCAGGACTTTAGGTAGGTTCCGCTGGTTATAACTTTTATTTGATCTTGTAATGGTCGCTCAAAATCGCTGCAAACCAGCTGATCGGCAGTATCCGTTTCAGGAATATGGCCAATTTCTGTTCGAAGGAAGCAACGATGTAGCGGTTGCACGGACGTCTTTTTTCAACAATTTTCAACATAACCTTGGCCATGATGATGGGATCCCAGCCATTGATTTCATCCTTTTCGAACTGCGCCTGCGATTTGCGGAACTGTTCTTCGTATGGACCACCCGCCACCGTGATATTGGTGCGATTGGCGGTATTGCTGGTGGCAAAGTCACCCGGATTAATCACCACTACTCGGATGCCGAATGCTTTCACTTCCATGCGTAACGATTCACTGATACCCTCGATGGCAAATTTGCTGGCCGAATAGAACGGCTGAAAGGGCAAGCCCATCAAACCTCCGATGGAACCGAAATTGACAATGGTGCCGTGTTTGTGGTTGCGCATGTACGGCAAGGTTGCCTGGAGCATGTACACCAAACCGTTGATGTTGGTTTCGAGCTGACGTTTGAACAATTCTTCGGGAGCCTCTTCGATGGGTCCACCCAAATGCATACCTGCATTATTGATGAGCACGTCGATGCGGCCTTGTTCCGCGATTACTTGATCCACAGCCTTCTTGATGGAGGCAGGATCTGTCAAGTCCATTTGAAGCAATTTCACAGACGGAGAAATAGCACATTCCTTACGGATGGTTCCATAAACGATGTGCCCATTGGCGGCCAACAGTTCGGCAGACGATTTTCCGAATCCGGAAGATACGCCGGTAATCAAAACGACCTTTTTCATCTTAGGCGTGAATATCTAATCTTTTAGCACAACGGGTCATCTTTTCGACAGCTTCGTCCACCTGTTCGAACGTGTGGGTTGCCATCAGTGAGAAGCGGATCAGACTGCGTCCAGGAGGAACGCCAGGAGCAATGACGGGATTGAGGAATACGCCTTCGTCCAACATTTGACTCGTCATCTTCAATGCCTTCAGGTCATCGTAAACCAAAAGCGGGATAATGGGCGTGCAAGAAATGCCGGTATCGAAACCGCCATCTTGCAAGGCTTTACGGGCATAGTTGGAAACGTCCCATAGGTGCTGAATGCGTTCCGGTTCGCTTTCCATGATGTCCATAGCGGCCAAAGCAGCAGCTGCGGAAGCAGGTGTCATGCTGGCACTGAAGACTAACGGACGGGAATTATGTTTGATGAAGGAAATCACTTCTTTGTCGGCGGCAATGTAGCCACCCAGGGAAGCGAGAGATTTAGAGAATGTTCCCATAATCAGGTCAACCTTGTCGGTCAAACCAAAATGAGAAGCGGTACCAGCACCATTCTTACCAATGACACCCAGCGAATGCGCATCGTCCACCATGACAGATGCACCATGTTTTTCAGCCAGTTTAACAATACCGGGAAGATTGGCAATATCGCCTTCCATCGAGAAAATGCCGTCCACTACAATCAACTTGATACTGTGTTGTGTACATTTCCTAAGTTTGCTTTCCAATGAAGCCATGCTGTTGTGAGAAAACTTCAAAGACTTGGCATAAGACAGACGGCTACCTTCAATAATGGAGGCGTGGTCAAGCTCATCCAGTAACAAATGATCGTGACGTCCGCCCATGACAGCGACAACGCCGAGATTCGTCTGAAAACCGGTACTAAAACAAACTGCAGCTTCTTTTCCGGTCAATTTGGCCAGACGTTCTTCCAGTTCGAGGTGAATGTCGAGCGTTCCATTCAAAAATCGGGAGCCGGCGCAACCTGTACCATATTTTCTGGTAGCTTCGATGGCCGCTTCTTTAACTTTGGGATGATTGGTTAAACCGAGGTAACTGTTGGAACCAAACATCAGTACATCCTTTCCATTCATGGAAACGACGGTGTGCTGATCGGAATCAATCGAACGAAAATAAGGGTAAAGGCCAAGTTTCATGAACTTTTCAGGCTCAGTATACAAGGCGCACTTCTCTGTTAATTTCCTCATTATAATTAGGTATTAATCACAAAAAAAATCACGCAATCTTCATATTTTAATGAAAAATGCTCTGCAAAAACGCACCAAAAGTAATAATTATATTGACAAGTCGGGCACTTCAAAGGCAAATATTCGTTAATTATATTGATAGACAAGCACTTGCAATATGCCTTCAAAAAATGCATATTTAGTCGTTTTTAAGGCTCGAAAACGACTACGAATCGGAATAAAAGCAGTAAATTTGCGTGCATTTTTAAAAACATTTATTATTCTTATACTATGGCAGATAGCAAAGAAAAGTTATTTTCGGAATTTCCGCCCGTAACCACCCAGCAATGGATGGACAGGATCACTGCAGACCTGAAAGGCGCTGACTTCGAAAAGAAACTCGTTTGGAAGACCAACGAAGGTTTTCAGGTTCAGCCCTTCTATCGGGCAGAAGACCTGGAAGGTATGAAAATCACCGATTCGCTTCCGGGCGAATTCCCGTTCGTTCGGGGAACCAAAACCGACAACAACTGGCTTGTGAGCCAGAACATCGAAGTATCCGATCCTAAAAAGGCGAATGAAAAAGCGCTAGATATCCTGAACAAGGGTATCGACTCGTTGTGTTTCGTCCTGCACGGTGATGTGATTTCCGCAGCAAACCTGGACATCCTGCTCAAGGGCATCCAGCTCGAATGCATCGAAATAAACTTCCGTAGTTGCTCCACCGAAGCTGCCAAAATCGCAACTCTACTGGCCGACTATGTGAAAGCCAACAACCTGGATGCTTCTAAAATTATCGGCTCAGTCAATTTCGACCCGTTCAAGCGGATGCTGATCAAAGGTTTCGACGTTGAGGTTTCCAAAATCAGTGAAGACCTGAAAGCTGCATTTGAAGCCGCCGCCTCTCTACCCAAATTCCGAGTGTTCGGTGCCAATCCCTATTTGTTCAACAATGCCGGTGCCTACTGCGCACAGGAACTGGGCTTCGGTTTGGCTTACGGCAACGAATTCCTGACCCTCGCTTCCGAAGCCGGTCTTTCCGTCAAGGAGGTCGCCAAGAAGGTCAAATTCAACTTCGGTATCGGTTCCAACTACTTCATGGAAATCGCCAAGTTCCGCGCTGCCCGTTTGCTCTGGGCTCAGATCGTAAACGCTTACCTGGAAGAAGGCGATTGCAAGAGTGCAGCCAAAATGCGCATTCATGCCACCACGTCCGAGTTCAACCAAAGCGTGTATGATGCTTATGTAAACTTGCTCCGCAGCCAAACGGAAGCCATGTCTGCTTCCATCGCCGGTGTCGATTCATTGACCGTTACTCCTTTTGATGCTGCTTTCCAGATTTCCGACGAATTCTCCGAACGCATTGCTCGCAACCAGCAATTGTTGCTGAAAGAAGAATCCCACCTCGATCAGATCGTGGACGCTTCCGCAGGCTCCTATTATATTGAAAACCTCACCATCGCTTTGGCCGAAGAAGCCTGGAAGATTTTCCTGGCGGTGGACGAAAAAGGTGGTTTCTTAGTTGCTCTACGCGAAGGTTTCGTACAGGCTGAAGTCAACGCTTCGAACAAAAAGCGTTTGAACGACGTTTCCAGCCGTCGCGAAATTTTGCTGGGCACCAACCAATACCCCAACTTCAATGAAATGGCGCTTGATAAGGTTTCCAACGGAACCACCTCTAAATGCTGCTGCTCTTCCGAAAAAGGAAGCCTGACTATGCTGAGCTGCGACCGCGGAAGTTCCGCCTTCGATGCGATGCGACTGGCTACCGAAAAATCGGGCAAGCGTCCTAAAGCATTCATGCTGACCATCGGTTCACTGAGCATGCGTCTGGCTCGCGCGCAGTTCTCCGGCAACTTCTTCGGTTGTGCCGGTTATCAACTTTTCGACAATTTAGGTTTCGAAACCGCTGAAGAAGGCGTGAAAGCTGCCCGTGTAGCCGGTGCAGACCTCATCGTACTTTGCTCCAGCGACGATGAATACGTCGAATTTGCTCCCGCCACCAAAGCCGCCATCGGCGATGGCAAGGAAATCCTGGTAGTTGCTGGTGCACCTGCCAACATGGACGAACTTAAGGCCCAGGGCATCACCAACTTCATCAACGTCCGTTCGAACGTTCTGCAGACTTTGCAGGGCTTCAACCAGCAGTTAGGAATCCTTTAAGCAGCACATTATGAAACCGAATTTCAAAAATATAGACATCAAGAACGCCGGAATCCCTGCTACAGATCCTAAAACTTGGTCAGCGGAAAAAGGCATTGAGAAGAACTTCAAAACGCCTGAACTCATCAGCGTGAAACCCGTTTACACCAAAGCCGACCTCGAAGGTCTGGAACACCTGAACTATGCCGCCGGCGTTTCCCCATATCTTCGTGGCCCGTACAGCGTCATGTACGCCATGCGTCCCTGGACCGTCCGTCAGTATGCCGGATTCTCCACCGCCGAAGAATCCAACGCTTTCTACCGCAGAAACCTGGCCGCTGGTCAGAAGGGTCTGTCCGTAGCCTTCGACTTGGCCACACATCGTGGCTACGATGCCGACCACGAACGTGTGGTAGGTGACGTGGGCAAGGCTGGCGTATCCATTTGTTCCATCGAAGACATGAAAGTGCTTTTCGACGGAATCCCCTTGGACAAGATGTCCGTATCCATGACCATGAACGGTGCCGTTCTGCCCATTCTTGCTTTCTACATCAACGCAGGCCTGGAACAGGGTGCCAAACTTGAAGAAATGGCCGGAACCATCCAAAACGACATTCTGAAGGAATTCATGGTGCGCAACACCTATATATATCCGCCGACGTTTTCGATGAAAATCATCGCCGACATCTTCGAATATACGTCCAAGAACATGCCTAAGTTCAACTCCATCTCCATTTCAGGCTACCACATGCAGGAAGCCGGAGCAACGGCAGATATTGAACTGGCTTATACCTTGGCTGACGGTCTGGAATACCTCCGTGCCGGTGTGAACGCAGGCATGGACATCGACACGTTCGCCCCTCGCCTCTCCTTCTTCTGGGCCATCGGTATGAACCACTACATGGAAATCGCCAAGATGCGCGCTGCCCGTATGTTGTGGGCCAAGATCGTGAACAAGTTCAACCCGAAGAACAAGAAATCGCTGGCTTTGCGCACACACTCCCAGACTTCCGGCTGGTCGCTCACCGAGCAGGATCCGTACAACAACATCGGCCGTACCTGCATCGAAGCCATGGCTGCCGCTTTGGGTCACACCCAGTCGCTGCACACCAACGCACTCGACGAAGCCATCGCTCTGCCGACCGACTTCTCCGCACGTATCGCACGTAATACGCAAATATACATCCAGGAAGAAACCCAGATCTGCCGCGAAGTGGATCCTTGGGCAGGTTCCTACTACATCGAATCCTTGACCAAAGAACTCGCTGAAAAGGCTTGGGCACTGATTGAGGAAGTAGAAGCACTCGGCGGTATGGCCAAAGCCATCGAAACCGGCATTCCCAAGATGCGCATCGAAGAAGCATCCGCCCGCACGCAGGCCCGTATCGACTCCGGCACGCAGACCATCGTGGGCGTGAACCGCTACCGTTTGGAAAAGGAAGCCCCCATCGACATCCTGGAAATTGACAACACTGCCGTTCGCATCCAACAGATCGAACGTCTGAACACGCTGAAAGCCAACCGCAACGAAGCCGAAGTACTTGCCGCGCTGGAAGCCCTCACCAAATGTGTGGAATCAGGTCATGGCAACCTGCTGGAACTGGCCGTCGAAGCTGCCCGCGTCCGCGCCAGCCTCGGTGAGATTTCATTCGCATGTGAAAAAATAGTAGGTCGTTATAAAGCAGTAATCAGAACCATTTCAGGCGTGTATTCCTCCGAAACAAAGAACGATGCAGACTTTCAGAAAGCCTGCACGCTGGTTGAGCAGTTTGCCAAAAAAGAAGGCCGTCAACCCCGTATCATGATTGCAAAAATGGGCCAGGACGGTCACGACCGCGGTGCCAAAGTGGTAGCCACCGGTTATGCCGACTGCGGCTTCGACGTGGACATGGGACCTTTGTTCCAAACCCCTGCCGAAGCAGCCAAGCAAGCCGTCGAAAACGACGTGAACGTGTTGGGTGTATCCTCCCTCGCAGCTGGTCACAAGACGTTGGTTCCGCAGGTGATGGAAGAACTTAAAAAGCTTGGCCGCGAAGACATCGTAGTCATTGCCGGAGGTGTTATTCCTGCTCAGGATTATGATTTTTTATACAAAGCTGGGGTTTCCGGCATCTTCGGCCCGGGTACTTCGGTTGCCAAAGCTGCCGTCACTATTATGGAGATCTTACTTGAAGATTAAGGTAAATACTCCGATTTTTATCTGTAAAACAGCCTGTCGATTTATTTCGGCAGGCTGTTATTTTTAAAATAATACCCCCTCCATATTCATTTTTCCAATTTTAGTTCTTATTATTGTATGTTATATTATTTTGAACTTTTTTAAATTTAACTCAATTACCTAAAACAATAGAATATGAAACCCTTGCGACTCTTTTTAAAAAGCAGCTCAATTGCCATGTTGTGCATGTTGTCTTTTTCATGTGTCGATGAAGCATACGACATATCGAAAGTCAAGGATGCGACCATCCTGAAAAATGGCGTAGACCTGCCACTAGGTTATCTTGAACTATCCATGGACACCATCTTGAAGGATGTGAACCCCACTCTGCTGAAAGTAAAAGACGGTGTTTACACGTTCAGCATCGGTACGACAATGGACATGAGTTCAGTCAACAACGCCCTCAGTGGATTTACACCCGCTTCCATCGCCAATCCGGCAGCAACTGTTGTCAATATACTGGATGGCACATCTTTACCATCGGTTCCAAGCAATGTTCCAGTTGGAACAACATCGTATACCGGATCCACCTCCGTCACATTACCGAGTTTTAGCACCACGTTGATGGATCCGGTGGACAGCATCCTGTTGTCCAATACGACATTCACGATGCTGGCAACCACTAGCAGCCTGGGCGGTACCGGACTGAACAACGCCATCACCATCACGTGTACACCAGTGGGTTCCGCAGCTGAATATTACGATGTGACGACCCATGCCAAAATCAGCTCTTGGGCCATGCAGGCCAATGTTGCCAAACAAATTGGCATCCGCATGCTGAAACCCACCAGCAGCAGCAATCTTCAAATAAGTTGTGCCGCCGTTCTCAATGTCACAACGCTAGGTTCGGTAACCATTACGGCCAAAACGATGACCAAAGTTTCCATTTCTGTTGGATTCAGCACCGTCGATTTCCAGACCGTTTACGGAAAAGTAATCTACAGCAAGTTAAACAACAGCAACAATATAGCTTTCAGCGGATTCGGAAGCATCGTGGGAAGCAACAGCGTGATCAGTTTCTACAACCCGACCATCAAACTGTATTCCAACAGCAACCTGGGCGTACCCATCAAGCTGAAGGTGAAGATGAGTTCGGAAAATACGACCTCGCACGACACGGCAACACTGCCCGATGCAAATCTGACCATGCTTCCTGCTGTCAATCCTACTTCTTCCAAAGCGAATGTCTTGACGATCGACCAGCCAAACGACAGCCTTGCCAATCTGTTCAAAATCAATCCGGACAAAATCAGCATGACGTATGATGTAGTGTCGGACCCCTCCACCAGCAACCATTTCATCAATAAGAATACATTCCTGACGCTTATTGACACCGTAGAAGTACCGCTCCGCTTTGCCAATGACATGGTTTTGAGTACGAGCAGCGAACTTGCAAATCCGTTCCTGGATCTCGTGAAAAATCTTCCCGTTCAAGACAGTATGAAAATGGGATTTCTGCTGGATGTAACCAATAGAATTCCATTGGCCATGAAAATCAGGATGACCGGATTAAATAGCGCTGGTGATTCTCTCTTTGTTGTTGAATCGGGCTCCATACGAGCTGCTGACGGAATTGTAAACGGCTTTGCAACCGACACCGCGTTTACATCAACTGAACTTTTATTCAATACGGATCAAATCAACCAGCTCAAGGAAGTACCAACTTTCAAGGTGGAATTCGTGGTTTCAGCTACTCAGACTACCGGTTTTGTAGCACTCCGTCCATCCGATTACATTAAAATCAAAGTGGCAGCACGAGTAAGTGACGGCGTGAAGCTGGACTTTAAAAACGGTACGACCAATTAATTGTAGAGCATAGAAATGATTTATCCACTGAAAAAAATGACAATTATGAAACGCATTATAGTATCCATAACAAGCATTCTGACCCTGGCGCTTCTGTTCTTTGCAACCGAACGGATTTCCGCCCAACAAGTCAACTCGTTGTATTTCCTTGAAAAAACCCCCTTCCATACCAAATGGAACCCAGCAATGGCTCCCAGCCGTTCCGGCATTGGTGTCGGTGTGAGCAGTATTGCACTCAATGTACGATCAGATCTGGCACTTAGTGATTTGTTCACTCCTGCCACGGATGGTTCGGGCATTCCGACTTCCTTTCTATCGGGTTCTGGCGCCACCTTTCTAAACGGCTTGAACGATGTCTCAAACTTAGGATCCAGCATTTCTGCTGATTTGTTGAACGTAGGTTTGAAATTGGGCAGTAAGATTTATGTGACACTCAGCTCTTCCGTCAATGCAGACATGGGAATTGGTTTACCCAAAGACCTGTTCAAACTGGTCATGCTTGGCACGAACGACGTGGGTGGAAACCTGGATATGAGTGCTCTGAACCTGAACGCAATGATGTATGCCAAAGCTGGCGTCGGACTTTCCTTGAAACTGAGCAACAGCCTTTCCATCGGTGCCACAGCGAACTACTTGTTGGGATTGGCAGACATGCGGATGGGTTTTGACAAGTTCACTGTAGCTTCCAATGGTTCTTCGCTGAATGTAAGCACTAAAGGTAATTTACAGTTGACAGGTCCTGACTTCATATACTTGGATTATGCAGATGGAGCAATGACCGGTCCAAAAATCGATCAGACCAAAATGGATAACTTAACGGCCAATCCGATGAGCATTCTTTCGAAAGCTGCTGGTAAAGGCATGTCGTTCGACTTCGGTTTGACTTTCAAACCGATGAATTTCCTGACGCTTTCGGCGGCCGTGACCGATTTTGGGAAAATCAATTGGGATCCTGCCTATATGAGCAGGGCTAAATCGGACGCCAACTTCACTTATGCCGGCGTCGACTTGGGCGACAAATCAGCCAGCATCAGTGACCAAATGACTCAGGAAATAAAAAATCTTGTCAAATTCGAACAGGACAACACCACTACCGCTTACACTTCCAAATTGACTACAAAGGTCAATATCGGTGCGGAAGCTGGTTTGGCCAACAACCACATCACCTTAGGTGTGTTGTCGCAAACAGGCATAACCGAAACTGGCAAATATCAAGACTATATGGTTTCACTAAATCTTAAGCCCGGCAGTATGTTGCAAACAGCATTCTCGTATTCACTGCTGCATGGTGAAATGAGTTCTTTGGGGGCTGCAGTCAATTTGAAATTTTTGTTGTTCAATTTGTTTGTGGCAGCTGACTACATTCCATTGAAAGTTACACCTGGTGTGTCTTTAATGAAGGATCTTCCCAAAGTCAACCTTCCAATAAACAACTCGTATTTTAATCTGCAAACAGGATTCAACCTGATGTTCTAGTTGTCCAAATAGAACGCCAATAACTGCGTCGCGGGCTCAAAAGCAATCCTCACGTACATTAAGTACGCTCCGGTATTACTTTGAGGCCGCTTCTTGTTCTAAAGTTGTCCAAAT
>Ga0209429_10002437_pt1 | contig 10977 bp, 6 predicted proteins | sample BarGraNGADG00212_3_FD_184493 | JGI IMG/M metagenome (GOLD analysis project Ga0209429, IMG submission 184493) | Arctic peat soil microbial communities from Barrow, Alaska - Barrow Graham LP Ref core NGADG0004-212 (SPAdes) (version 2) | ecosystem: Environmental > Terrestrial > Soil > Wetlands >... | reverse complement strand
GTGGGCACCGGCGCTAGATGTAGTACATCGCGGGTTCGCGGTAGGCCGGCTCGAGTTCGTCGAGGTCGTCGAGGTGGACGTGCGAGTTTCCGTCGTCGATGCACGAAGCGGCGGTGTGGGCCTCCACGTAGTTCGGTTCGAGCCTGATGACGGCCGGGATTCCCACGGCAGTTGCGCCGTTCGGCACGTCCTTGACCACCACCGCATTGGCACCGATGCGGGCATCGGAGCCCACGTAGATGGCGCCAAGGATCTTCGCCCCAGCGCCAACCACGACCCTGTCGCCGATGGTGGGGTGACGCTTGCCGTGGCTCATGGTGGTGCCGCCGAGTGTGACGCCGTGGAAGAGCAGCACGTCGTTGCCAACGATCGCGGTCTCGCCAATGACGACGCCCATGCCATGGTCGATGAACAAGCGGCGGCCCAACTGTGCTCCGGGGTGGATCTCGATTCCGGTACGGCGGCGGGCTCGCTGGGAGATCAAGCGGGCGAGCCTCTTGTGGCCCCAAAGCCACAGGCGATGTGCCACCCGGTAGTACCACAAAGCATGAACGCCCTGGTAGCTCAGCATCACGACGAGCGTGCCTGGGCACGCTGGATCGCGACGGTGGGCCGCCTGGACGTCCTCGCGCGCCTGAGCCCACGCAGAGATGCGTTCAGTCATGGCGGTCTTCATTCATTGCAGTCCTCCGGGTGGCATAACGTCTGGTGGGGTCCGATTAGTCCATCAAATCCGCGTAGAGGATGGTGCTGAGGTACCGCTCGCCGAACGAGGGGATGATCACCACGATGGTCTTGCCCGCGTTTTCGGGACGCTTGGCCACCTCAATCGCCGCGTGGAGGGCCGCGCCGGAGGAGATGCCCACGAGCAGTCCCTCCTTGCGAGCCGCAGCCCTTGCGGTAGCGACCGCGGTCTCGGAGTCGACGTCGAAGACCTCATCATAGATTTCGGTGTTGAGAATCTCGGGGATGAAGTTGGCGCCGATGCCCTGGATCTTGTGGGGGCCGGGGGCGCCGCCATTGAGGATGGGGCTCTCCGCCGGCTCCACCGCGATGATCTGCACGCTGGGCTTCTTGGCCTTCAGGACCTCGCCGATTCCGGTAATCGTGCCGCCGGTGCCGATTCCCGCGACGACGATGTCGACCTCGCCGTCCGTGTCGTCCCAGATCTCGATCGCGGTGGTCTTGCGGTGAATCTCGGGGTTGGCCAGGTTCGCAAACTGGCGGGCAAGGACCGCGCCGGGACGCTCGGCCGCGATGGCATCGGCCGCGTCGACGGCGCCCTTCATCCCCGTGGGGCCTGGCGTCAGCACGAGCTCGGCACCGAAGGCCCGCAACAGGGCGCGGCGCTCCTTGGACATTGTCTCCGGCATGGTGAGCACGACGTTGTAGCCGCGAGCGGCGCCGACCATCGCGAGCGCGATGCCGGTGTTGCCGGAGGTGGCCTCGACGATCGTGCCGCCCGGCTTGAGTTCTCCAGACGCCTCGGCGGCATCGACGATTGCTACGCCGATGCGGTCCTTGACCGAGCTTGAGGGGTTGTAGAACTCGAGTTTGCCAAGGACCGTCGCGACGGCGCCCTCGGTCAGGGAGTTGATGCGTACGAGCGGGGTGTTGCCGATGAGCTTGGTGACGTCATCGTAAATGCGGGCCATGAGCGTTCCTTTGAGTGGGGTGGTGACCTGGTCTGTGGTTAAGAACGTGGATGTATCGCGAATCGATACCGGGGCGAGCGCTGGCGGGTTGCTCCCCGAGGGGCGCGGGCGTGGGCAGCGCTCTAGAGACAGCGGCAAGCGCGGCAACACATGGAGCCTGAGGGCATGACGGCAGGAGCGGTCGCGCTGGCGACGATGCTCACACTGCTCATCTGGATGCCTCCTCAGGTCCACGGCAAGATTAGCGCCGTCACACCGTCCCGGCAAGCACGCCGTGCGTCGCGGGCGGGGCCGTGGCCGCACTGGCGCCCGCTTGAGCTGGGTGTCACACTGGTCGGGCGACCGAGGCGTCGGCCGTCTTGTCCCCCCGCACGCCAGTGCCGCGTATTCCCGCAGGAGGCCGTGATGGGTTGGATCGACTTTGGTGCCGTGACCTGGTGGGCCGTCGCCGTCGCCTTCCTTGTGACCTTCGTGTTTGGTTGGTTTTGGTACTCCCCGCAGGGCTTCTTCCCACTCTGGAGACGCCTCGACAAGGTCTCGAGCGACGACATGGAAAACGCCAACATGGGCATTGCGTTTGGGGGTACGGCCGTCGGCAACCTGCTTGGCGTCATCCTTGTCGCGCTCCTCATGCCCGCGCTTGGCATCGAGGGATGGCTCGCTGGCCTCGCGTTTGGGGCGCTCGTGGGGTTGGTGTTCAGGGGCGGGGCACACGCGATTCACAACGGGTTTGCCGGACGACACCCTGGAGTGACGCTCATTGACCTGGCGCACGACACGATCGGGCTTGCGCTCGCGGCTGCAGTTTTGGGCGCCATCGGCTGAGCAGCGTCGCGAGCCAGCATCGGCGAGGCAATGACGGTAGTTGCTCTGACTTGTGGCCTGACCTTGGGTGCGAGGCAACCATGCGCCGATGCGAGAGATGTGGAGCGGGTGACGGGAATCGAACCCGCACCATCAGTTTGGAAAACTGAGGCTCTACCATTGAGCTACACCCGCGCGAGCGACATGAGTCGCGTCGGCGGGTACTAGAGTAGCCGAGCCTGGCCACGGTCGGGTATCGCATCGCTCATTGGGTGCAGCGGGGTGTAGCGCAGCTTGGTAGCGCATCTGCTTTGGGAGCAGAGGGTCGCAGGTTCAAATCCTGTCACCCCGACATATTGGCTGGTTTACCAGGAAATACGCTAGAGAACGGGCCCTGCGGCGGGGTACGAGTACGGAATGTCACCGCAAAAGTCACCGCACGGAAATGTGTGACGACGCTCCTGGTCGTGCTTCTGGGCGAGATTTAGTCCGCGGGTGAACGACCGACCACAACGCCGCGTAGCGCCGCGACCTGAGAACTCATCTAGGACAGACGGAAGTCTTGTACTCCGTGGGCGGCGCTGTGATACTCACGACAGTGCGTGCGCCAGCCCCCACGTGGCAGTGGTGGCAGATGAGTATCGAATCTTGGTGCAGTCGTTCATGAAAGGCTCTTAGGGGCGCGGACATCAATGTCACGCCGCCCCAACCGGTATTGACCGACCAGGCGACCGATGCCGCCGATTGGGCTGGCACCGCATCCTCGCTGAGGAGCTCTTGACTGCGAGGCTATTCCCGAGTGCGCGAAGTTCGCAAGAAGATCACACGGCACGGTGGACGGCTTCTGCCTGGTGTCGAGCGACATTGACTTCCCGCGGCTGGCGGCGCGGATCCGCGAGCAGGGCCTGATGGCCTACGGCTTCGGTGAACGCAAGACGCCCGAGCCTTTTGTCAAGGCGTGCACCATGTTCGTCTACGTGGAGAACCTGGGTGGCGCGGAGGCGGCGCCCACGCCGACGGCGACCCCCGCCTTCAAGAAGGACCCTGCGCTCGACAAACTCCCGTTCGAGGCCGTGGACACCGCCGCGGGCGACGACGGTTGGGCGCACCTGGGCGTCGTGGGTTCCAATCTGTCGCGGTTTGCGTCCGACTTTGACACCCGTACGTGGGGCTACGCCAAGCTGAAGGACCTGGTGGTTGCGCACCCCGCCTACGACGTGACCTCACGCAAGTCCGGCGAAGGCAAGACGCCGAGCGCGTACGTGCGGCGTGCGCCACGGAAGCAGCGGCAAACGCGGCATCCCCCGCCGGCGGCACTTCGGGGCACCGGCCGTTGGCTACCCTCTGTACATGGGGGTTGAGCCATGACGGCAGGTAGGTCCGCACAGAGCGAGGCCGAGCGTCAGCTTGCCCTGGCCGAGGCCCACGAGCTCGAGGCCGCACGCGCACGCGCCACCGCCGGTCGCTACAGCATCGCGGCCACGACGGAGCACAACGTGGCACAGGTTCTCGCTCCGCTCGCCACCTTCGAGGTCCGGTTTCTGCACGACCGACGCTGGCCGGGGAGCCGCAACGCGCAGGTTGACCTCATTGTCGTTGGCCCTCAAGGTGTCTTTATCGTGGACACCAAGGCGTGGAAAGACGTCTCAATCGTCGACGACAGGATGTTCCGCGGCGAGGAGGACGTCACCGATGACATCTTGAATCTCGCGGATCTGTGCGACAGCGCCGAAGCGGACCTGGCGGAGATAGGCCTCGCCCCAGGCGAGGTCCACGCGTTGGTCGTCCTCGCTGGACGTCAGGGCATCTCGGCGCGCGTTGGCCCCGTGGAAGTGGTGGGCGAGAAGGACGTGCTTCGCCACATCGCGGGCAGGGGGACCCGGCTCACCGTCTCGCAAGTTGACGCGATCGACGCCCGATGCCGGCAGTTCTTTCCGCCCATCAGCGCGCCGCCGCCGCCCACGCCCACCATCGAGATCCCCGTCTCGTCTGGCAAGGACGAGATCATCGAGGTCGATGAAGACGAGGCGCTCTTGAGCACCTCAGAGGTGGAGCAAGCCCTCATGGAGGGGATCCTCGCCAAGCCCGTCGAGGAATGGATGACGTTCCTCCACCCAGATCAAGCGAAGCTCGTTCGCCGCTCGTTCGCAGGCCCTTCACGGATCCGCGGCGCGGCAGGCACTGGCAAGACGGTCGTTGGCCTGCACCGCGCGGCGTACCTCGCGAGGACCCGGCCGGGTCGAGTACTCGTCACCACCTACGTGCGGACCCTGCCAGATGTCCTTGGCAACCTACTGACGCGCATGGCCCCCGATGCCGTCGACAAGGTGGACTTCCAGGGCGTCTACGCCTTTGCACTGGACCTGCTGAGCAAGCGCGGCGTGAGGGTGGCGCTCGACTCGCGCAAGGCGAAGGCGGCGTTCGACGCTGCCTGGCAGCTCGTGCCCGACGGGAGCCCGCTTGACCGCAAGGGCGTCGCCAAGCGCTACTGGGAGGACGAGATCTCCTACGTCATCAAGGGTCGCGGCATTACCGACTTTGACGTCTATGCGGAGCTCCCCCGTCCGGGCAGGGGTCACCGCCTGGGAATCGAGCAACGCCGCGCGGTGTGGGGCCTGCACGAGGATTACGACCGCCAACTCAGGGCAGCGGGTGTTCACGACTTCGCGGACGTCATCCTGCTCGCGGAGGCAGAGCTCGCACGGGAACCTCTCGAGAACGGCTATGGCGCCGTCATCGTCGACGAGGCACAAGACCTCTCCTGTGCGATGGTGCGCATGCTCTACTCGCTCGTGGGCGACGCGCCCGATGGTTTCACCCTGGTGGGAGACGGCCAGCAGTCAATCTACCCAGGCGGTTACACCCTGGCGGAGGCGGGCTTGTCGGTGGCGAACCGCGGCGTCGTCCTGGACGTGAATTACCGCAACACGGGAGAGATCCTCGACTTTGCGCATCGGGTAGTGGCTGGCTCCGAGTACGCGGACATCGAGGGCGAGATCGCGCGCGGGGAACGCCCCAAGGCGGTTCCACGGACGGGCCCAGCACCGATTGTCGAAGAATGCCTGACTGCGGGTGAGCACAACAGCAAACTCGTCGAGCGCGTGCGCGAGGTGGTGCGCGAGGTGGGCACCGGCTACGGCGACGTGGGAATCCTTACGGCGAACAAGTACGCAGTTGCCAACGCCACCCGCGCTCTCGAGGCCGCCGGCATTCCCGTAATCAACTTGGAGAAGTACGACGGCGGGTCAATAGACGCGGTCAAGGTGGGAACCATCAAGCGCGCGAAGGGCCTCGAGTTCAAGCAGGTCTTGGTCGCGTCGGTGCCTCAGTCACAACTCGACGGCCAGCCAGCCGACGCCGCCGACGAGGTTGCGATGGAGCGCTGGGATCTGGCGCGCCGGGAACTGTACGTGGCGCTCACCAGGGCCCGGGACGGGCTCTGGGTTGGCGTGGTGCCAGGGTAGAGCAGGCTCTCGGCTTAGTACCAGATCGCGCTTTGCCAGCCATCGGAGAATACCTCCGGCTCGGCTGCTATCGACAAGGCTTCCCCGCGCGTCACCCGCCTCGCCGTCCAAGCCATGGCCGCGGCGTCGTGGATGTCGTCGAGGTCCACGCCGCGAAAGGCTTTCGCTTCCAACGACCCGGGTAGTTCGATCCCCTCGCCCGCAAGCAACTGCCAGCGCAACATCGCTCCGCTCAGCGTCTTCTTGTAGTGCTCGATGGACTCGCCGGCCATGGAGCGAAAGCGGCTCTTCGCAAACGAGGGTGTGCTGAGCGGACCGCGAGTAGGTCGCCGGGGGTGCACGTTGCGGGCTCGGCGCGTCGGCGTTATCGTGGACATCCTCGGGGGGCGTCGTAAGGCTCCTCAGAAAGCCGGGCAGACCCGCACCCCCCTGCGGGGCGCTGCGGCGGCGCCCCTCGAGGATCCTGATCTGGCTCCCGATGGTCCCCTCGGTCGCTGTCGGCTGCACCCCTTCACGGACGGCAGCCGGTCCACTCTTGGCACAGTTTGCGATGCTTTGTGCAATTCCCCTTACGGGCTGGTGGTTCGGGCTGGTGGTTGATCGGGGAGAGCGATCTGCACCTTGATCGCGCGGCCGGCTTCGACCAGGTAGCCGCGTCCTTCGGGAAACTCGGATCGGGTTCCACGGGGGAAAGAAACCCGGAACAGTGACACGCCGTCCGTCTCCTCCGGTTGAAGCACGATGCCCGCCCGCGCTGTTTTCAGTTCGGAGTAGATTTGCCATGCTGCGGGGCCGGTGGCGAGATCAGTTTCGACGACGATGAGCACGTTCGCCTTGCGGGCCGCTTTGATGAGCGCCGCAACGGCGCCCTCGGCCGTCGAACCCTCAAAATCGCCGGCGCTCTCCACCACGATGAAGCCCAGCGCCCCCTTCTTTGGCCACGAGCCCTTGCCATCACCGAGCGAGACAACGAACTCCCTGGCAAACGGTTCGACATCGACCGCGCCGAGAGCGGTCGATGTCCAGTTGCCGAACTCGTGTAGTTCGCTGAACGTCTTGGGGCTGATGAGGACGGTGTCGACGTTCTCCGTCGATCGAACGACGCTCTGGATGATCGTCTTGATGGCAGTGGTCTTGCCGCTACGGAAGGGGCCGGTAACGACCAAGAGCCCTTCTGGCGCAATGCCCACGGCAAGAAGGTCCTCGTCGGCGATGCCGATCACCGGGCGGTCGCCCGCGCGCTCGGGCAACGTGGAAAGGTCGATGCTGTCGGCAAGACGCTCGATTGGTGGTGCCGGAGTGACCTCAAGCGAGCGGAGGGTTTCGGCAAGTTTCTCGATGGTGGCGACTTGGTCGGCAAGGCTTGACGATCCGGCGACGACCGCGAGGTGGACCTCGTTGCCGTTGGCGAAGGCCCGACCGGCGTGCGCATCCTCGAAGATGTCGGCAGGAGCGCCGACGATCCCGTAGTCGCTTTGCGAGGCCATGCGCAGCACGATGTTCTGTTGAATGTTGCCGCTGATGTTCGACGGGATGACTCCGGGGCGATCGGCCGTGACCGCGAAGTGGATGCCGAGTTGGCGGCCAACGGAAACCAGTTTGACGAGCGACGGGAACGTGTTGTCCCCATGTCGATACTCATACTCGTTTCGGAAATTCGCCATGCCGTCGATCAGCACGAAGATTCTCGGTTCGTACGCGTTTCCGCTGTTCGCCCGGTATTCACTCAGGGTCGACGCGGCGACGGCCGAGTATCGCGCCGCTCGTTCATTCGCGATGTCGGACAACTGGCGAATCAGACGCTGCACTCGTTCGCCATCGTCGCCGAGCACCACCGAGCCCACCGTGGGCAATCCGGCGAGTGCGCTTAGCGCGCCGCCGGCGAAATCGATCGCGTAGATCTGCACGGGTAAAGTCGCGGCGGTTCTGGAGGCAGAGACGGCCAGGGTGCGCAGAGCACAGCTCTTGCCTGATCCGCTCGTTCCGAGTAGCGCGAGATTGCCTTGGCTGTCCGGGTCAAAGAGGAAAGGTGTCTGACGCTGGCGTTCCGGTTCGTCTTGCAGCCCCAGGGTCACAAAACCGATGCGCGCTTCCGGGAGCGACTCGAGGTCGATGATGTCGAGGAGCTGCCCGAGCCACGGCTTCCGCGGAGTGGCGAGCTTGAGCCTCTTCGCCGCATTCTGGATCGAGTGCAGCATGGTTTCGATGTCGCGCTTGCCCGACTTGCGGGCGGTGGGGCCCTCGCCCCCCGACGTCCAACTGCTGCGAACCTCGAAGGGAAAGTCCGCGATGTCGATGTCGGGCATAGGCGCCGAAGTTTGGCTGCGTCCGCCGAGGTAACCGGTCTGAAAGTGAATCAGTTTGCCGGGCCCGAGCTTTGCGGCACCGCGACCAGGCGTGGAGGCGTCGAAGCCCGCTGCATCCTTGACCCCGATGACATCGTGACTGTCGCTTTCGTCTGCGACTCGCAGGGCTATACGAAGGGGGGTGTTCGCCCTGAGGTTGTCCTTGATCACTCCCGCCGGGCGCTGCGTCGCCAGGACGAGATGAAGGCCGAGCGACCGCCCGCGTTGGGCGACGTCCACCACGCCATCGACAAATTCCGGAACTTCGCCCACGAGCGCGGCGAACTCATCGATGACGATCACGAGCGAGGGCGGCGCATCCGGATCTGCTCGGCGCTCGAGCGCCACGAGATCCTTCGCGCCCTTTTCGTTGAGCAGGGTTTCCCGGTAGTGGAGTTCTGCCCGCAAAGATGTCAGGGCGCGCCGAACGAGGTGGGTGTTGAGGTCGGTGACGAGCCCAACGGTGTGAGGCAAGTCCGCGCATTCGGCGAAGGCGGCACCGCCCTTGTAGTCGACGAGAAGGAAGTTCACTCGGTCAGGGCTGTACTCGCTGGCGAGGCCCATGATCCAGGTCTGAAGAAATTCGCTCTTGCCCGAGCCTGTGGTGCCGCCGACGAGCGCGTGGGGACCGCTCTCACGCAGGTCGAGCCGCAGAGCCCCGGTGACGCCTTGACCGATGATCGCACTCAGTTTCGCGGCTTCCCGCGGTGGCTGCGTCGACCAGCGGGAAGTGAGGCTCTGGTTCTTGTCCCACAGCGTCGCAATATCGTCTGCCGATCCGATGACGTTTTCTGGACGTAGATCTTGGTAGGTGACGCTGCTGGGCAGGTCGCTTTCATCGAGCACCGGCGCACCGCTGTCGAGCACCGGCGAGAGTCCGCGGGCAGCAGCCGCGGCCTCCGCCATGGCCAGGCTCTCCACGGGGTCGAGCGCGACCCTGGTTCCTGTGCGGACGAACCCGACGATTCCGGTTGAGCGGGTCTGGACATCAAGGAAAGTTCGGCACACCGCCGGTAGTTCGGACACATCCTCCGCGTGCCAAATGAGGTGGATGCCCACGTCCGGGCCCTGATCCGCGAGAGTGACGAGTCGTCCGCGATCGATCTGACTGTCGCTGGTCACCACGACGACAATCGTGGGTATGACGGGCAGGTTCTGCACGGCCCTGCCGTGCAGGTCATCGATCGAGTTGTCCTCGCTGAGGTGGGAGCGAATGATTCCGCCGCTTGCGGTTCGGGCCGCCTGCCGCGACTCGAGCACCCCTTCTAGTTGCGCGATGAGTTGGGCGCTCGTTGCGCGATCTCCTGCGAGGTGACTGCTCGTGAGCGGGCTGTAGACGGAGCCGACGTGCGGTAGCCACTTGAGCCAGTGCCAGTCTTCGTGGTTGTCGGGCTCAGCGAAGCAGGCGATCACCAGATCCGCGGGAGAGTGCATGCCGCACAACTGGATGACAAGCGAGCGCAGCACGCCGTCTGAGGCGAGGCGGTTTCCCGCGACCCCAATGTTGCCCGCGCGGTCGAACTTCTCGAGCACGGGCACCGGGGCGATCGACTTGGACGCGTCGACGAGCGTGTCGAGGAGCCCCCAAAACTCTTCGCCTGCGTCGTTTCGGGCGGGGATATCAATCCCGACCCTGCTCTGCTGTTGGCCTAGTCCCAGGCGGACTTCGAGAAAGGTTTGGTGCTCGGGCCTGCGTGCCCACAGCATGGGTCCGCGGCTCACCATGGCTTGGTACGCGTCGAGCGTGCTTGGCGACTCGATGGTGCGCGAGGCGAGTTCGAGTTCCCGCTCCGCCGTGATTTTGGCCTCCAGTGCGCTGAGCGCGGTGTTGAACTGCTTCACACCTTCCCGGAGTTTGCGGCGTCCCGTGACCCGGTTGTCGATGTAGGTGCCGATCATGATCACCGGGGAAAGCGCAACGAAGATGAGGCTCAATGGGGACCGGCTCGTTGCGAACAGAACCACCCCCATCACCAGCGGGGCGATGATCGCGATGAGCGGGAACTTGTTCGGCTCCCCACGCCGCGGTGGCACGGGCGCGGCAATCTTCTTGGCAAGGTAGTGGGTGTCGACGCGCGGCGATCGCACAAAGTCGACGAAGGTGGATGGTGCTGTTGGCCGCGCCTCACTGGGATTGAACGAGCGACGCGTGATGACGATCTCCGTGTCACCAATGGTGATGGTTGAACCGCTCGGAATCGTCGCGTGATCCGCCTGGACGCCGTTGACGAGGACACCGTTGGCCGAGTTGAGATCGGTGACGGTCATCGCTGCGCCGATGTCGACGGCGGCGTGGCGGCGCGACACGGTCGGATCCTGCAGTTGGATTCGGCAGCCGCGCCCGCGCCCGATGTAGTTCTTGCCTTCGACTAGATCAAATTCGGAACCCGCCTGAGGGCCGGCCGCGATCCACCCAGTGGCCGCGCGACGGTACAGCGGGATGTCGCCGGGCTGGATGCCGGTCAGCGCGATGACTTCGACGGTGCAACCGGACTGAAGACCAGCGTCGCTCAGGGTGGCGAGTGGGTCGAGCACATAGCTGGCGGGGTTATTCGGATACCACGCGCGAAGGGCCAGAGGTTGCAGGTTACCGCGGGCGATGGCGCGCAGCGGCGAGTCATCAGGATGTCCCAGGACGATGTTTCTGGCGATCTCCCCGATGGTTGCCGTGACATCAGCGGTGAGAAGCACGTCCGTAGCACCCGACGG